>Ga0172372_10005198_pt1 | contig 18198 bp, 13 predicted proteins | sample LakKiv5m_2_FD_114544 | JGI IMG/M metagenome (GOLD analysis project Ga0172372, IMG submission 114544) | Freshwater microbial communities from Kabuno Bay, South-Kivu, Congo - kab_092012_9.5m | ecosystem: Environmental > Aquatic > Freshwater > Lake | place: Democratic Republic of the Congo...
CAGCTGGTGCACCCGGCGCTCCTCTCCCCCTGCGACGTCTTCCCCTTCCCCGAGGACAACCCCACCCAGATCTGCTCGGTGGTCCCCTACAACAACGAGTCCCTCATGCTGGACGAGGCGGCGCCCCTGCCGATCGACCGGGTGGTGGGCTTCGCGCAACGGGCGGCGGGGATGCTCGGCATGCTGGTCTACAACGGGGTTCGGCTCGCCTCGCTCCAGCGCGCGAACTTCCTGATCCGCCCCAATGGGGAGATCCTGCTCTACGACCCCGAGGTCGACCTGGTCCAGGACACCTCGCTGGCCCCCGAGGAGGCGGGCGACGCGCTGGTCCAGCTGGGCGAGCTGCTGCGCCGCTACACCCCCATCGAGGAGCCGCGCTGGCAGGGCTTCTTCCAGCGGGTGGAGAGCGGGGAGTACCCGACGGTGCCGGCCTTCGGGCGGGCGCTGCAGGCCGTGGCGCGGGACCCGAACGAGCGCACGGACGCCACCCAGCACGCCGGGATGACGGACGTGGGCCTCCTTCGGATGCTCAACGAGGACAACTGGGGCTGGGTGCGCCTGCGGGAGGGTGTGGACCTGTTCGCGGTGGCGGACGGGATGGGCGGGCACGACTCGGGCGAGGTGGCGAGCAAGCTCGCGATCGAGACCCTGGCCCGGGTGGCGCGCGAGCGCCTCGCCAACCTGGAGCACCCGGACGTGGAGGTCGCCGAGGGCATCCTCGACGAGGCCTTCCAGGAGGCCAACAACACCATCAAGGGCAGCGCCGAGGTGCGCGGCAACGACATGGGCACCACGCTCGTGGCCTGCATGGTTGTCGAGGACCGCTTCTCGATCTGGGCCAACGTGGGGGACTCGCGCGGCTACCTGAGCCGCAACGGCCAGCTCCTCCAGGTCACGCGCGACCACTCGCTCGTGGCCCGGTGGGTGGAGCAGGGCAAGCTGACGCCGGAGGAGGCGCGGCACCATCCCCACTCGAACATCCTCCTCCGCACGGTGGGCACCGAGCGCGACGTGGAGATCGACCTCACCCGCCGGGAGCTCGAGCCGGGCGACCGGCTGGTGCTCTGCTCGGACGGGCTCTGGGGCGAAGTGGACGACGCGGACATCGAAGCGCTGGTGAACCAGCACGACGACAACCGGGCGGCCTCACGGGAGCTGGTCCGCGCCGCGCACGTGGGCGGCGGGAAGGACAACGTCACCGTGGTCGTGGTGGGGATCCCCCGTCAGTCCCTCAAGAAGGGCGTGACCAACGCGTCGAGCTGGGCCTCCATGTCGGCCCCGGGGACGCCGATCGCGTCCACCGCCCCGCCGGCGTCCACCACGAAGCTCATGGGGTAGTGGAGGACTCCGTAGCGCGACACCACGATCTGGTGGGCGTCGTAGAGCACGGGGATGTCCAGCTTCTGCGACTCCACCCACTCGCTCGTGCTGGCGAGATCCCCGCCGTCCACGAGGATCGCGACGAAGCGCGCCCCCCGGTTGGCGTAGCGACGATGGAGCCGGTTGAGCGCCTCCAGCTGCGCCTCGCCGCCCTGGCGGCGGAGGAAGTGCACCACCACCACGCGGGCCGGGAACGAGGGCAGGACCCCCGTGAAGTCCGACAGCGCCACGTGGGGCCGCGCCACGGCGCGCATGGCGGCGTCCTCGTTCAGCGCCGGGAGCGAGAAGAGGAGGGCGTTGTCGCCGACCTTGAGCGCCGGGGCCGGGTACGGCTGGGCCGCAGCGAGGGCCACGAAGAGGGGGAAGAGCGTCATCGAGTCCTCGGGGGTTCCAGCTCTCCGCCTGTTAGCGCCTCGCCGCTCCGCGCGCCCGCGCGGGCCCGGTCGGGGCCGGCCAGGGGGATACGTCGGCGCATGGTGCCGGCGACCGCGCTCCCGCTGTTCGAGGCCGTGGCGACGGTGGGCGGACGAGCGCTCCTGGTGGGCGGCTCGGTGCGCGACGCGCTGCGGGGCGAACCCTCGAAGGACCTGGACATCGAAGTGCACGGACTCCCGGTCGAGACCCTCCGCGCCGTGCTGCGGCGCTTCGGAGCGGTCAATGAGGTCGGTCGGAGCTTCGGGGTGCTGAAGCTCAGCTTCGCCGGGCTCGACCTGGACGTGAGCGTGCCGCGTCGGGACTCACGGGTGGGGACCGGGCACCGGGGGATCCAGGCGGAGGCCGACCCGTGGCTGGGCGAGGCCGAAGCGGCCCGCCGCCGCGACCTCACCATCAACGCCATCGCCTGGGATCCGCTCGCACAGGTCTTCGTGGACCCCTTCGGCGGGCGGGAGGACCTCGGCGCCGGCGTGCTCCGGGCGGTCGACCCCACCACCTTCGGCGAGGACCCCCTGCGGGCCCTGCGCGTCGCGCAGTTCGCCGGTCGCTTCGGGTTCCGGGTGGACCCCTCCCTCGCCGGGCTGTGCGCGTCCATGCCCCTCGCCGAACTGCCGGCGGAGCGGATCCGCGGCGAGGTGGAGAAGCTCCTCACCCGGGGCCGGCCCCCGTCGGTGGGCTGGGAGGCGGCGCGCACCATGGGCGCGTGGGCGAAGGTCCTGCCGGAGTGGGACGCCTGCCCCCCGGCGCTGGACCGGGTCGCGGACGAGGTGGTGTCGGGCCCGAGGCGGCTGGCGCTCCTCTACGCGGCCGCCTGCGGGATGGGCGACGGAGCCGCGGCCGAGGCCGTCCTGGATCGGCTCTGGGTGCATCGTGTGGAGGGCTACCGGGTGCGAGAGCAGGTCCTCTTCCTCGTGGAGCACCGGGCCACGCCGGTCCCCGACGACCCCACCTGCCGCCGGCTCGCCGACCACGGCGACCTCGACCTGCTCGCGCGGCTCCGGGGCGACGCCGAGCTCCGGGACCGGGCCCAGCGCCTGGGCGTCCTGGGCGGTCCGCTCGCACCGTTGCTCGCCGGCCGGGACCTCACGCGACGCGGCATCCCGCCGGGACCCCGCCTCGGGGAGCTCCTGGCGCGGGTGCGCGAAGCCCAGCTCGACGGCGTCGTGGCGAGTCCGGAGGCGGCCACGGCCTGGCTCGTCGCGAACGGTCTCATCCCGCCCTGATGCGCGCCCGAGCGGGGCGAGGGGGGGGAACTCGTGCCATATTGCCCTGTCGACCTCCCCGAGGAGTTCAAAGCCTGATGCGTACGTTGCCGCTGCTGCTCGTGGCCCTCGCGGCCCCCGCCCTGGCCGCGCCCGGGACCTCCACCGCCCCGGCCTCCGCCCCCGCCGGGGAGGTGGTGACCAAGGCCGGCGCCGCGGTGACCGCGGACCTGCGCTCCGAGTACCTGGCCGGCTTCCCCGTGCTCGTCGAGGTGCGGGTCCGCAACGGCGGGTCGGCCCCGTTGAGCTTCCCCAACCTCTCGGCCCGGCCGCACCTGGTGCGCTTCCTGGTGGACGGACCCAAGGGGCGGACCGAGCGGTTCACCACCCCCCCGGCGACGGACTCGGGCAAGACCTGGACCATCCCGCCCGGCTCGACCCAGCGGGTGCTCCTGGAGGTGCCCTCCGGGGACGCCTTCGCCCCGGGCGACTACACCGTCACCGTGCGGATCGCCGACCCCGCCGGCGAGGTCGAGCTGCCCACCCAGCCCTTCACCCTCCGCACGCCCTCCCCGGTGGCCGGGCGCCCCCTGGTGGAGCCGTCGATCGCCCGCAACAGCGGCGCGATGTTCCCGTGGATGCACCAGGCCGGGAAGGGGTACGAGCTCTACCTCGCCTCGTACGACCCGAAGGCTCCCGGGCAGGTCGTCGCGCAGTACCACCTCGCCCACGTGGACCAGAAGGCGGAGCCGATCCTGGCCCGCTCCCGGCCGGGAGAGGCGTCAGCGCGACACGTCTACTGGCAGTCCGCGCCGAACCAGCTCACCGTCGGCCAGCTCGCCGTCACCCGCTTCGAGAACCCCCCCCGGACCTACACCCTGCCCTACCCGAGCTTCACCCTCCTGGATCGCGGCGTGAGCGACGAGCAGGGTCGGCTGGTGATCCCGGTATGGGTCCCGGCCCCGAAGGGCACCGGCGGCAACGTCTACGCGTGGACCATCACCAACCGCGGCGAGCAGGTGGTCCGCGACGTCCTTCGCCTCGACGCCCCTCCCGCCCAGGTCACCGTGGCCGCCGACGCCGCCTCGCACCCGGTCATCGCCATCGCCCACCGGACGGGCATCGACCTGTTCCGCGTCGACCCGACGCTCCCCCCCGAGATCCCCGCCTACGCCAAGCGCGCGTGGAAGGCCGAGGGCGGCTGGGCCGTGAGCCGGCTGGCCTTCGACGTGCTCCCCACCTCGCCCACCCACCCGGGTGGGCTCTCGCTGCTCGGTGTGCTCACCCGCAGCGCCGAGGGCGTCGCGAGCCACCGCGCGATGTGGTTCGACCTCAACGGGTCGACGGTGTCGGACTCGGGGCCGCGCCCCTGGCCCTTCTCCGGCACCATCGTGGACCTGCTGCCGGCCGGCTACGGTCCGTTCTACGTGCTGGTCCAGGACGCCCAGGGCTGGGCCTGGGGAGCGCAGGGGGGCAACGCGGCCCGCCTGGCGAAGGGTGGGCCGGGCGCGCTGTGGGAGGCGGCCGACAGCATCAAGCTCCGGACCCTGGGCGGGGCCACGGTGGCCACCGATCTCACGCTGGGACCGAAGGCCCAGTAGCCGGCCGCTCGGCCACGCTCTCCCCAGAACGACGAAGGGCGGCCCGAAGGCCGCCCTCGCCGGGTCGACAGCCGGCTGCCCTCACCGATCCAGGCAGGGCGGGTTGTCGTCCTCGAGGTGATCCTCGCAGTAGTTGTTCAGCTTGCGCGCGTTGCCGCAGAACGCGTCCTCGAGCTCCGAGAAGTAGTCCGAAGACTCGCCGAGGGTGTACTCGTCCCGGAAGAAGCACTCCTCGGGGGCGAGCGCCTGACAGGGGCCGTCGAACACGCCGACCGCGTAGTTCGCGATGCTGTCGTCGATGGGCACCATGAAGGTCTTCACGACCACCGTGAACGCCACACCGCCGCGCTGATCGGTGTCGATCTCGCAGTACTCGACCGTCCCGCGGCCGCCGTGGACGTTCGGGGTGTTCGAGTAGCCGGTCTGGAGGCACTCGTTGAAGACGATCTCGTGATCCTGGCCCATCTGATCGGTGTAGATGGCCTCGAAATCCCCGATCTCCACGCCGGGCGAACCGGTGTAGTAGGCGGAGAGGCCGGCCTGGAGGTCCACGTCGGCATCGTCCTGCACGTTGTCGTCGTAGGCGAAGCCAGAGGTCCGGTCGGCCTGGGGGCTCTCGAGCTTGGTCCAGTAGACGGCCTCCGGGTCCAGCACCACACACACCGGGCCGCCGGTGCCCGCGAAGGTGAACGTGGCGCCGCCCGTCACGCCGGGGTCGGGCGCACCGAGCTCACCATAGTGCACCATCCCGTCGAGCACGCCGGCGGTGATCCCGTCGCCCGGGACCTCGTCGGGGGACACGACCGGGAACTCGCCGAGGTCGACGACCGCCGGCACGCCCGTGTTCTTGGGCCGGAACTCGAAGCCGGACGAGTCGCAGCCCACGAGGCCGAGAATGAGGAGCAGGCTAAGGGTCGATTGCATCACTACTCCTCGAGGCTCACGCCGAGCGTGACGGTGGGCTGGTCGTCCTGGGAGGTCATCGTGGTGGACCCGTCCGAGACCCAGTCGCCGACCCGGAGGTAGCCACTGGGGAGGTTGAGGATGTCGTCGTAGGCCGCGCCCTCGTCGACCACGTTGTCGTACTCGGTGTAGTCGCGGCCAGCGTCGGCGTCGCAGGTGGAGAAGGTCCCGTTGTTGAGCGTGTCCACCACGCTCACCACCGGCGCGTCCATGAAGCCCCAGATGGTCATCCCCTCCTTGAAGGTGGTGCGGGGCATCTGGAAGGAGGCCTCGAAGTCGCCGTCCGCATTCTCGGTGAACTGCTCGTCCCCGATGAACGACAGCTCCTGGTCGCTCGTGATGTTGAAGTAGTCGTAGCAGTACTGCTGGAAGGTGTCGGCGGAGCTGATCTCGAAGCCGTGGCTGTCCACCACCGGCGCGCCCAGCACCTTGCCGAAGTAGTCGATGATGTCGGCGTAGTCCTTGAACCGGCCGGTCGTCACCTTGCAGGCGATGGACTCGTAGCAGGCGTAGTCGTACCGGCCCACCGTGGTACCGCCGTAGGGGAAGGCGTCTCCCGCCTCGCCGGCGATGACCGGCCCCATCGCGGGGTGCGGGTAGGTGAACGAGGTCGTGTCGATGCCGGAGTAGGCGCCCACGAAGATGGGACCGACCAGGCGCACATCGGTGACCTCCTCGTTCCCGACCACCTGACCGTCCTCGAGGATGGGGACGGACCGGGTGGCCGCGGCGCGGGGAAGGACGACCTTGCCCACGACGTCGATCTGCGGGAGGTTCTCCTGGAAGCAGCCGACCAGGAGCGTGAGGGGCAGCAGGGCTCGCATGGTCACTCCTAGAACTCGTACTTCGCGCCGACGCGGAAGGCGATGGGGTCCTGGCGGTAGAACACGATGTACCGGTTCTCGGTGGAGATGTACCCGGACGAGGTGCTGGTGGGGTACCGGTTGTTGGTGACGTTGTCGATCTGCAGCGTCCCCGCGAGCTTGCCCTTCTTCACCGGGATGTCCTGCTCCAGCAGCAGGGAGAGCTGCCAGTAGGGGATGGACCGGGTGTAGGTGCCGAGCCGCTCCTTCAGCAGGGAGTAGCTGGAGGTCGTGAGGCCGCCGGCCGGCGAGTAGTAGTACCGGCTGTAGGGGACGCCCGAGAAGTAGTTCCCGCTCGCGCCGATGGTGGTGGTCCAGGGGTCGTTCGGGATGTCCCACGCCGCCGCGAGCTTGACCTGGTGGCGGATGTCGGTGCCGAGGTTCCCGTAGTACAGGTCGATCTGGGCGGGGTTGGCCAGCGCCGCCGAGGTCAGGCTGTTCTGGACCCGGCCGCGGCTCACCACGTACGAGTAGGTGGCGAGGAGGAGCCAGCGCTCCGACCAGGCCCGCTCGAGCGAGATGTCGGTCTGGTAGTAGTCGCGCAGCGCGATCGCCGGGGTGCGGAGCCGGAACAGCACGTCCGTGGTGCCGTTGCCGGTGCCGACGAGCCCGTATCCGTCTTCGTCGTAGATGAGGTTCGTCTCGTCGAGGACGTAGATGTTGCGGGTGAACTTGCCGGTGAACTCCACGCCCGCCGCCAGGTTGGGGATGATCTCCCGCTGCGCGCCGACGCTGAACTCGTCCGAGTGCGGGACGGTGGTGTTGTCCCACACCGACGTGGTGTTCTCGGTGGTGTAGTCCGCCGCGTTGCTCTCGGCGCCGGACTCGAAGTTCCCGAAGTACTCGCCGACGAAGACCTTCTGGCCGAGGCCGTTCTGGGAGAGGTAGTACGAGACGCCCAGGCTCCCGGAGTCGTTGAAGCGGCCGTACCCGCCGTAGATCTTGGTCTTCTGGTTGTTGAAGGGGTCCCAGACGGCGTAGGCGCGGGGGCCGAAGATGCCCACGTCCACCACGGGGGTGCCGGCATCGTTCCGCATGACCGCGCGGTCATAGCGGATGCCGTAGCGGAAGGTCAGGTTCTCGATGGGCTTCCACACGTCCTGCACGAACGCGCCGACGTGGTAGCCGGTGGACCGGTACTGGTAGGGCCCGGACACCTCGACCCAGTAGTAGTTCTCGAGGGTGTTCGGGTCGAACGCGTTGACGTACAGGTCGTAGTAGAGGAGGTTCCCGTTGTAGCCGACGACGCGGTCCCAGGAGAGGAAGTTCCCCTCGATGCCCGCCTTGAAGTCGTGCTTGCCGAGCGCCTCGACCTGAAGGATGGAGAGCTTGGTCTCACCCGCGATGCGGAAGCGGTCGTCGAAGTCGAAGTAGCCGTAGTTCACCGAGTCGTAGGCGCCGTAGGTGCCGACGCGACCCGGGGTGTAGAAGTCGATGTAGTTCTCGGGGGTGCCCGGGGAGCAGGGGTTGTACCCGGTCGACTTGTCGTGGGTACAGGGAACCGTGGACTGCTCGATGAACGACTTCTGGTAGGAGAGCGAGCTGTCGAGGTTCGCCTCGGGGTTGATGAACCAGTTCCACTTGAGCGAGGAGGAGTACCCGCCCTGCGCCTGGCGGCCCTGCGCCTCGGGGTACACGGTGGAGTACTGGGCGATGTTGTCGAAGGTGGCCGGATCGCTCTGCACGGTCCAGGTGAAGCGGTGCGCGGAGCTGGGCTGCGCGGTGAGCTTCCCGAAGAAGGAGTGCCCGTCGATGTCCAGCGGGAGGGTGACCCCGATGTTCGAATAGAGGCCCTTGTTGTACTCGTAGGCGCCGAAGTACCAGATCCGGTCCTTCAGGATGGGGCCGGAGACCGCCAGGCCGACCTGCACCGACTCCCCGGAGGAGTCGAAGCCGGTGGGGGCGATCTCGTACCCGTCGGAGGCGAAGCGGGCGTCCAGCTTGGGACCCCAGTTCTCGTTCCGGTAGATGCCGTTGGCGACGACCTCGAGCGTGTTGCCGCCCGACTTGGTCACGATGGAGAACACCGCGCCGAGGCTCGACCCGTACTCGGGGTCGAAGCCGCCGGTGATGACCTGGATCTCCTCGATCGCGTCGAAGTTGAAGTTCAGCGAGAAGGTGCCGGTGACCGGGTCGGTGGTGTTGACGCCGTCCAGCAGGATGGTGTTCTCGTTGTAGGCCGCGCCGCCCGAGTTCGGGTTGCCGCCGCCGCCGCCGGTCACACCCGCCGCCTGACCGACCGCCGCCTGGTAGCTCCGGCCGGACGGGATGCGGGAGAGGAAGTCCTTCGTGAGCGTGCTGCCGCGGGAGGCCGACTCGGTGTCGATGGTCTTGGCGGACTCCTCGACCACCACCGTCTCACCGCCGTAGCTGAGCTCGCAGGTGACGGTGGTGGTGGCGCCGAGGCGGACGTCCACGCCCTCCTTCGTCACCGCGCCGAAGCCCTGCTTCTGGCAACGGACCTTGTAGTCGCTGCCCGGAGGGAGCTCGGTGAAGATGAAGTTCCCCTCGTCGTCGGAGGTGCGCTGCTGCGCGCCGCCGATGAGCTTCGCGGACTCCAGGGTGACGAGCGCCTGGGGGATGGCCAGGCCGTCGGTGTCGATCACCAGGCCCTTGATCTGACCGGAGGTCGCCGCGACCGCCACGCCCGGGAGGGCGAGGAGGGCGACGAGGAGCCCGAGTAGGCAGATCGTCAGGGTACGAAGCCTCTTCATGCTGGAAAATCCTGCGAGGTGTTCCCTGACGCCGCCGGGGAGGCGCCAGGTGGGGGCGGTTCGGAACGGCAACGCATAGTAGAACCACGCACGGAAGTCAAACCGGTTTTTGCCGATCGCGTCGAACCCAGCGCGGCCCTTGACGTGATTCGGGTCGGACGGTAGCCTCTGCCGTTCCGTTCGACTCACGAGGTCTGCATGCGTTTCTTCGCCCCCTTCGTGGTGCTGCTCGGGATGGCGCTCTCCGCGCCGTCCGAGGCCACCACCCTGGCCCGGCTCACCCCGGATCAGATGACCGACGCCGCGGACTACGTGGTGCGCGGCACCGTCACCGCCGTCTGGACCGAGCAGGACGAGCGCGGGAACATCTGGTCCAAGGCGCGCGTGGACGTCGTCGAGTCCTACAAGAACGACGCCCCCGAGCAGATCGTCGTCGAGTCGCCGGGTGGTGAGTACCGCGGAATCCTCGCCGAGGTGGCCCTGGCCGCCCGCTACGACGTGGACGAAGACGTGGTGCTGTTCCTCTCGCGCATGGGCGCGGGGGACCGCTTCGGGACCGTGGCCATGTACGGCGGCAAGTACACCGTCCGCACCAACCCTGCCGACGGCTCGGAGATGGTGGTGCACTTCTCCCTCCCCTACACGCGGGAGTACGACCACCGCTTCATCCCCAACCCCCCGGCCGGGCAGCGCGTCTCGCTCGACTCGGTGGTCAGCCAGGTGCGCGCCCGCGCCGCCCTCGGCTGGGACGGACAGCCCATCCCGGGCATCTCCGCCGACCACCTCCGCACCATCAACCGCCTGCAGCCGGGGGTGAAGTGATGCTCGCCGCGCTCCTTCTCGCTTCCGCGCCCGCGCTCGCCTGGGATCACACCGGGTTCGTCTGGAACCCGGAGGATCTCCCCCGCAGCTGGTGGATGGACGACTACGTCGAGGACTCGCTGCCGGAAGGCGCGCAGGAGACCGAGGTCATCGCCGGCTGGGAGGCCTGGCACGCGGCCGAGTGCGCCGAGATCTCCGAAGTCTACGAGGGCCTCGGCGACTTCGACTCCTGGGACACCTCGGACGGCCGCACGATCATCTACTGGGACGATCCGTCGAACGAGGTCGGCGCCGGCACGCTCGCGGTCACGCGTTCGGTCGGCAGCGGCCGGGTGGTGGACGTCAACGGCCAGAACTACAGCGAGCTCGCCGACACCGACATCACCTTCAACGACAACATCGACTGGGCCACGAAGGACCAGATCGAACAGAACAACTGCAACAACGAGACCGACGTGCGTGGCGTGGCCACCCACGAGATCGGCCACTCCTGGGGCATGGGCCACTCGTGCGAGCAGGGGGTCGCCTGCAACGACGACGACCTCCAGGACGCCACGATGTACTGGTCGGTCGGGAGCTGCGACACCCACCAGAGCGACATCAACCAGGACGACATCGAGGGGATCACGGTCCTCTACGGTCCCGCGGCCACGTTCGCGGCCGTCCCGAACTCGCAGGGCTCGACCGCTCGCTACGGCGGGGCACCCCTCGAGGTCTGCTTCGAGATCACCGCCGAGATCCCCGCCTCCGGCGCCGACTGGAACTTCGGCGACGGCGCCACGTCCACCGACCTCGCCCCCTGCCACACCTACACCGAGAAGGGCCAGTACACCGTCGCGGTGGACATCCTCCTCGAGGACCCGGCCTGCGGGAGCGTGACCTTCCGCTACGACGAGCTTGGCTACGTCGTGGCGTGCGAGCCCCCCTCCTTCGAGCCCGGCGCCGAGGGCTTCTTCGAGGTCCAGCACTTCGACGGGCTCACCTACCAGACCGTCAACCACACCGACCTCTCGGTCTACGGCTGCGTGGACATGGTCGCCTGGCAGGTCTACAAGGGCGGCTCCGAGGCGGACGTCACCGAGGCGAACCTCGTGGACTTCAACGGCGACGTTGACGGCGGCACCGAGCTGAACGCGTGGTCGCCCAAGATCACCTTCCCGACCGAGGGCTCCTACGTCGTGGTCATGAACGTCGGTGGTCCCGGCGGCACCGCGGCGAACTTCCTGGTCGTGGACGCGGTGGAGAAGCGGGCGGAAGGCTCCGGCTGCGCCACCGCCCCTGGCGCGCTGGGGGCCGTGGGCGGCTTCGCCCTCGCCCTCGCCGCGCTGGTCCGTCGCCGCCGCTAGTCCCGTCGCATGTGGATCCTCGGGTCGCTCGCCTGGGCCTCGGGCCTCGGGCTGGCCGACCTCGAGCCGTCCCAGGTGGAGGTCGCGGCCTCCGCGTCGGCGGACGTCCCCGCGCGGGTGGCCGTGCGGGGGCCGTGGCGCCTCGTGGGCGTGGCCGACGGCGTGCGCAGCTACGAGGCCGCGCTCCCCGTCCGGCCCCGGGCGCTCTTCTTCAGCTCCGCGCCCGACGGGATGACGGTCGAGCGCGGAGGCTCCAAGCTGAAGTACGGGAACCAGCTCTCCGACGCGACACGCGCCGGGACCTGGGCGTTCAGCGCGGACAGCGTGGTGGTGCGGGTTCCGGCCGACGCCCCGGCGCCCGATGCGGACGACGTCACCCTCGGCTGGCCGTCCGCGCGGGATCGTGAGGCGAAGCTCCACCTGCCCGACGGCGCCGGCTGGGGAGATCTCGTCCGCTCGGCGCAGGTGCGGGACGTCAGCCGCCGCGGGGTGTACCTGCCCGTGCCCAGCGCCGTGCAGTGGGACCTGACCATCCCCGAGGGCGCCGTGCTCCGGCTGGTGCCCGGCATCCTCCCCCCCGAGCTCGACGCCGACGGAGTGCGCAGCGACGGGGCCGACCTCGAGATCCGCGTCGGCGACACGCTGGTCCACACCGTGCGGGTCGGCGAGTTCGAGGAGGTCCGGGTCCCCCTGGGCGCGTACGCGGGGAAGACGGGGCCGGTGAGCCTGCGCACGCGCGACGGGGACCCCACCCGCGATCACGTGTTCGTCGGCGAGCCCCAGGTCTACGTGCCCAGGGAGCGTCCCAAGCGCACGATCCTCGTGTTCATCGACACGCTGCGCCGCGACCACCTGGGGGTGTACGGCTCGAGCCGCGGCGCGTCCCCCACCATCGACGCCCTGGCCCGGTCGGCGGTCACCTTCGACGACGCCCGTTCGGTCGCACCCTGGACGCTGCCCTCCACCCGGACGGTCCTCACCGGTCGGCAACCCGAGACCTGGACGGCGTCCCCGACCCTGCCCGAACGGCTCTCCGCCCTCGGCTGGGCCACCGCCGCGTACGTGGGCAACGTCTACCTCTCGTCGAACTTCGAGATGGACCGCGGCTGGGGTGAGCACGGGGTGGTCAACTGGCCCTCCGCCGCCTTCGAGGTGGAGCGCACCGCGCGCTTCCTCGCCGCCCACCCCGACCAGGACGCCCTGGTGATGGTCCACTTCATGGACATGCACCTGCCCTACAAGGAGCCCTGGCGCTACCGCCGGCTCTACGTGGACGGGGACCTCCCCGGGCTCGGGGGCAGCTTCGTCCGCGGCACCCTGCTCAAGTACGCGAAGGGCCGCCAGGAGCAGGTCCGTACCTACCTGCAGGGCCGCTACGACCAGAACCTCCGCTTCATCGACGACCAGCTCGCCCGGCTCCTGGCGGTGGCGGGGGAGGACGCGACGGTCGTGCTCTTCGCCGACCACGGCGAGGAGTTCTTCGACCACGGCGACCTCGAGCACGGCCACACGCTCTACGACGAGCTGCTGCGCGTGCCCCTCATCCTCCGCGCGCCGGGCCTGGCCCCACGGACGGTGACCGGCCCGGTCTCCCTCCTCGACGTCACCCCCACGCTGATGGAGCTGCACGGGCTCGATCCCTCCGGGCTCGACGGGCGCTCGCTCGTCGCCGCCGCCCGGGGGGAGGAGGACCTCGCGTCCAGCGGTCGGGTGCTCGGCTTCGGTCGACCGCTCTACGGCGATCGCGCCTGGGGCGCGCTCCGCGAGGGGCTCAAGTACACGGTGCGCTCGGGCCTGGAGCACGTGTGGGACGTGGCGGCGGACCCGGAGGAGCGCCGCGACGTCCGCGCCAGCACCGACCCGGGGCCCTTGCGGGCGGCCATGGCGGAGGGCGTGGGAGCGCCTGTGCGCCTCGGCTTCCGGCTCACCACCACCGGGCCCCTCCGCGCGCCGGGGGCCACCCTGCACGTGCCCGGCGGCATCGAGGCCGCCTGGGTCGGCGACGACCCCACCCAGAAGAGCCAGGCGACACTCGACTGTGTGGACGACGAGACCATCCGCGCCAACTTCACCGGCAGCGCCGCGAGCATGCGGGAGGTGTTCGTGGTCCCGCGGCGTCCCGCCGAGGAGGTGGTGGGCGAGGTCACCGTGAGCGCCGGCCGCAACGACCCCACGTTCCTCCTGAATCGCCCCACCGGCGGGGCGGACGGGACCCTCGCCAAGCTGAGCGCGCAGGGTCGGAACGTCCTGGTGAGCTGGACCGTCACCCCCCTTCCCCTCGGGGAGTCGACCGTGGGCTTCGACCCGGAGCAGGCCGCGGCGCTCGAGGCGCTCGGCTACGTCGACGCCGGAACCCCCGCTCCCGTGAACCTGCCCGGGGGCAGCGTCTGCCCCTGAAGCCGCCGGCCGGGCGGATCCGGCGTCACGCCGAGCGCTTCACCAGGGCGGCCATGCCGCGCGCTTCGAGGAGCTCGAGCAGCCCCTTCAGCTTGAGGGGGTCCACCACCAGCTCCGTCGGCGAGAGCTGACCGAGCAGGTACTCCTCGAGCGGCAGCACCGCACGGATCTCCTCCACCACCGACGGCTCGGTGACGCGGAGCAACGCGAGGTTCTTGTGCAGGATCTCGGCCACGCTACTCCCGCGTCTCGATGCGGTAGGCGTAGCCCTGCTCGGTGAGGAAGAGCTGCCGGCGCTCGCCGAAGGTCTGCTCCACGGTGTCGCGGGTGATGAGCGTGTAGAACTGGGCCTTGTTGTCGCCCTGCTTGGGGCGCAGGATCCGGCCCAGGCGCTGCGCCTCCTCCTGACGCGAGCCCCAGGTGCCGCTGATCTGGATGGCCACGTTCGCGTCGGGGAGGTCCACCGAGAAGTTCCCGACCTTCGAGATCACCAGGACCGTGTCCAGCCCCTTGCGGAAGCGGTCGAAGAGCTCGTCCCGCCGCTTCTGCGGCGTCTTGCCCTCGATGAGCGGCAGCCCGAGGCGACGGGAGAGCCACTCGAGCTGCTCCACGTACATGCCGAGGATGAGCACCCGATCGGAGGCATGTTGCGCCAGGAGGGCCTCCACCACCGGGCCCTTGCGGGCGTTGATGCTGGCGATGCGGAACTTCTCCCGATCGTCGGCCACCGCGTAGCGGATGCGATCCTCCTCGGCGAAGCCGACCCGGACCTCGGTGCAGGACGCGGCGGCGATCCAGCCCTGGTGCTCGAGGTCCTTCCAGGGCACGTCGAAGCGCTTGGGCCCGATGAGCGCGAAGACGTCGGCCTCCTTGCCGTCCTCCCGGATCAGCGTGGCCGTCAACCCGAGCCGCCGGCGCGCCTGGAGATGCGCGACCGCCCGGAAGATCGGCGCGGGGAGCAGGTGCACCTCGTCGTACACCACCAGCCCCCAGTTCTCCCGGTCGAAGAGCCCGAAGTGGACGAACTCCTCGTTCTTGCCGCGCCGGAAGGTGAGCATCTGGTAGGTGGTGAGCGTGACGGGCCGGATGTCCTTCGTCTCCCCCGAGTACTCGGCGACGTCGTCCTCCGTCAGCGTGGTCTTGTCGATGATCTCCTGCTTCCACTGACGCAGCGCCGTCACGTTGGTGCACAGGATCAACGTGCGCATCTGCAGGCGGGCCATCACCCCGATCCCGACCATGGTCTTGCCGGCGCCACAGGGCAGCACGACCACCCCGGACCCGCCCTGGGCGAAACCGTCGCCCATGAAGCCGTCCACCGACTGCTTCTGGTACTCCCGGAGCCCCCACGGGCGGCCGTCGCCCATCTCGTGGGTCATCGCGAACTCGAGCGCGTCTCCGTCCCGGTACCCGGCCAGGTCCTGGACCGGGTGCCCGGCGTGGGTGAGCACCTGCTTGAGCTCGCCGCGGTTCGCCGGGTCCAGCCGCACCGCGTTGGGGCCGTCGCGGAGGCCCAGCAGGGGGATGACCGGCTTCAGGCTGACGATCTCGGTCATCAGCACCGGGTCGTCGGCCTCGAGCCGCAGCCCGAGCGGGTCCCGGAAGAGCTTCAGCCGGCCGTAGCGGGCCATCGTCTCCCGCACCGAGACCGGCACGTTGGGCGGGATGTCGTACTTGGCCCAGCGCTCCAGAGCGCCCAACACCTCGTCCACGCCGGTGCCGGCGCTCGCGGCGTTCCAGAGCGAGAGGGGCGTGATGCGGTAGGTGTGGACGTAGTCGGGCGACTTCACCAGCTCCGCGAAGCGGGCCAGGGCATCCCGCGCGGGGCGGAAGTGGGGGCCCATCGTCTCCAGCAGGAGCGTATGGTCCGACTGGACGATGAGCGGGTTCTCGGGGACGTAGCGCATGGGCGACCCCGCGATCTAATCGATCCGGACGCGCGCCGCGGCCCCTCGGGGCCACTCCGTGCGCTCAGGGGGTCGGCGCCAGCATCGCGTCCGCCCGGGTGATCATCGCCTCCTCCACCGGCTCTCCGCGGACCACGAGCACCCCGTGGCTGGCCCGCAGCGCCTGCGCGCGCACCGCCGCCCCGCGCGCCGCAACAGGATCCCCCGCCGCGAAGGCCGCCTCCGCCTCGTCGAGGTACCGGCCGTAGAGGTTGGCAACGAGCGTGATGTCGCGGCTCCCCTCCAGCCGGGCCTCCATCTCCGCCTGGAAGGGGGCGTCGATGCGCTGCCGCTCCAGGCCGACCAGCACGTTGGCGACGATGGAGTCCCGGATGTCGCGCTCCCGCCAGGGCTGGTAGAGCCCCGCCGCCGTCACCAGCGCGTCCGAGGCCCAGGTCCCCCCCTTCCCGGAGGCGTAGTAGTCGGGGTCGATGAAGAAGTCCTCGCCGATCCCCTGACCCATGAAGTCCACCCGGTTCCCGGACACGTCCACCCGGCGGAACTGGGTCGTCTCGACGTAGAGCGCCGCGTCCCCGTCCGGAGCGCTCCACTTCAGGTAGACGTGCGCGGGGGAGGGAACGGCCTCCATCGCGAGGTCGAGGCGCCAGGCCACGTGGAGGAAGAGGTAGACGAGCTGGTCGCAGTCGAGGTGCACCGTGTCCGGGAGCGCGTGGATCTCGGGGTCGAAGCTGCGGGAGAGCAGCGACTCGGGGCGGTAGAAGGCGCCGCGGCCGCGCAGCGCCTCGGCGATCCAGAGGGGCAGCGCCGTTTGCCGGCCCTCGGTCCAGAGCTGGCGTTCGGCCGCCACCGGGTCCCCTTCCCCCGTCTCGGCGGCGAGCTTCCACGCCACCTCGTCGGCGACCTGGTCGGCCACCGCGGCGATCTCGGCCTCGGGCAGGGGCACCCAGCGCGACTCGTACTCCAGGTACCAGAGGAACGGGCTCCCCGAGTAGGGGTAGGCCTCGGGGGTGCCCACCCAGCCCGCGGTGAAGGGCGAGCGGCCCGCGAGCACGCCGGAGGCGCGCGTCCCCGCCCAACCCAGGACCGCGGGCGCGAAGACCGCGAGGCCGAAGAGGGTGAGGAGGGGCAGTCCGAGGCTACCGACCGCGGGGAGGAACCAGCGGTTCTCCCGCGGGGGAGGGGGGGCCAGCGGGTCGGGGTTGGCCAGCGCCTCGGCCAGGATCCGCGCGTTCTCCCGCTCCACGGCCCGCTGACGCGCCGACTCCCGGCCGACGTCCCGCCAGCTCGCCACCAGGAGGAGGAGCGCGATGAAGCCGATCGCGGGGGCGAAGACGGCCAGCGGCGTGAACGCGCCGTTCCACGCCATCCATCCGACCCAGGGCACGGACAGGCCCATGAGCAGGAGGAGCAGCAGCAGCGCGGGGATGCGTACCCACGCGCGCGGTCGCGCGTAGGGAACGGCGGTGCCGATGAGGCCGAGCCCCAGCACCAGCTGAAGCCACGGGGCCACCCGGGCCACCGGGTCCAGGGCGATGAAGAAAGCCCCGAACTGGAGCCCGGCCGCCGCCGCGGCGAAGCCGGTGGTGAAGAGCGCGAACGCGGCGAGGTTGTGCACGCTAGCGGCCGCTCACGTCGACGCGGCTGCGCCAGTCGCCCCACCAGGGGCCGTCGCCCGCGAAGCGATCCGCACCTTCCGGCACTCCGAGCCGTGACCGCAGCCAGGCGCGCCCGCTCGCGCGGTGCGAGTGGTAGCGCAGCTGCTCCGCGGGGTAGCGCGAGCCCGCTCCGGCCGGGCAGGCCACCCGGGCGTGGCAGGTGCCCTCGCACACCGGCCCGGCGAGCTTGAACGAGGAGCAGGCATCCACCTGCCAGCGGCCCGTGGGGAACGCCCCGCCGGGACAGGCGGCGACACAGGGCGCCGGGCAGCCGGCGCAGGGATCGGCCTCGGAGGGGACGGCGCGCGGCAGGTCGGCGGCCACGAGGCAGGCGGCCCGCAGACCGAGCCAAGGCCCGTGGACCGGGTGCATGAGCAAGCCCAGGCGCCCCCCGGCTCCAAACCCGGCGAGCCGGGCCAGCACCCGGAAGTCGAGGTGGACGTCGGTGTCCATCGCGGCCCAGAACCAGCGGCGTGGAATGCCGTCGAGGGCGGCGTCGGCGGCGAGGACGGAGCGCCGGGCGAAGCTGTCCAGGGGGTTGGGATCGTCGATCAGGTGGCCCGGCTCCGCCTCCAAATCGGCGAGGAAGGCCTCCCAGAACGCCGACCCGCCGTTCCCGACCACGAGGAAGGCTCTCGCGCCGGGGAGCAGGACCCCGGACTGGTGCGCCGGCCCCGCGAGCGCGTCCCAGCGCGCCGGATCCGCGACGCCGACCACGTTCAGGCCGGACGGGGCGAGCGCCTGTCCGAACTTTCGGACAATTACTTGACCGTTCGACTCCATTGCCAGAATTCCGACAGAGTGGTTAGCAGCTATCCGCCCTCGACGACGAACAGCATCGGTGTACCCGTATCCCTCGGGCTACGCCGAAGCCGCTCGCCCCCCCCGACCCTCGGAGTTTCCATGCGCATGG
>Ga0172372_10005199_pt1 | contig 18195 bp, 17 predicted proteins | sample LakKiv5m_2_FD_114544 | JGI IMG/M metagenome (GOLD analysis project Ga0172372, IMG submission 114544) | Freshwater microbial communities from Kabuno Bay, South-Kivu, Congo - kab_092012_9.5m | ecosystem: Environmental > Aquatic > Freshwater > Lake | place: Democratic Republic of the Congo...
GATTGGGGGCCGGCATAAGTAAGGCAGGCGTTGACACAGGCCAGGTTGCCGGTTTCCGTATAGTCGCCGGCCAGGTAGGGAAAGTCGAGCTGACTGAGGTCATGCAGCGCGTTGGGCAACGTCTCCTGGAAGGGTCCGATGCGCTGCTCCACCCGGGGCTCCGCGGCCAGGTGCTCTGCCGCGATCGCCGCAACGGCCGGATCGCCCTCCAGGGTCATAAGCCGGCGATGCACGCCCGCGCCCGCCAGGTAGCGGGTGCCCAGGCCCAGCGACGTGCCCAGTTCCAGGACGTTGGGGCTGCCCAGGAAGTGCAACAGGCGAAAGAGTGTGCGGCCCTGTGCGGCCGGACAGGCTGCGACACGGGCGATGCGGGAGACGGACTCCTTTCGCCCGGTTACTCCGGCACCAAAATCGGTGCGCGTAATGACGCGGCGGTCGGCGATGAAGGTCTGGCGCTGCTGCTCGATCTCTGCAAAGGCGTAGTACCAGCGGTCATCGGCCAGCGCCTCCTGCACGAGGGCGAACACAAAGGGCGAATGGATGCGGTAGCGGGTCTGCGCATGCACCAGATGACGGACGAGGGAATAAATGCGCATGCAAAAGCCCCCGGAGCAAGAGGAGGGACGAGGTAAAAATAGTTCTCCACAGGCGGGAATTGATGGGAAGGGAAGGTGGGCTGTTTCGCGGGGTTGCCGTTCCTTTACCGCGTTATGCAAACGCGATTGCTGATTGGGCTGATGTGTGGGCTTCTGGCGCTGCCAGGGTACCCGCTATTTGCCGCTTTTCCGGAGTTGTTGGCAGGCGTCTGTGATGGCTACGGCAGCGGATCGGAACGGGCGGTGGCCGGCCAGATCGATACGCTGTCGCCGGCTTCGTTCAGCAGCTGCCTGGGGGAACCAGTCCTGCTCGTAACGCCGGGGGTCGGTCCGGTCTTTGGCAACAACCTGCTCGGGGATCGCGAAAAGGCCCAGCGTCTGCTTCTGCCTGCGCCCGGCAACGGTTTTGTCACGCATGCCATCGTCCGCTGGGGCAGCAAGGTGGTCGGCGAAAACGGTACGGTCCGGATTAAGGCCTGGAGCGTGGGGGCTGATGGGGCGCCGGAAAGTTTCCTGACAGCGACCGATCCGGTGCGGATGAGCGATGTCGATACGGCCGCCGGAATGGCGGTACTGGCGTTTCCCGCGCCGGCAGCGTTCAGCGGATCGGTCTTTCTGAGCCTGGACCTGGGCAACCTGAAGCCCGGCGACACCATCAACCTGCCTGCTACGGGTGATGGTTGCGGGTCGGGTTGCGTGGTTTGGGAGCGCTGGAGCGACGGCAGCTGGAACCCGGTCTGCGACACCTATGATTTCGAAGACATCGACCTGCTGATGGAGGCGGTGGTGGACTGGACGCCCTGGGCCGTAGGTCTGGAGGTGGAAGCGCCCCTTGCCCTGGCCGGACAACCCTTCCCCCAACCGGCTAACCGGGAGGTGCAGGTGCCGCTGCAACTGTCGGCCCCGGCGCAACTCGTCTGGACGCTTTACGATGCCGGGGGAAGGGCGGTTTTAGCGTCGGGCCCCCGGGATTGGCCTTCCGGAGCGTCGGTGCTCCGCCTGACGGTGGATGCCTTGCCGGCAGGTTTGTACCAACTTTTCCTTCAGGGACCGGGAATCCGACTTTCCAGAGCTATTTCGGTGGCCTTTGAGCGCTAAATTTGAAGGGTAAAAAAGTGAACCATGTTTCTTTTTTCATGGCGGCAGCGTTATAGCGGGATTGGCCTTTGGGTGCTGTTGGCGATGGCATCCGTGTTGGGGTCTTCCGCTGCGGCGCAGGTGATGCACCTGGGCCCGAAAGTGGCCTATCAGAGCGTCTGGTTGCTGAACCAGAACAATTACGGTCTCTCCGAAATGGATTACGAGTTGACCAGCGGGCCAGCCTATGGCGGTTCCATCGGGGTGGACTACGGCGATCATTGGGGCGTTCAGCTGGAGTTTCAGTACGCTCACATGGGTCAAAATTATGAAGACAATATAGGTCTTCAGTTGATTTATGGAATCAACGATGTTTTCGTAGTGCGAAAAGAAGTCGATCTTATCTACGGCCAGGTGCCGCTTCTGGTCCGTTACCGAAATGGCAGCGAGAAGGCAAACTTCCTGGCGGTCCTGGGTCCGCAGGTAGGTGTTAGGGGAGAGGCAACCTTGCGGTATTTCCTGGATGGCGATTCGGTGCCCTTTGCCGAAATACCGGGAAGGATTTACGACGATCTCAGCAACCCGGATGACTTTTTTGAGAGTTTGGACTTTGGCCTGGCTGGGGGTGCAGGGGCGGAATTCTATGCCGGAAGTTCGTTTTACTTCCGCCTGCTCGGCCGCTTTTACGTTGGCATGAGCGACATCAACGCCGAGCCTACCCGCCGCGCGCCGGAATACGCGGCCACCCGCAACGCCTCTTTTGGACTGGAGGCCGGTGTTGGGTTCCGCATCGGCGACCCGAACCCTCAGACCTGGACGCGCAGGCCCGGGCGTTGAGCCGTTGCTTTCTGCAGCCCAAACAGGTTTTCGAGGTAGGGGTTGAGGAAGATGCCGTCGGGGTCCATCTGTTGCCGAATGACCTGGAACTTTTCCCAGAGCGGGTAGCGACGAGCCAGTTCGCTGGCTCGCAGCGTGTGCATTTTCCCCCAATGGGGCCGGCCTTCGTGCGCCAGGAAAATTTCTTCCATGGCCTGGAAGAATTCCTGGTAGGGCATGCCCTGGTACATGTGCACGGCGATGTAGGCGGATTCCCTGCCATAGGCCGGACTCAATGGAATGTCATCAGCGGCCACGAAACGGCATTCAATCGGAAAGTGAACGCGGAAGCGCTCTTTGGCCATCCGGGCTTCCATTTGGCGAACGACTTCTGGAAATGCTTCCCGCGGCAGGTTATATTCCATTTCCTGGAAGCGCACCAGGCGTGCCGTGGCATACACCTGATGGCTCCAGTTGACTTTCCGGCTGGTGGACACGGCTTTGGCCGAAAGCTGTGAAATGGATTCGCAGGTGGCCGGGAACATTCGGGCTACTTCGCTCAATAACTTAAATACGTAATTCTCCAGAACGATATCGGTCAGGTACGAGAAGGCTTTTTGTGGCTTGGCCGGTTTTTCCGTTTTATCGGAGAATTTGTTCTGCACCATGCCCGAATAGGGGAACCAATAGAATTCGTAGTTCCGGTGCCGGGACAAGTACTTTGGATAATTAATCAATACGTTATCCAGCGATTCTTTGCCGGTCACAAACTCCAGCCGGTAGGCTGGGTCGGTGCGGAGTTTTAAGCGGGTGATCAGGCCGAAACTGCCCAGCGCAATTCGCGCGGCGCTGAAGATTTCCGGGCTGTTCTGGCGGTCCAGCCAGCGTACCTGACCGTTGCCGTCCACGATTTCCATGCCCTCAATCTGGGTCGAAAGGGTGCCAAACGCCGCACCTGTGCCGTGGGTACCGGTGGACAAGGCACCGGCAATGGCTTGCGCATCGATGTCCCCAAGGTTCTCCTGACCAAGCCCCTCAGCGTGCAGCAGCTTGCCAAGCGTCCGGAGGTTGGTGCCCGCCCACACCGTGGCAGTTTTCCGGTCTTCGCTCACGGCGTCCAGGCCGCTGAGTTTTTCCAGCGAAACAAGGGTCTCATCTGTGGGTACCAGCGGGGTGAAGGAATGCGCCGCCCCGCTCACGCGGAGGCGCTGACCAGCGCTGCGGCATTGCCGGATGAGGGCCTGTACTGCTGCAGTGTCGTCCGGTTTTTCAAAACGGGCCGGCTGGCAGGATGCGGATCCCGACCAATTGCGCCATTGCGTGCTCATGGTTGAAATTTAACACAAACCCGCGATTTGGGGGGGCTTTCAACCGGGAAGCTGCCTGGAATCATTCGGGACTCAGGCGGGCCTCCGCCAAGCCTTAGCCCGACCTCAGGCGGGCTTCATGGCCTGGGCGAACAGGCGCCAGAGCGGGTCGGGGGGTGGGGGGGCGCTGATGATCAGCGGCTCCTTGCGAACGGGATGGACAAAACGCAGCCGGGCGGCGTGCAGCGAAATGGAGGCGTCTTCGTTGGATCGTTTGGCGCCGTACTTTAGATCACCGCGGATCGCGCAACCCATGGCAGCCAATTGGACGCGGATCTGGTGATGCCGACCCGTTTCCAGCTGGACCTCTAGCAGGTGGTATCGCTCCAGGCTGGCGCGGAGGGCATAACGCAATACGGCCAGTTTTGCACCTGTAGTACCGGGCTTGACGATGCGGCTTTTGTTGGCGGCCTGATCCTTGACGAGCCAGTTTTCCAGCCGTCCATCCGTTGGTTCCGGCGCTTTGGCCACGATGGCCCAATAGGTTTTCTCGATGTCACGGTCCTGAACAAGCGCGTTCATACGCTCCAGCGCCTTGGAGGTCTTGGCCAGAACAACGACGCCACTGACCGGTCGGTCCAGCCGGTGCACAACGCCCAGGAACACCTTCCCCGGTTTCTCTTCCCGTTGCTTGAGAAAGGCTTTCAGCTTTTCGGGCAAAGGTTCGTCGCCGGTTTTGTCGCCCTGGCAGATGTCACCGGGTGCCTTGTTGACGACCAACAGGTGGTTGTCTTCGTACAGGATGGAAGGTTTCCATGCGGGAACAGGGTCATGGTCGGCGTGCAAAATAAGGTGTATTTTAATACTATTTATTCGTATCTTTATTTATTTGTATCTTTATTTATTAGTTCCGCTCGAAGGGCTTTGGGAAGGGAAGCAGCGATCAAGTCGTAACTGTTGTTGATCATCTCAACCAACAGCGCTGGGGGCAGTGAGCCATTGAGCAGGACGGTGTTCCAATGCTGTTTGTTCATGTGGTAGCCGGGCAAAATGGCCGGGTGCAACTCGCGCAGGCGCAAGGCTTCTTCCGGATCGCACTTGAGGTTGATGCGCAGAGGATCAGCCTGCAGCGCAAGCAGGGCGAAGATTTTACCGCAAACCCGAAATGCCAGGACATCCTCGCCAAAAGGCATATCTTCCGTGACTCCCGGCTTTGCGAGCGCAAACGTTCTTAGGGCCTCGATGTGCATAACCAACAAAAAACGGTCTGGTGTCCGGATATCCGTGCAGGCTGGTAAATTTAGGGCTTCTGGATGGCCGAATCCGTTTGCACGCCATGTTTTTGCAGTCCTTAACCGTTCTATTCTTTTTGGCCACCAAATGGCTGCTCGGGGTCCTGTTCATTCTGGGGAGTGATCTCGGTTTTTGGCCATCCGTGTTCTGGTGTGCCGGCGGTGGAATGCTTGGGGTCGTTTTTTACACCTACCTCGGCCAACTTTTTTACCGGGTATGGCGCAGGTTCCGGCCGGTCGCGGATGGGCGCGTCCGGTTTACCCGACTAAAACGCGTGATCGTGTGGGTACGCCGCAGGCATGGATTGACCGGCATCGCCGTGTTGACGCCCATTCTGCTCACCGTACCTATTGGCACCTTTGCGGCCAATTTATTGGAACCCAACAAAACCCTGGTGTTGGGCTATATGGCTGCGGCTTTTTTGTTTTGGTCGCTCGGTTTGGCCGGGCTGGATGCCTGGTTGCAGCTGGATTTACTCGCCTGGTTGCGGTCACATTTCTGACCAGGAGCCAGGAGGATGTTTGATCAAGCGATAGTGCTGCCGGAGTTTTTTTTTGTTCACCGCTGCAAATCGTTCCCGAAAACCGGGGTACACTGTGGCCTTGCCTGTTTTGGCGGGTTTCGGGCGAAGGGTTTACTTCCGCTGGCGCAAGGGCATCGCCCGGCCCGAGATTCATGTGCTCTCCACTCCCCGGACGACCCGGCGATGGTGAAGCAGAGTCGCAGGGCGCAGGAAGCCCTTCCCCGGAAAAAGATCCAATACCTTTAAAATCAGCGATAGATGGACAGTACCATTGATGTGTAACAGAAGGCTCTGGGAAGGCAGCCAGCCACTGCAGTTTTGGATCGTTACGGCTGAGCCGATGATCCTCAACGCGTACATCCAACTGCCTTTGCGGGGGTGATTGGTGGTTTTCTGCGCATTGGTTAAATTTGGTGCATCGCTGTTATGCCCAAGTTTTTACCCGTCTTTCCTCTGAGTTTGGTCGCTTTTCCAGGGGAGCAATTGAACCTCCATATTTTTGAACCGCGTTACAAAGAGCTGATTCAGGACTGCCAGGCTGAAGGCAAGACGTTCGGGATACCGGCATTTATCGACAATCACCTGAACGAGTGGGGCACAGAAATGGAGTTGGTCTCTGTCGATAAGGTGTACGAAGACGGAAAGATGGATGTGCGGACCCGCGGTTTGCGGGTTTTTCGCGTATTGGAGTTTTTGCGAGAAGTCCCTGATAAGGGGTACTCTGCGGCGATTATCGATTATCGCGATGATACCATGGATCACGATACGGAAGTCAGCAGCATGCTTTTCGGCTACCTCCGCCAATTGCAACAATTGCTGCACATTGACAAGCCGCAACTGGATAAGCCCTCAGACATCAATTCGTTTTCCATCGGACATTTGGTTGGCCTGAGCATCAAAGAAGAGTACCAGCTCTTGTTGTATCCGCGGGAAAGCGATCGGCAGAAATACCTGCTGAATCACCTCAAAAGAATTCTGCCTGTTTTGTTAGAAACAGAGCGCCTGAAACAGCGTGTGAAACTCAATGGCCACTTTCGGGAGGAGATTCCCCCGAAGTTTTAGGCACAGAACAAGTGATTCGCGGCGTCAAGTTGCTGCGTACTGCTTCTCGTCGCTGCACCGCTAGAAAGAAAAAGGCACCAGATACAAGGGCGGTGGTTCTGGCAAATGAAGCCTCACGACTGTTCTTGAGACGACCCGCCTGGTTACTCGTTGTTGCCGATGAACTCCTCAAAACGATAGAGGTCTTCATCTTCACGGCTTTGTGGTCTGCGATCCGGGGCAAAACGGTCCCGGTTTTGGCCGAAGGATGCCCGATCCCGATCGAAGCCACCCCGGTCATAGCCTCGGTTGTTGTCGTATCCACCGCGATCGTATCCGCCGCCGCGGTTGTCGTAGTTGCCGCGGTTGCCGCCGAAACCACCACCGCGATTGTTGTCGTACCCGCCGCCTCGGTTGGCACCGAAGCCACCCCCGCGGTTGTTGTCGTAGCCACCGCCTCGGTTGGCACCAAAACCGCCCCCGCGGTTGTTGTCGTAGCCTCCACGGTTGCCGCCGAAGCCGCCGCCGCGGTTGTTGTCGTAACCGCCCCGGTTGCCTCCGAAGCCTCCGCCGCGGTTGTTGTCGTAACCGCCCCGGTTGTTATCATATCCTCCCCGACCACCAGGAAAGCCACTGCTCCTGTTGTTGTCATAACCTCCGGGACGCGGGATGAACCCTCCGCGGTCTTCGCTGCGGCCATCCGGCTGGTACTCGCCCTGGGGGCGCGCTTCTTTAATCACCACACGACTGCCGTGGATGTCGGTATCATTCAGGGCATTGACCGCCTCATAACCCTCTTCTTCATTGGGCATTTCGACAAAGCCAAATCCACGGGAATTGCCTGTTTCGTGATCAAAAATGACTTTGGCTGTGTCAACGGTACCGAATTGTTCAAACAAGGTCCGTAAATCTTCCCCCGTGGTCTCGGGACCTAGTTTGGCGACAAAAATGTTCATGGAAAGCGTAAAATTTTAAAAAACAATGAACGCCTATATCCTGGCTGAACCAAAAGGAAAAAAGCTTAGGATAAAAAAATGGCGCGTAAAATAGATCGAATCTGAGCAAAGTTACACTGACCTGCGGAGATTTTACAAAGTGCCTCGAAGGCAAAAAAAGCCAGAGGGCTGCAGGAACACCGCAGCCCTCTGGTGGAATAATTTCGAATAGGAATATCCGCTCTTTATCGGCTGGCTTTGGCAAATGGCCTTAGCGGCTGGCCCTAGCGGCTGGCCCTAGCGGCTGGCCTGAAGGGCGGGCCAAACCGCGCGCGCATTCCCCTTGGCATCGAAGAATTGGATGCTTCGGGCGGTCGAAGGCACAAACACAGCATGTGCGGTTTGGCTCAGGTAGCCGCCACCTTTAGGGAATTCCAGCTTGGTGACTTTGCCATTGCTGTGGCTGATTTCACCACGTATATCTGTTGGTCCGGCGTAAATCACTGCGCCTGCTTGATTCTTCAGTTGATGCACCTTCAGCGGCCCGTTGTTGTTGGCAGAAACCAGGAGCGGTGCTCCGTCGGTTCCCCCAGGCACCCACACTAGTGATTTGGCATCCAGAGGACTCAAAAAGCCGCTTTGCTGGGAAGGAAGGGCACGGAAATTGCCGTCGCCGTTTCCGAGCAGCACCAGACCGATGCTGGCGTCCTGGCGGTTCGTTTCCACCTCGGGGTAATAGTAGTTGCCCTGGCTGATCAGGTCGAGGTTCCCGTCTCGGTTAATGTCGGCAGCCACCATGCCATAGACTGAGGAGACCTGTATCAGGTTGTGCATCTTTTTGGTGGAAAAGCGCCCATTCCCCTCATTTTGGAAATAGGTTGTCCGGAATGTTTGGGCATCCAGATGCTGCCGGGCGTTGTCCATGGCTTCCTTGCCAAACAGGTCGTAAACCGTTGACCGACCGTAGGCATCCCAGGTGGGCATGGTTTGCAAAAGCCCTGGGCATTGTTCTACCATTCTCTCCCGGCTCTTGATCGGGTAGAGCACACCATTTTGGTAATACCCCAGAATGATGTCGTTGGTGCCGTTTTTGTCGAAGTCATCAGCAAAGACCTCTATGGCTCCATCCGTGCCGGGCTTGTATTTGCAGTTGTTCCCGAAGTTACCGGCGATGTAATCCATGTCGCCGTCGTTGTCGAAGTCTCCGGCAACGAGGCTGTTCCACCAACCCGTAACGTCCTCTACGCCGGTCTCCTTGACTTTGACCAGTTTTTTACCCGTGTTGCGGTAAACTTCCAAGGCAGTCCATTCACCGACCAGAATCAGGTCTTGCTTATTGTCGCCGTCAAAGTCCGTCCACAGCGCGGCGGCGATCATTCCCGGCAGCGCCAGGTCTTCGGACCATTCGTTGGTAACATCCGTGAATTTGGCCTTGTCATTGCGTAGGAGGTATGCGCGCTCCGGATCAGGATAACTGCCTGGTTTAACCCGGCTGGCGACAAAAAGATCCAGATCGCCATCACCGTCAAAGTCATTAGCCGTTACGCAGGAAGTGCTTGTAAGCATCACGGGCAACGCGTCTTTGGCCCGGGTGAAATTGCCTTTGCCATCGTTGAGGTAGAGACGGTCCTGGAGGGCCTCCGCTCCGGCTGCGTAATCGCTGCCTCCGCTTCCCACGTACAAATCCTGGTCGCCGTCGTTGTCGGCATCAAAAAAGAGCAAACCCATATCCTCCGATTTGGCATCGGCTGCGGCAGCAGCCAGCTCCTGGCGTTTGAATTTTCCGTCTGCGGACTGGATGTACAGCGCTCCGGTGCTTCCCTGCGCACCGCCGACATAGACATCCATTTTGCCGTCACCGTTGGCATCGGCAACCGCGAGTCCAGGGCCGAGATAGCTTAACTTATGGGGAATGAGAAATTCCCGGTCAAAATCGTCGTAATCGTTTTCCTTGTGTACAAAGTCGAGTCCAAGCGACGAAGGCTCCGCCTGCGTGAAGAACTCCTCGGCGTTCAGGTAAGGACGAAGGTTTCGGGTATCGACCTGCTCGTTCGCATTGGCATGATCCAGGAACAGCAATTGGTTGGCAGGCACATCGCTTAAAACCTGTCGCTTGCCGTCCAGCCAGGTCACCACCACTTTGTCTGCTTTCTTTGCCTGCCCCAAACCGAAGTGGCTCACCAGATCATTGGAGGACATGTACCCCCGAACCTGAGTATGCTGCTCGTAGAGCATATTGTTTTCCGTATAAACTTCTATGCGCGCACCCAGGCCCAGTCGGTTGTTTTCCGGTCCGCGGTAAGCGACGCGCAACCAGGTGTTTTCGGGCTTCAGTTTGCTGGCGTTGTTGCGATACACGAAAGCGCTCTGGTTGATGTTGTTGCACACGATGTCCACGTCGCCGTCATTGTCCAGATCGGCAAACGCGGCACCGTAGGAAGCCGAAGGGAAGTAAACTCCCCAGCCGTGGCGCTGGTCGGTAAAAGACAGATCGCCATTGTTCTCAAACATGCCATTGGGGGTAACCAGCGCATTGGGCGGATACTTTTCCAGCAGTTCAGCATACATAAGGCTATCGCCGATGCGGGTGGCGCGGCGGAGGCGATGGTAGCCAACAGTATTGTCCACATGGAAATCCTGTCCATTGCCGTTGGAAATAAACAAGTCGCGGTCACCGTCGTTGTCGTAATCGGCGAACAGGGGAGACCAGCTCCAGCCTGACGTGCTGATGCCGGCCATGCGCGCCATTTCCGTAAAGTGACCGTTGCCGTTGTTCAACTGAAGGACATTTCCCACGAACTGGCTGTGGTATCCACCCGCCTCCATGGCCTCGAACTGCTCCTTGCGGGTAACAAACGTAAAGGTCTTGACCGTGTAATTGTCTTCCAGGTCCATGTCAACGGTGTAGATGTCCAGCAGACCATCGTTGTTGATGTCCACCAGATCGGCACCCATGGCGAAGTGTGAATTGCGCTTCAGGGTTTCTTTTGTGGCATCGGTAAACGTGCCATCGCCGTTGTTCATGTACATGAAGTCGTACATCGCAAAGTCGTTGGCTACATATATGTCAAGGAATCCATCGTTGTTGATGTCCCCCACAGTTGCACTAAGCCCGTAACCGTGGTTGTTGATGCCCGCTTCTTTGCTGACGTCCGTAAACTTGTTTCCGTCATTGCGGAAGAAGTAGTCGCTCTGGTTTTCGCCATTCTCAATTTTGACGAAATACTTGAGCTTGAGTTTGTCGTTCCAGTCGTCGGGATGGGTAACAACGTAAAGGTCAAGGTCACCGTCGTTGTCGTAATCAAAAAAGTTGGCCTGGGTAGAGAAGGCATCAAACTCCAGCCCCCATTCCTTGGCGGACTCCGTGAACGTCATGTCGCCGTTGTTGATAAACAGCTTGTCGTTTTTTCGTCCTTTCTCTTTGAACCAGTCGCGGCATACGTAAATGTCCAGCCAACCGTCGTTGTTGATATCGACCATGGTTACCCCGGTGCTGTAACCCGGATGTTTGTCAATGCCCGTCTTTTCGGTGACGTCTTCAAATTTCAGGTCTCCCTTGTTCAGGTAAATGCGATCGGACACCCAGTTGCCGGCCATATAGACATCGGCCAAACCGTCGTTGTTCAGATCGCCAACTCCTACACCAGCGCCGTTGTAGGCGTAGCTGTTGTAGTGCACGTTGACTTTATAATCGGAAATAACTTCGTTGTTAAAGTCAAGTCCAGTGCTCTTACCGGTCAGGATGTCAAACATCATCCCGGAGTTGCCATCGGTGGACACGATTTTGTCCATATCGATGATTTCCGTCTTCTTCCAGGAGTCGTCTGCCTTTTTGGTACAGGACGACCAGGTCAGGATGACGGGTACCGACAGGAGTGCTGCGAAAAGGGGGCGATACAATTGATGGCGCGGAAAGTTCATGTCGAATCGAAAATTTGAAAGGCAAAGGTAGGGGGGAGAAGGGGCTTTTCAACCCCAAACTTTGTACGAAATTATTCCGGAATTGTTCAGTCAGCACCCTTAAAAGTGTAATTTTCAATCTCTTAAATTCACAGAAAAATATTTTCCCAAGTGGACAAGTTAGGGTAGATAAGGGGCTTGCTGCACCAGTATTTCCTTATCTTTGCCCCTGTTTTAGCTTTTGTACCGGGTTGACCGAAGGAAAATCTGTTCCATTTTCCCGGGAAATCACAAAATTTTGGTGACTATGATGCTTCGAAATTTGTTTTCCGGTGTTGCCGCAGCTGCTGTCCTATTGACGGCTTCCTGCACGCCCAAGACCGGTGGTTCCGGGCAGGACAGCATCCATAACTCGGTATCTCCGCCTACGGCGGATTTTTCCGGGTTGGAAATCGTGGACTGGATGGAACTGCTTTACTACCATGTGGCCAATGAGAAGATTTCCCCACCGCAGGCGGCCCGGATCTACGCTTATGCCGGGGTGATTATGTACGAAGCAGTCCTTCCCGGAATGCCCGAGTTCCAGACTCTGTCCGGGCAATTGAACGAAATGCCCGAATTGCCAAGACCGGACCCCAAACTGGAGTACGACTGGCTCACGGTCTTTCACGAGTCCATGTACCAGGGATTTAACTTCCTGCTTGAGCGCAACATTACCGGCGAAGTGGAAACCCTGGACGACATGGTTGACGCCAAACTGGCCGAGCGCCGGGAAGCAGGAGTATCGGAAGAAATCATGGCGCGCTCGCAGGAGTACGGCAAAACCTTAGCCCTTGCCGTGGAGGAATGGGCCAAAACGGACCGTTTCGATAAAACCCGTCTGCCTTCCAACACCTACAAGTCCCCTTCGCGCGAGGGCAAGCCTGAATTGTGGGCACCGACCGACTTTGGTCAGATTCCCCTGGAACCCTTGTGGGGCACGCTGCGGCCCTTCGCCATGGCAGAAGGCAAGACCTGTGGCATCAACTATCCTCCTTCGGAAGGTCCTGTAGCTTCTACCCTGCCGCCTTTTTCAACGGATCCGGAGTCCGACTTTTACAAAGCGGTCAAAGCCGTTTATGACAAAGACCAGAACGTTACCGAAGACGAGCGCATCATCGCCCTGTATTGGGCCGATGATCCGGGAGAAACCTCCACGCCTCCGGGCCACTGGGTTTACATCATGAACAATATGGTGCGTTCCCGAGGCATGAAAATGGACGAGGCCGTCGAAATGTATGCGCTGACGAGCATGGCTATGGCCGATGCAGTAATCTCCGTCTGGTACACAAAGTTTCAGGTCAACATGGTGCGGCCTAAAACGTATGTCCGCGAGTTTATGGGAGACCCGGATTGGGAACCCTGGGTAGAAACTCCTCCATTCCCGGAATACGCTTCAGGCCACTCTGGTTTCTCGGCAGCAGCTGCTACCGTGCTTACGGATTTGCTCGGCGATCAGCCATTCGTGGATTCCACCCACGTGATCATCGGATTGCCACCCCGCGCCTATGACAATTTCTGGGCTGCTGCCAGAGAGGCTGCCGAATCCAGGCATTACGGCGGTATTCACTACCGCGCGGGCATCGAAGACGCCCTTGGCCAGGGCAAGTGTGCCGGGGAAACGGTGTTGTCCAAGGTCAGGACCCGCATTCCCAAAGAAGAAACTGCTGCTAACTAAGTCCATTTTTCTGAATCCGTAAGCGCTGCACCATGAACCGAATTTTCTCCCTTGTCCTGCTCCTGGCTTCGGTCGTTACCCTGCAAGGTCAGGGTATCGTCAGCAAAGCTCTGCTGGAGCAAAACCACACCGGGCAGATCGCCGCTGCCAAAAACAACGGTAGCCGCACGATGTATTTTGAATTTGTGTATTTAAGTACGGATGCCGCCTCGTACAAGTGGGATGACGGTGGAGCAACCCATGGCTCCATTCGCTACCGTCTTGATGTTTACCGCGATGCCGCTCACAAGGACCTTTTGCTGTCTTTGCCGATCAAGATGCGGAACCTGATTACCACTTATTATGTTGATGCAATTTTCACGCATGCAACGTACGCCGATGAGTCCCAACGCGATAAAGGAGCGACGATGATCTTCAAGAAAGATGTACGCTGGGCAAGAACCAAGTTCGTACCGCACAAAGGCTGTGCGCGCGAAGGGGGCAATTGGGAGCGCATCGACAAAGTGGAGTCCTACGAGCAATTGATGACCTACTTTGTTACGCAGTTGGACAATAATGTCCTGTTCGACTGTTACCGCTAACCGGTTTGCAGCCATACGAAAGAGCCCTGTCGAACAACGGCAGGGCTCTTTTGTTATCCTTCCTTTGCCGCCGCAAAGAGCATGCCTAAAACCGAAACACGAAGCACCCGACTGCTGGATATCCTGCGGCTACGGCCAACTCTCTTTGTTGGCAGTGCGGCTTCCTTATGGGGAGTCTTGGGTTGCACGAGTTTGCTGGTAGCCCGGGCTTCCGGCGCTTCAGGCGAAGTGCTTTGGAGTCTCGTCGCCACGTTTCTGCTCACTTTTTCAGCGGCTACCGCCATCGCCGGTATATTTTGCAGCCAGTGGCTGGCCTACAGTGCCAGGGCCCTTGCCGGGTACCTGCTCTTAGCGGTCTTGCTGGCCAGCGCCGTGAGCTTTCTTCAACAGGGCGTTTTAGCGGAATTGCTCCGCTTCTCCGAAATGTATGCGGCATTTTTTCTCAGCTTTTTTATGATTACCGGAGTAGCCGGAGCTGTGCGGGCTATTGCATCGTTTTTAGGGTTGTAGGCAGGGCAGCCAGCGATGCGAAGTCGAACGCCGTTCCACCCAATTTATGGGTCTGCACGGCTTCCTTTTGTGCCTGCTCATCTCCAGTCGAAAGGCGGTTGTGCCCGGGAATTGCGAACTTGCGCCCTTAAACGAATCAGCATGCAAGTGCCCCCCATCCGGTTGCTCGTGACCGGAGGTACCTTCGACAAAGAGTACGACATGATCAATGGTCAGTTGTATTTCAAGGACACTCATTTGCCGGAGATGTTCGCCTTGGGAAGGTGTACCCTTCCCATTCATATCCGGACCCTGATGATGATTGACAGTTTGGAGATGACTGATTCTGACCGTCAGATCATTTTGCACCATTGCAGTACCTGCGAAGAACAACAGGTGTTGATCACCCATGGCACCGATACCATGGTGGAGACGGCTGCCTACCTGGCCAAAGCCGGATTGCCTAAGACGATTGTGTTAACCGGAGCCATGATCCCCTATAAGTTTGGCAGTTCGGATGGTTTCTTTAACCTGGGAAATGCGCTGGCTTATGCTCAGGCGTTGCCGGCAGGCGTCTATGTGGCCATGAATGGCATTGCGTTTCCCTGGAACAACGTGAAAAAGAACCGGCGGACGGGAATTTTTGAACCCCTTACCCAACCTGAAGAAGCATGATTCCACCCGTGGTGCGTGTGCTGACGCTGACCCTTTGGTCAGTTTGTGTGTGTGTAATTTCTGCGTGCACCTCACCCTCGGATTCTGCAGAAGATCCAACTGAGGCAGCAGACCAATCTCTCCCCCCCGCGGCGTACAAAGGCGCGTTTACAGCATGGGACAGTCTGCAAGCTCTGCTCATGCCCGCCTGGAGTCTGTCCCCCTTTTGGCAGGATAACCTGGAAGAATGTGCCTATTATGAGACCCGCATCGAGGAGGATGAAACTAAAAATCAATTTGAAAGCAAGTCTTTTCTGAAACGGGCTTCTTTGCCCGTACAAGCAGGAGTTCCGGCGGAGCAGGCCTGGTTTTTTCGGTATGAACCAGGAGACAGCGTATGGCCGCAGCAGGAGGGATGGTTTAGTGCCACACCTTTTCCCCAACCCAGGTCCTGGTTGCGTTTCTATCCTATGCACGGACAAGAGCGCTTTGGCGATCCGAAAACCGGGGCTTCTTACGCAGTCCGTACCTGGTTGCCGGAGACCGGTCGGTCAGGAACAGCCGCGGCATCGGCAGCCGCAGAAGAGCCATTGGGCGTAGGGCTGTTGTTGGCCGATCAGCTGCCGTTTTTGCTTCGCAACCTCGCCTTTACACCAGGCAAACGGACCACCTGTGTGGTTTATCCGCTACCCCGCCGGGGACTGTCTAAGCTCTCTCAGCCCCTGCAATTTGAGTTGCACATCGAAAAACCGGAGACAGTGGTTTTCCAGGGAGAGGAATACCCCTGCTGGCTGGTTACCCTTAATGCCGGCGAAACGACGGTGGAAAAATTTTGGTTTAACCGCAGCTATCCCAACGTCATGGTGCGTTGGGAAAACATGATCGGCGAAACAAAAATGCTCAAATATGTGCGGTACACCCAGGCAATGCCCTGACCCGGTTTAGATCACGCCTGCCACCGCAAGAACGATGGTCAGCACAATGATCAGCACCACGGCAACCACGGAAACCACGCTGAGTGTGCGGTAATACCCAACGCGCTCGTGCAGCCTGTCCAGGGCAAAAATTTTCTCAATGGAGTGTTCCAGCCGGACGAACTGGTTGCTGCCTTTGACAACATAATCTGCAGCCCCGTAGCGCATGGTATCTACGGCCACTTCCATAGAATCTTGCCCTGACACCATGATAACATGCATGGTGGGGAACTCGCGCTTGATGAACTGAAGGATTTCTGCCCCGTTTCTGGCTTTGGCCTGAACGCTGTTCAGGTAGTAGTCGAGCACTACGATGTCGGGTTTATTGGGCAGGTTATTCACCATTTCTTCACCCGTGGAAAAACCACGAATATCAAAAGAAAATTTGTCCTTGAGATGATCACTCATCATTTGGATTTGCATCGGATCATCGTCGACAATGTAAACCAACTTTTTGCTCTGGGACATAAGGGTATTCGGTGGAGTAAAGTAACAGGTAAAAATAGCATTTGTTTGCAATCCGAATGCTGTGGCCGATACATCCCGTTGTTGCCTTAGGCCAGGCCGGGTGCTTGGAAAGAGTCCTATTTGAGCTCCTTCAAAACAAGGGCCAATTCTTCGAAAGCCTCTTGACAAGTGCGTTCCACATCGGCAATCCGCGCGTTGAGCCGTTCGAGGTTTTTCTGTTCCCGGGCATCGTTTTCAATCTCCTGAATGGATTCGCGCAGCGAATGGATGCCCATGTAGGCAATTTGTGGCTTTATGGAATGCGCCGCGGAGCGCAATGCTTCCCATTCCCCTGCTGCTAAATGCGCCTTCATGCTTGCCAGGCCTGCCGGAGCAGCGGCCAAAAACATGCGGATGTAGCGTTCCATCCGTTTGGGATCTTCCGAAGTAAATTGTTTGAGAAAGGCAAGATCAATGTGCTTGTACTCCATCTGGTTTTGTTTTTCCGGCGAACCGTGCAAGTTGGGTAAAGAACAGCGTTTCCAAGCAAGACTTTGCGTTTGCCCGCTCCATCAAGCCAGCGTTACCGGAATGTTGCCGGTTTGGTTGCGGCCAGCGCTTTGCGCAGTTGGCGAAGTAAATCATCTACCTGAAAGGGCTTGGGAATCAGACCGTTCATGCCGGCTGCACGGCATCGCTCCACATCCGCAGGCAGTACGTTTGCCGTCATCGCCAAAATAGGAATGTACGTTCGTCCTTCCAGATCTTCCTGCTTGCGGATCAATTGACTCGCTTCCAGCCCGTCCATTACTGGCATTTGAATGTCCATCAGAATCAGGTCGGGTGGGTCTTTTTGGAACAATTCTAAGGCTTCCTTCCCGTTGTTGGCTACTGCGATCGCTACCCCGGCCACATAAGCTTCCAACGTGTCGATAGCCACCATTTGGTTAAATGCATCATCTTCAACCAGCAAAATCCGCAATTTCGGGGGAAGGGCCACGTCTTCCTCCTCCACCTCCCTGCTGGGTTTCGGGGCCGCTGCCTCCTTAAGGGGAACCTCAAGGGTAAAAGTAGAGCCTTTGCCTTGTTCGCTGGTGGCGTAGAGCCTTCCTTTCAGCAAATCGGCCAGCCGGCGACTAATGGCTAACCCAAGCCCTGTGCCGCCGTATCGGCGGGTTATCGTATTCGATTCCTGGGTGAACGATTCAAACATGTGAGGCAGTCGTTCCGCGGCAATTCCAATTCCGGTATCGCTGACCGAAAAACGCAACCAGCCCGAAAAGGGGAGAGGAGCCTTTGCTTCATCGGATTGCAGAGCAGGAATGTCCTGGGTAGGTTCCGAAGCGGGTATGCATTCCACGCGGATGACTACTTGGCCGCTTTCGGTAAACTTGACCGCGTTGCTTCCCAGGTTGACCAGAATCTGGTTGATCCGGGTCAGGTCGCCGACGACGTAGCGGGGCACATCCGGATTCTTTTCCACCTGCAACTGCAACCCTTTGCCCGTAGCCCGGTAGTCCAGCATGGTACGCATGGCTTCCAGCATTTCATCCAGGTCGAAAACCTCCTGCAGGATGGTCAACTTTCCGGCCTCGATCTTGGACAAGTCCAGGATGTCGTCTATGACAGCCAGCAGGTGGTGTGCGGACTGGCGCAAGGCCTTAAGGTAATTCATTTGGTCCGGCCGTGGATCCTGGTGCAGCAGCAGATTCACCAGACCGACGACCGCGTTCATTGGCGTGCGGATTTCATGACTCATGTTGGCCAGGAACTCCTCTTTGATTTTTTCCGATCGAATGGCCCGTTCCGTTTCCCGGCGAAGTTCCTGTGTCTGTTTGCGGATGC
>Ga0172372_10005204_pt1 | contig 18186 bp, 25 predicted proteins | sample LakKiv5m_2_FD_114544 | JGI IMG/M metagenome (GOLD analysis project Ga0172372, IMG submission 114544) | Freshwater microbial communities from Kabuno Bay, South-Kivu, Congo - kab_092012_9.5m | ecosystem: Environmental > Aquatic > Freshwater > Lake | place: Democratic Republic of the Congo...
ACCGGAGCGGAATCGAACACTAGGTTCCGCCGCTCTTGAGAGAGCCCGTAGCTCAGTCGGTAGAGCAGCTGACTTTTAATCAGCGGGTCGCAAGTTCGATTCTTGCCGGGCTCACCAAGGATTTCAAAGACATAGGGGGATAGGCGGAAGATGCGGGAAACTGCTGCCTTCCACCTGCCTTTCACGGCTTTTGCGTACCTGTCGGCTCCAGTGCCGTGAGCGGAGCTAAACCCGGTGTTCGACCTCCGGCGCGGGCGTCTAGACCGTCGATACGATCACGCCATGCGCCAACGACCGATTGTGCGCCGTGGTCCGCAACCGCCCAGCGCCGTCGCGATACGTCCACGCAGATTTGTGGCGCCCTGAGGCGACATGATCCAAGCCATCTATCGTCGCGGCCTTATGTTGCGTCGTTGGATCATCGTCGCGTGCAAACAGGATCGCGATGGTCATCCGGGCCAATGGCGTACCTTTGGAAATTCCAACTCGATGCACAATCGAGGCCATGCCGTGCGCTATCGGACGCTGCCCAGCTCGCACCAGTAGCGGACCTTGATACCCGGCTGTGCCCCAAAGAGTAGGGCAGCGGTCTCGCAGTTTTCGCGATTGTAGGCGTTTCCTTCTCGAGCATCGAACGTCGCCACGTGCACGCGGTCAGTCGATGCGGCCATCGACGAACGGTAGAGGGTGTAAACTCCAGAGGCGTCGCCAGAGCAGGCCGCCATTGTCGCAGAGAGCAGCGGCATAAACGTAGCGGGGCCGGCCCATCGCTGAGGTAAACGCATCAGATTCTCCCATCCTCCTCCGCCCTGAGCCGCGCCCGGTCCCACAGCAATTCAACCTGCGCCGGCGGCTTGATCCCCTTGGCCCCGGCCTCGGCGGCGGATGCGAGGCCGTGCTCGACGAGGAGCTTCTTAAGCGCCGGGCCCTTCAGCTGCCCGTAGATGCGCTTGAAGGTGTGTTCGTCGTAGCGCACTGCCAGCTCAACCGGATGAACACTGGCCAGGTCGTCCTGACCTTCGAAGATCACTGGCACGCCCAACGCAAGCAGGAGGCGATTACGGAAAGCCGCGTTCATGTCGGCCTCATCCGCAACCACGTCGAGGAACCGGCGGAGCGCCGCGTTCGGGGAGATCGGCTTCTCGGTCGACATGGGCTCTCTCCTAGGCTTTAGGTGCAAGGGGGGCGATGAAGCTGGCGACGTCGTCGCCAAGATCCAGCACCTGCTTTTTGACGGGTCCGTACTTCTTGTTGAACGGTACATGTGAGTTGGGCGCCGCGCGCCTGACCCACCGCTGGGCCTCCGCGGTCTCCTTGATCGTGGTGCGCAGCATTGTGACGCTCAGCTTCTGGATCGCCTCGCGCACCTCGCGCCGCTCGTCGACGGCGCCCTTCTGGCTGACACGTGTGAACAGCCCGCGATGACGGGCGGGGTCCCATACGTTGAGCGTCTGTTTCAGGCCGAAGTCGCGGAAGGTCTGGAGGCTCCAGACAGAGAGCGGCTCTTCAAGTACCGGCGAGATAACGGCATCGGCGCTCGCAATTGCAGCCTGTGCGAGGGTCGAGAATCCTGGTGGGCAGTCGAAGAGGATGAGCTCATAGGCGTCATGCAACGCCGCTAGTTCAGCAACCAGCAACTGCTCCATGCGGCGCCGGGCGGAGGCCTTGTCGGACGCGTTGTAGCTGGCGTGGTCGAACTCGATCTCGGCGAAGCGCAGTTCGGGCGTAGCAGCCAGGACGCTGATGTCGCCATGCATTTTTGGCTTGTGGGCGTTCCGCTCCTTCACCACCTCGGTCAGGCTGCAGACGTTCGATTGAATCAATGGCGCAAATGGAACGCGCCTGTTGTTGGCTGCGGCGGCGACCCAGTCTTTGAGCGTGTGCGATGCGTGTCCCGCCTGCTGCAGCCCGTGCCAGCCCAGCAACATGCGGCTTGAGTTTCCCTGCGGGTCAACGTCGACCACAAGCACTCGCGCCCGATGCATCATGGCGAGGCTGTCGGCGATCATCATCGCAGTGGTCGACTTGCCGACCCCGCCCTTGAGATTGGCAATCGCCAGCCGCCGGGCGCCTTTCCATGGTCGCTCAGAGGCTGCCATCTGTTTCCCTCATGTCTCGCCAGCCATATGCATCCAGCAGCTTCCGGATCGCCTCCTGGCTGGCAGGGGCGAAACGTTCGCGCACGAAGCTGTCCGCGACGGCGCTGTCAGTGCTGGTTCGTGTTGGCCACTGCTCGACGCGCCAGTCCGAAGGGTCGCCCGGTCGCGTGAAGGTCAGTACACCGACGCCGACGGAGGAGGCCGAGGAGACGATCTCGCCGAACAGGTTGGTATCGGGCGTCGCCTGACCCACAGCCTGAAATGCGAGCCAGGTGAACTGGCCGAGCCGGCCATGCGCGTTGGCTTCATGCACAGCAGTTACGTTGAGCCCGCTGGCGGTCTTAACTTCGAAGGTATGCAGGTCCGCGCGCCAGAACGGCACGAATTCGCCGCGCGCTATGGCGAGGCAGGCGAGGTCAGGGCGCGTCCATCGCCCTTCTTCGGAACCTGCGGAGTGGTCTACTTGAGCCGGGAAGACCCACGGGCTACCCGATCGTGCGCGCCGTCGAAGGTGGTCGCCGAACGCGAGCGCGATGAAGTTGAGCGTCGGGCCGTAGAGCTCCGCTTCGACCTTGACCTCGATCGGCGTGCTTGCCCAGTCGCCCAACGCGTCCCCCATTTGCGGCTTCCACTCTGGAAGGCTGGTGCAAGTTCGTCCACCCCGCAGACCGCCATCCACACCGAAAAACCCCCGCCGTGTGAGGGCGGGGGCTTCGTCGTTCTATCCGTTGGCTCGGCGCTTCTCCCAGCTCTTGCGAGCCATCGCCTGGGCGGCGGGGTCCTTCTCCCGCTCGGCGGGGAAGTGGACCAGTTGGGCCTGCCGGTTCCGGGGCTTCAGGTCCCGGCAGAACACATACATGGCCACCAGGTTGAGCCCAGAGAGCATGCCGGCGGCGGGGATAAGCAGCCAGTCATGCGCGGCGCCCGGGATCAGTTCGGCCTGTGCATCGGCCCAGGTGAGGCCGTGCCAGGTCATGAACCCGGCGATCAGGACCACGACGCCGCCGCAGAGTGCGACGAGGCCGCGGGTGACCGTCTCGCCCGCCTGCTGCGCCGCCACCGCGCGGGTGACGACGCCGGCCGCCAGGATCGAGATCGAAGCGAAGGTGAGGGTGAGGAGGAAGGCAACCACGAAGTGTGCGGGCTGCCCCTTCTCGAAGGCGTGGGACCAGAAGGAGAGCGTCCCGAAGGCAATCTCCACCCCCAGAAGGGTATTGGCTGCAAAGCGGGCGCGCTCGGTGCTAAAGAGTTCCATAGTCGAGGTATCCTCTCGGCTAGGGCGGCCTCCGGTGACTTTGCGGGATCCGGGGGCCGCCTGATTGATTTTCAAACATCGTGGAAAAGTCGGGCGAAGTATTCGCGTGCGACAGCCTCAATATACGGGGTCGTCAACTCGCGTGCGCGGAGTATTTCGTGAAACGCTTACTGCAAAAGCGAAGGAACGCGCAGGTCTGTGTTCAACTCTTCGTGAGACGTCCGTATACGGAGCAAATAGAGCACACCTCAATCCCCAGAATTTGTCTCGCCTGTTCTTGCCGCTAGGTCGCCTGTCCTGGCCAATGCCTCGCGGAGCGATCCGGCATGCGGCGACCCGTCAAGATATCGATCGGCCAGGCGGCAACGCAGGGCGACACCTTCCTGACCTTCTGGTGCGAGACTCCGCGGCGAGAGCCGGCGCGCTACAGTCACGCAGTGAACACCTGCGGTCATCATGCGGACATCGGTCTTGATGTGGCACTGAAGCGCTGGGGTCCGGATCGCCGCCTCAGCGATATCCGCGCCGTATGCACCGTGTGCGGCGGCAGGGTTGTCGATGTCCGAAGTGGTCATCCGCCGCTTCGTGGCAAGCAGGGCGTCTAGCTGGATCCGAGCGCCGCGATAGCGGACGGCATCACCGAGGCGCTTAGGTTCATGCGTGAGACGCTGCGCTGGGGGCTCGCGCCTAGGCCACGGAGTTAGCAGGAGGGGCGATTGTGAACTGGCGTGGGGCCAGCGGTGCCGATGACAGGCGCGCCACTCCATCTAGTTCGCAAATAGCGGAGACGGCCCCTTCCGGTACCCCCTCACATCTATTCGGCTGCTCGCGGAACTAGAGGGTTCCGAGAGCCCCGCATGACCTCTATTCGATTTTCCCGCTCGCGTTCCATTTCGTCGGGTGGGTCTTCGTTGTGCCAGCGGAGTAGCAAGTCAACGTCTGTGACAACTGGTTCGAGAGGCAGCCCATACACGAAGTGCATATACAGCAATGACCGCGCGATGTCGCCTCGCGCGGCACGGGTGGGTTCCACCACCGGGTCGGGTTCGTACTGGCGTTCGAAGTCGTCGCAGAAGCTGCTCCATCGGTCGTCGGTCGTTCCTTCCCCTTCAAGCTCACCGTATGGATCGTCCCCACGGCTATTGTTGAGCTGTTCGAAGGCGGGCCACAGGTTGTGTGCGTCAGCGACGGCGGCAACACAGAGCTGGCGCTCTGTGTCGTTGGCGCCTGATGAGTCAACACAATGTCGACCAGCCAGCCCAAACTTCTCGGCGATCAACTTAGCTGGATAAACATGCTCAAGGCTGAGTGGGACCCCATTTATGTTCCGGAGGGTGGGAGGTTGTGCTGCAAACGGAACCCTGCAGTAAAGTTCTACTCCGCCGTCGTGATAAACTGCATTCCAAATCGGGGCACGAGCGGCGTCATAGCTAGTCTCACCCGACATCGGCTCGGGCCAATTCATCGCAGCCAAGGCGTCCAAGCCCGTTAGGCTAGGTGCAGAACGTTCGGCGATGCAGGCGGCGGCTGCGAGTGAGATCGCGCAAAGTAGGACAGTCTGCTTCATCCGTCCGACCCCGGGACGTTGCTCTCGATCAAGCGGCGTCCTCCACAAGTTGCGCCGCATGCACACGCCGCACAAGCGGCTGGCGGATCGATTCCTTGATCTCGGAGAACTGGTCGATCGACTAGTGAGGGATCGTCTCGCCCCTCGCGATGGCTTGCTGTTAGTGATTACGCACCAGCCGCGGTTGTCCGGCGGCCAGGCCTGCACGCCGTGCACGGTCCGCAGCACTGTCGCCACTTGCTGCCCGAACGGGGTCACCTTCCCGACCGCCAGGCAGCTATGACGCTCAAGCGTGCCGAAGTGCGCGACGTCCTGCCGAAGCACAACCAGCCGGGGGTCATCGAAAACGCCACGAGGATGGCTGCGGGGCACGCGAAGGTGTCATCGATGAGTGATTTGGCAATGTCTGGAGGCAGGTCACACCCACGCACCCACACGGCGCAGCCATCGAAACTCACGCCGGCATGATTCATCGAAAGACTTGAACTAGCGATAGCGGGATTCCCACGACATAGGCCCACGCCCACGTCCTCATCGAAAGAAAAAACAGACTGCCACTCGAGTTTCTTAGTTTGAACTGACGTCCCGTCTGCTCATCGAAAATCATTTCCGCATGACGACGTTCGTGAATCTCGCAGAATCCGTGGAGCAGTGCCGCCGCGATGGCTGCTCCGAGAGCGAATGCGAGGGCTTCGGCTAGCATGCCGCCAACACCAGCTCCGCGCAGCAACGGAGCGGCCACTAGTAGTGACGCCATCAATCCTACAAACCCGGCCACAGGAACGAGCAACCCCCAGCCGCTCCAAAAAACGACAAACACTCGGCCCCCCATCAATTATGGCGAGGAAGACTGCCTGTGGAATGGAGGTGAGTAAAGCACTGCGCGCCACCTCACCGTCGCCCGGCCCGTCATGTGCATCGCCGGACGGTAGACTTGCGCCTCAAATCCTGGCGCGCACAGATGATCGCGGCGGATCAAGTCGCCAGCGGATGGCGTACATTGACCGTCGATTGCGCCTGCACGAGCCACAAGAACATGCCGCCCGGGTCCATGTCCTCGGACGTGGCATGCCGCTCGGCTTCCCGCAGGGCTGCATCCTGCAGCGCGCGGCTCAGGTGGAAGTAGGCGCTGATCATCAGGCGGGGCTTGTAATCCGTGCCGTCGGTGAGCGAGGCGGAGGCCTCTTCGGAAAGCTCCCCCTCATGGTCGTCACTGTCATCCGGGCTCCACGGCCAGGAAACGATGGCAAGCAGCAGCTGGAATGCTGCGCCCACGTCGCTGCGTGCGATCACTTGCGAAGCGCGGTCCTCGATAACCTTGCGTGCCTCACCGCGCGCGTCGATGGCGTCGCCGCCTTCCGCAGGCTGGTTCACGATCGCGATCCATTCGCGGAGGCAGGCTTCGGCGGCGCAGTTGGTTTTGTTGGTCATGTGGTCCTCCATGAGCCGGTGTGGCTATGCAATGTGTAGCCACTGTGTAGCCACTAGTAAAGCCCCTGTGTAGCCGCTAGGGTGCGCGGCATGGGAAAGCACATCGGCACACAGCAGAGCTTCCGCTTTTCGGAAGAGGAGCTCCAACTGCTAGAGCAGCTGGGCCGCGAGTACGGCAGCAAGAAAGCGGCGATGGTCGCGGGCCTTCAGGCGCTCAAGGGGCGCGGGCAGGTGTCCGATGAGGAATTGCTGGCGCTGATCGCGAAGAGGCTGCGGCGGCGAGGTTAGGCCATGGCGAAGCGTCCCGGGAGACCGACTGTCATTCTGGAGTTCAGCGGCGAGCGCCCCGCGGGCGCGATCGTCGACGGCTCGCAAGAATACCTTGACGCGCTCGACGAGGCGAAACTTGAGGCGGATGATGATACTCGCCTGATGACGGTCGAAGAACTGGCCGACTGGCTCAAGCCGACCGCGATCGACTAAAACGTGAGGCGCATAGCATCCCGAGGCCACTGCGGCGGATCATGCGCCGCAGTTTCGGTTCTCTGTTCCACCGGTTGTCCACATCAAATGGGCGGGGATGGGGTGACGGTGCTGGCGAGCCAAGCGCATAATTTATCAATCACCGCCGCGCACTGGGTAGGGTCATCCTGAACCAGCCAGCAAGACGCCTGAAGCAACAGGGTCGGGTAAATCCCCTAGCGGTGCTCGATTGCATAGGGGTAGTGATGGCCGAACGTGTCCTTAGCCGTCAAATACTGAACGCTTCGCACGTCATCCTCGTCGGGACTTGCTTGAGCTTCCTCGTGGCGGCCAGCATAGTCTTGCTTAGCGAGTCGAAGGCGACAGTTACAACGCGAGAGATTTCAGATCGTATGGCGATTACGTGTCCCGGCGCACAGGGCGTTGAGGCGGTAAGGCAGTGTTCAACTTTGGCATTGGACTATCTTACTGGTCGCGACGATCAAACGTTGGCGGTTGACCGCGAGATCGGCGCAAACGCGTTTGCGCTTATGAACGTCATCGTATCGGTTGGCGGCCTAGCTATCTCCGCCTTGGCGCTGTGGCTCCTGGCGAGAACGTTGGAGGAGACGTCGAAGGCTTCGAACGCTGCAGTGGTTGCAGCCAACGCTGCTGTTGCCGCAAACGCGGGGTTTGTTGAGGCGTCCAAGAGACAGCTGCGGGCGTACGTCGTGGCTGAGCGGGCAGACCTGTCAAATGTGGGTGATGGCCTCGTGCCACATGTCAGCGTGACGTTTCGAAATACCGGCCAAACGCCCGCCGAGAACGCAGTTGTAATCACAGCGGTGTATCGACGGATCCTGCCTGATCCTGCTCCTGATGCCCCTCCATTCAGCGCCTTGGCCGACCCCTCGGTGCAAACTCTAGGCGCAGATTGCACGTTTGCGGTGGAGAGCCATTTCCCGCAGCCCGCCATGAGGCCGGCAGATTGGGCAGCCGTCGCGCGAGGCGAGATGGAGCTGGGTATTGTTTTGCGCTGCCGATACACAGACGTCTTCGGCAGGGAGCACGAGTTTACCCATCGCGCCCATTCCTACTGGCACGCAGGTAAACTGCAGTTTGTAGCCGGAACTGGTGTGTAGGCGCCGGCTGACGCCTTGCCCATTCGCGCTTTCGACTTGAAAGCGGTCGATGCAGGGCCACTGCGGCGGACCACGCGTCCGCCATCCTGAGCCTGAGAAGCCCTGCGGCGTCGCGCATCCCGCCGACGCATCGGTCGCAACCCCGCCGCACGCCCCGCCAGGCCACTCGCGTATCAGCAGATTTCGGCTAGGTTGGCGAAAACGCCTTCAACGCCGCTCGTCGCGGAGGATGTCGCCTTGGACGAATTCTTGACAGGTCCGCTCGGTTCGCTGGTTTTCACCGCGGGCAGTGTCATGGTTGGAGGTCTGATAACCTGGTGGGCGGCACGCTTCTACTACGAGAAGGCGACAGCCGACCTGAAGGCGGAGGCCGAGCGCCTCAGATCAATTAACAACTTGATGCTGTTGGCTCTCGAGAACAGCGGCCTGCCAGTCGTCGTCAATCGTGACGCAAGCGGCAGTCCCGTGTCTGTAGCGGCGAACCTCTCTGCAACGCTCTCAGGTTCCAGCACGTTCGAAGGAAAACTGACCGATGGTGGTTCGGGTTCTTGATCGGCGGCCTTCGTTGGAACTCTGTTTCACTGCAACCTAAAGCACTAGCGTCGCCAGTCGTCGGTGGAAGGCAGGTGGAAGGCAGAACGGCGAGGGTGATCCGTGAGAGGCTCGGAACCGCGTGTGTTGCAAGGCTCCCCGCGCTCGTCTGCAGGGATGAACCGCTGATACCGGATCAGAGGGCGGCGCCAGGCTCCCGGCACGCCCCCTACAGACAGAAAACCCGAACTGGGATAGAGTACCGCCTGCAGCAAGTTGGGGAGCCTGCCATGCGCCACGTCTCGAGCGTTCTGTTCGCCTGCCTGTTTGTCACCGGTGCCGCCTACGCGCACCCCGGCGGTCTCAACGCCCAAGGCTGTCACAACGACCGCAAGAATGGCGGGTATCACTGCCACCGCGCGCCGCAGCCATCCCCACCGCCGCGAACGCGGAATGATCAGCCCCGCAGCCTCTTACCGCCCGGTGGCGCCTATCCTAACTGCGCTGCAGCAAGGGCAGCCGGAGCGGCGCCAATTCAGCGCGGCGAACCTGGCTACGGCTCGCACCTTGATCGCGACAACGATGGCATCGCCTGCGAGTAGACCGCGGCGGGGTGGTCGGCGGGGTCACGCCACCTTGGCCTCGCGAAGCTGCTGCAACCAAAGCCGATCAGCGCCAGCGTTCGGCGGACGGCGGGTCCGCCGCAGCCCGTGCGCTGCCCTATCCGCCAAACTCCCGCAGCATGCGGATGGCCAACCCCACCTCCGCGTCAGATCATCAGCTTCATTCGCCAGCACGCCCTTGTCGAACAAATCCTTCCAGGTCACGAGATCATCGACCAAGCTGGTCGTGCCATGAGGATGTTGATGGAGCCCACGACGAGAAGTCGCCAGCCCCGCAGTTTCATCGGGATCGGCTTTGCCTATGCGAGGTGTTCGTAAAATTCGGGCGGCTCCTCACCGGAAAGCCAAATGAACTCCTTGAACCTCAAGACGGCATGGCGTTCGAGGTTACGGTCTTCCGATGCGATAGCCAGAATGAGTGCCCGAGCGACGCGGACCCCCATCTTTTGATGCTCTGGCCCAAGACCCTCTTCCATTTCAGTGAGCGCCTTCCGGTGGACTTCGCGACGATAGGACGGCATGTGCCGCATTTCGTCGATGTCATCGTGTTCTGAGGCGATCTCCCAGGCGGTGCGGGCTGCCGTGCACATCGCGGCGAAGGCGTTCTTGCTGAAGCGCGCGCCGGAAACGGTGAAGTCCGTAACGTGCACCATGGTCGCAGCTAGCGACCACCAAAAGGCGCGCATGTCTCCGGCGATCTCGTGCTCAGGCCCGTAGATAAGGCAGCTGCAGAAGTCACCCTCGTCCGACGCTAGATTTATGAAACGGTAGGGAGGCTGGTCGCGCGGCACGCCGCGCAGGATCTCTTGGGAAAGATTGCGGCGCTCCACTATCATTCGACCGGTTTCGAGGTCCACGAGCCCGATGCCGAGAGGGGTATCGCGGAGCTCCACCTTGTATTCCTTGCCAGCAAGGTCGATCGGCAAGTCTTCGTCCATTCGCAACGAGTCCATCGCAGGTTCGTCGTCATCGCTTTCGCGATGAACGGGGAGGTTCAGCGCTTCGTCGAAGGCGCGACGCAGACGAAGCCCTTGACGTTGGTCCTGATTGTAGCCCTCAAGCATCCAGTTCACTTCTTCCGTGAACTCGCCGAATTCCTCGTCAGACACGCGTCCCTGATCACGAAGCGCCTCGCCGACCAGAAATGCTGAGGCGATGGTGATCGTGCCGTGCTTGGCCTCGCCGAAGCAGTCGAGGTTCGGACGCTCGCTATCCCATGTCGCGACGCTGGCGCGCGCTTTGCCCCAGTCCAGCGCCTGCATTTCCCGTAGCAACACCGCTCGCTGTTCAGTGGTCAGCGTGTCCTGGAATAGCTCGCACAGAACCACTCGCGCCCCGAACAGCGCCGCGGCCTCGGGCGCGGCGTCGGCCGCGAAGGTCTTGTAAGCCGTTTTGAGCTTGGGGAAGTGACCGTAAGCGGCTTTAACCCCGTTGGGATAGGCGCGCAGCAAGGCTTCAAGGGCGCCGTGGTAGCGCTTCCGGCGCTCTGCCTCCTGCTTGCTTTCGAACATCGAACTCCCCCGTTCCGAGGACTATGCCAACGGCAAAGCCCTGAGCCAAGACCGGCACAAAGCTTGGAGCTGAGCCATTTCTTAAACCCGAGGACGTTCACGCCTCCCTGGCGTAACGTGCGATCGCCGTGAAGCCCCCCTCCAATGAATGCACCCTCTAATTGCGGATCAGAGGCGAAGGATCCCGAGCGCAGGCAGCGAGCCGACGTCGCAAGACGGTTGGCAGATGGCCGTGCATATGGTGACTGTCACCGGGCATACCGTCTGCGGGGGGCGCTGATGCGCGCATGGGTTCTGGGGTTGGCAGTGTTCGCGAGCGGTTGCGGGGAAGCGCCCGGCGCGGCGGCGGACGAGCGCTTGGCGGACTTTCAACGAGCGATCGATGAGTCCAATGCGCTCATCGCCGCCGCCGGTCCCTACACAGATTGGCTCTCGATCGACGATAAGTCGCCGATCACAGATGCTCCGTCTCTCCAGTTGCTGACGATGTCCGGAAAGATTGACGGTGCCTTCGGGTGGAAACGCGTCGGCCTGCGCGTCCGTTGTGATGAAGGCGAGCGGCGGGTGATGTTGGAATGGCCTGAGTTCGTCACCTCGGATGATGCGTGGCCCGTGACGCTCAGGTTCGATGCCGAACCAGCTGAAGAAATGTCCGCGCGTGTGACCACCGATGGTGCTTCGGTGGGATGGGATGGCAAGCGGGCGGATAAGTTGATCGAGCGCATCTCAGCTTCGTCAAAGCTCGCAGCGCGGATTGTCGCCCGTGATGGCGGTCAGATGACCGCCGAATTCATCACCGTTGGTCTGCAGCAACACATCCCAGCACTTACCGCCGCCTGCCCAGGCCAGTAAGCCCCCCGCTTCTTCCGATCCTGCACTCGACTGTCGATCATCCCGGGCAGCGCACGCCGATGCGCTTCAAGCACCGCCGCGAGCTGATCAGTCGTCACGCCGTTGGCGAGGCCGTTCACATGCAGGTGCGTGTCGCCGATGCTCACCTGCGTGAGCGAAGGGAGGGCCTTCATGCCGTTCGGGATGCCCTCCGCCGTGCGTTTCGTCTGCGCTTCGACTTCCGCCGCCTTTCGCTTGAATTCGTCTGTCTTCGCGGTGATCTCGATGTATGCCGATCCGACTTTCGTGCCCTGCATGATCAACTCCTCGGGTTGGCCGCACGTGGCGGCGGATATCGAAACTTCTCAATTGCGAGTCGCTGGATGAGCGAGAGAGGGGCGCGGCTAGGGTGGTAGCGGCGAGCCTCACAAAACGCGCCACGGGCCTTCTGTGACTCAGCGCGGCCTATCCCATGCGGGGCGGTCCGCTGTCGTTGCCTCTCGCGCGCGCACGCGCGCGTTGAGGGTACAATTAGAACACCGGCCCGAAGGCGGCTCGCGCGCGTAGTGCTCCACCGGCTCGCGCGCGTTGATCGTTTTTTTAGTCCACCGGCCAGATCCTCAGGGCGGCGCTTATGGCTGCATGAGATGAGCCTCGCGCGCGTTGAGCTTTCGGTTATTCGATCACCTCCCGCCGCGATGGCCCTCATCGACGGATCGATGACGGCCGCCGATCGCGGCGGCGATGAGATCGCGAGCTTCAATCGATGAATGTCCGCGCGCCGCTCATTTGGCGCGGCGGCCGGTCGCCGCCCGGGGGCAGCCCCGGGGGCAGGCCGGAGCATTTTCCGGCGACGGCAGCCCCCCTTAAGGGGTGGGAAATCTTGGAAACTGGAAATCGTTGTATCGAGGGCAATTTTTCCGCATTTCCAAGTGCGCTTGTTCGAAGGTCGCTTGGAAGTGTTGGAAGTCGCCACCTTCGAGCGAAAAACTCTCGCAGGTTCAACACTTCCAATACTTCCAATCTTGCCGGTTGGGAAATGTTTGGAAGTGTTGGAAGTGGTCGGTTGCCTATTCACCGCGCACCACCCGAAAGCGGTTGTAAGTCATCCGCTCCGTGCGCTTTGTCTCGACCTCGATCTGCGCTCCGTTGTGCTCGATCACCGTGACGCCGTCCTCACCCACGCCGGCGAGCGACTTCAGGACTTGATCGACTGCGGTCTTATTTTCTGAGACGTGCCCATTTGTCTTGAGATGAGCGATCACGTGGCTCGCTGCGATCCAGGTGTCGCCGAGGCATGCCACAAGTCCGTCAAGCACCCGGCCGCGGAGTGCCTCCTCCTGTGCGGCGTAGTCGCGCTCCACCGCCTCCGCCCCCTGGTCGGCAGGCCACTGCCAGCGATCAGCCACGCCGACCTCGTCGGAGTCCATGTATAGCGGCGGAGTGCCGTTCCCGAGATTGACGCTTGCCATGTGGTACCAGTTCTTGTCCGCGTCGGGTGGCGCAAGGTTCTGCTTGTCGCGGGATGCGCGGAAATAGAGGCGCCGCAGGTCTTCGCGGATTTTGACCTGCTTCGCTTCGTCCTTGCTCATTGGGTTCAATACCCTGACCACGCGGGCCGCGTTGATCAGAGCGCTGGCGCCGCGGGCGCTGTCGGCATCATGCTCCTGACCAGCTGGAAGCTTCTTGGTATGGTGCACGAGCCCGACCGCGATGCCGCAACGCATGGCGACGCGGGCCAGGCGTTTGGCCACCCGGTCGATCATGCCGTTGTCGCTCTCTTCGACCTCGTGGCTGGAGACGAAGGGGTCGATCACGATGGCGTCGATCCCGTTGGCTCGGATCTGCTCCTCGAGGTGCGCGAAGGCGTCCTCGTCCAGCCGCGCCTGCCGGTTCATCAGCCTGGCAAGTTTGAGCGGGGTATCGATCCCCGAGTTGATGAACAGACGGCCGCCAATCTCAGCGTCGTTGATCCCGTAGTGCAGGCACGCGCCGGCAAGGCGTCGATCAAGCTCCTCTGGCGGATCCTCAAGGTTGATGTACCAGACGCGAACTGCGCCGCCGGGCAGGGCCTGGTCGTGCAGCTTGCGGCCTGTCGCCATCTGCAGGGCTTCGACGAGGGCCAGCGATGACTTTCCAACACCGCCGGGCGAGACGGTGACCGAGAGGATGCCCCGGCAGAGATATCGTCCATAGAGCCACCGACGGCGCGGGATTTTGGCGGGATCGACGCCATTCCACACAGTGGCGACCGGAAGCGGGTCGGGGCGCTCTGCCTTGGCTTGCGACGTAATGCCCGCTGCAAGCCCGCGGGCAATCGTGCCGAGCGTCTTCTCGCGCTCATCGCTGAGCGCTCCGCAAGCGTCCGCAGCCGCCTCCAGCGTAAGGCGCGCCACGTCCTCAGTGATGACGCCGGCGCCCACGATGGTCCCGAGCACGAAGGCTGCTTCGTTGATTGTGGAGTTGCGGGCGCCAGGCGGCGCGTTGGCGACCTTGCGATATTCCCCATCAAGCACCGCGCGGGCCCATGCATCCGGTACCGATTGCGGGTCGGGGCGCTGCAGGCCTTCCGCCGTCCTCTCGGTGGTCTTCCGCTTCGCCAGTTCAGCCACGAGCCATTCAGGCGCCTGCGCTATCTCGAGGTCGGATGGCTTGCGGCCGTCGACCCATGCGTAGCGCTTCCCGTTCGGGTGGATCGATGGTGCAGCGATGATGTAGCCGCCATCGCCGCGGGTATCGAGGCCCGCGCCGAGCTTGCGCGATGTGTTCTTCGTTTGCCCGTCGACGCTGAAGAGCAGATGCCGCCCCTTGCCCGTCCGCTGCTCCGGTGTTTCTGGCAGTGGGCCATGAACGGCGACCAGGGCGGCCAGCGATTTCTCGCCTTCCTCGCCGTCGACATCGAGCACGAGTAGGCCGGCGCCGGTGGCGATGCCTATGTTGGCATCAGGCCATTGGCTCCACCAAATCGTGACCTGAACCTCGTCGATCGATGCATCCTTGAAGCCGCGCGCGGTCAGCGGCGCCTTCTCCCGCGCACGGCACGGGAAGACGGGCAGGCCGTAGGAACTCACATACTTCTGCGCGGCTTTGGCGAGCCTGTTGTCGGGCGGATCAACCGACGTCCCATTGAGGTCGATCATGCGGCCTCTCCGGGATTGTAGATCGTTGCGTGCGGGATGCCGGCCGCATCGAGTTGCTTCTGCAGTTCCCAAAGCAGAGTGACGGCGCTTTGCTTTGAGTTAAGCCGTGGGCTGCAGCGATTTGGTCCGAGAATGCAGGCGCCGATGTGATCGGGGAGGGGGTGCTGATAGTAGTGCGATATCTGACCCCCCCAGGACCGATCGGGGTCTGGGTATTGAAAGAGCGTCAGGGCATAGCCGTACTGGTCGAGAGCGCGGTTGAGGATTGACCAATGCCAAAAGCGCCTCGGCACCAACAGGACTGAAGGCGTGCTGTATCGCTTGCGGGGCTGGTACATCACTTGACCCTCCGCAGATGATTGCGGCGCGGAAGGGTGGCGCCGTGTTGCAGGAAGTAGGTGATCACGATCCGATAGCCTGCGTCGGAAAGTTCCCACGCCAGCCGCCTTGTGGAGCTGATGATGTCCTGCGCCGGTCCGCTCTCTTCCCAGCCGCTGCCCGTGTGCTTCACGGCAAGCAGGTCTGCTGTCCCGTCCCGCCAGGCGTCGATCATGAAGTGATAGCCGGCGTCGTCGCGCTGCGGATGATTGCCGTCGAGAATAACGATCTGTTCGATCATGCTACGCCTCCCGAGAAGAGCGCGGCCGATGTGCGGAAGGCCCTGACGCGCGCGAGCCAGCCTGCGCCGGGCTCGAATACGGCGACGTGCGTGACGCCGCGCTGCTGCAGGATCGCGGCGGCCTCCTCGGCCATTACGACAGCGGCGCCAAATGTGACGGGCTCGTGGGTCCAGCCGGGGGCGCCTAGCTGGCCTTGTACGCCCAGCTGATGCGGAGGCTTTTTGTCGGCAGCGTGCCAGATCGATACCGACCACAAACCTGCGGCGGCCTCGGTAAGCTGCAGGACGTAATCGAAACGTGCGGCCAGATGATCGAACAGCGTCCGGTCCCAGATCGACTTCGGCGCGATGAGGTGGGCGAATTCAAGCGGGGCGAAGATCTCGGCCTGGCTCATGTGCTGGCCTCCTGCCCCCAAGGCGGCGCGACCACGAACTCGCAGTCGTTGATCCGCCGCAGGCGTGCCGCAAGGAGTGTTGCGTGCATGAACGGCGCGGCGATGAAGAACGGCAGCCAGCAAGGCTCAGCCGCGAAAAGCACCATCACCCGGACCTCGCCGAAGAGGGTCTGCGGCGGGGCGATGCCAACCGCCTGAAGCGGTTCGGACTGCAGCCTGAACACCCACTCGCGGTAGCGGCGCACCTGCTCGGTGTCGCGCTCGGGATCGCCGAGCCCTTGGAGGATGTCGGCGATGGCGCTGTCGAGGTCTTCCCGGCCCTGCTTGCGGACGGCCTCTTTTACGCTATCTTCGAAGGTGTCCAGCCCGTCGTTTTTGGATGAACTTGGAGTGCCGGCGTCAGCAGCGCCGGCATTCTGTTTTTCTGTCATGGTTCAGGCCGCGACCTCTCCGCCGACACGGCGGGCTTGCAGCCATGCCTCGATGTCGGCAGCGCGATAGCGCACCATGCGGCGCGATATCTTTACCATCGGGGGTCCTTCGCCCTTGTGGGCGGCAAGCTCCAGCCAGCGGCGAGAAAGGCCAAAGCGGTACGCGACTTCGTCGCGCGAGAGCAGGCGATCGGGGCTTTCGGGTTTCACGAGGTCCTCCAGGCTTGGGGACCTCTCAAGTATCAGCGCGCCGAGTTGCCCAACCCGGGGGTGGGCAAGTTTATTTTCTCTTGGCCACTTTCGACGGCTTATTGCGGCTACGCTTACTGTGTGCTCGGTCCCATCGGTTCTTGTTCGCTTTTTGCGAGGTTCCGTAGCCAGATTCCGCTGCCTTCTTGGCGGCGTTATTGACAGTGAGTCCGGCCGCGCGATGCCTCTGCATTTCTTCCATGATCTCATCATGCTTGGGGTCGCGTAAGTCGTGCCCAGCCTCCAGGCCTGCGTCGATACTTGTACGGCCGGCGCGGGCGTATTCGCCTAGGCTATCAATTGCCCGGGCGGCACATGCCTCCCACCCTGCTTGAAGCGCCAGGTGAAGCTTTCGATTAGCGTCCGTTTCAGCCAATGTTGCCTGCGCCCAAGCCGATGCATTCCCGAGTGTGGTCGCGAGGTCTCGCAGCTCTTCGGTCTGCCGAGATCCCCAACGCTGGGAGTCATGCCATCGGCCCTTCGAAGCTGGAGGGCCGCCCATCGACTCAAGGCTGCCGTCGATCTTGGCAATCAAGGCGACTAGGCGGTCGGCAAATGGGCTGTCCGGATCGATAGTCCCTTCGCCGAAGGTTGGCAGGCCGCCATCCATGTCCATCGTGCGGGTGGGAGGTGGCGAAAGCGACCTCAACCACTCCATCATCCTGCGGGCGGCGCGCTGGTCGTTCGTCTCTTCGCTCACCCACTCAGCCTCACTACCTCGGCGGTCTTCCCGCGCATCGCCGCCTCGACCTTGCTCGCGATCATGCGCGAAGCGGCCTGCATCGGGTCATCGGCAACGTGCGCATAGCGGGCCGTTGTCTGAGGCTGCGAGTGGCCGAGCATCGCGCCGATGATCGGAAGCGACAGGCCGCCGGCGGCGCCGACGCTCGCGAAGGAGTGCCGCAGGTCGTGGATGCGCACGCCTTCAAGGCCTGCAGCCCGGCGGATGATCGCCCAAGGGTCCTTGATGTTGACGAGGGTGGGCCCTTCCTCGCGCTCTCCGGTTTCGCAATTCGCCTTCGGCAGCTTGCCGCCGACGATGACGTGCGGGTTTCCTTCAATGCGCGGCAGCGACCGCAGGACGGCGAGGGCGGGCGGGTTGAGCGTCAGGAACTTTTCGCCGGTCTTGGAGTCGGGCAGGGCGACGCGGGACGCTTCCCAATCGATCCAGTCCCAGCGCAGGCCGAGGATTTCGCCGCGGCGCGCGCCGGTGAAGGCCAGCAGGCGAATGGCGGCGATCGCGAAGGGCGAGATCGGCCGCTCGGGCGTGCCGTCGGCCTTCACGAGCTCGCCGCGTTCGGCCTTCGCCAGTGCCTCCCCGAGCGCCGCGAACTCTTTCAGCGACAGGTAGCGCTTGCGCTTCTTCTCGGCGAACTTGGAAACATGGCGGACCGGATTGGAGCCGTCTTCTCGCCAGCCCCACACCTCGGCGAGGCTGAACGCCTTCGAAAGCAGGGCGACACAGCGGTTGGCGCGATAGGGCGTCTTCGCGAGCCCCTTGTGGAACTTGTCGACGTGCGCGCGGGTGACCTCGGCGACCTTCTGCTTGCCGAACGTTTTCTCGAGGTAGAGCGCGATCGTCCGCTCATCCTCCTTTACGCTGGAGGCCTTCTTCTTCGGTCGCGCATGGTCGGTCATGTAGCGGGCGAAGAGGTCCGACATTGTCGGGGCATTGCGCGCTTCCTGACGCATCAAGCTAGGGTCGCCGCCCTGGCGCACGATCGCATGCCAGTCGGCCGCGATTTTGCGCGCGGCCTCCGCCTTGAGAGCGGGCCAGTCGCCGATCTTCGGCTCGCGGATGGTGCCACCCCGCCCGCCGCCGACGCGGTAGCGCAGGTAGTAGGACTTGCGGCCTGTGGGTGTGATCACGAGCCGGAAGCCCGGGATCTGCGTGTCGCTG
>Ga0172372_10005205_pt1 | contig 18183 bp, 22 predicted proteins | sample LakKiv5m_2_FD_114544 | JGI IMG/M metagenome (GOLD analysis project Ga0172372, IMG submission 114544) | Freshwater microbial communities from Kabuno Bay, South-Kivu, Congo - kab_092012_9.5m | ecosystem: Environmental > Aquatic > Freshwater > Lake | place: Democratic Republic of the Congo...
AACAAATATGTAATTCAGCGTTTGGTATTTTTTCTAATACTTGTGGCCACATCTCTAATAGAAATTGTAATCCTCTATCGTAAGATGAACCCCAAAACATTCTAAATGGTTTATTTTCCATTTCTATTTGCTATCCTTTCAATCTCTGTTGTAAGTATTTCAATAACTTTTGCTTTATCTTCTTCAGGTAAATTTGCAATTTCTTGTTTTGTTAGTTTAAGTATTTGTTCTAGTGTCATAATTTTGTAACTCCATTTGAAATAACCACTGCCTTGTTATTTGGTATTTGAGGTAGGTTTGTTCTATGCCAAGATGATTTGAAAAATACTTTATCTACTTTTTCTACTCTTTTTGCATTCCAATTAGGTATGTGTTCTATATCGTGTGCGTCATAGAATAATCTCTTTGCATTAAGTACTGGTATGTCTAATAAATGAGGCGAACGCCATAATATTAAAGTTGAAAACTCATCTTTCCAATTTATAGTATTGTAATGTCTGTATTCTACTCCATCATAAAATCCTGAGTCATCACCGCAATCGCAATATACTACTACCTTGTAACCTTGTTTAACCCATTCTCTTGATAGATAAATAACAGCCGATTCACTTCCACCAATACCTTTATTTAAGTTTTCTGGTGTCCATTTTTCAAAATGTTTTGCACCAAAAGAAGCATAATAACAAATTTCATCATCTTTCCATTTGTATGAAGATTTAGTATTTGCTATTTGAGCAACGAACATTTCTTCTAAAAATGGCATTTTAATTGCATTTAATAAAGAGTCTAAAGCTGACGGATTAGATTTGTTTAAATAAACTGCATAGTTATACAAACCTTGTGCTACTTTATTTATTTCAGCGTAAGATTTAATATGTTCAAGTAAACCATCTTTGATAAACTCATTTCTAAGTTCTGCATAATTTTGCATTTCTTTTAAATCACCTTTAATTTCTGCTTCTTGGTATTTTAAAGTTAAATAAAGTATCTTTGCTTCAAAAGGACTTCCTATTTGAGCTTTTGACTTCATAGCTGGCATTGATGAAACAAGGTTCAAATAAAAACTACCTTTTTCAAAGTCTTTTAATTTAAAATATGAGTCAGTTAATCTTAAATAGTCTAAATGGTTTTGTGGGTGGATAAATATTGCTTGTTTAAAAAACTTAATTGAACCCTCGTAATCGTTTAACTTTTGTCTTATTAAACCTTTGTAATGATAAGCATTTGCTATCTCTTCGTCCCAACCAGACATAGGTATATACCTATCTAAATACTCATCTGCTTTAATCAGTTTATCATTTGTACCAATATCAAAATATGTTTTTGCAATATAAAATAATGTTCTTGGGTCTTTGTAATCTTCGTGTTTTGCTTGGAGTTCAAGTATTCTTACATTTCTTTCTAATGCTTTCATAGACTTTTCTAAGTTAGCAGTATGCACCCAAAGAAGATTTTGGTTTTTATTTGGTTCGTAAGAGTATTGAATAACCTTCATATCCTCCATATTACCTGTTAAAGGAACACAAACTTCATGCAACCATGAATGCCATTTAAATTTTTTATTTCGTACAAATCTTTCTCGTTCGTGGAAAATTACTGGTTCTTTAACTTTTTTATCACTATCAAATATGACAGAGTAGTAGTAAGTACAAAAGATAAGGTCAATGTCCATTGATAAAGACTTTTCACAAAGATTTCTAATTTCTGTACCACCTTGTAACAAATCGTCCGTATCAGCCCATGTAATATAATCAAAATCGTCAGTAACCAAATTAAAGGACGCTTGTCTTGCCCCAGAAAAGTTAACAAACTCATAAGAACCATCTTCTTTTTCGAGATATACTTCTGGATTCGTTTGCGGACTAATCGAAATCGAAGTGCCTTTATATTTTTTAACCAACGAGTGTATTTTGTCATGTTCTCCCGAAAGTCCATTTACAACAACAAATAAACCATCTACATAAGGGTAAAAAGATTCAAGTGATTGTTTAAATAGTTCATATTCAGAGTTATCTTTAACAATATAGGTCAGGGCAATCTTTACAGGCATTACCTATATTGTATGTTCTAAGTAAGTTTTGTCAATACTATAAGGTATCAGTAGTTTTAAGAATAGGTAACTCACTACTTAATTTCAAAATAAATTTCTTGTCCCATTTTTGATTTGGAAACATTTTATTAATATACATATAAAACATTTCAGGTACTTCAAGCATGTGTTGAACCATATCCCCTTCACCATCTTTAACTATTGCGTTGTTTGATGTAGTTTCTTTTTTATATATTTTCATTATTTCAACAAATTGATTAAAATGTTCTGGGTGTTCTATTTTAAATAAATCAAATAAAAGTAATATTGCTTCCCAATCGTTTTGTGTTTCTACAAGTCCTGTAGTGTTTAATTTTAGTTTATCTATTACTTTGTCAATTATTTGCACCTGTTGTCTTGGTGCGATTACATATTCAATATCATTCATAATTTTTAGTTAGGGTGTGCAATTTCTTACACACCCTACCGATTCCCAAACTATTGAGTTGTAGCCCAACCGTTTGACTTTACAGAAGCTCTTTGAGCAAGAGATTCAAGAGTTAACTCAGTAACATATTGTCCTGCGTCAAAATCACCATTATCTGGTAATTCGTTAAAACTTGGTTGTCTTCCTTCTAAGAAAGCTATTCTGAATGTATCCATTCGTAGAGCGTAAACATGGGCTGAACCAGCACCAGCTTTTACATCTCTATGAGGGATAACTCTTACCTGACCGAAAGATGAATCGAATACTGAGATATTCTTATAAAGAGTATCAGTTTCGTTCACAAAATTGGTAATGTTTGTAGTGAAAGCAGATATTCTTCTTTTAATTACCATAGGGCAAAGAATAACATCGGCAATATACTCCATTCCAACTTCGTCATAGGATTTCTGTAATAGGTCTTCAAGAGCAGCTACTGTCAAAGAAGTTCCAGAAGAAACTGATGTGAAGTTAGTTGAAATGACAGAGTCAATTCCAGCCATACCTCTAGCAACACCAGAAGCACCAGAAGCCTTAGTTCCATTAAGTAGAGCGAACTCCATCTTAGCATTCATTCTCATCAATGCTTTTTCTTTTTGGAAAGCATAAGGGTCTTGTCCAGTTGCAACTGCGATGGCTCTTTCAGTTCTTGAAACTTTTACACTTTCAGTTAAAATTGCAGTAACATTGTTTGACCTAACAGGAGCTGATAAATCAGAAAAAGAAGCGTCAGCACCTTCTACAGAGAAAGTTACTGAAGTTGGTCTTGTTTGGTTAAATGTTACCCATTCGTGAAGAGTGTTTCTTGCAACAGAAGTTCCTAAGTTTCCTGATAAGTAGTTTCCACCTAAAGGTGAAACATCTCTTAAAAGAGAAAGTAAGTCTTCTCTTCTTGAAGCGTCATCATAAGATAATAATCCAAATGGCATAGTCTTATATTAAGTGCCTTTCTCACTTTAACTATAAACCTATTGCTTTTAATCTCTCTTGAATAGCAAGTGATGATTTTGTTGAATTTTGAGAATACATCATTCTTTTAAGGTCGTCTAAGGTTTGGTCATTTCTGACATTTCTGCCATTATTGACTGCACCTACATGGGCTTTAGCAGTCTGTGTCTTCTTATATTCCGCAATTACATCTTCTTTTTCTTTTAGAGATGAATTAACAGGTTTATAAACTTTAATTACTTGTTCTGCTGCTTGGGACAATGAAACATTTTTTCCCTCCATCTTTAACCTTGCGATTCTATCCTTGACTAATTCATTAAATTCTTTGTCGTAATCAGGATTCGCTGGGTCGAGGTATGGATATTTAACAACAGCTTTTTCTACCTCCATTGTGTTTTTAGCGTCTTCCGCTAAAGCTTTAGCTTCAAGTGCGTGGGACTTCAGCATTTTTAAATCTTTGTTTAACCGATTAATGTCAACATTTCCGTCTTCATCAATATAGTCAGAAGATTCATTTTGCAAGTCTTCGGACTTGAAATTACTTGTAGTGTTTTCAGAGTGATTATTTTTAAGAGATTCAAGTTCTTTGACTTTGGCTTTTAACTCTTTATTGTAGGTTAAAAGTTTTTCAAACTCTTTACGAGTTCGCTCTGAACTACCTTCTGGTAATGAACCAGTTTGAGAAGTATTTTCTGAAGTTGGCAATTCTTCATGCGGGGTATTCTCTACACCTTGTTCGACTACTATATTTTCGTCTGTTATTGTGCCTTCCATAGTTAGTTCTCCTGCTCTAATAAGTACAAATAGGCGAGCCTCACCCAAGAACTAACTCAGAAATATAAAATGTAAGGGGATTGTCAATAGTTTATCGTTTTGTCATGCCGTAAAGTAGGCATAGGTAAGCAATAGCGTCTATAATTCTACTGTCTAATGACTCAGGCATATCAGGATTATCTGGGTCTACTGGATTATTTTTAATAGCGTTTTGAATTGAGGTTATATGTTTTGTGAAATACACAGTCCAGATTTGGTATTCTGTCAGACCTAATTGTTTTCCTAAGGATACAAAGTTTGAAAAAACATCTTCAGATACTTGGTATTCCCCACCCTTTTTATCAAGAATGTTAAATACATCTTTGTATAAAATATTAAAATGTTTTGAAAATTCATCTTTTTGCATATTGTGTGAGGGGGCGTGTTATCGCCCCCTTTTCTTCCTCTCCTTCTTGCGACTTCTGCGACTAGTAAATGTGTTGTCGACTCTAGGAATCTTGCCATGTCGCAATTTATGACAAGTAGTGCAAAGCACCCGTAAATTACTAGGGTCGTCAGTTCCTCCTCTTGACCTTTCTAATATATGGTCAATCTCTAGTATGATGTCAGAAGTTTTGCCACCAAGCCCACAAAACTGGCAACGGAAGTTATCTCTTTCGAGAATACTCCTTCGCAGTTCCTTCCAAGCTTCTCGCATGGCACACCTCCATTCAGAATGGCGTATGGTCGTGAGGGGCAAACTTGTAATCTTTGGCAATAATTTTACCAATTACTTTGTAACCAAGATAAAGGTCTGATTCAATTAAACGAAATATAATTTCATGAATGTATATTTCATCTCTATCCCAAATCTTTTCCTCTATCACCTTAGTCTTGTTAATGACAGAATTACGAAGAGTAATTACAATCGTATAGTGGTAAGGTGGCCGCTTCGGCAAACTGTATCGTGCCATCACTTCCTCCATATCACTTTTGTATAATCGATATCGTCCACAAAGTAACTAAAAGTAATTTTAGTAATTACAAAACCTTCCATAATGTGTGTGGCACAAATATCTTGAGCAAGGTAATAAAAATACTTAAAATGTTTAAGTGGGAATGCCGACACCTTCTCGTAGATGATACGGTCGAGTTTCCTATCCTCATTGTAGAGTTCGATGATGAGAACTGCCATTTCGCTTTTCATACACTCTCCTGTATATGTTCGCTTGTTCGGACAAACTGATTATAAAATATGGTAAAATAAAATCAATGGTTAAAGTGAACGACAAATACTATTTCAACACACTTTTCTTAAGTGAAAGGTTAAATCGAAACTTATCACAGACTTCTTTCGCCAAAAAATTATTAGTTTCAAAATCTTATGTATCTGCTGTTGAGAATAAAAGACTTATACCTTCTGGTAAGATGATGATAGATTTTTTTAATGTGTTTGGGTATAAACTTGATTTAAAAAAGACTTTTGTCGATTCAACATCTCCATCTTTTTCTCGCTTGTCTTAATCTTGAATTAGGGTTTTTTGCAGCACTTGGAAACTTTTTCATTTGTCCTGCTGACCTTGCACAATACGACTTTCTTCTTGAAGCCCTTTTACCTGATGGGTTTTTTTCCGTAACTGCTGTTTGTAATTTGGAAGATGGGTTTGCTCTTTTGTAAGCCGCAACTCCTTTAGCAGTCATACCAGCACCTTGTTTAGTTGGTCTGTAATTTGCCCCTTTTCCCTTTGTTGTTCTGGCTATTGGTTTCTCGTTTCTCATCATTGTATAAATACAATAAAGCGTTTGTAATTGATATTATATTGTCTTTAAAATTACCGAGTCCAAAATTACAATTTCTACATAATAACCCTCTTACTGCGTTAGTTTTATGGTTGTGGTCTAAATGAAAAGAAGTTTTGATATTTTGAAAACATATAGGACACTTATATTTTTGTTTTTTAAGAAGTTGTAAAACATCATCGATAGATAAATTAAACTTTTTTTTATACATGTAGTGTCTACTACTTTTGTTATGGCATATCTTACAATAAGGGTGTGGTCTATTCTCACACCATATTTTGTTAAATTCTGTTAACGGTTTGACTACACCACAGAATTGACATTTTTTCTCCAAACTTTTAGTTTTTTCTAACTATAGCCTGTAGTAATTTTACCATATAAGAAAATTTAAGTTTAATTATATCAAGAGTAGTTGCTTGTTTTAAAAGTAACTTTTCTTTAAGTATATTACAGTCAATATCTAATTGTCTAGTTAACTCTTTGAGTTTATCTTTCATTTCTTCTTGTAAGTTTTGAGTTTCGAAAATTCTTCTTTTGAAATTGTTGATTTTGACTTAGGTTTAGAAGTTCCCATTCTTTTAGCAAGAGCTATGTTTTTAACTAAACTATTCTTCATAGATTTTAGTTGTTTCATTGTCTTTTTCATTTACTTCATACCTTTCTTTTTCATCATCATTTTTTTCTTATCTGTCATCTTCATACCTTTTTTCTTAGCATACTCTTTTGCTTCTGCTTTACCTTTTTTTGAATACTCGAACTTTTTTCCGTTTACCATTGGCATTGTTAATTACCTTTCAAATTTCTACTTATATAATAATACAAAATTATTTTAATGGTTTAAGTTTTTGTATTCTAATTGGTTTTAGTTTTTTGATTTTACTTTGTTTTGGAAGTTTAAACTTTTTAGCTCTAACTTTTTTGATTCTGGTTCTTTTACCTCTTAGTCTAGTTTGTTTAATTTTAGCAGGTTTATTTAAAGCAGATAAATCTTTGAATATTGACTGTCTAGGAGTTTCTATTGTTCCTTTTAAGGATTGTAATCTATTTACTTCTTGTTGTAATTCAGGTCTTCTTGCAATTAAAGATGTTGCGTCTGTTTCTGAAAGATTATAAATTGCTCTTTCTTGTGGAGTGAATTTACTAAATATTTCTCTATCAGTTATTCTCTTAGTTACACTTGACACTTGTTGAGGTGTTAATTTGTTTTGAATTATAAGTCTTCTTGCCTCATTATAGTCATTATTATTTAAGGATACAAATAACTGTCTTTGAATTTCATCAACTCTTTTTTTATCTTCTTCTATTGTTTTTTGGGCAAGTCTTGTTTCTTGTTTAGTTAGTAAAGTTTGTCGGTATAAATTATCAAATTCAGGATTTACCTTACCTATTCCGTAAGGAGCGTATAACTCAGTTTGCGATAAAGTAACTGGGTTTTCATTGTAATTAAAAAATGGTTCTAAACTTTGTCTGTCGTACAATGCTTTCCATTCGTCCCAACCACCAGTCTTTCTTCTTCTTATTGGGTCAATAATATCTTGTATATCTCTTATTAACCCTATAAAAGGAACAAAACCTGTTGTCGGATATGCTAAAACATTTCCGTAGTCTTTTCCATTTACATTGTCTATTGCTTGAGCAGCATTTGCAATATTTGCAAGATAAGTAGGAGATACTAAAAACGCTTTAATAAAATCACCCATTATTTTTTCAACTTTAGCATAATCTGAAGTAGTTAATGCTTCTGGGTCATCTTTGTATGCGGCTTGTACTGCACCCATAAACATAAAAGGTGCTGCTAATAACTCTAAGTATTGAAAAGGAATCCAATTATCTCCTATTTTTAAACTATAAGGTTTTCTACCAGAATCGTAAAATAATCTTTTACTTGCCTCATCTTTCGGTGCTTCAAAAGCAATTTCACCATCTAAAGCCTTTTGTGTAGCATAAGCCATTAAACCAGTTCCTACACTTAAATAAGCATAGTCTTCTAGTTTTCTGTTTGTTGGGTTTTTAGTTAAAATATTTATAAGTTGTAAAGGTGGAAATAACTTTGCTTTTTGTTTTTGAAAATTAACAGCAAGTCTCAAAACTGGAACTATAGGAGTCATAATTAAATTTAAATAACTATTAGTTCCTTTTGTTTGCGTTCCCTTTTGTCCAATAAAATTAAAAAATGCGTCAACTAAACCTACTTCTTTTATGTCAGTTGATTTAAAATAACTTTTACCTAGTAGTTCCTGAGACACTAAAAATGCTTGTTCTTGTGCTTGTTGTAATGGCACACCTCTATTTTGTAATACAGCAGTTGTCGAGTCTTCTATAATACTTGCAACAAATTGGTCTGACGCTTCCATAAAGTTTTTAACAAACTGTAATGGTTTTGGTAATTGTTTCTTTTTATACTCCCTATAAAAATATTTGAAGTCCATTTCTTCACTTTTAGGAATGTAATCTGGGTCAAATGCTTTTACAAATCTATCAGTTGCGTTTTTAAATCCTCCTAAAGCTGCTTTGTAGTAAGTTGCTATATCTTTGTAAGTTACATTGTCAGCACTTTTATAAAACTTTTGCATTGTTGCCTCACCTAATAATGTTAAAGGTTTGTAAACTAAAGCATTAAATAAACCTCCGAATATATTTCTTTCTTGGGTTTGAAATGATGAGAAAATGTTATTGTAGAAAAAAGCATTATAGGCTGCTATAAAATCATCTTTATTTTTAAAATTAAGTTTATTTTCTTCTGCTAATTTACGACCAATATTTTGATAAGCAGTTTCTAAAGATATTTTTCTTTCCATTCCATCTGGTAGTTGTGTTAGGTATAATTGAGCTCCGATATAGTTTGCAGTTTCATCAGATACATGAGGTAAGTTTTTCATTTCAAATAACTTATTAGTTAATGATGTATTGTCAAATACTCCTAAGTTTGCAAGTTCAAGTATTTTATCTGAAGCAGTTTTTCTAACTACTTCTCTTGGTTCTTTTGGTGTAAGTAGTCTTTCCAGAACTTCTTGTCTTGCTTTGTTTGTTCTTTCATTAATAATTTTGAATACATCATCAACTACTGGTTTTAGTAAATCTTCATCAACACCTTCAAAAGCACTTACCAATGTCGCCAGTAAATCTTCTCTTTTTGTATATTGATTCCAAGCAGATTGTCTTATTATCTGATAAAAATTATATTTATTTTCTTTTACTAATTTTTGTGCAGTTCTGTAAATTTGTTTATTAGTCATAACTTGAGGTATATTTCTGTTAAAAAAAGCTTCAAGTTTAGATAAAACATAAGGGTCGCTTTGATATTTTTCTCGTAAAGTGTTTCTTGCTTTGTTCCATTGCTCCGCATACTTTTTAGTATTACCTACCATTTCTCTAAATGCGTTCATTTCATCTTTGAAAGAAATAAGTTTACCTTCCGCAGTTTCTTTGATAATACTTTCATTTTTAACTTCTTTAATTATTAAGTATGCTTGATTTACAATATCTTTATTTAAGTCTTGTTCTTTCTTTTGGTAATCATTAGTTATAGGTTCTTTTATAGAATCTTCCATTCTCTTAGCAATTAAATCACTTGGTAATTTAATTTTTGATTTTTCAATTTCTACTCTTTCTTCTAATCTGTTAATAAAAGAATTAACTAAATTTTTTGCTTTAGTTTTTGAAGCAGGGACTCTTTTATAAAATTCAAAAGTTAATTGTTTTTTAAAAATATTTAATGCTTTTGTATCAGTTGCTAACTCTCTAAAATTTGGTTTTAAGTCTCTAATTAAGTATTTAAACATTTTATCTGCTTGATTATTTACATAAACTTCTGGAATCATTCTTTGAAAAATACTTTCAGCTAATAGTAATTTTTTAGGGTCTTGTTTAATTAAATCTTTTAATTTAGTTTTAGCAAGTTCTACTTTTTTTGTTATTTCATCTATATAATCAAAAGCATAAGTTAACCTTTGGTATAAAGCTTTTTCTTGGTCAATTTTTGGTTTTAAACCTTTTGTTTGTAATTCAGATTTACCAATTAAAATAGATTGGAGTATCGATTCCGAAATCTTTTTTCCTTCTTTCTTATTGATGTCTGGTAATAACTTATCAATTTCTCTTCTCCAAGCATTAGCAATGAATGTTGCGTCAAGTGTTTCAATTACATTCATATCAAGAAAGTCATCTAAATTAAATAAAGGTTTTACTTTATTGTTTGTAACTTGATTCACTATATTTGAAACTTTATTAGATAGATTTAATATTTTATTTATAACATTTGGTTCATCTAATACTGTTTGGTTTATTCTGTTAAACTCACCTAATATTTCTTGGGCTGTATCTTTTAATTCTTTTGCAACTTTAGCTGTTTCACTATCAGTTTTACCAAATGAAGTTTGTAATAAGTTATTCAACTCATCTATAACTTTAGCAGTTGATACTAAATTATTAAAAGATTGTAATGTTTGTCCAACTCCTGTTCCGTATCTTGATAAAGTTTCTTGTACTTTTCTTGCTAAAGCTTGGTTTTCTTTTCTATCATACGCTCTTATTAGTAAACTACCAATAATATCAGGCATAGTTTGACCTGTTTTTGTATAAGTATCCCCAAAAGCATTTGTTAAATTAATATTGATTAACCCTTCTAAAGTAACAGTAGTGTTAGGATTTTGGCTTTTAATAGTATTAAACTGAGTGATAGTGTCATCTAATATCTGTGAAATACCAACAAGTGCATCATAAACTTCTTTATCTGACATATCTTGTGTCATTTTATAAGCAACTTTGCTAATTTCACTTGATTTTCTTTGTGTATATTTTGGATTTAATCCTGCATTTATAATTTCTTGTAATGCTTGTTTTTCAGCAGTTGGTAAGTCAGGATTTTTTTCAGTAAATGTTACAAAAAACTTAGTCGCCTTTTCTCTTGTCTTTTTTGGAGCGTTTGTTATTAATTCAACTGCTCCATCTAAATTACCTTGTGCAATATTTGCATTAATATTATCAACTAAAGATTTAGATGATTTATCTTTTGGTAAAATATTTGCAGTATTAGTTTCACTTGTTATTTTTTGGGTTAATCTTTTTTTTCCTGCAGGAGTTATATTTTTTGATGTATCTTTTGTTACAGGTAATTTAACTTCTGGAATTTCAGTTTTAATACCACCAGTTGTCAACTCATCTTGATTTGATTTGTTAAACTTTTCCAAACTCGAAGTAATTTTTGGTTTTACATTTTCTAATTTATTTAATTTATAAGTTCTTATCCCTTCTCCTACTAATGGTAAAGCACCCCCAAGTAAACCTCCTGCTAAACCACCTAATGCAGTTGACTGAGCAATAGTACCTAATCTTTGTTCTGATGGTTTTAATGCTGCTTCTTGCAAACCACCAGCGAGTCCATAACCTGCTCCATAAGCCCCACCAATCGCTGCTTCTTTACCAACAGTTCTTCCAAGATTTACTGTTGCTTTTTCAGCAGTTGCGAGTTTAGCAGTTGTTTGGGCTACTCTACCGATAGGTACAAAACTTGCAACATCTAAAACACCTTGTAAATACCTACCACTACCTCTAAGGAGTTGTTCTTGAGCTCCTTTTTGTCCTGTAATTAAGTTTCCTAAACCACTTCTAAATTCTTCTCCCCCTACTTTTAAGTTTCTAGGTATATTTAGTACAGAACCAACAGTTGATTCTAATAACCAATTAGTAAATCTTGATGGTTCTTTATACCAACTTTCTTCACTTAACTTTGGTAAAACAATATCCCCTGCTTTACTTGGGTCATTTGCGTATCTTGTAAAAGATTCTTGTGCTTGTTGAAAAAGGTTTTTAGATTGTTCCTCAGCTTGTTTTTTTGTATCCATGAGGTAGTAATAAAAAACTTGTACTATCTATTCAAGTTATTGGAGTAAATTACCATTTATATCAATAATCTGACCTTCTGCTGTTGCGTACAAGTCTTGTTGTCCTACTGGGTTTTTACCGACATATCTTAGTCCATATAAAGCTAATTGTTCTGGGTTATTACCAGTTTGGTTAATTATTGCTTTAAATGCTTTTTGTCTTTCTGCTGGGTTTGGAATTTGACTAAAAGAAATATTTATAGGTGCTTGTGGAATTACCGATTGTGTAAGTGCGGCATTTTGAGCATTCAAAATTGCTTGTTCTCTTAAAAGACTTAAGTTGTTTGCTTGTTGGGTTGCTTGGTCTTCTAAACCTCTTCTTCTTTGAGCAAATTCCTGCAATGCTTGTAAAGTTTGACTTGCTTTTGTAACACCAGCTTCAGCTCTTGCTTGTTTTATAGTGTCTATAGTTCTTTGAAACTCAGTTCTTGCTTGACTTACTGCTTGTTCTTTTTGTAACTGGAGTCTAGCGACATTTGCGTCATACTGACTTTGAATAGTTCTTAATTGATTTTGTATATTTTCAATTCCCGCGGCTCTTTGTGTTTGTATAGAACCTTGTTGTCTTAATGCTTCTCTACCAATTAATTCACCAGCAGCTTGCGCGGCAGATGAACCACCAACACCACCAAATTGTTGTACTGCTCTTAACCCTTGTTCTTGGGCTGACCTTCTAGTTTGTGCTAACGCTTGTTGTTCTTGTTGTTTCAAACTTTCAGTTTGTTCAGAACCTAATGCTTGTTGTTCTTGTAATTGCTGTTGTAATAAAGGTATTTGTTGTTCAAATGGGGACGCAACTTGACTTAAAGTTTCGGGTAGTTGTGCTTGTAACGCAGATTCTCTTTGTGTTAAAAAACCTAATTGTGCTTTGTAAGCGTCATTAATTTGTTTTTGAACATCTTCTTGATATTTCTGTTCAGCAGTTTTTTGTGGTTTTGATGTTGTTGTTTTTTTAGTAGTTGTAGGTTGTGAAGTGCTTTTAGGTGCTTGAAAACCAGTAGGTTGTGTGGTTTTTGGTTTAGTCGCCTCAAATCTAGCTCTTGCAGAAGCCGCAGTATCACCTAATTGGGACTGTTGTAAATTAGGATTAACTTTAGGTGTAACTGAAAATTTAGGTTTTAAAAAGTCTGGAGTTTGTAAAAACTTAGGTTTTGAAAAGTCTGTAGAAAAAGGATTCATATAAAAAAGTAATACAAAATTATCTTGTCAATACAAATGGTTTTTCTGGGGAGTCAAATAAACCAAAACCACATTTAGTGCATTCAAATCTATTAACTGCAATTTTTTTAAATGAATGGTTACATTTTACTAACTTAATATCAGTTGAATGTAGAAGTTGACTATTCTGTATCAACTTCTTTTCTTGAGATGATATTTTCAATGATTGCTCGTTGACTGTTGATGAATTGGTTATATTCTCGGACAAGTTCTGCTTTTCCATATTGTTTATTATACGCCATTGCTAGTTCTTCACTAGTCTTATAAAGGGAGGGGTTGGGAAACTCCTGTATTCTGCCCAGTAAATAACTCTGAAGCAGTTGGTAACCCTTGTGGGACTGGACTTCCAATATTGCTTGGGCTTGGGACAGTAATTCCTCCTCCTGTTGGCTGTAAGGTTGGTTGGGTTGGTTGATTTGGTACATTTGTTTCAAATAACTTTGAGGCATTTCTTACCCCGTTATCCTCCAATACTTGAACTATTAACTCTTTCAATTTAATTTTATCACCTTCTTGTTGTAGTTGCATATTTACATTTGGGTTAAGTAGTATTTGTAGTGCTTGATTTCTACCCATAATCTGTTGGTCAGATACACCAACTGACATTGACTTTACATCTGGAATGTAATCGTAAGTTCCAGTTAAATCATCTTTGTTTACTCTTAAAACTGCAAATTCACCATATTTATCCATTTCCATTTTAGGTACAAAATCTCCAAATTTTCCTGTGGGGTTAAGATTTTCAGGGACTGCTGGTATTGCTGTTTGCTCAATAATTGTATTCAAAACCGTGTCATCTACCATATCAGGGTTTTGTTCAATCATGTTTTGTAATCCGTAAGTTACATCGTCAGGTATTTCCATATCATCAAGAGCGTATCTTTTCAAATCATTTAAGGTGTCCATACCTGTAATTTTGAAAATTATATGGTATTTTGTTGGGTCATCAAATAAGAATTGTTGGTTTAATTGTATCCATAACATCATTTGGTCTTTTAGTGCCTCTTTTAAATACATTTGATTAAATTCGTCTCTTGATTGCATTTGAGTAAATGTTGCTCTGACTTCTGTTGCTGTTTTCTCTTGAGAAAATGGATTCATTGTTGAAACTCCAGCACTTGTTTCACCAACTGCTTGATTAAAAGCAGATTTTAAAACTTGATAAACTGTTGAAAATTGTTGAACGATTTGTGTACCTGCTTGGTGTTCTACTATGTTATTAGGTGTTGAACCTGTAAGCCACAGAGCGTTAGGTGAGTAAACAATAGTATCTAATCTTACCCCATCTGCGTTGTTTGCAACTTTAATAGGTGGTCTTAATGAAAAATTAACTTGGTCTAAAAACCCACAAAGATAAGCATTAACAGCTTTTTGAATAGGTAATACTGACTCAAACTCTGAATCTCCGTAAACATCATCACCATTTTGATAATATCTTAATTGAACGATTGGGATAACTTTAGCATTTAATGGGTTTTCTATATTTCTTATAACAACACCGTATCTTGGTAAAAAAGTTATCCATTTATCTTTTCTGTATTCTGTAACGACTTCTAATGTTTTAAAATAAATATCTTGACCTACTCTGTCTTCCAAACCTCTGATTTGTTTGACCATCGAGGTATATTTAACATCTCTTCTATCTCCTTGATATTCAGCAAGAAGTTTCTTTTTCAAATAGTCAAGATTTTCAAATACAGGTTCTCCGTTAATTGAAGTATTTTCCAAATCTTGAAAAGTTCTCCATTCTCTAACTTGTACCCAGTTAGCATTTTTTACATGATTTGCTTGGTAATCGACAAAAACATCTCTATTGTCTAAAACTTTCATCTCGTTACCTTCGTATTTGTCTTCTTTAATCCAATAACATAAAGCAAACGAAGCACCAAAGATTCTGGTATAGTTATCCATTAACGCCCATTTTTCAAGCATAGAACCACCGATTTGTGCGTTATCCCATTGAAAGTCTAAAATAGCGTTTATAATTTTAGCTTTGACTACATCTCCGTTTTCTCTTGGTATAACAGTTCCTCTTAATTTACCGTTAAATAATCTCGATGTTTTTTCAATTAAAGCAGTTCTTAAAAGTGGGTCTGTTACTCTTGATAGGTATGCCCAGTTGTTTGGTAGTTTTCCATATATAGCTTTAATAATATCGTCCCAACCACCTCTTCGTAGTTTTCTTTGTTCCATATCTTGAGTTCCATAAGTGTAGTGGTAATAACATTCTTTAAAATCATTACTTGTTGCGTCATCTAATGCTACTTGTTCTGGAATTTGATTAGAAGCTGTATTCTTTCTTGGCATGAATTATAAATACAAAACATTATTCAAAAGTCCATTTGGACAAATCGTTTTGTGGTAAATAAATAGGTGCATTACGATTCATAAATCCTCCGCTGTCGATGTTTACAAAATAATATTCTAAAGCTCTCATAGCGTGGCTGTACTCGTCATGAAGAGGAGTTTCGTTAGAATTTGAGAATATATTGTTTTTCTTTTCAGGGTATCTATAATTTAAAAGACAATCTCTAAACCTTTCAAGGTTATTGTCTACATAAATTGATTTAATGTATTTATGGGTTATTCTAATTTGTTCGTGTATTTTAACACCAGTTTTAGTTCTGATATGAATACCATGTTTTGAATACTCTTCAATAGGTGAAGTGTTAGTTACTATCGACCTAGCATTACCTGCAGGGTCGCCAGTAAATAAAGAAGGTTCTCTGTAAGGTTTAGATTTAATAAGAGAGGCGAAGTAGTCAATATTAGAATTTGATTCTTCGTGATAATCAATAATTCTAAACTCCCCACCATTAGGTTGTATCCAAATAATAGCAGTTGGGTCGTTGACTCCAAAATCCATTGAGACATTAACTTCAAGGTATGGGTCATATTCGACAACTTTAAATTGTCTAGTAATATCGTAATCTTTGTAAACTTGACCCGAAACCGAGACAAACTCTGCCATAAACTCTTGTTTGAATGTATCTTCGTCAAGTTCGAGTTTAGTTTTTTCAATCTCGTCCAAAGGTATAAAAGGGTTGTCATAGGTTGTAAACCTAAAAGCTGCATAATCTTTATCTTCATTTGCTCGATTAAACATTTCATAGAAGTGGTTAAAACCTTTTGGTGTTGAAATAAACATTGCCTGACCCTTAGAGTCAGTTAATGTGGGTCTTAATACATCAGACCAGATATAAGACCAGTTTCTCATACTTGCAACCTCGTCAACTACTAAGTAATCTATTCTATTTCCTCTGGCTGATTCAATGTTTTCAGTTCCCCTAAGCCATATTATAGAAGTAGTTGGTAATACATTACCATTTGAATCAATATTTTTAATAGGGATTTCCATTCTTGATTCATTAGCTTCCCCAGCCCATATACCTGCTTTTTTAGAATAAGTTTTTAAGTTGTTCCAGACAATATCTCTAGCTTGAGTAATTGTAGGGGCAAAATACACAACCTTTGAAGAAGGTCTAAGTAATGCAAAGTACATCATTGATAAAATAGACAATTCTGATTTTCCAAATCTTCGACCTGCACATATAACCTTAAATCTAGCAGGGGATTCGTATATTTGTAATTGGGCAGGGTGGAAATCATGCATATCTTATAGTATAATAACATAAATGTCAGAAAAGATAAGTGTTGATGAAATGAAAAAACAATTTAGAGCAGTTCCAAAACCTGTTAAACAAAAAGTTGTTAAAGATTTAGTAGCAGCTCATTATAGTCAGATGGATATTGCAAGAATGTTTGGAGTTACTGGTTACGAAATAAGTAAACTATACAGAGAAGATATACACGATGAGTCTTTAAAACATTTACAGACTGAGGTTACTAAGTTAAATGACTTAAAAGATGTCCAGATTAAAGCATTAGTAAAAGACTTGGAATTAACAGCCTATAAGAAATTAAGTGAGGGTGTCAAAGACGCAAAATACGCAGATGTTTTAAGAACTGCTGAAATGCTCAAAACATTTACAAGCCAGAATTTAACACAAAATAATATCAATATTGTCATGCCAGATTCTGTTAAGAAGAAGTTTAATGTAAATCTTCCTGTAGAACCTGCTCAACCTGACACTTAACGCAAAAAGCGATTCGTTTATCAGGATTTGTATGACCTATGTTGTCAGAACATAAACCTATACGGCAACTATGACATTCTTTATACTGAAGTTTTTTTGCTGTGTTTTTAGGTTTTGATTTTTGTCTTACAATCCTTTCAAGTCTTTCAACAGCTTCAAAATCATCACTTTTGTTTATTTTTGATAAGTAATCGACTATTTCTTTGCGATTTACTACCTCAAAGAATACTTCAAACAATTCTTTCTTTGTAAAAGCATTTAAGGCAACATTTAAAACTAAGTTATTCATAGAATTGTCTTGTTAATTACCACATCAGTATCTACTACAGAACTTATAAGTTTTTGATACTTATCTTGGTCATAATTACAGACCTTTGTAAGAAGTGTTATTTCTAAGATGTCGGCTGGGGTATTTAATATCCGTGCCATATCTTTTTTCCTAAAAATTGGTTTGTTAGCAATTACTGATAAGTACGAGTCATAGGACTTGTCGTATATCAATTCAACTTTTTCTTTACCTAAACTTTCGATTAATACTTCATGAACCATCATAATTTTTCCTTTCTAAAATTACTACTACAGAGTGTGGGTATAAATAAGGGAGACCAAGTTTAATTATTTCAGTTAGAGTTTCGGTTTCCTTTACCCATTTATTATGTCCTTTGACTGCTTCTTTTTTAGTCCTGTATCTTTCAACTGGGTGCGCCCCATTTTTATCAAGAATTGCTGTTTCGTATTCATCTATATCCCCAGCAAATACAGTACTTACTCCAAGACCATTTCCTGTTTCTTCTGGTAATATTCTTTTAACTGGTTTTGATGGTTTTAACCATTGGTGTGGTAATCCTAATAACATTATTTACTCCTTTCTAAAAGTTCAGGGTTTTCGTATATGTTGCCAATGACTTCATACTCATCACCATCTTCACTTCCTAAATTAAAACCTTTTACATTCCATTTAACTTCATAAGT
>Ga0172372_10005210_pt1 | contig 18172 bp, 18 predicted proteins | sample LakKiv5m_2_FD_114544 | JGI IMG/M metagenome (GOLD analysis project Ga0172372, IMG submission 114544) | Freshwater microbial communities from Kabuno Bay, South-Kivu, Congo - kab_092012_9.5m | ecosystem: Environmental > Aquatic > Freshwater > Lake | place: Democratic Republic of the Congo...
CGGGCCCCCGGCGCGAGGCGCTCTCGGCCTGCGCTCACACGCGCAACAGCAGATACGCCACCCAGCCGAGCAGCCGCTCGATCCATCCCCGGCGGCTCCAGCTCGCGAGCGTCACCTCGCGCGCACCGGTGAGGTCGTGCGCGAACTGACGCTCGAGTTCGGCGGTCGCCTCGCCATCCAGGATGCCGACGGTGACCTCGAGATTGCGTCGATCCGACCAGTGGTCGAGGTTGAACGAGCCCACCGTCGCGTGCATGCCGTCGACGGTGACCGCCTTGGCGTGCAGCGTGCGGTTTTCGAGCTCCCAGATGCGCACGCCGCGGCGCAGCAGGCGCCCGTAGAGGTGCTGACCCGCGAGGCGCACGAGCGGCACGTCGGAGCGCCCGGCGGTCAGGATGCACACGTCCACGCCGCGGCGGCGCGCCTGCAGCAGGGCGCGCACGAGTCGCGCGGGCGGCACGAAGTAAGGACTCGTGAGGTAGGCGTGCTCCTGGGCGCGCGCCAGGAGCGTGCGCAGCGCGCGCTGGATGTGGCGCCGCCCGCGCCGGCCCTGCGAGTCGTGCACGGTCACGAGGCGCGCCCCGGGCGGAGGCGGCGGCAGCGGCGCGGGCGGCAGGCCCCCGGGCGCTCCGGCCAGCTCCTCCACGAGCTGCGCGAGCACCGCCGCGCAGGGCCCCTCGAGCGCGAGCTGCGTGTCGCGGAAGTAGCCGTTGCCGTAGCGCAGTCCCGCGTACTCCTCGGCCACGTTCATGCCGCCCACGAAGGCCACGCGCCCGTCGAGCGCGACGATCTTGCGGTGGTTGCGCACGAGGCGCGAGAGCGGCCCGCGGGCGCGCACGATCGGATTGAAGCGCACGACCCGTCCGCCGGCCGCGCGCAGCGGAGCGAGGCGCTCGTCGTCGAGGCGGTGCGAGCCGAAGGCATCGACCACGAGCAGCACGCGGCAGCCGCGGCGCGCGGCACGCAGCAGGGCTGCCAGGGTCGCGTCGCCCACTCGATCGGGCTCGAAGATGTAGGTCGTCAAGACGACCGAATCGACCGCGCCGTCGAGCGCCTGCCACAGGGCCTCGAAGGCCGCGTCGCCATCGACCAGGACCTGGACGCGCGTCGCGTGGGACACCACTCCGAGCGGCCGCAGCAGCCGCAGGGTCCGCGGCCAGGCGCGCAGGAAGCGCGCCCCGAGCTGCGCCCCCGGCGCGCCGCGCAGGGCCCGGCGCAACGCGCCTTCCAGGGCGCCCGCGGAGCCCGGCTCGGCCCCTGCGCCCGCGTCCGCGCGCGCCCTTGTTCCCCGTGCGGACATGGTGGAGAATCCGCCAGGATGCGCGTCCTCTCCCTGCAAGTAAACGGCGACCGCGTGGAGGTCGCCGCGCCGGCCCACTGGACCCTGCTCGAGGTCCTGCGCTACCGGCTCGGCCTGACGGGCTCGAAGCAGGGCTGCGACAAGGGCGACTGCGGAGCCTGCACGGTGCTGGTCGACGGCCAGCCGGTGCTCGCCTGCCTGACCCTCGCCGCCGGCGCCGAAGGCCACGCCGTGACGACCATCGAGGGCCTGATGCCCGCGCACCTCGCAGCCGGCGGCACGGGCACCGATCCCGTGCAGGAGGCCTTCGACCGCTGCGGCGCGCTGCAGTGCGGCTTCTGTCAGCCGGGCATGCTGCTCTCGGCGCGCGCCCTGCTGAACGAGAAGGAGCGCCCGACGCGGGCCGAGATCCGCGCGGCGCTGAGCGGGAACCTGTGCCGCTGCACGGGCTACACGCAGATCGTGCAGGCCGTCGAGCTGTGCCTGGCCGAACGCGTCGGAGCCGAGCCCGCCGCGCCGAGCTGGGCCCCCGCCACGAACCCCTGGAAGCGTGCGGCCGAGGCCGCGACGCCCGCGCCCCGGGCCTGACATGTCGGCGCGCGATCCGCACGGCTCCGGCGCTCCCTGGCAGGAGGGCTTCCGCGTCATCGGCCAGCCGCACCGCAAGCTCGACGGTCTGGCCAAGGCGACCGGGGCGGCGCTGTATGCCGACGACCTCACGCTGCCTGGCATGCTGCACGCGAAGATCCTGCGCAGCCCGCACGCCCACGCCCGCATCCGGAGCATCGACACCAGCGCCGCGCTGGCCCTGCCCGGCGTGCACGCGGTCATCACCGGCAAGGATCTCCCGATCCCCTACGGCGTCATCCCCTGGACCCAGGACGAGCACGCGCTCGCGCCCGACAAGGTGCGCTTCATCGGCGACGAGGTCGCGGCCGTGGCCGCGCTCGACGAGGACACGGCCAACCTCGCGCTGAAGAAGCTCCGCGTCGAGTACGAGCCGCTGCGCGCCTTCCTCGAGCCCGAGGAAGCGCTGGCCACACCCGAGCCGCAGATCCACGAGCAGACGCCCGAGCAGCGGGCCAAGGAGCACCGCGGCAACGTCTCGAAGCAGGTGCGCCTCGAGTTCGGCGAGGTCGACGCGGCCTTCGCGGCGGCCGACGTCGTGGTCGAGGGCCACTACCGCTTCCACGGCACGACGCACGCGCCGATCGAGCCGCACTGCGCGCTGGCGCAGTACTCGGCCGACGGCGTCCTGACGGTGTGGAGCTCGACGCAGATCACGCACTACGTGCAGAAGGCCCTGGCCAGGGTGCTCGAGCTCTCCGAGGCGCGCGTGCGCGTGATCCAGCCCGCACTCGGCGGCGCCTTCGGCGGCAAGAGCGATCCCTTCGCGCTCGAGTTCGTGGTCGCGAAGCTCGCCATGCTCACCGGCCGCCCGGTGAAGTGCCTGTGGACGCGCGAGGAGGTCTTCTACGCGCACCGCGGGCGCCACCCGATGAAGCTCGCCTACCGCACCGCGGCCTCGAAGGACGGCAAGCTCGCGGCAGTCGACGCGAAGATCCTGATCGACGGCGGCTCCTACAGCTCGTTCGGTCTCGTCACGACCTACTACTCGGGCCAGCTCTTGACCGGCCCGTACCACTTCCCCACCTACCGCTTCGACTCGACGCGCGTCTTCACCAACAAGCCGCCCTGCGGCCCGAAGCGCGGCCACGGCTCGGTGCAGCCGCGCTTCGCCTTCGAGGTGCAGCTCGACGAGCTCTCCGAGCAGCTCGCGCTCGATCCGATCGAGCTGCGCCGGCGCAACTTCCAGGGCGAGCACACCACCACGGTCAACGGGCAGCGCGTGACCTCGAACGGTTTCCTGCGCTGCCTCGACGAGGTCGAGCGCGCCTCGCGCTGGAAGGAGCGGCGCGGCCAGCTCGGGCGCGGGCGCGGCCTCGGCGTGGCCGGCTCGATGTACATCTCGGGCACGAACTACCCGGTGTACCCGAACGCGATGCCGCAGGCGGGCGTGCAGCTCAAGGTCGACCGCTCGGGCCTCGTGACGGTCTTCACCGGCGGCAACGACATCGGTCAGGGCTCGAACTCGCTGGCGCGCTACATCGTGGCCGAGGAGCTCGGCCTCGACCCCGCCGACGTGCGCGTGGTCGCGGCCGACACCGACCTCTGCCCGGTCGACCTCGGGGCCTACAGCTCGCGCGTGACCTTCATGGTCGGGAACGCGCTGATCGATGCTTGCCGCAAGCTGCGCGCGCAGTTCCTGGCGGCCCTGGCCGAGCACTGGCAAGTCGCACCCGAGCGCCTCACGCTCGGCCTCGGACTGGCCCGCGACCGCGACGAGCCCGGACGCACGCTCGCCCTGCGCGAGGTGATCCGCCTGGCCGAAGCGAAGTTCGACACGCTCGGCGCGACCGGCGCCTACAACACGCCCGAGCTCGGCGGGAAATACCGCGGCGGCACGATCGGCGCCTCGCCGGCCTACTCGTTCACGGCGCACGTGGTCGAGGTCGAGTGCGACGAGGAGACCGGGCGCATCACGGTCACGAACTGCTGGGTCGCGCACGACTGCGGGCGCGCGCTGAACCCGATGCTCGTGGCCGGCCAGATCGAGGGCTCGGCCTACATGGGCATCGCCGAGGCGCTGATGGAGGAGCACGACGTCAACCGCCACGGTCTGCACCGCGGGCCGTCCCTGCTCGACTACCGCATCCCGACCGCGCCCGACACGCCCGAACTGCACGCCCTGATCGTCGAGAGCCTCGACCCCGAGGGCCCCTACGGCGCCAAGGAAGCCGGCGAAGGTCCGCTGCATCCGTCGATCCCGGCCATCTCGAATGCGGTCTTCGACGCGCTCGGGATCCGCCTCCGCGAGCTGCCCTTCACGCCCGGCAAGGTGCTCGCCGCGCTGCGCGCGCAGCGCGCGGCCGGCCGGGTGGGCGCGCCGCAGCAAGGGAGGTCGTCGTGCTGAGGTTGCCCGCCTTCGAGCTGGCCGAGCCGACCACGGTCGAGGCGGCGCTCGCGCTGCTCGTCGAGCACGGCGACGGGGCCGTGCTGCTCGCCGGCGGCACGGACCTCGTGCCCAACATGAAGCACGAGCTCGTCACACCGAAGCTCGTGGTCTCGCTGGCGCGCATCCCGGCACTCACCGGCCTGCGCGTCGAGGACGACGGCACGCTCGTGCTCGGCGCGATGACGCGCCTCGACGAGCTCGCGCGCGACGGGCGCGTGCGCGCGCACGCGCCGGCCCTAGCGCAGGCCGCCGGACTGGTGGCCGGCCCGCAGCTACGGCGCATGGGCACGCTGGGCGGCAACGTGATGCTCGACACGCGCTGCCAGTGGATCAACCAGAGCTACTTCTGGCGCTCGGCCCTGGGCTTCTGCCTGAAGAAGGACGGCTCGCTCTGCCACGTGGTCGCGGGCGGCAAGAACTGCGTCGCGGCAGCGAGCAACGACACCGCGCCCGCGCTGCTCACGCTCGACGCCGAGCTCGTGTTCCTCGGCCCCGCCGGCCGGCGCACGCTCCCGATCGACGCGCTGTACGACTCGGACGGCATCTACAACAAGACCGTGAAGGGCGAGCTCCTGCTCGAGGTGCGTCTGCCGCGTCCGGCCGGCGGACACCGCGGCGCCTACGGCAAGCTGCGCGAGCGCGGCTCGATCGACTTCCCGCTGTTCGGCGTGGCCGCGCGGCTCGACCTCGATGCCGCCGGCACGGTGCAGCGCGCCGAGCTCGCCGCCGTGGCCCTGCAGGGTCGCCCGCTGCGCCTGAAGAAGGCCACCGCGCCGCTGCTCGGAGCGCGCCCCGGTACGGAGGCCTTCGCCGCGGCCGTGGCCGCGGCCGCCGAGCTCGCCCACCGCCAGTGCCACCCGCTGGCCAACATCCCCGGCGATCCGGATTACCGCCGCGAGATGGTGCCGGTCTACGTGCGGCGCACGCTGCTCGCCGCGGCCGAGGGCGCGGGGCCCGTGCACCACCTGTAGGTTTTTCCGAGCCGGAAAGCCCGGTTCCCCTCCCTGCTGCGCGGGGCACCGGTCGATAGCTCGGGTCCCTTCCATGGGCACTCCGGACGGTCCCCTGTCCGCGACGGCGAACGACGCCGGCGCGGAGACGCTTGCGCGCCTCGTGCTGCGCATGAACGAGCTCGTGCGCGAGCTCGACGGCGCGCAGGGACGCTTGCCGGCGCGCGGCGAGACGCCCTTCCTGCAGGGCCAGCTGGACGATCTCGTGCGGCGGCTCACGGCCCACCTGCGCACGCTCGGCGGCGAGGAACGCCCGCGCGAGGAGAAGGGTGTCTTCTCGCGCCTGTTCTCCGGCCCGAAGCGCAAGGAGACCGCAGCCGTCGTCGTCACCGAGGCGCGCTACGACCTCGAGGGCAATGCCTGGACGATCCCGGTTACCGAGCTCGTCAGCTTCCTGGCGCACTCGGGGAAGTCCGGGCTCCTGTGGGTGACCTCGCTGGGCGAGACCTTCGCGCTCGAGTTCGCGCGCGGCAATCTCGTCCACGCCACGACCAACAACCCGCCCGAGCCCTTCCGCCTGGGCTCGATCCTGGTGCGCGAGGGCCTGCTCACGCCGAGCGAGCTCGAGGAAGCGGTGACCCACGCGCGCGCCGCCGACGACCTGCTCGGCAGCTTCCTCGCGCGCAGCGGCAAGCTCACGCATGCCACGCTGCAGCGCATGCTCACGATCCAGGTGCAGGAGATGTTCCACCGCCTGATGGACGCGGACACGGCCGTGTTCCGCTTCCAGGACGGAGCGCAGATGCTGCGCAGTCAGGGCCTCGAGGTGAACATCACCTCGCTCCTGCTCGAGAGCGCGCGCAAGAAGGACGAGGCGCGGCTCGCCGAGCAGAAGCAGGCCGACGCGCTGGCGCTGCTCTCCACGCCGGAGGAAGTGGCGCCCGAGGCGCCGCTGCCCAGGGCGGAGGGCGTGCCGAGCGAGGCCGAGAAGCCCGCGTCGACGACGACCTGATCCGCCGGCGCGCGCCGCGGAGGTCGTCGCTCAGCGGCCCCAGCCGGGCTTGCCCTGACGCGTCGGGGGCACGCTGGGCCGTGCCGAGGCGGGCAGGGCTCGCACGGTGACCACGCTGACCTCCGGGGTCGTCACGCGGCCCCAGCCCGGCTTGGCGGCCAGGCTGGGCGCGGGAGAAGCCGGAGCCCGGCAGGCGCCGAGCCAGGCGAGGAGCACGAGCGGAAGGAGTTTCCGGACCATGGCAGTGTTCCGAAGGGGACGCTGAAGCCTATCCGCGCCGGGCACGGCGTGCGGCCCTCACAGCCCCCAGGCCGCGCCGAGGGCCAGCCAGGCCCCGGAGTCGTCGTAACCGTTCGCGTCGAGCGAGTCGGCCAGCTCGTCGTCCGGCACGGTGACCCCCGCCGCCTTCAGGAAGATCGAGGTGTTCTCGTCGAAGGCGTAGGAGATCGAGCCCGACAGCAGGAGGTCCGAGAGCCCCGAGCTCCGCGTTCCGAAGTAGAACTCGGCCTGGTCCTCGCTCATGTATCCGAGCAGCAGCGAGAGCGCCGCGCTCCAGCGCTCGTCGAGCACGAAGCCGCGGCTGGCCTGGTACGACAGATAGTAGTCGTCGAGCAGATCGACGTCGTAGTAGGCCGTCAGCGCGTGCGCGATGCCGAGGACCTCCAGCGTGCCGCCGAGCCAGGCCTCCTTCGTTGAAGGGCCGATGCCGGGGAAGTGGTAGCCGATCATGCCGGCCGTCAGCGCCACGCGCCCGACGGTGCGCGCGTAGGACATCACGAGATCGATCTCGGTCGCCTGCCCGCCCTGTCCGTCGGGGAAGATCGCGTCGCCGGTCTCGTTCGTCAGCTGGGCGTTGTACCAGGTGGTGAAGCTCAGGGTGCTGCCGTCGGCGAAGGGCGTGTTGACCACGAGATCGCCCTGGGTGACGGCCTCCAGGCTCTGTGGAGTGCCGCGGAACCAGTAGGCCGTGGCCACGGTCTGGGAGGTGCTCACCGTCGAGCGCTCCTCGCCGCGCAGGTTGGCGCAGGCGACGCACAGGGCCAGGGGCAGGACGGCCAGCGGACGGGGACGCATGGGATCTCCGGGTTGGAGCCGGCCCGGCGGAGGGGGCCGGGGTGGAAGGGCTTTCGACTCGTCCCCGGAAAAAGTTGAGCACCCGCCTTTGGTAGCCTCGCCCCGTGGCACGCCCCGACTCCGTCCTGATCCTCGTCCCGACCGCCCTCGAGGCGGAGCACCTGCGACGCCTGGGCGGCTTCCCCGGCGCGCGCGTCGAGCGCTGCGGCTTCGGCCCGCTGGCCGCCGCGGCGCGCGCCGCCGCGCTGCTCGCGCAGAGGCCTGCGCGGCGCGTGCTCCTGATCGGGATCGCCGGTACCTACCGCCCCCGCACGCGGCCGGTGGGCTCGGCTGTGCGGCCCTCCGCCGTGCGCCTGGAGGGCGTCGGCGTGGTGCGCGGCTCGACGCTGATCCCGCCCTCGGCCCTGGGCTTCCCGCAGTGGGAGGAGCGCGGCCTGGCGATCCGCGAGCGCCTGGCCCTGGCCGGCGGACGGGGCGAGCTCCTGACGGTCTGCGCTGCCTCGGGCTCACCGGCCGAGGCCCGCCGCCGCGCGCGCCGGCACCCGCGCGCCGAGCTCGAGGACATGGAGGCCTTCGGCGTGGCCCTGGCCGCGCGCCTCGCGCGTGTGCCGCTCGAGATCGTGCGTGGAGTCTCGAACGTGGCCGGCGAGCGCGACCTGCGGCGCTGGGACGTGCGCGCGGCGCTGCTGGCCGCGCACGCGCTCGCGCTCGAGCTGCTCGAGCACGACGCGAAGGGCGCGCGGCGATGAGCCGCAAGCTGCGCCTCGGGCTCTCGACCTGCCCGAACGACACGTTCCTGTTCCACGCGCTGCTCGAGGGGCACGTGCAGCCGCGCGGCCTCGAGCTCGAGTTCGTGCTGGCCGACGTCGAGGAGCTGAACGAGCGCATGCTGCGCGGCGAGCTCGAGCTCTCGAAGGTCAGCGTGCCGGTCATGCTCGCGCTGGCCGAGCACGTGTGGGTCCTGCCGGTCGGCATGGCGGTCGGCTTCGGCGTCGGGCCGCTCCTGCTCGCGGCCCCCGGACGCGCGCTCGACTTCCCGCTCGCGCCCGGCGCACGCGTGCTCGCGCCGGGACGCCACACCACGGCCGCGTTGCTCGTGCGTCTGCTCCAGCCGCACGAGATGACGCTCGAGCACGTGGTCTTCTCGGCGATCCTGCCGCGCCTGGCCGCGGGTACCGCGGATCACGGCGTGTGCATCCACGAGGCGCGCTTCACCTGGCGCGAGCACGGGCTCGGTCTGGTGTGCGACCTCGGAGCCGAGTTCGAGGCGCGCACCGGCTCGGCCCTGCCGCTGGGTGGCCTGGTGGCCGCGCGCACGCTCGACGCGGATACGGCGCGCGAGCTCGTACGCGTGCTCGGCGCTTCGCTCGACTGGGCGCGCGCGCACCGCGCCGAGACGCTGCCGACCCTGCGCCGCCATGCTCAGGAGCTGGCCGACGAGGTCCTGTGGGCGCACGTGGACCTCTACGTCAACGAATGGACGCGCGAGCTCGGCCCCGTGGGTCGACGCGCCCTCGTCGAACTCGGCCGGCTGGCGCGCGCGCGCGGGCTCCTCCAGGCCACGAGCGAGCTCACCGTCCTGTGAGCGCACGGCCCGGGCGCGCCCACGCAGCCGCAGCGGAAACGAAGACGCCCGCGGTCGAGTTCAGACCGCGGGCGTGAACGGAAACGGACAGCCCGTCGCCCGTCGAGAAAGTTCCGTCGCGAGGCGCAGCGCTCTTCGCTGTGGCCAGGAACGCGACGGAGGGACGGCGGAGGCGGCCTTCGTGGCCGCCGAGCACGGCCCGACGAGCGTGACGACACCACGGCGACGAGTGCGAAGCCGCAGCAGGGCACTCGCTCGACGGGTGGCTAGGCGGGGCCGCCGGCGTCGCGCATCTCCAGCATCTCCTTGCGGATCTCCTGCGCGATCGCCTTGATCTCCTGCATGGACTTGCGGACGCGGGACGTCGCGGCCTTGTTGCCCTTCACGGCCTTGTCGACGTCCTCGCGGATGCCGTTGACGGCCTGGACGAGCTTCTCGTAATTCTGGGTCATTTGGAGATTCCTACGGGGATGACGGCCACCGGAGGGGCCCGGCGACCTTCGTGAGGGGTATTTCCCTCCCACATTCCGGGCCCGGGATCAAGCACGAGCGCGCGTCCGGGGGCCCTTCCGGGGCCCAGGAAGGGCCCGAACGACGAGACGCAAGTCTTTTTCCGGTCAAGACTTACGCGCAGCAGGGCGGTTCCCGGCGCGGGCCCCACGCAGGCCCCCCATGGCCAGCACCACCTCCCACTGGGAGGGAGTCACCGGCTGGACCGAAAGTCGGCTCCGCTGCAGCAGCACCATGTCCGCGAGGCGCGGCTCGGCCCGCAGTGCCGCGAGGGCCACGAAGCGCGCCAGGGGCTCGAGCGCCTGCACGTCCACCGCGAACCAGCGCGGGGCCGCCGGCGTGCTGGCAGGGTCGAAGTAGTCGTCGGCCGGATCGAACTGCGCCGGATCCGCGTAGCCGGCGCGCACCACGCGCGCGAGCCCGGCCACGCCGCTCGGCTCGGCGTTCGAGTGGTAGTAGAGCACGAGGTCCCCGAGCGCGAGCTCGTCGCGCAACAGGTTGCGCGCCTGGTAGTTGCGCACGCCACCCCAGGAGGTCGTGCGGCGCGGCGCGCGCTCGAGGTCGGCGTAGGAGAAGACGTCCGGTTCGGACTTGAGCAGCCAGTGACGCGGGGCGGACATGATTCGGCGGGTCAGCGCTGCGCGAGCGGTGGACCGAGGATCTCGGAGAGCAGCACCGCGCGGCGCAGATCGCCGCGCACCAGGCGGAAGGCGCGCGAGCCGAGCGGCACGGGTGCCGCCTCGGAGAGCTCGGGCGGCAGCTCGAAGGCGCCCAGCGGCTCCGGCTCCTCCTCGCTCTCGAGCGAGACCTCGCGCAGCGCGGCACGCTCGAGCGAGGGCTCGGGCACGCAGCCGGGCTCGGGCTGCGCGCGTTCGTTGCCCATCACGGAGAGCGGCTCCGGCTCCTCCTCGCTCTCCAGCGAGACCTCGATCGGCGCCCGGCGCGGAACGGGCCGCGGCGCAGGCGGCGGTGCGGGCGCCTCGAGCTCCTCGCCGCGCGCCAGGCGCTCGAAGAGGTCCGCCCCTTCCTCCTCCTCCTGGCGCTGCGCCGCGCGGCGCTGGCGCGTGGAGGTCCCGGCTTCCGCCGCGCTACCCGCGGGCTGGACGATCCCGAGCTTCTCGAGGAGCGCGCGCCCGATGCGCGCGAGCAGCGGGAACAGGAAGAGCGCGAGGGCCCAGGGAATGTCCGGGCCGTCGTCTCCGCTCTGCGGCAGCAGGTTCACTTGGCGGGCTCGTCCGGGCCGGCCTCACCCTTCGCCAGCGACTCGCGCATGCGCGTGTCCGACTGCAGGTTCTGCATGCGGTAGAGGTCCATCACGCCGAGGCGCCCGCTCTTCAGGGCGTCGGCCATGGCGAGCGGCACCTGCGCGTCGGCCTCGACGACCTTGGCGCGGTTCTCCATCACCTTGGCCTTGAACTCCTGCTCGGCCGCCACGGCCATCGCGCGACGCTTCTCGGCGTTGGCCTGCGCGACGCGCTTGTCGGCCTCGGCCTGGTCGGCCTGCAGGCGCGCGCCGATGTTGTTGCCGATGTCGACGTCGGCGATGTCGATCGAGACGATCTCGAAGGCCGTGCCCGCATCCAGGCCGCGCGCCAGCACCGTCTTCGAGATCGAGTCGGGGTTCTCGAGCACGTCCTGGTGCGACTCCTTCGAGCCGATGGTCGAGACGATGCCCTCGCCGACGCGCGCGATGATCGTCTCCTCGCCGGCACCGCCGACCAGGCGCGCGATGTTCGTGCGCACGGTGATGCGCGCCTTGGCGAGCACCTGGATGCCGTTCTTCGCCACGGCCGCGATCTCGCTCTTGCCCGAGGCCGGGTTCGGGCAGTCGATCACCTTGGGCGTGACGCTGGTGCGCACGGCCTCGAGCACGTCGCGCCCGGCGAGGTCGATGCCCATCGCGGTCTTGTGGTCGAGCTTGTAGCCGGCGCGGTCGGCCGCGATCAGCGCGCGCACGACGCGCTCGACGTTGCCACCCGCCAGGAGGTGCGCCTCGAGGTCGCGCTTCGAGATGTCGGCGATGCCCGACTGCACGACGTTCACGCGCGCGTTGACGATCGTGGCCGGGCTCACGCGCCGCAGCGACATCGCCACCATGTCGAGCAGCCCGACCCCGGCCTTGGTCAGGACCGAGCGCACGTACAGGTTCGCGTAGCGCAGGAACACGAACAGGAAGACCAGGAAGAGCAGCGCGAGGACCGCCACCCCCACCGGACCGACCGTCTCGAGGAAACCGCCCGCCACTCCACCCTGCAGGATCGCCATGTGTTCGTCTTCTCGTTCTCGCTGGTGACGCGTCGGAGCGCGTCAGGTCTTGTCCGGCTCCACGCGCGTCACGACGACGCGGTTGCCCTGTACCTCGACGACGCGCACGTGCGCGCCGCGTTCGATCCACTCGCCGCGCGTGACCACGTCGACCCGTCGGCCGTCGAGGCGCGCCACGCCCGCCGGGCGGCAGTCGGCCTCGAGCGTGCCCAGCCTGCCCGCCAGCGCGAGGTCGCGCTCGTCGAAGGACGGCTGGCTGCCGAAGGAGAGCCCGCCGGCCACCATGCGGCGTCCGAAGGGCGTGCGCGGGAAGAGCTTGAAACCGAGCACGATCGTGGTCGGCACGAGCACCGCCGTCGCGCCGAGGAAGCCGATCCCGGTCGCGCGGCTCTCCTGGAAGGCGAGCGCGATCGCGCCCACGATCGCCGCCGTGGCCAGCACCGAGAGCACCCCGAGGCTCGGCAGGAAGACCTCGGCCACGATCAGCGCGAGCCCGACCAGCAGCAGGACGATCGCCGCGGTCACGCGCGCGACTCCTCGCCCAGCGGCTCGACCACGAGCCGCCCCGAGGGCTGCACCTCGACCACGCGCACGCGCGTCCCGCGCGCGACCTCCGCGCCCTCGGCGCGGGCCTCGAAGTCGAGCGCGGTATCGGCCTCGAGCACGACCTTGCCGACCGGCCGCAACGCCGTCAGCGCGCGCCCCGTGGCGCCCACGCGGGCCACGCGCCCGTGGGCGCCGCCCGCCTCGGGCATGGCCGCGGCCGGCCCGACCGTGTCGGGCGCCACGACCATGCGCCCGAGCACCGGCGTGTGCGGCAGGACGCGCGAGAGGCCCCAGATCACCAGCAAGGCCAGGAAGCCCGAGCCGAACACGCGCAGCGACTCCTCGACCACGATCGCGCGGTCGAGCGCGTAATCGAGTCCGAGGCGCGAGCCCGCGAAGGACCAGATCAACCCGCCCACCATCGCCAGCGCGCCGGCCAGCCCGAGCCACAGCGTGCCTGGCATCAGGAACAGCTCGGCCGCGATCAGCGCGGCGCCGGCCGCCAGCAGGATCACGTGCGGGATGTCCGCCAGTCCCACAAGGTACTGCCCGCCGAGCACGACCGCGAAGCAGGCCAGACCGAGCGCGCCCGGCAGGCCGAAGCCGGGCGTCTTGAGCTCCAGATAGAGGAGCACGAAGCCCCCGATCAGGAACAGCGGCGAGAGCGCCACGAGCCAGGCCGCCAGGTCCTCCGAGCGCGCGCGCACGACGACCGTCTCGCGCGCGGCCGAGAGCCCGAGCTTGGCCCACAGCTCCGCGCGCGACTCCGCCAGACCGTCGGCGAGACCGAGCGCGACCGCTTCGCTGCCGGTCGCGTTGAACAGCTCGTCGCGCGCCACCACCGTGCGCAGGAACTCGTGCGGCGTGCCGCGCGCGCGCAGGTCGTCGAGCTCGACCGACGAGAGCAGGCGCAGCTCACCCTCGACGCGCACCTCGACCACCTCGAGCTCGGGGTCGACCATCGCCTCGGCCAGGAGCCCGGGGCGCCCGCGGCGCTCGGCCACGCCGCGGAACTCGGCGCGCAGGGCCGAGGAGAGCTTCTCGCGCACCTCCTCGTCCTCGGCCGCAGGCATCAGTCCGTTCGGCCCGAGCGTGACCGGCAGGGCCGAACCGAAGGTCGCGTGGGCGCGCACGTAGACGCGCTCGCAGGAAAGCGCCAGCAGCGCCCCGGCCGAGAGCGCGCGGTCATCGACCCAGGCCGCGGTCTGGATGCCCTCGTCCGAGGCGTCGAGCAGGGTATTGGCGAGCTGCCACATGAGCTCGATGTCGCCGCCGGGCGTGTCGAGCTCGAGCACCAGCCGGTCGCCGCGCTCCTCGGCCCCGTCGAGCGCACGCCGCAGGAGCGCCTGCGTGCCGACGTCGAGGGCGCCCTCGATGCGCACGCGCGTCACCCCGCCGTCGGACTGCGGCAGGAGCGACAACAGGGTCAGGGTCAGGGCAGCGAGCATCGAGCGCGCGGAGTGTAGCGGATCGCGCGCCCTGGAAGCGTGGAACCCGCGCGCGGACGGGCTCTACGGCCGAAGCCGGCCCCGTCTTCAGCGCGGAAGGCGGAAAATCGTCCGGATCAGATCCGCAGCGTGTCCGCCAGCGTGACCCACCAGTGGTCGCGCAGCCAGACCTCGTCGAACTTGCGCGCGAAGGGCCGCGCGTAGAGGAACACGTCGAGCGCGTGCACCAGGAAGCCCGAGCGCTGCAGCACCTCGAACCACGGCGACCACTCGGGCAGCAGCGTGGCGAGCTCGTGCTCGCCCAGCGCGCGCGCGCGCGCCAGGGCGCCGTCCAGGAGCAGTTCCGCGACCTCGAGCTCGGCCAGCGGCACCAGGAAGTCCGCCACCCACAGCGCGTGGCGGCCACCGAACGCGCCGCGCGCCAGGACCGCATAGCCGCGCAGGACGCCCGCGCCATCGCGCACGCCGAGCAGCTCGTAGGCGACGCCCGGACGTGCGACGAAGCGCCAGTTCAAGAAGGCCTCGTCGCGCACCGTGAAGGCCGGCAGCGAGCCGGCCGCGCGGTCGCACAGCCACTTCGCCTGGTGGTCGAAGCGCTGCAGGCGCTCGACCGCGGACGGCAGCTCGCGCGGGCCCGCCTCGACCGCGCGCACGAGCGCGGTCTGGTTGCGCACGACCTCGCCGTCGAGCAGCCCGTTGACCACGCGCCACTCGGCGCCCGCGACGTAGCCGTAGTGCACGAGGTCACCGCCCGCCTGGGCGTGGGCCTCGGCCGCGGCCCGCCCGAGGCGCGCGTACAGCGCCTCACGCGCGAGCCCGGACCCGCCCCGGCGCGCGAACGAGCCGACGTTCTCGGCGAAGACCACCTCGCGCCCGATCCAGGCGGCGTGCGGCACGAGCGCGTGCTGGCCGACGATGCGACCGTCCTCGCGCGCCAGGAAGACGCGGGCGCCGCGCGGATTGTGCGCGTGACGCCACTCCCACTCGGCGCGCCCGCCGGCACAGCCGGCCGGCCAGGCCGCCTCGTCCGGCAGGGCCTCGCCCGGCTTCCACTCCTGGATCGTGAGCGCCATCAGACGAGGTCCGTGTCGCCCAGGGTGTAGTACCAGTGCCGATTCATCCACTGCGCTCCGTAGCCGCGCAGGTACTGGCGCGCGATCAGGAAGTAGCGCGTCGGCGCGACGCGGAAGCCGGCGCGCTGGAAGTCGAGCCACTCGCGCTTCGAATCGGGGAAGAGCGCCACGAGCCGCGCCGGCTCGGCGGCGGCGAGACCCGCGAACCAGGCCCGCAGAGCGTGTCCCGCGCCCTCGTCCGTCACTTCCACCAGCCAGTCGAGCAGCAGCCACTCGCCCTGCTTACCGTCGAAAGCGCCGCGCGCGGCGACGGCGTAACCGACCAGCACGCCCGCGCGCCGCGCCAGCGCGATGCGGCAGCGCTTCTCGGGATGGCGGCTCCAGCGCCACTCGAGCTGGGCCTTGTCGCGCACGGCGAGCGCGCCGTGGGTCCGGGCCGCGCGCGCGCACAGTTCCGCAACCTCCTCGGGAAAGGCGGATACCTCCTCGAGCTCGATCCCGCCCGCGGAGGCCGTGCGCACCTCGCTCGCCTCGGCCACGAGCTTCTGCTGCGTGCGCACGATCTCGTAGCGCGCGAAGGACTTGCCCGCGCGCCAGGCGGCCGGCACCGGCGCGCCCCAGCCGAGCGCATGCTGCTCGGGCCCGGGCCCGGCGAAGAGATTCACCATCGTGTTGCCGAGCACGCCCACCAGGCTCCCGCGCGAGAGTCCCGTGCGCAGCGCGGCATCGCTCATCTGGTCGACGCCCTGGGCGAAGTTCGAGGGCCGTCCCTCGAGCCACACGCGGTTCACCATCACGGCCAGCTGCCCGGCCACGCGGCCCTCGGGCGTGAAGGCCAGCACCATCTGCGAGCCGGAGGGATTCTCGGCGAAGCGCCAGCGCCAGAACTCGAGCGTGCGCGCCTTGAAGGTGACGTCGACACGCGCGAAGACGCGATTGAAGGTGGCCAGGATCTCGTGCTCGTCCCCCGGACGGTAGAGCCGCACCTCGTAGTCACCATGCCGCGCGGGCAGGTCGTGGTAGCCGAAGAGCTTGGCGCGCATGACAGCGGACGGGCGCTACTTTTCGTCCGAAGCGGTGGCGGGAGTGCATGGGAATCGAACCCACCGACCCCGCTGTTCACGAGGCCCCACCGGCTTTGAAGACCGGGCGGCACACCAGCACCGATCCACTCCCGTCGAATCCATCGGACCGGCGCATTGGATGCGCTGGCGCCTCCGCCATCAAGCCTGGCCTTCCAGGAAGAGCCTTCCGGGTGCCCCGGAGCCCAGGCCGTAGGGCAGGCCGCCCGCGAAGCGCCGCAGGCGACGTCGACCGCTGCCGGGCTCGGTGCCGCGGAAGCCCACGCAGAAGGGCAAGCCCTCGGGCTCGAACTCCTCGGGCAAGCGCACGCGCACGCCGCGCCGGCCGGTGCGCACGCGCGAACCGACGCGGATCAGCGCCTCGGGCTCGCCCAGGCCGCCGGAATCCTCGACCGCGGCCACGAGCTCGCGCCCGCGCCGCTCGACGGTCATGCTGGCCGGCAGGTCGACCGGCCCCTCGCACAGGAGCTTCAGACGCCGCACGCCGCGCCCGAGGTGCAGCGTGCGCGTGCGCTCGAGCGGATGGTCGAGCACGAGCGCCGCCTCCTCGCGGCCCGCGCGCCAGGCGAAGCGCACCAGCACGCAGGGGTCCTCGGCCGGCGAGAACGAGCCGCCCGCCAGCGTGACCGGCACGCGCGTGCTCGTGCCCGCGTCGAGCGCGAGCGTCGTCGGCAGGCCCTCGACCTGGAAGGCGCCGCCGCGCACCGCGAGGGCCAGCGCGGCCTTGACCGGATGCGCGAAGGGATTGCGCAGCGTGAGCTCGAAGCTCCAGCGCCCGGACCACGCGCCGCCGCCGAGCTCGAGCTCGCCCGCCTCGGCGCGCTCGACCTCGAGACGCGGTACGCAGAGCGGATAGGGCCCGCGGTCGTCGGGCGTGAGGCGCACGAGCGCGCGCACCGCCAGCGCGCGGCGCGGCTCGTTCGTGTTGAAGGCCGTGAGCGGTCGGCGGCAAGCCTCGAGCAGATCGCGCGGATCGTCGACCGACCAGGACCAGCGCTCCGCGTTCCACTCGGCGCGCCCGGCGGCCGTGTTCCAGCCGTAGGGCGCCGTGCCGTAGGCCGTGAGGCGCTCGTCGCGCACGAAGCGCCGGTCATCCTCGCCGGCTTCCTCGGCCAGCAGCATCGTCGGCAGGTTCGCGTCGCGCGCCTCGAGGCACACGCTGCGGTGGAAGGAGGCGATGTGGAAGCTCGGGCGCTCGGCCAGCCGTCCGAGCGCCGCCGAGACGACCGGCACGAGGCGCGGATCCTTGAGCTCGATCATGTGGTGCACGCGCCGGCCCGGTTCGCCGAGCTCGAGCGCCTCCTCGAGCAGCGGCAACGGCTCACCCACGAAACGGCGCGAAAACCAGGCACCCGCGTCGGCCTGCGCCAGCGCCGAGAGCGTCTGCTGCGCGACCGGTCCGGTGAGGTTCGTGGTGCGCTCGAGGGTCTCGTCGTGGATCAGGAGCGCCTCGCCCGACTGGCACGCGTGCACGTCGTACTCGATCCCGTCGAGCCCGAGCTCGAGCGCGCGGCGCAGCGAGGAGAGCGTGTTCTCGGGCGCCTCGCGCGGCGCGCCGCGGTGACCGAGGATCCAGGGCGGACCGCCCACGGCCTCGCCGTGCTCGCCGGGGAGCGGAGGGACCTTGCTCATGCGCGCATCGTGCCAAACGCCCGCGCACGGCGCTTGTCCCGGGCGCCCCGCGGGAGGATGATCTCCGCCCCGTGTCTGCCGACACTCCGCCCGAGAGCGCGCGCGAACGCCGCACCTTCCACCTCGCGCTGGCGAGCTTCGTGGGCCTCCTCGTCTGCTTCGCGCTGTGGGTGCACCAGGACGGCAACGAGTCGGGCCTGCTCGCGATCGTGGCCCACGCCGGACTGTCGCTCACGGTGGTCGGCAAGTTCATCGTCTTCGCCGGCCTGAAGGAGGGCGCGCCCTCGCCCTGGCAGCTCGCGGCCCTGGTGGTCCTGATGGACCTCTTCTTCGGCTTCCTGCTGGGCGCGGGGATCGAGCGCCTGGAGCGCGCGCCCTGGCTCGGCCGGGGACTGCGCAAGGCCCGCAGCCGGGCGCTCGAGATCCTCTCCGAGTACCCCGGCTTGAAACGGCGCACTTTCTATGGCGTGGCCCTGTTCGTGTTCCTGCCGCTGGCCGGCACGGGCGCCATCACCGGCTCCTTCCTGGCGCGCATCTTCGGCCTGACGCGCTTCGCCGGCGTGCGCGCGATCGCGCTCGGCTCGCTCGTCACCGCGCTGATCTTCGCCCTGCTCGCGCACTTCGTGGGCGCACGCGCCGAGTCGATGCTCAAGAACCCGTTCCTGACGGCCGGCTCGAC
>Ga0172372_10005212_pt1 | contig 18171 bp, 17 predicted proteins | sample LakKiv5m_2_FD_114544 | JGI IMG/M metagenome (GOLD analysis project Ga0172372, IMG submission 114544) | Freshwater microbial communities from Kabuno Bay, South-Kivu, Congo - kab_092012_9.5m | ecosystem: Environmental > Aquatic > Freshwater > Lake | place: Democratic Republic of the Congo...
AACTTAATTGTCGTAATAATCAATTAAGTGTATTACCTGAACTTCCTAATTCACTTGAATATTTTTCATGTGAAAATAATCAATTAACTTCATTACCGAACCTTCCCAATTCACTTAAAGAACTTGTTTGTGATGGTAATCAATTAAGTGTATTACCAGAACTTCCTAATTCACTTCAAGAACTTTTGTGTAATGGTAATCAATTAACAGTATTGCCTAAACTTCCTAATTCACTTCAAATACTATATTGTTATAATAATCAATTAAGTGTATTACCAGAACTTCCTGATTCACTTGAAGGACTTTATTGTAATAATAATAAATTTATAAAAACATATAAATATTTAAATAAAATAATTTTTTGGTCATTCTGAAAAGAAAATTATTACTAAAAATTGATTTGTTTTAATTATTTTTATTTTTAATTATTTTATTACAATAGATAGAAATGTATATTTTGGTTGAATATTATTATAAAAATGATGATTTTCCTGAAAGATTTTCTTCATTTGATAAAATTTATGATTATGATAACGTGTGTTCTTTACGATGTGATGGTTGTAAATTAACTGTATTACCAAGGCTTCCAAAAAAACTCCAAACACTCCGTTGTAAGAATAATCAATTAACTGTATTACCAACACTTCCCGATTCACTTGAATCTCTTGATTGTTCTTATAATCAATTAACAGTATTACCTAAATTACCACTATCTATTAGTGCCATTAATTGCGAACATAATCAATTAATCAACTTTCCACAACCTCCAAGATATTTACGGTATCTGATATGTCGTAATAATTTGTTAACTTCATTACCAAAATTTAACTGTTCGATGACTTATTTTGATTGTTCTCATAATCAAATTACATCAATTTCAGAAATATATAGTTGTGAAGAATTTATTTGTTATTCAAATAAATTGAAGAAAATACACAAACTTCCATATTTCCTAAAAAGGTTTAATTGTAGTTGGAATCAATTGACTTCATTACCCAAAATTCCTACTCTATTTAATCGATTTAAAAGTCTTAGTTGTGAAAATAATCAATTGACAATATTACCAGAATTACCAGATACAACACAATATATTTATTGTAAAAAAAATAATTTTATTAAAAATGTAAAATATAATTATTTTATAAAAATTCTTTATTTATGAATTTGTGTCTAGAAAGAGATATATTATAATAAAATATTTTATGTGTAATTTTAACAAAAAAAAATTGAATTCCGATTGCCTTCTATAATATTTTTTAATTACAATAAGGATGGGAAATAATCAATCCGATACAATTATATCACAACTTACTAATCTAAAAATAAAAGATTATGAACATATTAGTAATTTTATTAACCGAAATATAAATTTACATAATATAAATGAAAAAACCTCAAATGGTACAACTCTTTTATTATGGTGTATTTGTAATTTAGATGATGAAGTATTGTATAATACAATCAAATTATTAATTAAATCAAATGTCAATATTGATTTAACAGGAAATTTCATAATTAAAACACATAATAAAAAATTAAAATATAAAAATCAATCTCCATTGTTTGCTTTAACAAGAAAGACAGGAACAAATATGTTATTTAAAACAATTGAACTTCTAATAAATAGTGGGGCTAAAATTAATTTCTATCGTGATGAGTATTTGTATAGATATCATGGAATAGATTATATATATCAATTTCGTAATCAATATGATTATAATATATTTGAATTATTAGTAAAAAATGGAATGAATATTAACGATGCTAATATTATATGTCGTGTTGATGGAAAACCATTGACAATGTTAACATATATGGGTGGTGGTGATTTAATAAACAATATAGAAGTAAATACAAAAGAATCAGAATTATGGTTAATAAATAAAATCATTAATTTAATTAATGATCATACTAAATTATCGGTTTTATAAAAACATTTAATCTAATCTTCTAGATTCTTTTTCTTCTTTTTCAATACGTTGAATATCATTTTGTCGTATTGTTTGTATTGTTTTTGTTAAAATTGATATAATATTATCAGAATATGTTCGCAAATTATAACTCCAATCAATAATTTTTTTATTATTTGATTCATTGTTATTATTTGATTCATTGTTATGATGTAATTCATTGTTATGATGTAATTCATTGTTATGATGTGATTCATTGTTATGATATGATTCATTGTTATTATTTGATTCATTGTTATTATTTGATTCATTGTTATGATGTAATTGTAAATCACCCATTGATTTTGAGCGAACCATTTTAGCTAATTCTTTTGTAAAAACATGTTTAAGATTTTTATCTCTAGAATTAATCATATTAATTTCTGTAATTCTTTGACTATAATTATAGATTACACGATATGTAAAATATTGAGCATTCCAAAATAATAAACCAAAAATTGATAAACTATCAACTAAATTTGGTTTATAATCTGGTTGAATATATCTAGCTAAATAAAGACAATAAGTTCCGATTAAGATTCCGGGTCCCCGAATTAAAATATTAATATATGAATTAAATTTTTTCTCTGTTAATGAATGAATAAAATTATATTTATTCAAGATTAACATGATATAATCTATTCCACCGGGGAATCCATTTATAAAGAATATAATATAATTACTTACTAAACCAACTTCTGGATTAAAATATACATTGTATCCAACATACATCATTAATATATGATGAACCCAATCAATTGTGTGAAGATAATTGAAGAAAATCATATGATAATAATGTAAAGCAACAGTTAAATTAATTGGTGTTGTGGAACCGATTATTTTAATTGATTTTAGTGGGTCTTTTAGAACGGATATCATATCATCAAATGTATATAAAACAACTATAAAATTAACAAATAAATGAAGCCAATACCAACGTACAGGATTGTTTTCTCGTTGAATTAATGAATCAAGACAATAAATGAAAGTCATAATTAAAAGTATTTCATCAAAATTAGTTTTTTGATAAAATTCATGAAGTGGGACAAAATATTCATACATAAATATTCGAATAAATGTATTTAAAAACATTATAAATTTAACTGGAAATCGTAAATTAATACGTAATGTTTCTAGAATTGATATTATTTGTGTTAACATTATTATTAATTTCAAAAGTATAAGACAATATTTTGAAATAAACAATTTTTTAAATCAATTTTATATTTTCGTTAAATAAAATATATTATAAAATATAAAGTTAAAGTTTTTTAAATGGTTCGATCAAGTAAATCAAAAAATAAAAGTATTGAAACTATCAAAATAAAGGATGAAACAACCGCAAGAGATTATCGTCCAAAAGAAGAAAAAAGATTAGTTCCTAAAGTTTGGGAATTACCCAATCGTAAAACATTTTTTAATTGGTCTTTAAATACATATTCAGTTTATAATGCGAGTGTTAATAAAAAACCAAATAAAATTGGTATCAAAGGCAGTAAATTTGAATTCTTTTCACATCAAAAATTGGTCAGAGATTTTATGCAGAATCAATCCCCATATCGTGGATTATTATTATTCCATGGTCTAGGTGTTGGTAAAACTTGTGCAGCGATAGCAATTGCTGAATCTTTACGACAAAAAAAGGAGGTTTGGATGTTTTCAAAAGCTAGTTTAGAAAGTAATTTCTTCAATGATTTAAAATTATGTGGTTTTGATACATTTAGAACATATAATCATTGGGTTTGGACTACATGTTCGACAGATGTTGAAAAAGAATTAGCTAAAGATTATGGAATTCCAGAAAATGTAATTACAAAAAATGGAGGGGCATTCTTAATTGATTATGGTAAAACAGATTCGAATTATAATTTATTATCTTCACATCAACAAGAAAAATTGGATTATCAAATTGAAGAAATTATTAGAAACCGATATAAATTTAAACATTTAGATGACACTAGATTACTTTCAAAACTAGGTAAATTTCCATTTGATGATAAAGTTATTATTTTTGATGAAGTTCATAATTTAATTAATAGTATGGCGAATAAATCAAAAACAGGAACCGCATTTGAAGAATTATTAATGAATGCTAGAAATACAAAATTAATTTTTTTAACAGGGACACCATTAATTAATGATGTTTTCGAATCAACTAAAATATTTAACATTTTACGTGGTTCGATTGAAACATTCGTTTTTAGAATAGTTAATGATATGTATCAAGATATCAATTGGTCAATGATTCGTAATGTAATGAAAAAGAATATGTATATTGACCAATTAGTCTTTCTTAAAAATCAAAAATTAATTAAAGTAACCAAAAATCCAAATAATTTTGTTAATAGTTTAGATGGTAATGGTATTATCTATGTTGATGGAAAAAATATTAATAATGAACGATTTATTGAACTTATTAAGAAACAACTTCAAGGATTAGGTTATAAAGTTATTTCTTATGTTGATGTTAATACGGCATTACCACCAGATATTAAAGATTTTGATAGATTATTTTATAATCGTGAATTAAATAAATTACGTAAAATAGATGTTATTAAAAAAAGAATAATGGGGTTATCAAGTTTTTACGATCCAGTTGATAAATCTCTTATGCCTGAAATTATCAAAAAAGAAATTGTATCTGTTCCAATGAGTGAATATCAATCCGCACAATATCAAGAAGTTCGTAATAAAGAAATTGAAAAAAATAAAAAAATGAAATTACATGCTACTAGAGATATGGATAAAATAAAATCTAGTTATCGTATTTTTTCTAGAATGTATTGTACATTTGTATTTCCTGAAGAAACAGGTAGTCCATATAATAAAGATAGTAGTTTAGTATTAGAAGGAATTGATGATGAAATGGATGAATTAGATATGGGATTAGAAGAAGGAAATCTAAAGAAAATAAGTGATTTTGACCATCAAATTAAAATGACTTTTCTTGCGGAATTAGATAAACATAAAGATAAATATTTATCTTTAGAAAATGGTTCTTTAGCAAAACATAGTCCAAAATATAAAGCAATGATTGAAAACATTGAAAAATCATCTGGTTCAGTCTTTGTTTATTCACAATTCATAACATTAATTGGATTGAATACATTTTGTTTAGCGTTAGAAGCAACTAAAAAATACGCACCTTTTAAGATGAAAAAAATAGGTGGTCAATATTATTTGGATGAGGATATTGTTGATTATGATAAAATGAAATACATTATTTGGGCGGGTGATATTAAAGATAAACAAGAACGTGAAATTCTTAAGAAAATATTTAATAGTGATTTTAATAATCTTCCATCTAGTTGTTCTGAATTAAAAAAACAATTATTAGAACGCTATGGTGATGAACAAAATATACGTGGTAAAATTGCTAAAGTATTTTTAACAACTAAAACTGGTGCTGAAGGTATTTCTTTATTTAATGTTCGTCAAGTTCATGTTATGGAACCATATTGGCAACCCGTTTTAATTGATCAAGTTATTGGTCGTGCTGTCCGTACTGGTTCTCATTTAAGATTACCCCCTGAAGATAGAAATGTTGAAGTTTATATTTATATGGCTTCATATACACCACAACAAATTCGTTCAATGACTGGAACAAATTTACGTTCTGATATTGCTAGATTTAGTGATGGTCTTAACAAAAAAGGACAAATAATAACATCAGATGAATCTTTATTTATTATTTCTGAACGTAAAAAAAGAGTAATTAATGAATTTCTTAAATTGATTAAGGAAAGTTCATTTGATTGTAATCTTTTAGCTGGGGATAATTTCAGTAATGATAATCCATTTACATGTTTGGATTATGATAGTAAAAATCGTGATGATTATTTATATGCCCCCGGAATTATGGATACAGTTGATATTGTTGAAGAACATCAGGAACATGATGTTAATATTAAATATGCTGGATTTAAAAATGCTAAAGATGGTAAAACATATTATTATGAAGTAAATCCCGCACCCGGTCAAAAGAAATACATCTATGATGAAAATATTAAAAAAGTAGGTCGTCCAAAACCAGTAGGTGAAATCATTGATAAAAATGGTAAAATGTTACCCGGCTTCTATAAACAACATAAAGATAAACAGAAATCCACAAATATGAAAACAACAAATATGAAAACAACAAATATGAAAACAACAAATATGAAAACAACAAATATGAAAACAACAAATAAGAAAAAAACAAAATCAAAGAAAATGACTCACTCGAAAAATATTAAAAAAACACTCAAAAAATAATTATTTTCTACAACAATAATAATAATAATAATGTCATCAAAAAGAAGTAGTTCTAGAGGTAAAAATAATCTATCATCTGTTGATAATATGAATGATTATCAAGATTTGAGTTTAATATTCATAATTGTAATCAATTGTGTTTTATATTACTATGTATCATTACTTGAAAAAGAGAAATGTGTATGTTCAAATGTATGGCAAAGAGAGTATATTAAATATTTAACAATAACATTAATTGTTTTAGCTATATTGAGTCGATTTATTCCAGACAAAGAATCACGTTCATTGTTTCAAATGTTATCCCTAATAGTTTCATTTATAAATATTTATTCAATGTTTACATATGGACAATATTTAGCAAAAACTAATTGTGAATGTGCTGTAAAAAAACATAATAATCTATATAATTTTATGGTTATATATAATTACATTCAAGTAGCATTCTTAATGATAGGTGTATTTTATTTATTATTATTATTTGTTTTAATGATGTTTATGATGATGGTAAAATAAATAAATTAGTTATCTAATGTTCCTATAAAATATTGATGTAAAATTTGCCTTGCTTTTTCAGAATGTCCAAATGTTATAAATAATTCTGTAGCATTTTTACCAACACCACGCATTATTATATTTCCACCGGGGTGTTTATCAATCCAATTAGTGATATCATAAACATTATTATCAATTATAATCCACGCATCAGAACGTGAATTATGTTTGGCAACTTCATTTAATTTATATTTTTCATTAATTGTATTTTTTCTATTAGTATTTTTAGTTTGATTATTTTGATTATTTCCACCATTCTGAATATTATTATTAGGTTCTAGATTACTATTATTTTTTATAGTATCTAATGCGATATTTGCTGTTTCTAATGAACCTTCAATCCAAGCTTGATGATTACTATATGCTTCACCAACAATTAAAATATTTTGATTAAAATTAATAATTTTTTTAATGATTTTTTGAAGTGAATTATTGTTAAAATTGGGTTTCCAATAATGTGCTCCAACTTCATAATAACAATGTTCAATCCATTCTGGTTTAGGTAATTTATGTAAAGGTATATTTTTTAATTGTTTTGGAAAATTTAATTTCAATGATTTATTAATAATCTCAATAATTCCATCATTACCTTTATCAACTAATTTATCTATCCAAAAATTAGTATCTAATCCATCAGTATATGAAATCATAATTAAACCAGAATTTACATCAATAGGAATAACAAATCGTAATGGTGATGGTAATAAAATTTTATCATCCCATAAAAATTTAATATCTTGAATATCATTTGGATTATATTTAGCATATATCCGATAAAGTGGTTCTCCAATGACACTTTTCAGATATTTATTTGATGGAAATAATTTAATAAGTGATTTTGAAGGTAAATTAAGGATTATTTTATTTTTAACATTTATAATTTTTCCAGATGAAAGAATAATATTATTATTATTTATTTTTTCGACTTGATGATTTAATTTAATATCTAGAATAATATGATTTTTTTTAGCCATTTTTTTAATTTGACTAATCATTTTGACAATTATTTGTTCTAGACCACCATTCAAAACATAATATTTTTTATCATTATTAAAATCATCTTTTAAAGCTTTCAATCCATATAATCCATTTAACACATGTGTTTCACTATAATATGGAAAAGATTGATATAATTTTTCAATCAAGTCATTTTGTTTTGTTTTCTTCAAATACCCAATAATTGTTGTTTTCTCTAATTCTTTCAAATTTACATTTTCTAAATATTTAATTATGTTATCTAAATCATAATTTGATTTCAAATTTGTAATAGGTATTAATTTATCATCTAATTGTAATTCAGTTATTAATTTATTTAATTCAATATGATGTTTTCCAAGTCTTCCCGCACCAGATTCAAAATTTAAATTATCACGTGTTATTGTTTTTATCCTACCTCCTAACCTATCCTCTTTTTCCAATAATAATATCGATTTATTATTACCTATTTTCTCTTTTAATAATTTATATATAATATATATACCACCAATACCACCACCAACAACTACTATGTCATACATTTATTCAATAACTATTATTATACTTTTTAGACATTTATTTTGTTAATAAATTTATTATAAAAAGTATTTCTAGATGTAAATTTTTATATTTTTTTATATTTTTTAGAATTGTTATATGTCTAGAATTGTTATATGTCTAGAATTGTTATATGTCTAGAATTGTTATATGTCTAGAATTGTTATATGTCTAGAATTATTTTGTTATAATATTTTTTTGAAATTGTGTTCTAGATATAAATTTTAGTTTTTTAGTTTTTTATAATTTTTAGTTTTTTTAGAATTATGTAATTAATAAATGATTTTTAATAAATGGTATTTTGTGGGGATAATTCCCTAGTTGCCTCCATACTTTTTAAAAAAAAGTATCGGCAAAAAATAATTACACTATGAATCCCACCCGACCGAAGGGAATAAAAATTATTCAAATGTCATTATAAATAAATATAAATTTGATTACTATTACCTAAAGAATTGTAAAGTAATCTATTGGGTATGTGATTTATTTAATATTTTTATTACAATACTTCATTTATAATTATATTTAATCTTCTTTAGGTAATAGTAATCAAAATTACAGGTGTTTATAATGTACATTCAATATTTTTTATTCCCATTGGTCGGGGGTGGGTGGGATTTTAGTGCCGGAGGCAACTAGGGAATTACTCCCACGAAATACCATTAAATAAAATCATTTTCACGAAATACCATTAAACGAAATACCATTAAATAAAATCATTTTCACGAAATACCATTAAACGAAATACCATTAAATAAAATCATTTTCACGAAATACCATTAAACGAAATATCATTAAATAAAATCATTTTCATGAAATATCATTAAATAAAATCATCACCACAAAATACTGCTAAATACAATTGAATGAAAATATGTCCTTTGAAATTCCAATTAATATTTAAAATAATTTTGTTATGATATTTTTTGGTACTGTATTCTAGATATAAATTTTATGTTTTCAATAAATGTTTTTTATATTTTAGTTTTCTAGAATTGTTATATATCTAGAATTGTTATGTGTCTAGAATAATTTTGTAATAATATTTTTTTGAAATTGTATTCTAGATATAAATTTTATGTTTTTTAGTTTTTTATAATTTTTAGTTTTTTTAGAATTATGTAATTAATAAGTGTTTTTTAATAAATGGTATTTTGTGGGGATAATTCCCTAGTTGCCTCCCACGAAATAACATTAAACGAAATACCATTAAATAAAATCATTTTCATGAAATATCATTAAACGAAATATCATTTTCATGAAATACCATTAAACGAAATATCATTAAATTAAATTATAAAAATATTATTAAATTAATTTTAGATATCTAGAATACATTTTTTTCAATGTTATATCATAATTTTAAAAAGTTTTTGGTAAATTACTGTTTGATAAATTATTAATTGGTAAATTATTGTTTGTTTTTGTTTCTGGATTATTACCTACACCAAAAGCCCTATTAACTAAATCATTTCTTATAATAAATCTAGTTATTTGAACAGCTAATATAAAATATGATATAACTACAATAAAAATAAATACACCTTTTATTCTTTTTTTATTCTTTTCATACCAGTTTTTCCACATTGAAGTTCGAATATTATTACCTAATGATTGTGAATTACGTTCTTTCATCATTTTTTCATGTGTTTCTATTTGTTCTTGTGTTAATGCTTCCTCTTCTTTCTTTTTAGCTAGTAATTTTTTATAAGATGTTGTTCTAAGTATTTTAACATATTTTCCTAATACTTTTGTTATTTCCCGCGTCTTTAGAGGTTGTATTGGTCTAATATTTTCACCTCTCTTTTCTATAATATTATATTTCAATGTTTTATATATCGTTGTTCCAATATTACTTGGTTGGTCAAATACAATCCATTTCCACCCTTGAGAACATGGAGGATGAGCTTCTGACCCATCATAAAAATAAAAAGTTAAATCCTCTGGAAACACATCAATTAAATTCCATTCTGGTGATACCTCAACTTCACGTTCAACACTTGTGTTTTCAACTGGGGCTTGATTAACAAATTGAGAAAAGAAATTCGCACTATTTCCATATTCACTACCAGCATTTAAACATATAGCTAATACAATACCCTCTGAACAAGTTTTATCTAAACAATGATATAAATCAATTTCCATATCAAAATGATTATTATCAACTGTATGAGCACTTGGTAAATGGATTTCAGCTTTAATTAATTCATACCATGTATTTTGAAACATTATGAATGAACCCGGTTCATATCTAATCGTAATCGTATTATTTTGATTTACTAAATAACATTTACTTGATTGATATTTAATCTGTAATTGACATCTAAGACCACAATCTAAATTAATATCATTACGATTAATATTAATTGGTGATTGATTTGGATTGTTATTTGGATCACATTCTGGAAAATTAGTTTTCCACTTTGTATAATTTAAATAAGACCATTGTTTTTTAATATCCATTTAATAAATAATAAGAATAATAATATTTGAAAATAATCTACTTTATTTTTATCTACGATTTTATTTAAAAGATGATTTATTTTTTATTATTTGTATTGTTTTTAATTGGAATCTATGAAATTAAAAAAATAATTAATAACACATCTAGTCTAATACCAAATATCGAAAATTTTAAATTAGTTAATAATTTAGAAGGTGGTTATATATATAATAGACACACAACATTACCAAGTAATTGGAATGATAATTTAGAATATAATTTAAAACCAAATGAATATCGAAAACGATTTTATTATAATCCTAATCCAGTTCAACCACATAATATTGATATCGAAAATGATGGTATTTTAACATACACTAATTTTACAAAACAAACATATCCCACCCTAAATAATCGACCTCTTGATTGGAAATGTCAAAGACCTTGGTTTGAATGTGCTTTTTATCCTTCAAACTTAAATAAAGTAAGTCCATCATATACATTAGGAGAACCACAAAAATTTAATAACAATTAAATAACGATTTTTACACTGTTTTATCATTAGATTGTTCTAGATAAAATTGATTCATTATAAACTATGTTGTGTTTATTATTATTTTTGAATATGGTTTCTGTTGTATACACTGATAATAGAAAAAGAGATTATCAATAATGTGAATACGCTAATTTAACCAAAATACCAAACCTTCCAAATGAAATTCTAGAATTAAATTGTAATTATAATAATATCAATTTATTTCATTTATTTGTTTAGACAATAAAGTAAAATCACATAATTATTTTAGAACTATAATCTATTTATAATTTTTTTAAATATTTACTTTTTAACATTATAAAAATAAATTATATAAAAAAAATTGATTGTAATTATCTTTAATAAATTATCTTTAATAAATTATAATAAGTCTAACAAAGTTAAATTATGAGCCTACATCAAAAAAATTTAAAAACAATCGCCTTTATCAAAGAATTTGAAACTGTTTATCTAGAAAATAACACTATTCTAATTAACAAAAGCTATTTTCAAAAGTTTCAAAATGATTATCCATTATCAAAAATTATAGATATATACAAAATATCTTTTAATCATTATCTTATATTACTAAATTTACCAAAATTTAATTTAAGCCAAAGTTCCAATTCATTAAATGATTTTTTAGATTACGAATATCGAAATTATATTTTGACATTTCTCAAAAAATCACTCGATGGTCTAGAACGAATGTCCAAATATTACATATATTATCGTTATAAAGATGACATAATTCTTCTTAATTCAATTCTTAAATATTATACCAAAATATTATCTAAATTTCAAAATGAATTGGAAAATATTAAAAATGGTTTGTCTTCCCCATCACCAGAAATTAATCAACATATTACAAATTTCTTAAATGAATTAGAACAAGAACAACATTTATTAAGTCAAGAAAAACAATTCGACCAAGAAGAAAAACAATTCGACCAAGAAGAAAAACAATTCGAACAAGAAGAAGAAAAACAATTCGAACAAGAAGAAAAACAATTCGAACAAGAAGAAGAAAAACAATTCGAACAAGAAGAAGAAAAACAAGAAGAAGAAGAAGAAAAACAAGAAGAAGAAGAAGAAAAACAAGAAGAAGAAGAAGAAAAACAACAATTAGAAGAACATAATGATAATGGATTAGAATTGAAGCTTAAGAATCCTAAAAACGAACAAGGAACAACAAATCGATTAACATTATGGGATAGAATTAAAAACAGATTAAATTTAATGAAAAATGGATTTTATGTGTTTTGTCGTAGATGTATAAATATATTGACTACTATTTTTTAGTCATTTGAAACTGTAAATGTTGGGAGTGGTTCTAGATAAATATTAGCATGTTCATCAAATTTATATGTTCTATCTATTTCTGGATCATGATGGAATCCATTTTCTAGAAATGTTAAATATTTTTTTTGACTAGAATAACTTGGATTTATAAATTGATTATGATTTTTATTTTCATCAGATTTTATTTTATTTTCTTGGTTTGATAATGATATTTCTTGAAAATCAAATCTAGCAAATGGTTTTTGAATATTTGGATTATTATCATCAATTCTAATCATTGGAAAATCTAATTTACTTATTTTAAGTGCTACATTTTCTTTAATTTCTTTTAATAATGGTTGTTGTTCTTGTCCTATTTTACGTGGTAAAATTTCAAATTCAATCTGTAAATTATTTTCATTTTCAATAACATTTATATTTTGAATACGTTCATTTGAAACATTCAATAAAGCCATTAAATCTGATTTTACATTTTTATGTCTTTCTTCAATTTGATTATCAAATGTTTCATAATACATTTTATATAATTTTATAATTGAATAAATTAAAATAATACCAACAATTATTGTCCAATATTTTAAATAATTATATATATCTATCATTTATTTTTATTATTATATTATTATTTTATCATTTTATTAATTAGTTTTGTTATTGTTAGATTTTTTTATCTAATTAATAAAATAATAAAATAATATCATATTAATATGGAAATTATAAAATTAATATTATCAATAGTTTTAATTTGTGTTATATGTTTAAGTTTAGCTAGTGTTGCTAGTTCTTTAAATGATGCTAACAAAGCTAATCAGAACGCAATAATATTAAATAAAAATATAATAATTAATAATCATTATGGAATTACATCAGATACAATTTTGAAAAATACTTTAGCAAAACCAGATGAATTCTTTAATTATTTTCAATTACAAAGAGACGAATTCAAACAATTATATAATAAAGTTTTTAGTAATCCAACTGTATTTTTAGCATTTAAATCTGTAGATAATTCAAATCAATTATTCACTTTAAAAGATTATGTTGATACAAAGAAAAATATATTCCCTCCAACAGTTCCCAACACACCAACACCTACTACAAATCCATCATCATTTAACCCTGAATTACCCAAACTTTCTCCAAATTCATCATATCTAGATAGATTTGAAGGCATATTATCTTATATGATACCAGCTGAACAATCAGTTGTAGATATTAATAATACAATTAATAACATATTTATAGTTCCATTAGATGATTCTATTAATATTGGTCGTGTTGGTCATCGCATGTTATATATAACAACAATAATTTTACTTGTATTTACATTATTGTTCTTATTATATAATTTTTACAAAACTATCACATCTGGACATGATGAAGAATCACCATATAATTCAATTTAACTTATTTAGAATATAAAAATACAATATAAAAATACAATATAAAAATGAGTAGTTTTACAGATGAACAATGTCAAGGTATAATAAAATTAGATAGTAAACGAATTTATCCATATCAAATATGTAAAAATAAAGCAACCAATAAAATAACAATTAATAATAATAAATCTGATGTTATTATTGATGGATTAACAAAAACAATTAAACGAAACAAAAAAATTAAACATACAGTAAATATCGATTCATTGTTTTTTTGTGAAGATTGTTATAAAAAATATTCCTCTAGAAACCTAAATTATGATAATCAAAATTTAATTGGTTATATAGAATCAAGAACAATTGATAAAATTTATTTAGATGATTTATTGTATGAAATACAAGATGTGAATTCAATTAAAGTTTCAAAATTAGTTCGTGAAGTTTGTGATCCAAACAATATTATAGAACCAGAATTTGGATACATTCATAAAGACAAAGAGTTTTATTATTGTGAATATGATGATGAAGATGATGATGAAGATGATGATGATGAAGAATCAAGTTATTCATATAAGGATGTGATATATTTTGTTTATCGGGAAAATGTAAACCAATATTTACGAAAAGATAATCATAAAATTAAAAAATGTATCCATCGAGATAATTATGATACATCTAAGTGTTATTGTAATTTTGAAGAATGTGGATATTATTATCTTGATGAATTGGAATTTTGTAATAAACATCCATCTATAAGTGATATCAAAGCATATGTTAATAATTATCTATCGCATCTAATGGTAAATATTCCAAATGAATTATTACATATTATTGCTAAATATACATTGCTTGATATTCCATTATATCAACATACAAACGCGTGTATAGCACATAATAAAATAATGGTATTCGCTAGATGTTATAATATATTTCGAATTCTAAGTGGGCAAAATGGATTATCATATTCAACATAAAAATAATTATATGTTAAAGAAATAAAAATTTAAAAATAATTTCTAATATTAAACTTAAATAATGAATTGTAATCGAACAACTGATAACAAACATTTTGATTGTCCCCCTAGAATGTCCGATGGTCGTCATTTTACTGATTATAGACCAGAATGTTATGTAAATGATTTAATTCGTGCTGATAATGGTGTTAATAATAATTTACAATGGAGAAATTTTTTAACTCAAAATGCCGAAAAATTAATGGATTTAAATAGACAACACGCATGTCAAAAAAATTGTTGTGGTGGTTGTGGTTCCCCTTTTAATGTTGGAACAATGGTTCCCGAAGTTAATAAATTTGTATGTAATGCTGGAAGTTGCCGTTTAATTTCTGGTGATCCTAATGGTATTGGAACTGGTCGTGTATATTCAAATCAAAATGATGATTGTAAAAATCTTCCTTCAACATGGCCACAATCCAACAAAGATGTATGTGTTCCACCAGAATTAGCAGGTAATTATTATCCATTAGATAAAAAAACATACAATACAATTCAACGCAACGCAATCCCAAGTGGTGGTATGATGATTAAAGACGGTGGTGATCCATCTGTTATGTATTAATCGTATTTTAATTTAATTATTTAATTGATTTTTTATTTTTATACTGAAATCCTAATATCAATATACATACTAATGTCATTTAGGAAATCATTTGATACACAAGATGAATTTTCATACTTATATTGAGGATGTTTACGAAGCTTTCTTAGCCATCGTTGGGCAGTTTCACTACCAGAACCAGTTGTTAACTTGTTAAACATCTTCCTAATTTCCGAAAAAATAGGAACCATTCCAAGTTCAATCTTATTCTTTTCAGATTCAATTAAATCTAACAATCGCTTCCAATTTGCTCTATCTTCTTCAGGCATTGGGTCTAGATTTAGAATACGAATACGCCTACGGTTTGATGATTGAGAACCAGAAAAACTCCCACAAATCACCTTTGAAACTTGAACAGTTCTGTGATTACATTGTTCCAAATGCTGTGATGATTCGAAAGTCTGGTTTGGTAAACCACCCGATTTCGGTAGAAGTGTTAAATAGTTGTTCCAATGTCAAATCCAATTCTTGTTGTACATTGCTAGAATACGACAAATCAGGAGAGTTATACATAATCAAAATTGTATAGATTCTACAGATTAGTTATATTTAATTATATATTAAATCTAAATCAATTTTATATATATACATTAATTAAAAATAGACAAAAAAAATAATTATCCATGTCGGATTTTTTGATAAAGATACGTACGAATATCAGATAAAAATTTTTGATTGGGAATTGATTCATTGTTTTGAAGTTTAAATTCCCTATGAAGCCTTCGAAATTGTCGTTTGTGAGTTTCATATTTTGGATCACTTAGATATGTATTATATTGCTTGGTAATCTCAGATATATTCGGATATTTACCATCAACAATTATTTTGTTAATAAAATTATATACTTCTTGTAATGGATCCAAACTCTTGTCTACTTGATCCAAACTCTTTTCTACTGGAATTTCCCTTGAACAAAACTTACATATACATTTGTGTTGTACATGTGTTAAATCCTGTAAAACTGGTAATGGAAAATTAAAATTTAGTGATGAAACATCCAATTCTGGTAATTGAGATTCCAAAATTGGTAATGGAAGAACCATTCCTGTTAAATAAAGTTCCAATTCTAGAGATAAAACATCCAAATCTGGTATTTGAAGTTCCAAAACTGGTAATGGAAGTTCCAAATCTGGTAATTGAAGTTCCAAATCTGGTATTTGAAGTTCCAAAACTGGTAATGGAAGTTCCAAATCTGGTAATGGAAGTTCCATTCTTGTTGAATCAAGATCCAATTCTAGAGATAAAACATCCAAATCTGGTAATTGAGGTTCCAAATCTGGTAATAAAGGATGATACATTTTTAAATGTGAATCATCCGTTTCATAGGAAAAATAAAATAAAAATATATTATTAATAAAAATCAATTTTATAAATATATATTAACCTAATATATCCATTTTAATTATTGTTTTTAATTCGAAGTTCAATATATTGATGTAAATCATTGAGAAATTGAATTGAAACTTTCTTTTCATTTACACGTTCCTTTGAACTATTCAAACCATAATGACGTAATCTTCGATTGAACCAATGCGTAAATGTTTTATTAGAACAAATAATTTGTTTAAAAGTAAATTCAATCCTTCTCACCAAAGGAGCATTTTGTGGATTTGTTTTCATGTCTTCAATGATTGTAAATACCATCGCCTTTAACATTTCCAATAATGTTTTTTCTTCTTCTGATAATGTTTTTATTTTATGTGGTTGTCGCACTTTTCTTCTTCGAATTGGTTGATTAAATTCTTCTTCTCCCAAATTTCCCAAATCTGGCAATTGGGGCATTTCATCAAAATAACTCGAATCTGGTAATGTGGGCATTTCACCACTCAACACTAGTTCCAATTCGGGTATTAGATTTTCAAAATCATCCGTTTCAAAAGCAGGCTTTTCAAAATCATCCATTTGTGAAAGAATCACAAGATGAAGGGGGAAGTAGAATTTAAATATATTATTAATATAAATCAATTTTTAGATAATCTATAATCTAAAATAGTAAAAGTTTTTTTCTTTTTAATGATTAAAAGATATGTCTTATAATTGGAGAGAATTGTATTTTGATAAATTAAATTTTCAAGGTTCTATATTAAATCAGGGAAATGGTAATCTTCTTGTAAAAGGAACTGTTAAAAATGGAAATCCAAACGCTAAAATTATTTATTGGGCACCTAATCCACCAACAAGAGGAACTAGTTTTACTGGTAGTGGATTACCATATGCTAATCCTGATCAAGCTTTTGATAGAACCCCTAATAGTGGAACTGTTCAAGCACAAAATTTTCAATTTCAATTTTATTTAAAAGAACCATCCGCCTATTATGTTGGATTAGGTTCATTATATGTTCCCCCACATGTTCATATTAAAGTTGAAGGTGATAACAATCAAGATGTGGTTCACAGTATTAAATTAAGTGAAGGTATCCCATATAGAACATTAACATATACCGCACCACCAACAGAAGCACCACGTGTAAGTCCAATGTTTTATGCGGTTCCTGAGAAAATAGTTCGTTCTCAAGAACAAATATTAAGAGATAGTGGATATGATCCAAATCAACCGATGGATAAACATTTTTGGGGTTTACGTCCTCCCGCATAATCTAAAAA
>Ga0172372_10005213_pt1 | contig 18168 bp, 37 predicted proteins | sample LakKiv5m_2_FD_114544 | JGI IMG/M metagenome (GOLD analysis project Ga0172372, IMG submission 114544) | Freshwater microbial communities from Kabuno Bay, South-Kivu, Congo - kab_092012_9.5m | ecosystem: Environmental > Aquatic > Freshwater > Lake | place: Democratic Republic of the Congo...
CAGCGAAAAAATGATTAAATCTCTGCATGAGAATTCTTCTGGTCTTTACATGTTGCATGGAAAACCTGGAACTGGAAAAACAACTTACATAAGATATTTGGCTTCAGTCCTTAAGAAAGATGTTATTTTCTTTCCAACGTCATTTGTTGATGAGATTACCAATCCTGCAATTTTAACTCTTTTAAAGAAAAAGCAAGACTGTGTGATGATTCTTGAAGATGCTGAAAAAGCTCTTACTAAACGCCATCTTTCAGATCAGCCATCTCTTGTGTCAACTCTTCTTAATATGACCGATGGTATTTTAGGAGATGTTCTTAAACTAAATGTTATTGTGACTTATAACTGTGATCGCCAAGATATTGATGACGCTCTTTTAAGAAAAGGCCGTTTGAAAGCCGAATATTCATTCCAAGGCCTTCAAAAACATCAGGCAGAAAAGCTCATTAAAAAGCTTGACATTGACATCAAAGCCGAGGATAATATGACCTTAGCTGATATTTTCTACGCTAAAAGTGACGAAGAGCTTATCGGTAATATTAAAAATATTGAAAAACCAAAAATAGGATTTATGCCATGAAAAAACAAGCAAAAATTAAACCAAATAAAACTGTTAAAACTACCCGTAAAGTAGAAAAAATGAAAACAGATATCAAAGATTTTGCCGCAAGTACTAAAAAAATTAATATTCTTGATCCGCTCGATTACAAATCAACTTGGCAAACAAAATTTAATTTAGGTATTTGGCTTAAATGGCTAATGTTTAAGAAAAATATTTCTTATAAAATTCCTTATCAAATTCGTGATGGATGGTATAAATTCAAATGTTTTTTTAATCCTAAAAATAAAAAATACCGCGCCGCAATTCCGAATACATGGGCTGATGTTTGCGTACTCATTGAAGACGTAAATTTCGCCTTCATTAAAGGTTTTTATGAAGATGAGTATAAAAGTGGAGTGGTAGATTGGGACGGTTCTGGAGAACATAATTCAAAATTTGCGAAATGGCTGGAGAAGGCTTATAAATATATCACAGTTGAAAGGCCACAATTGCAAAAAGATTTGGATGCGGCTTACCCGCCTTTGACAGCTAAATGTCTTACAGAAATAAATCGCGCTTCTTATGAAGAAGAATACGCCGAAGTTCATCGTATTGAGAAATTGATTCAAGATAAAGATACAAAAGTCTTGACAGAAACTATAAAATATAGACAATATTTTTGGACATGAGCGAAGATTCTCCAAAGTACGAAGTTCTTTATAATCATAACACTCTTTTAGAAACTCGTCAGTTTGATAATAAATCGGAATCAATTTATACAATTACAGTAGTTCCAGAAAAATCTGGGGAACGCTGCCGCTGTATTGGTTTTTATACCAGATATAGTGATGCTCTACATTTTATAGAAAAATTCGGGATCAATGGTCTTGATGAAGGGGGCTTATTTAAATATCTAGTAATCGAAAAAGTTTTAGAAGGTATTTATGCTATGTCTGAAGAATTTGAAGAATCATGGTTTGAAGCAGATTTTAAGACAATGACGTGGAGAGAAATAAAAAAGCCAGAAAAATTTAAAGGTGTAATTAATTTTGGACTTGGATAATATGGCTAAATACGAAAATTTTATTGTTACAAAAGATTTTTTAGACAAAAATCCAAACGCCGTATTTGTCTTTGGTGATAATCTTCGTCGGGTAGGTTATGGTGGCGCGGCGGCTTTAAGAGATCACCCACAAACTTACGGGTTTATTACTAAAAAAAATCCTGATAATATGGATGAGTCTTTTTATCGCCCCGAAAGTTATCGTATAGACTTTTTAGTATATGTTGTAGAATTAAGAATGTTTATTGAAAAAAATATAGATAAAACTTTTTATATTTCCCAACTTGGCGGCGGACTAGCGAATAGGTATAAAATATGGGAAAAAGTTCTCAAACCTGGATTAGAAAAATATTTTTCGCGTTACGATAATGTAATATTCCTTTGGGAGAAAGATTAATGTAATAGTATAGATGCAATACAAAATATTGGCGTTTTCTGATATTCACCTTGGCGATCCCGATTGCCAACCCAAAAAAATAATAAATGTTTTAAGAAAAGTAAAAGCGGAAAAGATAATTATTGTGGGCGATCTTTTTGATTCCAAACACTTATCGAGATTAAAAAAGAATCACTGGCGGGTGTTATCCACTATCCGTAGTGTTAGTAAAAAATGCGAAGTAATTTACTTATTGGGTAATCATTGTTTTCTCAATATGGAATATATGACCCATCTTTTGGGAATTAAAACTGGGTTGGAACATGAGGAAACAATTAATGGTAAAGAATTTATATTTTTGCACGGCGATATTTTTGATTTTTTTGTTTCAACAAAACGTTGGAGAACTGATTTAACAACTAATTTTTATTATTGGTTAAGAACAAACTTCCCTGATTTTGCCCGTTGGGTTCGCCATGCTTGCCACAAAGTAGTATGTAAAGCAACTTATTATAAAGATAATGCTAAAAAGTATTGTACATTAAATAAAAAAGATTATATAATATGTGGACATTCTCATTTTGCAGCGATGGAAGGGTGTTACGTAAATACAGGATCTTTTTGTGAAAAAAGTTTATGTTCATACGTAACAATTAGTCAAAACGGAGAAATTAAACTTAACTATATTTAACCATGAAAACTCTTATAATTCCAGATATTCATCAAGATTTGGCTGGACTTAAAAAGATTTTTCAAATTGAGAAATTAGACTCATTTGATGAAATAATTTTTCTTGGAGATTGGTTTGATTCTTTTCATGAGCCTCCTAAAGTAGCAAGTTTCAAAGATACATGTTTATTTTTACGTGATCTTGTTTGGGAAAACGAAAAAACTGGTAAAATGGTTTTCCTTGTTGGAAATCATGATCTTGCCTATATTTATAATAATAAGAAGAGCGGTTATAGTAGTATTGCTCCAAGCATAACTTATTGGTGTTCTGGAGTAACAAAGAGTAAAATCGGTACTTTTCGCCAAGTCTTTTATGATAAAGGTCTTAAAGATGATTGGTTTGTCAAAAATTTTAAAATCGCGCATCGTTCCCAAGGGTGGATTTTTTCTCATGCTGGAATGGTTAATCGTCAGATTCCTTATGGTCATACGGTCGATCAAGTAATTGATGAAGTTTTGCCGGATGTATGGTTAAACTTTAGAAATATAACATATCGTCAAAACGCCCTTATTTCTGCCGTAGGGGTGGCTCGTGGTGGACAAGATAATACTGGTGGACTCCTATGGCTTGATTATCACAATGAATTTTTTGCTTCTCTAGATATTGGTAAGCAAGTTTTTGGACATACTTATGTCCCTGAGCCAACTGCTACAGCTTTAAACACTGAATATGAAAGTTGGAATATGGATACGAATCTGAAAGATTATGCCATCATTCGTGACGGCCGTTTGACAACATATAGAATTCGATGAATAAAAATATACAAAAATTAATATCTGATATCATGACTCAATGTGTCAAGAATAGAATTAATTTTCGTCTTGAGCATACAGACCAAGTTGATCAAGAAAATATTCCTTGTAGTGGATATTTTGATGAACAAACATTGGCCGTTGCAACTAAAAAAGAAAAGATGCAAGACTGGTTAGACATACTTGTTCACGAATCATGTCACCTTGACCAGTTTCTTGCGGGGCCGAAAGTCTGGATGCCAGATGAAGAAACCTTATTTATTGTTGAAGCATGGATTCATGGCAAAAATCTTTCCAAGAAAAAATTAGAAAAAGGTTTTAGAAATACAATTGCTCTTGAATTAGATTGTGAAAAAAGAACCGTTGCTAAAATGAATAAATACGGGATTCGTTTTAATAAAAAAGAATATATACAGAAAGCCAACGCATATCTTTTTTCTTATACTTATGCTTTTGTAAATAAAACTTGGTATCCTAAACCATATGAAAATTCTAAAATATATAAGAATATGCCAACAAAGTTCTTGACTGTTGGCGAATATTTTGATATAAATAGTAAATACTTTCAATATTTTCTATGAAAAAAGTAACTCAGCCAAAACAAGAAGAGCGCGCAGAATATTTTTCTGATTTTAGTGGCGTCTCTTTCCAAGGTTTTAATCCAGATGTAGAAATTAAATTTGAATTTAATTACGGTTCCGAATTTGACGGTTCAAGAGTTGAATTCCATCTGACAGATGCAGAGGCGAAACACGTTTTAGATTTTATTCGTATGAAACTGTCAGAAGACAAAAAGAATGAACTCAAGAATAAGTTAGAAGAAAACAAAGAATACTATGAAGAGAACATGAATGCCCGTGATTGGCAGTCATGTGATCATTTTGGAAATTGTATTTTTCTTCTTAAATATCTTTTAAATGAAAAATAAATATATTAAAATTAACAATCCGATTCTATATTATCATAACTTTAATATTTTAGGAAATTTATTTCGTTTTTATGGCGGAAATTCTTTATATTATATTTCCGAATACAGAGATAAAATAAGACACATTTCTAATCAGAATATAAGAATTAAAGAAGAAATGTTTACGTATGCTGATAATATGATAGAATTTCTAAAAATTCTTGACAATTTTATTCTTGATAATATATGAATATTATTAATCTTAAACATCGAAACTTTTTCGGATATAATGTTCTCATATGGTGGAATACAAATTCCGAATTTAAACTATTAAAAATAGACAATCGTACGTATAAAAAATATAGCCTATATATATGGAAGTTTATTTTTGAAATTGGAAAACTTAAGGATGAACCAAACAATAAATCTGTATCAACAATTAGTAAATAATTTAACAAATGCAATCGACCAAAATTTCCGCAACCAGCTCGCCAAAGAAACGCAAATCGAATCGTTCGACCCAAAGTGGAAATCTGCGCGCCAAAATATCGAAAGATACTTGCAGCAAATTGCCAATCAAAACGTGGGACTTGAACCCGTTCTTTTATCAGATGGGTTTTTTATTTACGAAGATATCGCGGCTCTTTTGGTAGATTTATTGTGGCAACAGCTTCATAATAAGCTAGATATAAAAGAAACTCTGTATTATTATCGTTATTATAAAATTCAGATTTATAATAAATATTTATTGACAGATCGTCAAAATTAAAGCATAATAAGGTATGGAAAGAACTAAAAAAGTCCTAGAAAAAAAAGAACTTTACCTTCAGTTTTCTGAAGAAGAAATAGAAGAACTTGGATGGGAAGAAGGCCAAAAACTTTCTTTTAAAGTCGATGAAGAAACAAAAGCTATTACTCTTGAACCATTTGTTAAAATGGATATTGATATTAGCGAATGGCCCCGTGAAATTCTCGAATTTTTGGTGGGAGAATCTTGCGATAGAGATATCTCTGTAAATGAAGTTATTAACGAAACCCTTTTAAAATTTATTGAAAAAAATGAATATAAATAAAAATAAAAAAGTAGAAGCCCATATTTATAAAGTTGTGCATACTTTGGATATCCCAATTGATAGCATTTATCCAACGGTCAGTATGGAAATTGATGAACAGGCTTCTCTTGCCGATCATCTTTATGCTTTTGAACGCTTTCTTCAAGGCATCGGGTATCATTTGCCAGCAAATAGTCATCTTGATTTCGTTGAAGATGATATAGAAAGCGATAGAGACGATGAAGTCACTATCGGTGAACCCTCTAACCATAAAAATAATGGAGTAAATTAATGAAACAAGATCGCGTCACAATGTTTGCAATCCTGTCAATCCTAATTATCCAATTAGGAGTTCTACTGTCTAACGAATTTCGTTTCTCTAGAATTGAAGAAAAAATAGACCAATATTTTTTACCAATCGTGGAATTACCAGAGTGGAATGAAAATCCTTAAATTAATTGTTTTTCCATATTTTTTTGCCACGATCATAAATTTCCCATCCATCTTTTAAATATTTATTAACTAGTTTATTTTTAATAAATTTACCTTTTAAATTTAAGGGGTCACGCATTATTTGGCAACCAGTTTTTGATTGGGAATTTTTTTTCTTTTGCTCAGGGCTTTGGATTTTTATTTTTCCAGATTCTGACATTTTCTTTAAGGAGCTTGGTCTAAAACCTAGTTTCCATCCTTGTTTTATATATTTATCTAATAAAACTTGATCAATTTTTGTCTGTTGGTTCGTTATTGGGTTATAAATTATTTTTTTACCTTTAGATGATTTATGTAATTTTTTTGCTTTAATAAAGTCAAAACCACCATTACCGCCAAGTTTTATATTATAACATTGTGGACTTTTTATCATTTTATCTGTTACCAATTCTTTTTCTTTTGCAAAGGCATCTTTTCTTTTTGTAAAAATATGTAGGATTTGTTTTTCAAAATTTTCTAATCCATATTTTTTAATAGCGGCTTTTATTAAATGACCCGATCCATAATAATCATCATTTACATCATTAGTTTTATGAACACCAATGTAAAATTTTTTATTGATTTTATTTACAATTTTATATATAATATAAAAATGATTCATATTAAAATTTACACACAAAATTTGATTTTTGTATCAAATATTAATAGAAAGTTGAGGGTAAAATCATAGGAATGTTCGATTCAATCCAATGTAACTATCCACTTCCACTTCCACTGGAAGTTATAGACGTTATGCCAGATCCATATGATCTGGAATTTCAAACCAAAGATTTAGAAAATCTATTGGATAATTATTATTTAAATGAGGATGGGGTACTGTCTTGGCACAAAAAGAAATATGAATGGAAAGATGACGATAGTGCCTTTTTAAAGGGGTATATGGATGTTGTTGAGGAAGAGATTGTTCCAACAGATTTTCACGGTGTTCTTAATTTTTACTGTTACGAAACAGTAGAAGAAGATAAAGAAAATAATAAAGCAAAAGATGTTACTATTGATTATCTTGCCAAATTTACGAACGGAAAACTTGAAAATATAGAGATTCTTTCTTATGAAATCATTGATGCTACCGTGCGCATTATTGATTTAAAAAATACCATGAAAAAGCATGAAGAGCGCCGCAAGCGTTGGTATAACAAATATATTTTGCACACTAAAGGTTGGAGATTTATTAAAAATAAAATTATATTGGCACCAATTGATTTATTGAGAAAATTCCTTGATAAGATTTACTGGATCGTGGTGAGATATTTATAAAATATGGACGTGAGAAGAGTTGAACTTCTGTCCATTTAATTTACATTAAAAATTCTACATGTTTAAGTGTATTTGGTGTTTGATTGGCTAAAGGTCACCTTGGTACACTAACCTATCTTTTAAAGCCTACCTATGCAGATAACATTCTGCATAATGTTCAACAATTATTTTTACAATTAAGTTGACTTTATAAACCTATTGCAGTTCCAATGCTTTTAATAGGATCCAGACATTGGCTCTTAGGCAGCCATCAAGTATTCTTCTTCAACGCCGCCGAGAAACTCGTCGGAGTTGTTGAAGATATACTCAGCTTCTGCCAAGATTGAGTCAGTATTATCTTCTGCTCTTAGTTTTTAATCGATTTTTTACGAGGCCATCGATTAACCTCGACATGCATTTTTAATTTCAACTAAATGTCGAAACCAGTACACGCCCAAAATTTCAAAGAATATACTAATAGTATTAAATAATTTACAGTTTGTCAATAATAATTGACATTTTAATAAATAAATATTATCATAAAAAAATGAAAGAACCATTTTTAATAGATTTAAAAAAATATAATGATAGTCGTGGATATTTTGTAGAAAAATTTAATAGATCTATTTATAGACAAGTAACAGATATTGAAAATGAAATTGTGTTACAAAATTGCCCACACTGGGTTCAAGAAAACTACAGTGTTTCAAATAAAGATGTATTGCGTGGAATTCACTATCAATATAAAAATCCACAAGCTAAATTAGTACATTGTCTTTATGGTAAAATTTTAGATGTAATTATAGATTTAAGACAGTCCTCACCTAATTTTGGAAAACACGTTAAATATAATTTAGACGATAGCCAAATTCTTTATGTTCCAATTGGGTTTGGTCACTCATTTCTAAGTTTAACTGAAAATACTATTGTAGAATATAAATCTTCAGAGTATTATATGCCAGAAGATTCATATACTATTTTATGGAATGATAAAGATCTAAATATTGAATGGGGTATTGAAAACCCAACAGTTTCAGATAAAGATATTAATGGATTAAGTTTTGAACAGGCTCCAAAATTTAATTAAAAAATGGATAAAAATAGCCCATGTTATTACTGCCATGGCGGTTGTTGTAGAAATTACGTATTAACAATAAAAATATGGGATGCATATAAAATTGTAAAAAATACCAATTATCATTTTAATGATTTTGTTTTATATATAAATCATGAGATAGCTGGAATTCCAGAGGAAAGTAAAAAATATCTTTTGCAATTTAGTGAAGATCCATTCGTATACTATTCAATGAATTTAAAAAGAGAGCAGTCTAAATTAATAGATGGCCCAAAATGCGTATTCTTACATGAAGAAAAAAGAGATGATGAAGAATTTCCAGAACATTTTTCACAAACACATCCAGGAAGAAAAATTAAATCATATTGTTCTATTTATGAACATAGACCTTTAATGTGTAACGCCTACCCATTTGAATGGAATGGAAATTTTATTAGACAAAAATCTAGAGATGTTAATGATAATTTTTGCCCAAATGATTGGAAAAATTATGAAATAAATAATGAGGATAAAATTAAGATATTAACCGATAACAGTTTTAGCAATTTTATCTCAAGTTCTGAAGCTAATTTATTAAAAGAATGGAACGAAACAAATAAACAGAAAGAAAATTTTGAAGATTTTGTTGTAAATTATTTTGATAATATATTTAAAAAATAAGTATGGAAAATAAATCACAAGCCGGAAAAGGAGATAAACCAAGAAATTGTTTTTCTAAAAAATATCGTGATAATTATGATTCTATAAATTGGAATAAAAAAAATGAAAAAAATCAAATTAATATTGATGTTGCTCCTCCTCCAAAACGTAGGTTGTCAACACCTTGATAAAATAGAATTAAATGGAGAAATTACTGGTACAAAATACAGTAATCAGCAATTTACAAAAGGAAAGCATGTTATCACTGCTAGATATCCACTTTCCGAAACAGTTAATATTAAAGGTAAAGTAGCCCAACCTTACATTAGTGACCATTCTGTAGATGTTGGTATGCCAGATTACGGAGAAACAAGTTTAGAATTTTTATTTTAAAAATGGTTGACAAACTTATAAAATAGGTGTATAAAAGTAATAGTTCTTTGAAAACAATTTGTTAGCAAACCGCTCACTAAGAGCAGAGATGCTAACAATGGTGGTGTGGCGATGTACAACCAGTAAAATTGGGGTCGCCTTTGAATAAGGTATGCAACTCTACCTCCATATGTGACCAGGCTGACTACGCTTAGCGGCTTCGAAGCCATATGGTTCCATAGTGAATAAGACATATAGTTCAAAAAAGAAGAGCGTGGGTTCTGGGTTAACCAAAGCTATATAGGCTAAAACTCTTGTACAATGGTTCGGTGTTCGGAGGTTGGCGTATAGTCAACTAGCCGCCATGAGAGGCGCAACTCTACACGGTCCGAAGTGCGACAAAAACACCAAGTTTTAATTGCGGGTTAGACTAGAGGACAAAGTCAGGGGTTTCATAAGCCTCAGGCAACACAATTGCCACGTAAGGTTCAATTCCTTCACCCGCTATTTTTTTTATTTGACTCCTCACTAAAATCATAATAATATCAAAACATGAACAACACAATTGATATTAATAGTCGGAATACTCCTACAATTCATCAACTCCGGCGCGCTGGTTGGAAAGTGCGTGTTATTCACGGATTTACAGACGAAGAAAATGTTTTGTCTGATCGTTTTACTCGTATTGAATTAACGAGTCCAGATCAAAAAGATTCTGTAGGTATTGCTTATTGCAGTCGTAAAGATCAGTGGAATCGCAAATTGGGCAATCGTATTGCACTTGGTCGTGCGCTTAAGAATTATCAATCAATTAATTTTTAAAATATGAAAAAAATTCTTATAATCTTATTGATGACAATTTCACATAGCGTTGCAGATTATTCTTCAAGTGGTAGCGCCGATTCTAAAGGAGAGGCTTATATTGAAGCTATGAGTAATGCCCCAAGTGGTTCTCATTGGGTATTAAGTAGTGTAAATTATAATCGTGGATACCTTGATAGATATGTTTGTACGATTGTTTGGAAACAAAAATAAAGTTTATGCCCTCTGGAGGAATTGGTAAACTCAGCACACTTTGAATGTGCCGCGAAAGCTTCTACGTTCGAGTCGTAGGGGGGCAGCTTTTAGATTGACTTATCTTAAAAATTATTCTATCATAAATCAATGAAAACAAATACAGATAAAAGCGATATTTTTTTTATGTTTATTTACTGTCTTGGATTTCTAATTATGCTACTAGCAATTGTTTCATTGAAAGATGATATTCGTAATGTTAAAACAGAAACAGATGAGTTACGTTTACTGTTTAATCAAAAATTTTTACAAGAAATGGTCGTCAATAAACCTGAGCCAAGGGGTTATAACTATAATAATTTTTTTCGATTTGAATTTTAAAAAACTCCTATAGTTCAATGGTTAGAACGGCCTGTTTATAACGGGCGAATCTTGGTTCAACTCCAAGTGGGAGTATTCCAATTATTATAAATTGGATTATGATATTCCCTATGACAATTAGCGCATAAAATAATACATTTTTTAACTTCTTTCAAACATTTTTCATATTTCATTTTTAATAAAAAACCAAAATTTAAAGGAGTTTCTTTTTGTTCTGGATTCAAATGATGAAAGTCTAATGCTGCTAAATTTTTATTATATCCACATTTAGAACATTTGCCGCCTAACAAATTTATAAAATCTATTTTTCTTTTAATTCCTCTTATTTTTTGTTGTTGATACCATCTACCACTTTTTTTCATCATGCACGATCTTGAACAATATGTTGTTTGATTACCGACTAAGTTATGAGAGCAAATGACACATTTAAGTGTTTTATTTAATTGTCTTGTATTGTGAGTTCCAAAAGGAGAACACTTAATACAATATTTTCTTTTACATAAATTTCTTTTTTTGTTCTTAATTATTTGTATTATAGGAAAATTTTCTTTACAATTAGCGCAAGTTTTCATATAAATATATTACACTTGAACTAACTAAAATATAATTTATTTTTTAAATGTTGCTTGTGGTGTAACGGTAAGCATTAGAAATTGTGATTTTCTCGGTGAGGGTTCGATCCCCTTCAAGCAACCCTTAAAAAAATATTTGACAATTAATTAAATCTTTACTATAATAATAGATTATGAAAAATATTATTCTATCAATCATTGTTGTTGTCGCATTGACGGCTTGCGCTACTAAAAAGACATGCCAGCCTTGCGGCAAAACTACAGTTTGCGCTGTTAAATAAATTAATTTAAAAGCGTAAACAAGAGTAGCAGGCTAGCAATAGTCTGCTATTTTATTTTTGCGGGTGTAGTGTTTAACGGCTAGCACGATAGGCTTCCACCCTGTAAGTTTGGATTCGAGTTCCAACACCCGCATATTGTGTAATTATATAAATGATTAATACATATCAAGAAGGAGATGAAAAATTTCCTACATTATTTGGATTTAAAACTGATAATAAATTTGCAGCAAATGCTTTAAATACGGTTTATGGTATCGTAATGACTGTATCTATTGCTTTTGCATATTATGCCCTTAGTTTAATTTTGGTTGGATGGCCGATGATAATGACCTTTTTGGCAGCATTGGCCGTTGTTGGGCTTCCGTATTGCGTTAAAATTATTTTATATGGCCGTAAAGAGTTTACTTTAAAGATGGCATACTTATGTATTGCAATTAGTATTCTTCCTACAATATTTGATTTTATTGGTTTTTATGCCAAGACTAGCGTAAGACAATCATTAGTAGAAACAAAGTTTGAAGTTCTTGAAAAAATTAATTATTTTGACAAAGAGGCCAGAGATAGCATCACTAAAAATATTATTCAATTAGATCAAAATTTTAATGCTAAATTAGTAGAAACAGATCAAAAATTTAATGAACAGAAAGCCGAATTAACTAAACAAGTTTTAAATGCTGAACAAACTTATATAGATGAAACACAGGGGGTCCAAGGGCGAACCACAACTGGTCGTATTGGGGTTGGCCCGAAAGCCAAAGAGCTTGAGGCGGAATGGCGTAGGAAACAAGCGGAAAAAGATCTAGCTGTAGAAACTCTAGACTCTAATAAAAAACGTGAGATTGATCGTATTACAAAAGATTACGAGACAGAAAAAAATTCTCTTGAGCAAGGCATTACAATTATTGATGAACTAACCAAAACAGGAAAAGATTCTGGCATTGTTGTTGAGGTTACTAAAGCCCAAACCTTTGACGAGTTAGCCGAAACACTTATTCGTTTAAATAGTTCTATTAATGTTATTAGTTCTAAACTAAAGTTGGAGCCAGAATATATTAAATTCTCTACTGAAAATATTATTCAATTATCTTTTGGCGCACTGATGCGTTGGGAAATTACTGCCGTGATTTGTTTTGCTCTTGCAGTTCTTTTAGAAATTGTTGATACTGTTATTGTCTACATGATGCGTGGCGGTAATAAAAGGCGCGAAGAAGAAAAAGTTACACAAGAAAATCTGCCACCTAAAATATCTATTGACAATAATAAAAAAATTGTTAATGTAAGATAAATATGAATAAATTGCGTATGGAATATGGCATCATAAGAACAGATGCTCCAGATCATCAATTAATTAATTTAATTGAATCAATGGGAAGATGCGTTAGAGAGAACGAATGTCATTTTAAATATAGCCGATGGAATCGTTTGGTTGAAATTTATTATTATTTGAGGTATGGACTCTTAGGTCTTGCATGGATTAAAATTAATGACTTGCGTGACGACTTGCGTTGGAGGATTCCAAGTGATGTTTATCATACTCTTAAAGATATTTGTAAAGATATGAATGTTAAAATTGCTTAATGTTGAACCAGTGTCTATAATGTTACATTATGTGTAATATTATATTATGAGTTTGATTTCAGAAAGAGTTAAAAAATGGCGTAGAGAAACTAAAAGCGCAATTGTGGATGGTTTTGGTGGTAAATGCGCTATTTGTGGCTATAATAAATGCCACGATGCTTTTGATATTCATCATTTAGATCCATCTAAAAAAAATTTTGGCATTGGTGGGATAAGAGCAAACCCTAAAAAATGGGAATTAATCAAAAAAGAATTAGAAAATTGTATTTTATTATGTTCTAATTGTCATAGAGAATTCCATGCGGGATTAATTAAAATTCCTAAAAAATTTTCAAAATTTGTAGGTGATAAATTTAAACAAAAAAAACAAACTTATTGCCCAATATGTAATAAATTAAAACCAAATTATTTAATTACTTGTTCTAAATCTTGCGCAGCTAAAAAAGCCCAAAAAGTGGATTGGGAAAAATATGATTTAAAAGATTTATATCTAAATAAAAAATTGACAAATATCAAAATTGCTGATATATATGGATGTAGTGACGTAGCAGTAGTAAAACGATTAAAAAAAATGAAGATTTATAAACATAAAATGCCAAGTAGCTCAGTGGTAGAGCGGTCGGCTGTCAAAGGCAGCTTACAGTAGTAATATTGTATGAAAAATGTCGCTAATTCGGTGAACGCTGAAATGCCAACGCCGAGCAAGCAAATCGAAAGATTGGGCATGTGTAGAGACTTTACACGACACATCCTTCGGGATGAAGACAAAGTCCATTCCACAGGGAACAATAACTTGTGGGTTAATGTAACCGATTGGTCGTAGGTTCGAATCCTACCTTGGCAGTTTTTTAATATGAAAACATGTATATATTGTAATACAGAAAAGCCACTTTCTGAATTTCCAAGACATTCTTTGTATAAAGATAACTTGGACATGCGTTGCCGTGAATGTATTAAAAAACATAAAAAAATTAGAAAACAATTGCATAAAGATGCCCCGTCACGCCCAAAAGTTTGCCAATGTTGCAAAAAAGTCCCACGCAAATGGTGCCTTGACCATGATCATAAAACCGATAAATTTCGTGGCTGGCTTTGTGATAAATGTAATACTGGGATTGGTAAATTGGGTGATGATTTGAAAGGTGTCAAAATGGCTGTAGAGTATTTAAAAAGTTCCCATAGCTCAACTGGATAGAGCAACAGCCTTCTAAGCTGTAGGTTACAGGTTCGATCCCTGTTGGGAACGCCATTTTTTTCTTGAAGTTTTTTTAAAAATAGATATACTCATAAATATGGCGGAGTGGTGTAATGGCAGCCACAACGGACTTAAAATCCGTTGGTCGCAAGACCGTGTGGGTTCGAGTCCCACCTCCGCTACCATTCAAATAATAATTGTTTTTTAATTAAGATAGTTGTAAAATAAGTAGTAGTAAAATGAAAAAGAAAAAAGGACCTTTTAAAATTACCCAGCAGCAAATGTCTGGGTATCTAGGTGATTCACAGTTTAATCAGGCCATATTATGGCTTTTGACGATTCCGAAGGAAGAACTTTCTGATTCAATGCTCTCTACTTATAATACAATGCAAAAAGAAGGTCAAAATGAAATTTGGCTAATAGACCAATTTGAGCAAAAACTCTCCGACGAAATTCGTGATTTCGTAAACTGGAATGATAATTTTCTTACTACTAAATCTCTATGATAATATTAAACTCAAAATCAATTTACTATGATGATGTAAATTTGATTGCCCAACCTACAGAATTAAAATCGCGTAAAGACGTTCCTCAAGAATTAGAGAGAATAATTGTTAGCCCAATGCAATCAATTATTGGGCTTATATTTGCATCGAGAGCTTTAACTCTTGGTCTTAGCGTTTGTTTGCATCGTTTTGACGCTACAATTCAAGATCGTTTGCAACTAATTAATAGCGTATTTATGAACATGAAAAACCCAAATAGCGCCGTAGAACGCGTTTGGGTTTCCGTTGGTTTAAAAGATTTAGAAAATATTGAAGCAATTATGCATCAAGGCGTCCAAAATATTATTATTGATGTTGCTAATGGTTATATGTCAGAAGTTATTGAATTTGCTTGTCAAATGCATTTTAAATCAAACCAACGAATTAAAAAATTAATGTTGGGAAATATTCATAGCGATAGTATTCTTCCAGATTATCAGATTTTAGCTAATTATTTAAAAATTCCTGTTTATTTTCGTTGCGGTATTGCCAGTGGTAGTGTTTGTAATACAAAAAGCATGACTGGATATAATCGCGGCCAAATTACCGAAATCGAAGAGTGTGCCAATTGGATTGAAGAAAATAATAGTAATCTACTTCTTGTGGCAGATGGTGGAATTAAAGATCCAGCTTGCGCTGCGAAAGCTTTTGGGGCTGGCGCTGAATATATTATGATGGGTGGATATTTCGCTCATGCAAAAGAAGCCCAGCATGTAGTAGATGAACTTTACAAATTTTGGGGTGGAGCTTCTGAATTTCAACAAATTCTATCTAAGGGTAAAGCCGAAAGACACAGCGAAGGTAAAGAAAAAGATATTCATCCAGATAATTTAATTAGTCTTGAAAAACTTGTTGATAACTTATGGGGCGGAATTAGTAGTGCAGTAAGTTATAGCGGACATCATTCGTTGACAAAATTTATTGGAAATGCAACATTTGAGATTAAACAATAAGGAAGAGTGGCTGAGTGGTTTAAGGCAGGGCTTTGCTAAAGCTCCGAGGTGTAAAAGCCTCCGTAGGTTCAAATCCTATCTCTTCCGTAATTTTATATGAAAACAAAAGATAATACATATTATACAAAATTAACTTTTAAAGGTCGTTATTTTGACATTGGAATTCGTCCTGTTGAAAGCGATGGCTACGATATTGAAGTGCGTGTAAAAGGAGCTTTATCTGGAGATGATTTTCAAGCTTTAAGACAATACCTTGATAGTGAAGGATACCTAGAAGCGGCCAGAGATTATTTTAATTAAAATTATGAACATAGAATCACTAGAAATTAACTTATTAAAAGCATCTGAAATAAAAGATGGAGATGTTGTAATTGTAAAAATAAACGAATTTGAAAAAGCAAATTTGGATAAAGATAAAATACAAAGTATATATAAAAAAATAACAGAAATGGTAAAAAAAGAAATTCCAATTTATTTTTTCCCATCAAATTTTACTTTTGAAATTATGAAAGACGCAATTGATACTCAAAACAACCGGATTAGTAAGGAAAACGAGCAATGAAAAAAATAATTTATTTTCTATTTATATATTTTACTCTAGCCTTTTATTTAGAGGCTGGCGATAAACCCGCTTCGTTTGTTACCGTAGTTAGATCGTCAAACAGGTTTTTAGACTCAGAAGCGCGCAACTTTGCCTACATGAATAATTTAAAAATAGTTGGGTCAAGAGTGACAAAACAAGGTGATAATTGGGTAAAAATTATAAAAGTCGTTCCTAAATACTAATGAAAATCAAAGATTTAATTGAATTATTAGAAGAAGAAAACCCCAAAGCCAAATTAATTTTGGAATTTGAGGATACAGAATTAACTTTAGACGAATGGAATATTGAATCGTCAGATGAGTTGGTAACTATTAAATTTGTAGAAAAATAAATTGAAAATATTTTACGAGATACAAAATTGGAATTGGCTAGGTAAACTTTGGATTCCATATAATTTTAAAAAATATTCTTCTTTACAAGCCGCCCAAAAAAGGGTAAATTCCTATAAAGAGCACAAACTTGGAGTAAAATTTAGGATTGTGAAAACTGAAATAATAAAATGAAAAACAAAACTGGAAAAGTAACACGATTCATGGATATGCATAGTGGCGGGAAACTTAAAACCCCATTTACTCATATTTATGTTGATGCCCCACTTGAGGAAGCGCTGGGGATATTTAAAGACACGTTTAAACGTGACCCCGATAACGTTACTTGTGAATGTTGTGGCGAAGATTTTGTTTATGAAGAATATCCTTCTTTGGAAGACGCTACCGCATATGATCGCAAAGCTGAATGGGATGATATTAAACAAAGATACAACTATGAAACCGCAAAAATTTCTTTAGATGAATATTTCAGCGGCGAAAATAAAGTTATTTTTATTACAGAATGAAAACAGAAAAAAAAATTGCGCGAATTAATTAATAAAATTAATTTCAAAAAGCACGAAAAAACTTACAGCGCCACAGTCCACTACTATATCCAAATTACTGGAAAGTATGGAGTTAAGTTTTATAAAAGAAAGCGCGCGATGGAAGAATGTTTCTTTCGTCAAAATGCGGCGCACTTTGCGGGTTTTGGGCCAAAAGCTCTTTTTACAGGAAAGAAAAAAGATTACTATTATTACGTGACAGAACATGCTGAACAAAGAGGTGTTAGTCGTGAAGAGCTTGCTTTTGTTCGACATAATGTTGCTAAAATGGGATGGTCTACCTATGATCTTTATGGTGATAATATCGGTAAAGTTAAAGATAAACCAGTATTAATTGATTTTGACACTTGCACTATTGTATAATTATTATGAATATAAATACATATCAACAACAAGCATCTGAGACAGCTATTTATCAAGATAAAGTTATTTATCCAACACTTGGGCTTGTTGGAGAGGCTGGAGAGATCGCAAACAAAGTAAAAAAAATTCTACGAGATAATTCTGGAGAATTGCAAGAAGAGGTTCGTCAGAATTTAATTGCCGAGCTTGGCGATGTTCTTTGGTATATCGCCGCGCTTGCTACGGATTTGAATATTGAATTATCAGAAGTTGCGAATAAAAATATTGAAAAACTTAATAGTCGCAAAAATCGTGGGACAATTGGTGGAAGTGGAGATAATCGATGAAAAAACTAAACTGGAAAAAGAAAAAGTATGATGATTTGACCATTTGGATGGCCGAGGTAAAAACTGTTGGCTGGCAATTTTCAATTGAAAAAACGTCTAATGGTTATGAATCATTTGTTTATTATGGTTGTGGCGATGACATTCCACTTTTTAACGGTTTTGCGGCTAAAGACTTAAAAGAAGCCCAAAATATTTGCAATAACTGGCTAGAAAGCACAATTCTTGGCCTTAATAAATGGATTTAATATGA
>Ga0172372_10005215_pt1 | contig 18163 bp, 20 predicted proteins | sample LakKiv5m_2_FD_114544 | JGI IMG/M metagenome (GOLD analysis project Ga0172372, IMG submission 114544) | Freshwater microbial communities from Kabuno Bay, South-Kivu, Congo - kab_092012_9.5m | ecosystem: Environmental > Aquatic > Freshwater > Lake | place: Democratic Republic of the Congo...
AATAGAAAAGCTAGATCGGCCATGGTGAGTGTTGTTGGGTACGGCGACGCTAGCGGTGTCAGCCGTGTGATCAACGGCGCGAGCGTCTCCAGCTCTGTACGGCGCGCGCAACCAGCCACAGCGCACCCAGCACCACGGCGATGGCAATCAGCACCTTGATCAGATCGGCAAAGGGTTCGATCCAGCCCGCCACACGCTCGTAGCCCTCGCCAAGGGCCTTGCCCATGACGGTGAGCAGCAGCACCCACAGCAGGCTGCCCGCTGTCGTCCAGAACAGAAACGTGCGCTGGGGCATCAGTTCGATGCCGGCGGGCACCGACACCAAGGTGCGGATGCCGGGGATCACCCGTCCCCAGAACACCACCGCTACTCCGTGTCGGTTGAACCACCGGCGGCTCTCGCTCAGGGCCCTGGGCTCGATGCCCAGCCAGCGGCCCCGACGGGCCAGCCAGCGCTCCAGTTGCTCTTCGTTGACCAGACGGCCGACGCCGTACCAGAACCAGGCCCCCAGCACCGTGCCCACCAGGCCTGCCAACACGGCCGGCACCAGCTCGATCTTGCCCTGCTGGACCAGAAATCCAGCCAGGGGCATCACCACCTCAGATGGGATCGGCGGTACTACGTTTTCCAGCAGCATCACCAGGGCAATGGCCAGATACCCCAGCAGGGGGTTGGCCTCGACCGCCTGAGCGATCAGCGCCGGCAGGGCATCGATGAACGCAGTCAGTGCCATGAAATGAGTGCCATGGGATCAGCGCCATGAAAGGGAAATAGGGGCGACGGGCTTGGCGTCAGCGGGGGCTGGTCATCACTGGTTGTAGCCGCTCCAGCTCTTGAGTTCCTCGAGACTTTGCACGCCCGTGAGCCGCTCCTTGCCTTTGAGGTCCCAGGTCGGGAAGACCTTGATCAGGGTAGCTTCGCAGCGCCCCCGATCGCCGGGCACCCGGTCGCATTCCACGTAGGGGAGCTCCTGGGCGCCCTGCTCGCCGAACAGCGCCTTCTGGCGGGTGCAGGCGGGGCACCACCAGGCCCCATAGAACAGGGCGCCCACGCGCTTGAGATGGCGGCTCAGGCCCAGCTGCTCATCGTTGGCGGCAGGTGCCGCGCTCGCCGTGGTGAGGAGGCCCAGCAGCAGCACGGTCAATCCGGTCAACACGCCCGAACGGGCTGGCGCAGCGTGCTGCATAGGGGCCTCAGACTGTGGCGAAAGTTACGAACTCTCTGCCGGGCCGTCGCGTTCCTGTGAGGAAAGCCAAGCGTTCGGGCTTCCGCCCCCTCGCGAGGCGGCCGCCAAGCCCCCACTGCTGAGACACTGGCTCCATGGCTGTCAACGGCTACCGCGATTACTTCCAGGTGCTGGGCGTCGATCGCAGTGCCGATGCCGAGGCGATCAAGCGCGCCTTCCGCAAGCTCGCGCGCCAGTACCACCCCGACGTCAATCCCGACAACAAGGACGCCGAGGCCAGGTTCAAGGAGATCAGTGAGGCCTATGAGGTCCTCTCCGATCCCCAGAAGCGGCGCCGGTACGAGCAATTCGGGCAGTACTGGAACCAGGCCGGCGGCGGTGCGGGTGGGGCCGGTTTCGACGTTGATTTCGGCCGCTACGGCAATTTCGACGACTTCATCAACGATCTGCTCGGCCGTTTCGGTGGGCCCGCTGGGGGTGGTTTCGGCGGTGGCTTTCCTGGGGGTTTCGGCGCCGGGTTCGGCGGAGGCTTTCCCGGTGCAGGGCCCCAGGCCGCCCGGACGGCTTCGGCCAACCTCGATGCCGAGGCCACCATCAGCCTCAGTTTTGCCGATGCTTTCCGCGGCTGTGAGCGCACGCTGGCCGTCAACGAAGAGCGGGTTCAGGTGCGCATTCCCGCCGGGGTCAAGAACGGCAGCCGGCTGCGGCTCAAGGAGAAGGGCAACCTGCAGCCGGGCACCGGCCGCCGCGGTGACCTCTACCTGAACCTGAAACTGCAGGACCATCCTGTCTGGAGCCTCGATGGCGACCAGTTACGGGCCGAGCTCCCCCTCAGCCTCGACGAACTGGCCCTGGGCGCCGAGGTGCAGGTGGCCACACCCGACGGTGTCGCCACTGTGCAGGTGCCGGCAGGCATGACTTCAGGCCGCAGCCTGCGCCTCAAGGGCAAGGGCTGGCCCATCAAGGGCGGTCGCGGCGACCTGCTGCTCACCCCGCTGCTGCGGCTGCCGGAGCAGCTTTCGGCGCGGGAGCGGGAGCTGCTCGAGCAGCTGCGCCAGGCCCGCAGCCTGGACCCCAGGGCTGCCTGGCTGCAGGCAGCGCGCCTTTGACACCAGGGGCTGCTCCGTAGGATCCGCGCAGCCTTCAGGCCCCCATGGAGCTCACCTACCGCCCCCGCCGACTGCGCCGCACCCCTGCCCTGCGGTCCCTGGTGCGGGAGACGGCGTTGATCCCAACCGATTTCATCTATCCCCTGTTTGTGCACGAGGGGGCCGGCAACGAGCCGATCGGTGCCATGCCCGGTTCCCAGCGTTGGAGCCTGGAAGGGCTGGTCGATGAAGTCGGCCGCGCCTGGGATCTGGGCATCCGCTGTGTGGTGCTGTTTCCCAAAGTCGCCGATGGTCTCAAGACCGAGGACGGCGCCGAGTGCTTTAACGAGCACGGCCTGATCCCGCGGGCGATCCGCCGGCTCAAGGAGGTGCATCCCGGCATGGCGATCATGACCGACGTGGCCCTCGATCCCTACAGCTGCGACGGCCACGACGGCATCGTCAGCGACGAAGGTGTCGTGCTTAACGATGAGACCGTGGCGATCCTGTGCAAGCAGGCCGTGGCCCAGGCCCGGGCCGGTGCCGACCTGATCGGCCCCAGCGACATGATGGATGGCCGTGTCGGGGCGATCCGCGAAGCTTTGGATGAAGAGGGCTTCGAGCACGTCGGCATCATCAGCTACACGGCCAAGTACGCCAGCGCCTATTACGGCCCCTTCAGGGAGGCCCTGGATTCGGCCCCGCGCGCTGCCGCGGCCAAGCCCATCCCGAAGGACAAGAGCACCTATCAGATGGATCCGGCCAACGCTCGCGAGGCCATCACCGAAGCCCAGCTCGACGAGCAGGAGGGCTCCGACATCCTGATGGTCAAGCCAGGTCTGGCTTACCTCGACATTATTCACCGCCTGCGGGGCGAGACCGAGCTGCCGATTGCGGCCTACAACGTGAGCGGCGAGTACGCCATGGTCAAGGCGGCGGCCCAGAACGGCTGGATCGACGAGCGCGCTGTGGTGCTCGAGACCTTGCTCAGCTTCAGGCGTGCCGGTGCCGATCTGATTCTCACCTATCACGCCTGCGATGCGGCCCAGTGGCTGCGCCAGGGCTGAGCGGCGCTTGGCGTTGCTGCCGGTCGGTGCGATCCTCCACCCGTAGCCGTTGCGCGCTTGCCCACCCATGGCCAGGTTTCTGCTCCTCTGGGTCCATGGGCCGTGGATCGCCTCGTCGCTGATGGTGCTGCTGGCGTTTCGGTTGCTGCTGGAGGAGGATTTCAGCCTGCATGGCCATGGCTGGGGCTTGCTGGGCAGCGCCGCGATCTGTTTCTCGATCGGGTGCGTCTGCAAGGTGTCGTGGGTGCTGGCCCAGCTCAATCGCCGCCGCGCCGCCGCCGAACAGCAGCTTGAGCATCTGGTCCTGCACTGAGCCCCATCGCTGAGAACCCTCCCCATGGGCCGCTCCTCTGTTCTTCTGTTGATCGGCCTGCCCTGGATCACCGCCGTGGCGGTGGCTCTGATGGTCACCAAGATTCATTCCTTTGGAGGTCGCGTGCACTGGGGCCTGCTGGGCAGTGCCTGCATCTGCTTCTCGATCGGCTGCCTGGCCCGCACCAGCGTTGGCCTGCATGACATGGCTCAGCGAGCCCAGCGCGAGCGAGCCTCAGACACCCATTGGCAAGCCCGGTGAGCGCCATGGCGACGACCCTGCGACGTGCCCTGGCACTGGTGTTCCTGGCGCTGTCGCCCGCACCGGCGCTGGCGCTGCCCAGCAAGCCCCAGCTCGCCTCGCCCGCCTTGCAACGTGCGCTGGCCGCCTTTGAACGCGATCTGCTGGAGCTTGACGGCGCCCTGCGGGGCGCGCCGGCGGCCCAGCACCCCTTCAGCCTCGATGACCAGGCGTTCAAGGCCCCGGCGGCGGCAGCGCTGCCTGTCGATGTGACCGCCGCCCAGCAGCATCAGCAGCGGCAGTTGAGCTTGGTGCAGGCCATGGCGGTTGCCGTTGCCAACAACCCCGAGCTGGCCGAGCGGCGTGCCCGCATCGCCGAGATGCGCGGACTCAGGCGCTCGGTGCAGGGGCGTTTCTGGCCTCGAGTGGGCCTGACGCTCGGCGGTGCCTTTGGCCAGCGTCAGGTGGCCAACCAGGTGCTTAATGGCAACAGTGGCCTGTATCCGGCCCCGCCCGCACCGGCGTCGGCCTTTCTGGTGGAGCAGGGGGGCTGGAACCGCATCCTGGCCAACCGGAGCGGGGGCTGGGGCAGCCTGGAGATCGACTGGGATCTGATTAGCTTCGAGCGTGGGGCGGCCTTAGCTGAGCAGGACCAGCGTCTGCGCGCCAGCCTCAAAGGCTATGGCGATGCCTTGCGGCTTCTGCAGCTGCAGGTCAGCGAGGCTTACTACGGCCTGCAGCTGGCCGATCAGCTGCAGCGCATCCGCGCGGCCGTGGTGCGCAACGACGCGTTGGTGCGCGATCAGGTCGCGGCGCTCAAGACCAGTGGGCTGGTGCCGCGTTTGGATCTGCTGCGGGCTGAAGCCACGCTGCAGCAGAGCCGCTTTCGGCTCGAGCAGGCCGAGGCCCAGCGCCTCAGTCGCCGCCAGGCCCTCACCAACCTGCTCAACGTGGCCTTTGGCACCCTGCTGCTGGCCCGTAACGATGTGACACTGCAGCCGCCCTGGCCCCTGCCGCTCGACGCGACCCTGGTGGCCGGCCTGCGGGCTAACCCGTCACTCGAGCGGCTGACGGCCGAGCGCCAGGCCCTGCTGCGCCAGGCCGATCGGCGCAATGCCCAGCTGCTGCCGAGCCTGCAGCTGTTTGCGGCCGGTGGCGGTGGCTCCGACCTGCTCACCAAGCCCGTGATCGAGCTCAGGGGCTGTTGCGCCGAGACCAACATCCGCCAGCTCGCGAGCCAGAGCGCCGACTGGGTGGCGGGTCTGCGGCTGCACTGGCGCCTGTTCGATGCGGGTGTCACTGGGGGCGAGGCCGAGGCCAGCCGGGCGGCGGCAGAGGCGGTGCTGCAGCGCCTGGCCCGTCAGCGCAACCAGATCCGCCAGGAGCTCGAAACGGCGTTCTACGACTACCGCGCCTCGCTCAGCCAGCTGAACGCGGCCGAGGCCTCGTACCGCGCCTCGCGAGAGGCCTTTCGCGATGCCCGCGCTCGCTATCAGCTGGGTCTGGCCAACTACACCGATGTGAGCGAGACAATCAGCCTGATGACCCGCGCCATGGAGGGGATCGCCGAATCCGTGACCCTCGCCAACGTCAGTTATGCCCGAATGCTGCGGCAGTTGCTGCCGGTGCCCGAGCAGCCTGAGGTGCTGCCCGAGTTGCCGCTCACGCTTCCGGCTTCGGTGTCCCAGGCTCGGTAGCTTTAGCGGCCCGCAGCTGTAGGCGCTGGCGCAGGGCGAGGCTGCGCCAGACCAGCAGCACTAGCAGGGCGACAAACCAGAACCACACCTCGGGGGCATTGCTCTGAAGTAGCACCAGCAGGAACAGCACCTCGAGCACCACAAAGGGCCATTCCCGTTTCATGGAAGCGTGCCTCGCTGGCGCAGGTCGGGTTGATCCTGCTGCAGCTGTAGCCGGGGGGTGCGGTAGGTGCCGGTCAGGTCGCGCAGCACCGGCAGCAGGTAGCTGAACGGCGTGCGCCATTCGACATAGGCGTGTGCCCGCAGCGTCAGCCCCTCGCGGATCGGAAACACGCTGCTGCCCCCCGAAAGGGTCCAGCGATAGCCATCGGCGTTGTGCCGACTAGGCACCAGGGCGATCTCGGTGCGAATCACCGGACCACTGGCCACTAGCGACTGGGCCAACGGCGGATTACCCATGGTGGTGTCGATGTCTTCGGGGGTGGCGGGCAGCAGGCTGACCCGCTGCACTACGCCCTCGATGCCCCCGAAACGGCCGCGCTGCTGCCAGTCGGGCACCACTTCGATACCCTGGCCGCTCTGCAACCGCCGGGCGTCAGCAGGCCTGAAGTAGGCGATGGCGCGCAACCCCGAGGCGCTGGTCTGGGCCGCTGTGGATCGAGCGCCGATGGTGCCCAGGCGCTGCCCTGGTTTGACGGTCTGCCCTTTGATCACCTGGAGATCAAGGACGCTGCCGTCGCGCTTGGCGCTGAGGTTGCCGGCATACCGGAGCTGTGCTTCGGTCACACGCAGCTCGCGCCGGGTGTTGTCAATGCGGAAGCGACGCTGCTGCTGCTCGGTGTCGATGTCGAGCTTGACCTTGGTGTAAGCGCTGACCACATCTTTGTCGCGGATTCGCAGTTCATCGAGCTCCACCTGCAGCTGGGTGTTGCGGTCGGAGGTGGCCACCACCTCCTGGGCCAGGGGCGCCACCACCTGGCTGCGGGCCAGGTGGGCAAAGTCGGCCACCTTCTGGGCATAGACCTTTTGCAGTGTCTGCACCCGTTGCTGTTCGCGGGCCAGCTTGCGCAGGGCGGTGTCGCGCACATCATGGGCGGCGCGCAGTCGGATTGCGTCGCGGCGATTGAGATCGTCGTTGATCTGTACCAGCTCGCGCAGGTCGCGCTGCTGGCGCTCCAGTTGCTTCTCCAGGGCCGGCTGGTCGAGCACCATTAGCACCTGCCCCTTGCGCACCGGGTCGCCGACCTTGACCCGCAGCTCGCGGATCTGTCCTTCGGCGCGGCTGTCGATCAGGGTGGCCCCCCCCGGCACGATCACTACCCCGCGGCCGGTCACTTCGGTGGGTACTGGCCACAATAGTGCCCACAGCAGGGTCAGGCCGCCCACGCTGAGGAGGCTCAGCAGCACCTGCCCCTCATCGTCGTGGGCCTGGCGTTGCAGCCAGCCCCTGAGGGCCTCGAGGTTCACAGCAGCCGGGTCCACTAGCCCCATGATTCCTGAACGGCCCCAGCCCTGCGTGTCAGCGTTGACAATGGAAGGATCCCGGATCCTGCCGATGTCCGCCAGCCACCGTCTCGGCCACGTTGCCCTGCGGGTGCAGGACATGGAACGCGCCAAGGCCTTCTACACCGCCCTCGGCTTGCGGCTCACCTGGGATGCACCCGACTGGGCCTATCTGCAATCGCCGCTCACCGGCGATGGCATTGCCCTGCTGAGCCCCGACTACCGCGCCGCAGGCCCCCACTTTGCGTTCCATTTCAGCGAGCGCGCCGCGGTTGACCGGATGCACGAGCAGCTGCAGCAGCAGGGCTACAGCTGCGGTCCGGTGCACGATCACCGCGACGGCACCGCCTCGTTTTACCTGCAGGATCCCGAAGGCAACTGGCTGGAGCTGCTTTATGAGCCCCCGGGTGGGATCCCCTCGAATGTGCCCGGTCAGCAGGCCATCCCTGCACCCTTGAGCGCCGCCGGGTGATTCCACAAGCCGAAACCCAGGAGCTGCTTGAGTGGCCGCGGTTGGCCGAGCAGCTGGCCGCGTTCTCCAGCACCGCTGCCGGTCGGGCCCGTTGCCTGGCGCTGCCGCTGGCGCCCGAGCTGGCCACCGGTCGGGCCTGGCTGGGCGAGACCGCTGAGCTGCTCGCCCTCGATGGTCTGCTCGACGGGGGACTCAGCTTCGACGGGGTGGTTGATCTCGCCCCACTGGTGCAGCGCTGTGCCAAAGGGGGCACAGCCGCTGGCGAAGCCTTGCTCGACCTGGCCCTCACCCTGGCGGCGGCCCGGCGCCTGCGGCGCCAGATCGAGGACCCTGAGCTCAGGCCCTGCACCAGCGCTCTGGTGGCTGAGCTGCGCACCCTGCCTGAGCTGGAGCAGCGCCTGCGCTTCTGCCTCGAAGAAGGGGGCCGTGTGGCCGACCGCGCCAGTGCGCTGCTTGAAGCGGTGCGCCGTCAGTTGCAGGTGGTGCGCGGCGAGCGACGTGAGCGGTTGCAGGAGCTGCTGCGTCGCTATGCCCCGCTCCTCCAGGACACGATTATTGCCAGCCGCAGTGAGCGGCCGGTGCTGGCGGTCAAGGCCGGGGCCGCCACCCAGGTTGCGGGTCTGGTGCATGACAGTTCGGCTTCGGGCAGCACGGTGTTCATCGAGCCCCAGGCGGTGATTTCCCTAGGCAACCGCATCCGCGATCTCGAGGGTCAGGAGCGGCAGCTTGAGCAGGCGGTCCTGCACGAGCTCAGCACCCTGGTGGCCGATCAGGCTGAGGCGCTCGGCCAGCTGCACGCCGTGCTGGTGCAGCTCGATGCCGCCCTGGCCCGGGCCCGCTACAGCGCCTGGATCGGTGCGGTGCGTCCCGAACTGAGCGATGACCCCAACGGCCGCTTCGAGCTGCGCGAGCTGCGCCATCCGCTGCTGCTCTGGCAGCAGCGTCGCCAGGGCGGCCAGCCCGTGGTGCCGGTCAGCATCACCGTCAGCGAGCAGCTGCGGGTGGTAGCCATCACCGGCCCTAACACTGGAGGCAAGACCGTCACCCTCAAAAGCCTGGGTCTGGCGGCGCTGATGGCCCGGGCCGGCCTGTTTCTGCCCTGCAGCGGCACCCCACGGTTGCCGTGGTGCTCCCTGGTGCTGGCCGACATCGGCGATGAGCAGTCGCTGCAGCAGAGCCTCTCCACCTTTAGCGGCCATATCCGCCGCATCGCCCGCATCCTCGAGGCCCTGGCCCAGCCGCGGGTCGGTGCCTCCCTGGTGCTGCTCGACGAGGTCGGTGCCGGGACCGATCCCCAGGAGGGCTCGGCCCTGGCGGCGGCGCTGCTCCGCCATCTGGCCGATCAGGCCCGTCTCACCGTGGCCACCACCCATTTCGGGGAGCTCAAGGCCCTCAAGTACGGCGATGCCCGTTTCGAAAACGCCTCGGTGGGCTTCGATGTGGAAACCCTGCAGCCGACCTACCGCCTGCAGTGGGGCATCCCCGGCCGCAGCAATGCCCTCGCGATCGCACGGCGGCTGGGCCTGCTCGAACCGGTGTTGCAGCAGGCCGAAGCCCAGCTCGCCCCCTTGGCTGCCGGCGATGTGAACCAGGTGATCGCCGGCCTTGAAGACGAACGCCAGCGCCAGCAGGATGCCGCCGAGGAGGCCGCCGCCCTGCTGGCCCGTACCGAGCTGCTGCACGAGGAGCTGTTGTCGCGCTGGGAGCAGCAGCAGCTGCAGAGCGCCGAGCTACAGGAGCAGCGGCGTCAGCAGCTCGAGCGCTCGATCCGTGAGGGCCAGAACGAGGTGCGTCGCATCATTCGACGCTTGCGCCAGGGCCGTGGGCCCGCGGTGCGCAGCACGGCCGAGCTTGGCGAGACCGCGCGCCAGGCGGGGCAGCGGCTACGCCAGCTCGAGCAGCAGCACCGCCCGGCTCCCGAACGGCGCGAGCATCGGGGCTGGATGCCCGCGGTGGGCGAGCGCGTGCGGGTGCTGTCGCTGGGCAAGGCCGGCGAGGTGCTGGCCCTGGCCGCCGACGGCCGCGAACTCACGGTGCGCTGTGGAGTCATGCGGCTCAATCTGGAGCTCTCGGCGATCGAGGGGTTGCAGGGTGAAAAGCCGTCGCCGCCGCCGGTGCCCCAGGTCACTGTGCAGGCCAACGGCAGCCAGCTGGGGCGGGGGCCAGTGGTGCGCACGGCCCGCAACACCATCGATGTGAGGGGGCTGCGCGTGCACGAGGCCGAGGCCATCGTTGAGGAGCATCTACGCTCGGCTCCCGGGCCAGTGTGGGTGATCCACGGCATTGGCACCGGCAAGCTCAAGCGCGGGCTGCGCCAGTGGCTCAGCACCGTGCCCTATGTCGAACGGGTCACCGATGCCGACCAGGGTGACGGTGGCCCCGGCTGCAGCGTCATTCACCTGAGCTGAGGCCGGTCTCCTGTCCCTGGCCCGTTCAGAGCGGCGGCAGGCTGGGGCCGGCCCTGGTGCCGCGGGGCCTGGGCAGGGCATTGCCGTTAGCGTCGAAGAAGCGCCAGCCCTCGGCGTCGACATCGAGGTGCACGTTGTCGCCGATGGTCACAGCCGTGGCCGGACTGCAGCGCACCTGCACCAGATGGTCCCCCTCCTCGAGCCGGCAGGTGAGCAGCTGTTCGTTGCCCAGTGCTTCGCGGTGGCAGACCTGGGCGGCCAAGTTGCGGTTGGTGGCGGGGCCCAGCCGCAGGTGCTCGGGCCGCAGACCGGCGGTCAGCTGCTGGGGTCCCTGCCAAAGGTGCAGCACCTCGCCGATGGCGCCCTCGGGCACAAACCGGCGGTTGCCCAGCTGGATCTGCCCCGGGCCGCCCAGGCTCACGGGCAGCAGGTTCATCGCCGGGCTGCCGATGAACTGGGCCACAAACAGATTGGCGGGCCACTGGTAGAGCTCCAGCGGCGTGCCCAGCTGCTGCAGCCGCCCGCCATTGAGCACGGCGATGCGGTGGCCCATGGTCATCGCCTCGACCTGGTCATGGGTCACATACAGCGTCGTGGTGCCCAGCCGCCGTTGCAGCTCCACGATCTGGGCCCGGGTGCCGGTGCGCAGCTTGGCGTCGAGGTTGCTCAGCGGTTCATCCATCAGGAACACCGCCGGCTCCCGCGCGATGGCACGCCCCAGGGCCACCCGCTGCTTCTGCCCTCCCGAGAGCTCCTTGGGCCGGCGGGCCAGCAGGGGTTCGAGCTCCAGGGTCGCCGCCACCGCAGCGATGCGCTCGGCAATGCGCTCCTCCCGCCCTGACGGCACCCGCAGGGCAGCCGGCAGGGGGCGGCTCAGACGGTGCAGGCTGTCCTGCAGCTGGGCCAGGGGACCCCGGGGTGCGCTGCGCCGCAGCCCGAAGCCGATGTTGTCGGCCACGCTCAGGTGGGGGTACAGCGCGTAGCTCTGGAACACCATGGCCACGTTGCGGGCTGACGGGCGCAGCCGGCTCACGGGCCGTCCGCCCACGAAGATCTCACCACCAGTGGGTTGCTCCAGGCCTGCCAGCAATCGCAGCAGGGTGCTTTTGCCGCAGCCCGAGGGGCCCACCAGCACCAGGAACTCGCCATCGTCGATGCTGAGGTCGAGCTCCTGCAGCACGGGCACGGGCTGCTGTCGGCCCTGGCCTCCGGCCCGGGGCGGGTAGGTCTTGCTGACCTGTTGGAAGCGAACGTCAGCCAAAGCGGCGCCCCAACGGCTCTTCGAAGAGCGCGATCCTAGGTTTCATCATCATGCAGTTCATCGATCAGGCAAGGATCGCCGTCAGGGCCGGTCGCGGCGGCGACGGCATCGTGGCGTTCCGCCGCGAAAAATATGTGCCGGCGGGTGGTCCCTCGGGCGGCGACGGTGGCCGCGGCGGCGACGTGGTGCTGCGGGCCGACGGCAATCTGCAGACCCTGCTCGACTTCAAGTACCGGCGTCTGTTTGAAGCCGCCGACGGCCGCCGTGGCGGCCCCAACCGCTCCACCGGGGCCGGTGGCGACAGCTTGTGCATCAAGGTGCCCTGTGGCACCGAGGTGCGCGATGCCCGCACCGGCATCTTTCTGGGTGATCTCACCGAGCCAGATCAGGAGCTGCCGGTCGCCTTCGGTGGCCGCGGAGGTCTGGGGAATGCCCACTACCTGAGCAACCGCAACCGGGCCCCCGAAAAATGCACCGAAGGGCGCGACGGTGAGGAATGGCTGCTGCAGCTGGAGCTCAAGCTGCTGGCCGAAGTGGGCATCATCGGCTTACCCAATGCTGGCAAGAGCACGTTGATCGCGGTGCTCTCGGCCGCCCGCCCCAAGATCGCCGACTACCCCTTCACCACCTTGGTCCCGAACCTTGGCGTGGTCCGCAGACCCAGCGGTGACGGCACGGTCTTTGCCGACATCCCCGGCCTGATCGCCGGCGCGTCACAGGGAGCGGGACTAGGCCATGACTTTCTGCGCCACATCGAGCGCACGCGTCTGCTCATTCATCTGCTCGATGCAGGCAGTGAACAGGTCATCGCCGACTTTGAGACGGTGGAGGCCGAGCTCCAGGCCTATGGGCACGATCTCGGGTCGCGCCCCCGTCTTGTGGTGCTCAACAAGGTCGAACTGCGCGAGCCCGAAGAACTCACAACTCTGCAACGTCAACTTGAGCAGGTGTCGGGCCGCCCCGTGCTGACCATCTCAGCGGCAGCTTCCCGGGGGCTCGACACCCTGCTGGCTGGGGTCTGGCAGGAGCTCGGAATTCAGTCGTCGTAAACCAGGCACTCGGGTGCGTCAGGGTTGAGATCGCAGAACACCTCCAGCGGGGTGGGGTCGTGGTTGTCGCCGGGATGGTGGTCCTTGTATTCCTGCAGGCCCTTGAGCTCGGTCTCGAGGTGACGCACCTTGCCCATGTCACCGGCAGCGCGGGCCGCTTCGATTTCGCTCTGATCCTGCTGGATGTGCTCGTCGATGGATTTCATGGATGAACGGCTCCGAAGGCCCTCATTTCAGCGCGCCCACCATACGGGTGCAGGAGGCCTACGGGTGTGCTCTGTGACGGGCTGCTGATTGCGGCCGGCGTGGCTAAGCCATGGGAAGGAGCTGCTCCAGGAGTCGCCATGCCAAGGATCCAGGCCCGCCGAGGGCGCCATTTCATCGATGAGACCGGGCGTCTCTTCTGGATCAATGGCCCCGAAGAACACTGCTACCTCTCGGAGCAGCGCCAGTGGCGCACCGGTCTGAGCTTCGACGATGTGTTGGATTGGAAACAATGTGCGCCCAGTGGTCTGGTGAGTCAGCGCTTCGTCTCGCTGCAGGCCGCCTGCGAGGCCTACGAGCACAACCAGATCAACTGGTATCAGGACCTCTATCTGCGCCGCATGGGGGAGCAGATGCAGGCCCATCGCTGCGATGTCGACTACAAGCCCACAGTCATGAAGCAGGCCGAGGCCCAGGGTGCCCGGCCCCGCCGCCAGCCCTGGAAATTGCCCGAACCCGCCGGGCCGGTCTGCGGTCTGCCGCCCCGCACCGAGCCGATGGCTGCTGCTGAGGTGCTGCATCCGCGCCGCCGCCGCCGCCCTTCAGGCCGGCAGCTCGCTGAGTTCTAGCCAGCGGTCCTCATCCCGCTCGATGCGGGCGCTGAGCTCGGCCAGCTCCTGGCTCAGGGTTTCGATGCTGGCGTAGTCGCCCGCACCGGCGCTCAGGCGTTGCTCCAGTTCGCGGCGGCGGGCTTCCCAGGCGGGCAGCTCGCTCTCCAGGCGTTCCAGTTCGCGGCTTTCCTTGTAGCTGCGCCGTCGGGGCTGCTCGCTTCTGGGTTTGTACTGGCTTGGGGCGGCCGGCCTGGGGCGGGGCTCGTCGCGGCTGCAGACCCTGGTTTCCAGATAGTCGCTGTAGTTGCCCTCAAAGCGCTTCAGTTCGCCGTTCTCGAAGCTGAACAGACGATCGACCGTGCGATCCAGGAAGTAGCGATCGTGGGAGACGATCACCACACATCCCTGGAAGTCTTCGAGGAAGTCCTCGAGCACGCTCAGGGTCTGAACATCGAGATCGTTAGTGGGCTCGTCGAGCAGCAGCACATTGGGCGCCTCGATTAGCAGGCGGCAGAGGTGAAGGCGCCGCCGCTCGCCCCCCGAGAGCCTGGCCACGGGCTGGTGCTGCTGGGCCGGGGGGAACAGAAAGCGCTCCAGCAGCTGCGACGCCGAGAGGGTGCTGCCGCCCAGCTTCATCTGCTGGGCGGCTTCGCTGACCACGTCGATCAGCCGCCGTTCGCGGCCCGCCGGGTCGGTCTCAGCCAGGACGGTGTGGCTGTGCTGGTCGAAGTAGGCCAGCCGCACGGTGCTGCCCAGCACCAGGCTGCCTTGCTGCAGCTCGCGCCGGCCGGCGATCAGATCCAGCAGGCTCGACTTGCCGCAGCCGTTGGGACCGATGATGCCGACCCGGTCTTCCGGGTTGAAGGCGTAGCTGAAGTTGCGCAGCAACGGGCGATCGGCCTCTGCCCAGATCGCGAGCTCTTCGGCCTCGATCACCTGCTTGCCAAGGCGTCGTCGCTCACTGGCCAGGGCCAGTTCGCCCCGTTGCTGGCGCTTGGGTGCCTGCTGCAGCGCTTCGATGCGCTGAATGCGGGCCTTCTGCTTGGTGCTGCGGGCCTTGGGCCCCCGCCGCAGCCATTCGAGTTCCCGCCGCAGCACGCCTTTGAGCTTGGCCTCGGAGGCGGCGGCATCGGCTTCGGCCTCGGCCTTGCGGCCCAGATAGGTGGCGTAATTCCCCTCGTGGGTGTGGGCCTCGCCCCGGTCGACCTCGACAAGGCGTCGGGTCACCTGGTCGAGCACGTAGCGGTCGTGGGTGATCAGCACAAGGGCGCCCGCAAAGCGCTGCAGGTAGTCCTGCAGCCACTGCACGCCATCGGCATCGAGGTGGTTGGTGGGCTCGTCGAGCAGCAGCACCTCGGGGTCGGCCACTAGGGCCGCCGCCAGGGCCACGCGTTTGCGGTAGCCACCTGAGAGGTCGCCCACGGGTTTGTGGATGTCGGCGATCCCCAGCCGCTGGAGCACCTCGCGGATCTGCTGCTCGAGCCCCCAGGCCTGGCTTTGGTCCATGCGGCCGTTGAGCGCGCCCAGCTCGGCCAGCAGCTGGCTGTCATCGCGGCCCTCGCGGTGGGCCAGGGCCAGGGCCTCGCTCACGGCGGTGAAGCGGCGCAGCAGCTCCATCTTTTCGCCGCTCGCGCTGAACACCTGCTCGAGCACGGTGCGCCCGGGGTCGAGCTGGGGTTCCTGGTCGACCAGCACGATGCAGGTGCGTGGCACACAGCGCCGTTGGCCGCTGCCCAGCGGTTCGACCCCCGCCAGGATCCGCATCAGCGTCGATTTGCCAGCCCCGTTGGGCCCGATCAGGCCGAGCCGATCGCCGGCCGCGATGTGCAGATCGAATCCTTCAAACAGGGTGCGCAGGCCGAAGTCCTTGCCGGCGCCCACCAGGCTGATCAGGCTCAACTGAGCTGCTCCCGGGATTGCTGGTTCCGCTCCAGGCCATCCAGGTACGCAAACACGCTCTTGTCGCCCACGTCGGCGGCCGCAGGCATTGGAAATTTGCGCCCGCACAGCAGCAGAAGCAGGGCGCTCTCGATGGCCATCAACCCCGTGCTGGTGGCTGCATCCAACAGCCCCACCAGGTAGCCCAGCAGCGCCAGCGGCAGCAACAGCGTCACCCCGATCGCCTCCACCCGCCTGAAGCAGAAGAATTCCTTGAACCCGATGCCGGCCAAGGCGGCAAACAGCGGACCGATCGCTAGCAGCCAAAGCCGTTGCTGGCCCAGTGCCGCGACCATCTGATCCGGCCCCACCCGCCAGGCCATCACCCCGGCGCCAAGGCAGCCCAGCAGCCACAGCACCTGCAGGGTCCTGTGCAGAGGTCGCAAATAAATATGAATCCAGCGCAGGGCCAGCCCCAGGCCGAGGGCGAGCAGCGCCAGCCAGGGCCATAGACCCTGAGGTCCCAGCAGGCGCCATTGCGCCAGCAGTGCCGTCTGGGCGACCGCGGCCAGCAACAGCGCCAGCCGATAGCCCAGCACCTCGCGACGGTCGCGGGCATCGATCACGTACGGCCCGTAAATCCCCTGCAGAACTGATTCGCTCATGCCCGCTCCGGTCGACCTTGCACCAGTGTGGCCAGTGGCGCGCCCGCGCGAACGATCCCTCCCGGGTTGAGCGGAAACAGGGCGCCGAAGTAGTCGCGCTGCCAGGCTTCGGGCCAGCAGCTGGCCGCCACCCCCTCGAGTGCGTAGAAGCGCTGGCGCCAGCGCCACAGGCCATCAAGATGCCAGAGGGGCACACGACTGCAGCCAAACAGCGGCGCATAGACCAGCTCCAGTCTGATCAGGGTTGGAAACAGCACCACATCGGCCAGGCTCAGCTCCGGCCCGCTGAGCCAGGCACCGGGTTGCTGCGCCAGGGCTGCATCGGCCCTGCGCAGGGTGGCAAAGAGGGCGGCCTCCGCCCGGTCATAGGCCCCCTGGTTGCGGGCGAAGCCGCAGCGATAGACACCATCGTTGACGTTGTGCTGCAGCTCGTCCCGCCATCGCTGGGTGGCCCCGTGCTGGCCCTGTGGTTCCAGATTCAGCGGTGCTGCAGTGGGGGGCTGGGGCCAGCGGTTCAGCCATTCGATCAGGCGGGCGCTTTCGTTCAGCACGATCCGGCCCTGGCTGCGGCTGTACAGGGCCGGCACGGTGGCCCTGGCTGTCGGGTCGGCACCGCTGCGCCGGTAGAGCTCGGCCAGGGTCTGGCAACCCTCAAACGACTTACTGAAGCACCAGCGCCCCGCAGCTGGGTCGGGTTCGGCCACCACCAGCGCGATCGCAGGAGCCAGCTGTCGCAGCGTCCACACCAGCCAGGCCCGATGGGCCCACGGGCAGCTGCGCCCCACGATTAGTACGTGGGCATCGGCTGTGTTGGCATCGGTCGGAACCGGTGGCAGTTCGGCAAAGGCCGGGGCCGGGCGCCGGTAGTTGCCGTCGCCATCGGCGGGCCCCAGGCCATTCATTAGCTGCAGCCACTGCCAGGTCCACAGACAGCGGGCCGTGCGGACCAGGGTCGCCGGGGGAGCCATTGTTTGCCTCGGGTGCGTCAGGCTGTGCCCCAGTCATCCGCAGAGGCCGATGCTGGGGCCGCAGGCCGGTTCAATCCTGGTGGTGGGTGGCACCCATGGCAATGAGCCCAATGCCCCCTGGTTGTTGCAGCAATGGCAGCGCCAGCCCAATGGCCTGCAGCACCACGGCTTTGCGCTGCAGCTGGTGGTCGGTAATCCGGCGGCCCTGGCGGTCGGCCGTCGCTATGTCGAGCGCGATCTGAACCGCAGTTTTGCCGAAGCTCTTCTTGCCGATTCCAAACAGCAGAGCCTGGAGGTGCGGCGCGCCCGGGAGCTGCTACAGGCCCATGGGCCCCAGGGCGCCAGCCCTGCCCTGGTGGCCTTCGATTTGCACAGCACCACCGCGGCCATGGGCAACAGCCTGGTCGTCTATGGCCGCCGGCCCGCCGATCTGGCCCTGGCCGCCGGCATTCAGCAGCGACTGGGCCTGCCGGTGTACCTGCACGAGGCTGACCAGGCCCAGCAGGGGTTTCTGGTGGAACGCTGGCCCTGTGGCCTGGTCATCGAGGTGGGGCCGGTACCCCAGGGGCTGCTGCATGCCGGCATCGGCCGCCAGAGCCAGCTCGCCCTCGAAGCGGGGCTGACGGTGCTCGACCAGGCCGCCGCAGGCAGTCTGCGCCTGCCCCCCGCTCTGGTGGTGCACCGGCACCTGGGCAGTGTTGACCTGCCCCGCCATGGCGACGGCACGCCGTCAGCCCTACTGCACCCGCGGCTGCTGGGGCTTGACTGGGCGCCGCTGCGGCCGGCGGATCCAGTCTTTCTTTCTGCCGAAGGCCATCCGACTGCACTGGCAGCTGTGCTGCCTGAGCGGTTGCAGGGCGAGCCCTGCCTGTGGCCCGTGTTCGTCAATGAGGCTGCTTATGGCGAGAAGGGAATCGCCTTCAGCCTCACCCGCCGCGAACGCTGGCCCCTGGCCGATACGGCGCTATCGGCGCTGCGGGGCCTGGCCCAAGGCCTCACCCGGCGTCAAGCCGCCTAGCCGCAGGCCAGGGTCGACTGCTCCTTGGTGCAGGGCAGATCGCTGATGCTGCCATCCGCCCAGTAAATCCGCAGTCGGTCGTCGGCGGTGCCGCTGCGGTAGGTGAGGGATCGGATCCTGCCCGCCGGGGCATTGCCGACCGGTGCTCCCGTCGCACCAGGATTGCCCCGGTTGAGCCGCTGTTCTAGCTGCTGGACCTGCAGTTCGAGCCGTTCCTGACGCTGGATCAGTTCACCGACCCCCGGTTGGCGCATGGCGCTGCAGCCGCTCAGGCTCACCAGCAGGGCCGCGCCACCCAACGCTCCCACGATCAGGGATGCCCGGGCGGCATGCCGGGGGCGGCGGGTGGCGGCAGTGCGGGGCATGGCCAGCTCGGCAGGCCCTGCCGTCTTAGCAGCGTTCACGGGGTTCAGCAGCACTGATCACGATGATCAGCAGAGCTCATCGGCCGGGGGCCAGCGCCGCGCTCCGCATGCGCAATCTTCCGTTACAGTCCTTCACGACGGTTCACCGTCTCTCGGGATTCCGTCCTTCT
>Ga0172372_10005216_pt1 | contig 18161 bp, 20 predicted proteins | sample LakKiv5m_2_FD_114544 | JGI IMG/M metagenome (GOLD analysis project Ga0172372, IMG submission 114544) | Freshwater microbial communities from Kabuno Bay, South-Kivu, Congo - kab_092012_9.5m | ecosystem: Environmental > Aquatic > Freshwater > Lake | place: Democratic Republic of the Congo...
GTCGTCTGCCGGAAACAGTCCGGCGGGCTGGTTGAGCTTTTATCAAAAAACAGCATGGATAAAAAATAACCTTTAAAAACCAGCACGACGCTGGTTTGCGGAAGGTTAAGCTGGGCGCTCAACAATGGATTCCAATCCAGGTCTCAGCGTGCTGTCAACAATATGTTTAGCCGCCGAGCAAGAATTACGCATTTGAGAGTTGATAAAAGCCACGTCCTTCTGCAGTTTGCTGATGACTTGGGCGCAAGTGGGACACATGCCTTCAATTGCCAGTTGAAATGCATAACCTACAGCCGCTTGTGCAATGCTGCGCATGAGCTGGGTTAACTGTTCACTGTTGATATACGAAAAAGATCCACCGAACATATCGATACCACCGCAACCGGATTTAATGCCGGGTGGGACAAAGGAAATTAAATTAGGGTTGACGACACGGTTACGCAACGCCATGTTTCCGCCGGTAATAACACCACGACGCTGGGTTTTGTAGGCATCGCCGGGCGTGGTGTTGATCATGTCGGCAAACATGGCTCCCAGTTCTTCATCAAGACCGGCGTTGGCTTGAAAAGCTAACAGGAAAAATAATAAACAATAAATAGCTGTGCGCATAATTCCGTTCCGGCTGGATCAATATAGCGCCAAACTGTCAATAAGCGGCAGGTGGCATTACCGCCACTATGCAGAAAAAACTTGAATCCTGCATTATCGATAGACGGCAAAATTAGCGTGCTTTTAATGCGGCAGGCGTGAAGTACACAATATTTTCCTCGAAGGAATCCAGGATGGATGACGCCCCGCCAGAGACTTGCGTACCGAAATTGCCGCAATAACGGGGCTTTAAATTCCGGGGTAAAGCAGGAGCACCTGCGCCTTTTATTGCTTGCCCGGCGGTTTTTTCAGTGTGCGTAAGCATAGCCATCACCTCTTTGAATGAGTGTGAAATTGCTGAATTTTGCTGTTATCTTACCAACCGTAGCAGCAATATCGAATTGCCCCGTAGCGCGAATGCCCGCTAAGCGTCCAATATGATCACCCGCGTATTTGCCTTTCGGTTGCTTGAGCTTAACCAGATCACCTGTTTGAAAGCCATGAATCCGTTTGACTCGTCCGGCCTTATTGCGAGGGAAGCCATATTTATCAGTTCGCACCACCTGCCGTGTTCCGTGTCCGGTGGCTTTAATAAGCAGCGGCTTCATATCAGGATCAAGCGTAACAGTTGCTCCGGATTTACCCACACAAGCCGCGTCGATCCAATGCGCCTTCGGATACTCCCGCCGGGTTCGGTTGAATTGGGTTTGTGCGCCGGTTCCGGCTTCAACGGGTAAGCCGGTGTTCAGCAGTTCGACAAACAACTTATTACGTGTTGCATTAACCGTCGCCGCATCGCTTAACGATCGTTTCGCTTGAGACAGGATTTTCTTAAGTTGTTCAGGTTTATTTTTCAGGAAAACGGTTATATCCAGTGTGCCTTTTTTCTTGTTGCAAGGATCGCAAGCCAACGCCAGGTTAGAAACCGCATTGCCGCCGCCTTTGGCTTTAGAATGGATATGCTCAACCTGCAAGGGAACGTGTTCAGCACCGCAATAAGCACATTTGCGCTGCCATTTTTCCAGCAAATACGCTCTGCAACTATATCCGGCTAGCGTGCCTTGTTGATATTCGACGCCTGATATTTCAGGGTTACGCATCAATTGCATGTCAAATTTAACCCGCTCGACAGAAATTTTCTCAACGCCGCACCAACGTCTGAAACGATTAACCCATGTCAATGTGGTTTCGACACGGTGATGCAAACTCGGTGGCAACCAGCCTTCAGGACGAATGCGATTGTTAAACCGTGCCGCACGATAACGAGTGTTACGTCCGCGACGGCCACGGCGAAGCGACCTGCGGGACTCAAGTCCTGCTTTGATGGCTTTGCCACGATGCTCAAGTACCGCTGCAAACACAACACGGCCATCAGCATCAACAAGCGCCAAACCTGTTTGCTTGCTGCCAGGGTCGATCTTAACGGTTATCGGTTTTACGACAGCATCGGGCATGGCAACCTTCAAAATAAGGGTGAAAGGCGCGGTACGCCAAACCGCGGCTTTGCCATCCCTTAATAATGCCCGCGCCCGTGCCGGTGAGCATGGCGTAAGCGGTTTTTTGGTAGTGTCCAAAACGAACACTGAATTAGTAGTCATAAAACTTCTCCTGGGCTTTCACCCGTAATTGTCACCTCGGCAAAGTTATAAAGGCTTGTCATGTTAATCACACTGCCCATTGTTCCGGTCTGTGCTGTTTAATGGTTAACGACAGAGCTGCAAACTGGTGAAGCATTTGCAGGTGTCATGACCTAAATAACGTAGTCTCTTTGGAGAGACCGAGCCTGGTTGAGCATCATCAGTAGGCGTAAGCACACTGACAAAAATGACTGATAAGAGCGCACAGGACGTGCGCTTGAAATCAGTCAAGCCGGACACTCAACTGATGAATCGAATTTAGACAAATTGATATTGCCGCCTTTATCTAATTGAAGTGACATTTTTTATCCTCGCTTAACCATTTTGCAATGGATTCTACAAGAAAAATAAATATTACATCCTATCGAAAGGTGGCGAAAAAAGCGTTCTTTCGGGCGCCGTAAATGAGCTTTAATCCTTCATTATCAGTAAGGTTACAACTTATAATTCAATCACAAAAAATACGCGAATGGGCCTTTTTAGGTTGTTGCGTTTTTTAAAAGTAGTGCGAATATCTCTTGAGCATCTGAATCCAGCAAACGCGGGCACTTTATGAATCATGAAAACAATGGACGCGATGGCAGCGCCACCAGTCAAAAACAACAGGCAACGGCTCAAGTACCTCATATCCGTACCGGCAACTCAGGAGTGGGGGCCAGTTCGAAAAACATTTTGAACGAAGACCTTAAACTTTTAAATTTGCAATATTTACTACTGGCTAGAAACTGCGCAATTCATAGCCCGGCTGAAGCGTTGTGGAAGTATGGTATGAATGAAGCTATGATACAAAGCCTATCTGAAATGACCATTAATCAACTTCACGAGTTAGCGGGATGCGGTAGAGCCGTAATCACCATTTTGCCACCGAAAACAACAGATAATAATGTGCCGTTAAATTTGTATGCCGCCCTACTTGTTAATTAGGTCGCGATTCGAATGATGAAGCGACAAAAAGAAAAAATCTTAGACCTTCAATCAAAACTGGCGCTAGCTCATAGCTTAATCAAAGAGGGAGCGAGACCATCGATTGTACGGGCCGTTTGTCATATTTCTAAATACACAGCCATTAATTTATATAAGGAAATTCATGGTCACGGACCCGTCGCAGGGTTATTGCCCTATGACCCTTATTGGGCCACGAAATCTCCGCACAATTGTCTTCATGCCTCCATTTTTTTCAACATTTATAACATCTTATCTAAGAAATCAAGTGAGTCTAAAGGGCAGCTTTTTCTCACATCTTTTTTGTTATATAAGGAAACTTTAAATGGTGGCAAAATAAAAATGGATATCAATAGGGCTTGGTATGTTGGGCAGCAAATTACTTTGTCCTATTTGTCAGGCGTTAAATGTGAAAAATGCCAATCAACATTTGTTGCAATTGAAACCTATCCAACGCTTTATAAGTTTTGTCCCATTTGTGACACCATTACCGATTCCACTGAGCGAAAAAAATGGAAAAAGCCTATAAAATTCAAATAATCCTTACTTTTACACAATATGTAATCACTTCGGATAATGCATGATGGCGATATTGAGAAAAACACTACCCAAAACGGTTATCAGGGGAATTGTTGCCAATGGTAAGGGAATTGGGCTGAGTAACCAAAATATGATCATGCCAATTAATATCAACAACGCATGTGTCGCCGTATTGTAAATGGGCGGTATTGGAGGACTGAAGGTGTCAAATTTTAAGCGTCTCTCAAAATTACCCGCTACACACGCTAATAACACAGGCGTCAGCAACCAGGGTGCCATATTGAGTAATATGACCATCCGAAGGGCTATACTGTAAGCCTGAAGCTTCACAGTTGCCGTCCAGCTACCAGGAATATCTGCTATTTTTTCACCGAGGTGATCGCCACTGTTTCGGTAGGTATCGGAATCATCATGGCTATCACGGAATTCATTGGCGAATGCTGCAATCGACTGTAAATTTGTCTTATAAAAACGAATTAATTGTTCATTAATTTCATTCTGTTCGCCTAGTACGGCAATCGCCGCGTTATAGTCACTGCGAATATAAAGCGAGAGTGATTGCGGGCTTAATACATACGGGGTAACTAATGGCGTCAACAAGATGACGAGCAACCATATTAAAAAATGTTTCCCTATCATTTTACGCGGGAAATAAGAAGTGGAAAATAATCAATTTTCTAATCCAGTAAACCGGCTAATCGCAGTTCAATCAGCGTGAATACACGGCTGGCGCATAATAACTTGCTTTGGGAACTTTTGAATGCGGCATGGGGCTCATCGACCCAAATTAATTCGTTATTTTGTGGAGAATTTATAACATCGTCGAGATAACCGCTGACCGGATCATAAACAATGCAGCCTTGTTTCCGCTTGATCATTAGCGTCAGCCCCAAGCATTGCACCAATTCATTAGACACATATTTAATAAATGATTTTTGCTCGGACAGGTCGTTATTGTCAATGTGCAACGCCTTTTCGGCTTCTAAAAAACCCACGGACAAACAGTTTATGAGCAATTTATCACCCTGATTTCTGGGGTCCGGCCAATACCGGGTCAGTAGCGAGGTCATTCTTTGCGATGCGTCTCGTAGATTGGGCCAACGAGCAAAAATCTCTTGTGAATGGCTATAATATTTAGCTTCTCTACAAGCTTTTTTAAGTTCCGACGCGGATGATTCGAGTGGCATGTCTAATGGTTTCCGTAAAATAAAAAAGGTTTCCAGTTTATGTTGGCTTTCTGTCATATCGCACCTATTACGTAAGGATGGGTAAGCGCCCTTTAATAACCCTACCACCTGCAATAGATGCGATGTAGTGAAAGTTAGGCAGATGACCGAGCAAGTGCTGTGGGAATAGGTCATGTTCGGTATAGGATAGGGACTGCCCTCTGCTACCCGAATAATTGATGATATTGTCTGCGGTATTGGCTCCACTTGAAAAATTTTGTTGCATTGTTTTTATGTAAGTTGAACCGAAAGCTTCCACCACAAATTTTTGTGTATCGCCATCTTTAATACGCAATGTGATCAAGTTGTTACAATTACCGACAACCTGCCGCGCCCTGGATTCATCCCCGAGCCTGGCCACAATATCGGCCAGCGTCTGTGTTGCCATGACCACCTGGAAGCCGGCGCCACGGCCTTTATTGAGAATCTGCGTAAAGGGCAGGTTCACAACCTCGGCGGACTCATCAACAAACATTGCAATTCGGCCAGGCTTTTTTCCGCTGTTATAAATCATTCCCGCTACGGATGCGAAATCAGCCAATACAATCGAACCGATGGCAGATGAAACAATAGCGTCTGACAAAGAGTCCAGGCCAACATAGAGCACATGCTTGCCGGATATAATCGTTGAGGTATCAAAAATAGGACGTAGATCGTTGGCATCCATCTCATCAGGCGACAACAGCCCGCCCAGTTCTCCGGACGTCAGCATATTGAGAACTGGAATTAGCGATGCGATCATCTTGGAAAAATGGGCCCGGTTATGCTCAACCAGCGAGAGCAACCCATCAATACCCTCACAGCCCTTCGGGCTGTTGCTGAGCACAGCGCGGTACCACTCGATTGTAGCCAGCCAATCCGGATTTGTGATGGTGTCCATTTTTTTTGCTTTGCCCATCCTTGCTTTTTCAAAATAGGATTCCGCGCTATTTTTCCAGCCCGGCTCAACACGGTTGGCATGAGCCTCAATCGCTTTAACCAATAACGACTCCGCACCACCTTCAATGTAATAACGTAACTGTTTAATGGAAGGTCTTTTCCCTGTTTCAAGCAGGCCTTGGGCAACTAAATTAAGCGCACGGAATGAAAACGCCGTGAACGCATCTGAACCACCCGATTGCGACGGCAACAAGGCCGCGATACGCGACGCTATTTCCGTCGTCCGGGTAAAATTCCGCATCGGATCCAGACGGATTGATTCGGACGGGAATGCAGGGTGGAAAAATAAAAACGCATCAGCTCGCCCGGCACCCAGGCATTCACGTTCCATTCTGTCGCGCAATTCTTTGTCCCCTTTAGGGTCAATCATAATCACGGTATCGCCGCGATGTATGGCTTGGGAAACCATAATTTCATAAGCCCGTGTTTTTCCGGCACCTGTGGTACCGAACATAATCGTGTGCCCTTCAAGGGATTTAAGCGGGATATTTATTTCTTTTTCTTTACCTAAATTAAGTCCATGTATCCACGGACTGCCTGGACTTTCCTGCTCGTGTTTTACTTTAATGCCAGAGAGCATATAGTCAACGGCCCGTTGTGTGTGGGTCGGCTGCCATTCATATCCCCAACCGAACCACATAGCATTGGGTTTCATTACTTTCAACAGGCCTTTGACATCGAGAAAGGTCAGCATTTGCCCTAATTTACCCCGGCCTATTAATCCCATTCCGCGTACAGCGGCGTATAGCGCTAAAGATCCAAAAGCCAGGCAGGGGATTAACATGAAATCACCACCGGGCAATAACAGGTATCCGGCAATCGAGATCCCTAACGCCACTAACCATACTGTCGCTATATAAAACTCCCAGGGTTTACGGATATAGGGATCGTAGTTATCTGCCATTGAGCAAATCCATTTTAACTAAAAAATACCGAGAATGTTTGTTGTTATGCTCGTCCATGCCCATCTCCAGGTCATCAACAAACACCAATAAATTCGAGGCCTTCAACACATTTATACAATCAATATGATCCAATTTGATACCACGAAGACCATTAACTCGTACTTTTGTGATACCTCCAGGTAAACGTTCTAAAAATTCAGAAGGCATTTTCCTGAGTTCATTAATCAGCATATTGCTGCGTGATCTTAGTTCGTTCTCGATTTTTCCTTTATTGAATAATTTAAGGACATCAGTATTTTGACTTGATGTATTTATTTGTGATCCATGTGATGATTTATCGTTACCTGGATCTTTATTAATTAACTTTTCCAACAAAGCTGGCTCAATATCCTTTTTAACCCGTTCATTTTGTTTATTGGAAGCACAAAGAGTACCCACGTCGGTTAGCGGTTTAGGTGCTTCATGATCAACCTTTAAGGTCTGTTTTAAAGCAACCACAGGATCGTTGGCGACCTTATTATCTACCACAATATATTCGGCATAATCCTCAGCATAATCATCAGAGTAATCTGTCGTGTTATATTTCTGGGTATAACTTGCGTCGTACTGCGTCGTAGCGGCTGACGAAACTTTCGCCCCCAGGAGTTCTTTGATTGCCTGAGGCGTTTCCTGCGCGGCATTCACATTTTTTTCCTGTTTCTTGTCTATTTTTGCACCTTGAGCCGATTTGTCTTGAAGCACAGTGACACTATTTGCAACCAGCGGCAACAGCCTTGAATCATCTTCATCATTGGAATTTACATGACTTGTATTAATCACACTCCTTTCATCAACTGATCCCAAATTGATGGCCAAGGGCTCATAACCACTATCATCCTGAAAAAGTATTTCGTGGCGCACCAAGCGTATGGCCGTGACCAGCTTCTTATCCGGGCTATCAGGTTGCGGGACGGCGATGTCAAACACATAGCCGCCAGCGACGGGAGTGGTATCGATGATCCCTGCTTCCATCATTAGTTCGGCTAATATTTCCACGGTGCTCGGGATAAACGGACTTTCAGAATCCCTCAATTCATGCTGCATGTCGGTTGCAGACAATGGCCATACAAGATATACACCATCCAAACCATACCAAACGCGCCCCATTTCATTATTGACCGACCAGCGTTTTTTTTGAAAAAGATGGCGCATGGCATCGATTAACCACGGCTCCAGATGCATCCCAGTTAAGGGGCGACCGTAGCGGGACGGATCACTGACCAGATCACGTTCGATCAACTTGAGCCTGACTGTGATGTTAATATCAACCAGCGGGTTTTGCCGGTCTCCTTGTTCGAGTAATGCGGCCATTAATGTTTTGTAAATGGCTTTTTCACCATTTGCTAAAATTTTGGCTTGTTCGGTTTGAATCGATTTACCGGCAACGGCATACAAAATCGACCGATCCTCAAGTTCAGACCACCTAATCTGATAATGCTGCAATTTGTTTCGCAACAACCATTCAACCAGCGATTCGGAGCCAAAATGCCACTCCATACCACCCTTGTCCGAGTAAACGGATATTCTTGAAATAACCCTTAACGGCTCACTGTACAGACTCGTCAAAAATGCAGCGTGCATCCATAGTGATTCGCTTTCACGCCGGGTTTCCGGGGTCACCCGCGTCAAAATGCGACGCTCGGCATAGCGAATGGCGAACAGTCCGCTTTCAAGGCAAAAGCGGAACAATCCACCCGGTGATCGAAAATGATCCTTATCCGATGCCGGCAACAAATGGACCATGCGTGCCAAATGACGGATAGGTTCCATAACCTTTTCTTCAACCGCATTCTTGTTATGGTCGCCAGCCAATCCCCTCGCGAGGATCACTTGCTTAATGATGTCATTATTACCTTCAATGATCTTTTCGATGGGTTCGGCAGGTATTCCTTTGGGAAAGGGGGGGTATTGGTAGTTATATCCGTCGTCAGCTTTTTTTAAGGTAGCGCTACCCCTACTCTTTTGGCCGAAAAATAAAGCAGAAATTTTTTTTAGCATGGCACAGTTACTGGGTATACCGGTCGATAATCTGTTGAATATGCCGACGCAAAAAAACCGGATCTTTGATGTTATCGAAAGCAATGTCGACGTTGCCGTTGGTGCCGGCAGAATCAAGATGTAATGTGCCAATACCCAATAATCTGTTCAGGATATGTTGATGGACGCTAATCGTTTTGATGTCGCGGTATCTAATCTGTACTTGGTCCAGGGCAACAATGCCTTTTCTTAAGATAATCCCGTCACTATCGAAAAATAGCTTCACAGCATAGTAGCTGTAAATAAATCGAGAACCATACAGGGCAAGTAAACCGCCGGACCATCGGATTATTTCAGCAAGTCCTGCAATATCGGGTAATTGCAGGTGATGAACACCAACCCATGACCAGGACACTACCCATGCCAGTATGACATCAGGCGCATTAAACAATGCTAATCCGGCACCGATCTCCAGATAATGGCCGATGAATCCCCTGAATGATTGGCGATAATTCTCATTGATAGTTCCGATAGTATTTTCCTGGATATTTTTATTGGGTTCTTGCTGTTTTACGGCAGTAAACCCCAAATGGTTATCCGGCATAACGGTATATTGATTGCCTGTTTCCTGAGCTAAAATTCTGCACATGGACATGGCGTCATCAAAACAAGCGAAAGACAAGTTTCTGATATTGATTGAGTTATTATTCATTTTTCAGTACGTTTATGAAATTCAAGTTATGAACTGATCAGTTTTTTTCTTGCAAATTTTACGAAACTAACCTAACCATCGTAAAACGTGATTTGGTTTCGCCTTTATTGCTCATTTGCACACCAATCACATGAAAAGGCCTGATGTACTGTAGTGATTTAGGGTCGATTTTCATTTTACGAACCAGGTTGTCCCAATACATTTGGTCTACGCCGAGCACGACTTTTGTCGCTACATTAGAAAAAAAATCCTCTGAAAAATGAGTCGGCGACTGGCTCGCGCAAATAAGCCCCAAACCGAATTTCCTGCCTTCCTTGGCAATAGTATTGAGAATATTGTTTTGATCATCACGGAAGAACAAATGGGCTTCGTCGATAATCATGATGTCGCGCAATAAGCCCTCCTGGTTTCTGCGAACAGGGCCTTTCTCCAATGCAGCCGAGAACAATTCTTGAAGCCTGAATTCGACAAATAACCGCTTCTCGTCTTCACGCAATGCGGTGATATCGTAATGCCAGACTGGATTAGATAAGTCGAAGGGAGGGTGGTGATTCTTGAAAATTCCGCTAGCCTTCAAGTTCTCAAACCGATCAACAATGGATTTCAAAACTTCTTTTGACTCGTACTTGATAAAATCATCAAGCTCTTTGCCGGTTTCCAAGTTTTCTATATGCTCCTTATAGAAGCATAAGGCATCTTCGCGCAGCTTTATTGCTTTCTCAGTTAATTTTTCATCAAGCGTAGTACCGGAGTTGCTGAGTTGTTTTGATATTTTGTAAAGCTTAGTCGTTACTTTATTCAGTTCCTCCAGCGCTCTGCCCGACTTTGAATCACTGCCAATAATAAGTTGCTTTAGTTTCCCGAATGCATATCGACAGGCGTCGTCCATCGTCGGGTATTTTTTGGGGTACCTACGTGAAAGCCCATCATTTAATACCCAAGACTTGTAATTGTCAGCAAAGAATCCATTCGCTGCATACAAATCAGTAATCAAGTGGCGCATAACGGCTTCTTGTCTGGATCCAATCGGCCGGCATCCGTTAACTGTAGCAATGAAATCTTGCACCCGCTTTCTGACCCCGCCAAAATGAGGGTCCGAACTGACAATAAAGGGATTTAATCCGTATTCAGTCGATTCTGAAAAACGAATCGACGATGCTCCATTGAGATCAATATCGCCATGAACATCCATAATATGTATCCGGGGGACTGAGTCGAAATACTGTATGTGATGGATTATTTGCCGCAGAAATGTTGTTTTTCCCATACCCGTTTTGCCCATGATGAGCATATGGGCATTAACCAGCAAATCAAAGTCGCAAAAGACCGGGAAATTTTGGTTTCTGGTCAATAGATAATCATCCTGACCCAATTTTATTTTCATCTTTTTTATCGGAGTCTTGAACTAAACAATCGAAACTGAATTTTAACGTACTACATTGTTTTCTGTTTTGTTGAAAGGCGGCGTTATTTAACTTGAATGAATAGGATAGAAATAAGGCATATTAAGAAGCAATTCGGTGTGACCACGCATTTCGACCAAGCCATTATGGCAAAAGCCAATGAACCGGATCAAAAGACGCGGGGTTTGCGCGTCTTTCACCATGATGTAATTTTAAAAAGGGTCATACTATAGAAGACCGTTGAAACCAACCTGTCTACGGTCATGTCCACAAAAAAATCAAACGACAATGCATTGATGCTGCCCAAGCCAGAGGCATTTCAATCTTTACAAACAGATATGTTTCAGGAATTTCTCTGCAACACTGAAGATCAAAAGCGGTTGTTGTCCAATACGATTGAGCTGTGGGACTGCTTACCAAAATACTCGGTGTCACAAGTCGAGCAGAATAAAATACGCACCAAGGAAGGACTGCTGCCTCTATTGCGTAAAGATGTGACTTTCATGGGCTATCAGTACAACATTTTCATTTCGCCAGCCTTATTGGCCGATGAAAACGGGCGTGCTTATTATCCCAGCGCAAACGAAGAACTCATCGAAGATGCGCTTCGAAAAATCGCGACCTTGCAAAATCAATGCTTCTTTGACGACAACGAAGCGCACTGTGGCGTTACGTTTACTCTGCACCAACTGCGGACAGAGCTTAAAAAACAGGGACATTCCAGATCCTACCAGCAAGTAATTAAATCGCTCTATGTCCTGGCGGGGGCCGATATAGAAATCCGCGTAAAAAATGGACGAGGGGTTTCAGTTGAAAAATTCATGTCCCTTACAGGGTTTTCGAGTGAAGCGAGGCTGGATAACCCGGACTCAAAATGGGTGGCTTATTTCCATTCCCTTGTCCGTAAGGCAATGGGTGGTGTTGACTACCGGCAATACAATTACCAACAAATGATGCATCTTGAAACGCACTTGTCCCGCTGGCTCTACAAACGACTGGCGCATTATTGGACTAATGCTGGACCTCTGTCGCCTATCATGCTTTCCTTTGCCGACATACGTAAAGAAAGTGGGATGCTGGAACGGTCGCGAGCAAACGACGCGATCAAAGAGTTAGAGGCAATCTTTGAAGTTTTCCTGGAGATTAGTGTTTTTACATCGTTTAAGCGCATCAAAGAAATTCGTGGTGGAAGAAATAAAATCATCGATATCGTTTATGAAGCCTATCCTCATCCAGACTTTATTAAAAGTGTCAAAGCGGCCAACAAAAGGCAATCGGACGCTAAAGCCAAATTGCCAAATGATTAAACCCATTCGGTAGGTATGATCAGCATATGATGCGAATTTCGGTAGTTATAATCCGCAGGTCATGGTAGTTATAACCCGCAGGTCAAAAATTGAGGGGTAAATCATGGTTATTTTGGCAGCCAAAATAGTAGTTATAACCCGCAGGTCACAAAAAAAGCGGTAGTTATAACCCGCAGGTCACAAAAAAAGCGGTAGTTATAGCCCGCAGGTCATAAAAAAAGCGGTAGTTATAACCCGCAACTGAATCGTCAAAGTAGTTATAACCCGCAACTGACGGTAGTTATAACCCGCAACTAACGCTGTACTTCATTGAAATAAATGAAAAAAATAACCCCTCCTTAATATCCTTCCTTATATCCTTTTATTCCTTATCCAGTCCTGTCAATCAACGTTGAAAATATCCACCGAAAGCTATCGGCTGAAATCAAATAATTTATGCGGCGGAAAGAAGAGGTTTTACAACGCCTTTCGAACTTAACAATTGGCCGGTAAATGGCATAATGCCAATCACATTATCCAGGGAAGTTTGAAAAAAATTGTATGGATAAATCGATTTTTGCTGTTCCCTAAGGGAACTCAAAAGCAAGTGCCAGCCAAGCACTTTAAATGAGTGGCCTACAAAGCGCTCCGGCGTGAGATCGGCTTGGCCGTGATTTATTTATCAACCCACCAGGGAAACATATTCCCGTGGTGGGCAATAGTGTTTCCCTGTTTCCAGAGGAAACACTATGAAAACCTTATTATTCTTATCTTTTTCTGCTTTTTTCTTTTGTTCAGCACTTAGCGTTGCTAAAGACTCATTAGACAAAGCAAATATCACCAATCGTCAAGCGCAAATCGATTCTATCGTGACAGCAGCGACGCGATAAATTACCCCCGTTGGGAGACTTATTCCCCTTATGGGCGGCAAGTCTCCTTCATATATTCAGTATATTGGAGACTCAAATGTTTAACAAAGCACAAGTTATCGGTCGTTTAGGCCGCGACCCGGAAATTCGCTATACACAAGATCAAAAGCCTATTGCGACGGTATCCTTAGCAACTTCCGATTTTTATACCGATAAAGCCAGTGGTCAGAAGAAGGAACGAACAGAATGGCATCGTATCATTTTGTTTGGAAAGCGCGCTGAAGTAGCTCGCGATTATCTCAAAAAGGGTGTCTTAGTGTTATTCGAAGGCCCTATACGCACTAGAAAATGGAAGGATCAATCAGGTCAAGAACGATTCACCACTGAAATCCACGCACATGACATGAAAATGTTGGGTTCGAAGACAGATAGTCATGAATCTTCGACCGGCACTACTGAGCTACCTACTTCCAAGGAAACTCCATCTTATCATCAGAATTCTTTTGATGATGATTATGATGAGGATGATCTGCCGTTCTAACGGTAAGTTTTACATAAATTTTTAATTTTCCCTTTGGGACACTCTTTGTCCCTTTGGGCGCATGGTGTCCCTCACTAATCCTTTCTGGAGGACATCATGAATAACCCAAAAGAATCAGTATTCGCAAAATTCGCAGAGAAATTTAATTTTCCTGATGAACAAAAGCTAATGGCCACGCTAAAAGCCACCGCCTTTAAACAGAAACCAAAGAAACAGAGAGACGGTTCCTACATCAATATCGAAATTACCGATGAACAGATGTATGCCTTGCTGATTGTCAGTGACCAATACGGGCTTAACCCTTTCACCAAGGAAATTTACGCCTATCCAGATAAAGAGGGCATTGTTCCGGTGGTGGGGATTGACGGTTGGCTTCGCATGGTCAACCAGCATAAGCAAATGGACGGCATGGAATTCATCGAGTCTAAAGAATGGGTTCATGATGAAGCCAACACGTCAAAGCCATGCCCATCCTGGATCGAATGTGTCATCTACCGTAAGGATCGCTCTCATCCGATCAGTATCCGTGAATATTTTGACGAAGTTTATCGCCTGCCATTCTCCGGTACTGATAGCAACAAAAATTCCTACACAGTTGACGGCCCGTGGCAAACGCACACAAAACGGATGCTCCGCCATAAAACCCTGATCCAGTGCGCCCGTATCACTTTTAGTTTTGTTGGCATCTACGATCAAGATGAAGCTGAACAGATTATTGAAGGGCAGGTTGTTGTAGAAGCGACAGCCGTTCAAACAGAACCGAGTTTAGAAGCAAAACGCATGGCCGAAAAGCTCATTAATCGAGCCCAGAAAGCTGGAGCCTGGCAAGCCGCGCTGGATTACGCCGGTGAAAATTTCTCAGATTTTAATCTGGATTTTATCACCGCCGAAATCAGTAAAGCAAAAGAAAGAGCCGAGTCCGTCCAATCGGCTTTACCTAATGATCCAGTTTTTGATAAGGCTAAGAACACTCGTCAACAATCATTGGATAAAGCCAGAGAAGCCTTAAACTAATTATTGTAAATCCCATTTTGGGCATCATGTATGCCCATTGGGAATTCATGATGCCCTCTTTTTTTGGAGGCATCATGAAATCTACAACTTCAACGGTAACCGAGTCTGTGACTGAACTGGGAGATACTCCCGATTACCGGAAATATGACACGCCGGCAATTTACCGTCGGCATGGCCCATTTTACAGAGAAAAAATCTTTGGCCTGAAATTGCCTTTTGACGAAAAAGGAAAACGAGGTCATCGCCAAGGAGGTCGCTAATGCATATTATCGACCTTGTTCAGCGAACACCACCCTGGCATGCGTGGAGAAATGACGGCGTTACTGCGTCAGATGCGGATGTCGTATTAGGGCGAAGTCCCTATAAAACGCGATATCGCTTATTTGCCGAAAAAAAGGGGCTTATCCTACCGGAAAACCTCGAAAACAATCCGCATGTTCGACGAGGCATTCGCCTGGAACCGCTTGCTCGTAAAGCATTTGAACAACGGCACGATACTCTGCTGTTACCGCTTTGCGCCGAATCGGATGACTACCCGTTTTTTCGAGCGTCTTTTGATGGGATTGATGACAATGGAATCCCCGTTGAAATCAAAGCGCCTTCGGAAAAAAATTTTCGTGAAACGCAGAATGAACTCGAAGCGTTTACGATGGAAGATTTTGTCGACGCACAATTACAGGGTACGAATTCGAAGCTCTATAACCGCTATTACTGTCAGGTTCAGCAACAGATTTGTGTTGCCGGAACAGATAGAGCTTGGTTATCGTTTTTCCTCAATGACCAAGAATACGTCGATTTTTCCGTTCCACGCGATGATGTGCTTATTGGCGAATTGATATTTGAAGCTACAAAATTCGCTAAATGTTTGGGCGATAATATTCCGCCAGAGAGAATTCCAGAACGGGACATTTACATCCCATCTGGACAGGACCTGGATCAATGGAACGCGTTGGCGGCCAATTACCATCGCGTTGAAGAAATGATCGAGGAATGCAAATTCAAGATTAATCCTCTCGATAAGGAATTGACCCGAATAAAAACTGAATTGCTGAAATTGATGGGCGACTTTACACAGGCTGAAAGCGCCGGCATCAAAATCAGCCGTTATATGCAACAAGGCCATATCGATTACAAAGCAGCCTTACTGGCCATTAAGCCCGATATCGATTCTTCATTCCTGGACTCATTTCGCAATAATTCATCTGAGCGAACAAGGTTCACCTCGAAAGATGAACAGCACGCATCGGTTCCATTTTCCATGGATATCCTTATGCGTTCGGCAGAAGGCGATTATTGGTTTTAACGCTGTGTGCTATTTTATTAACCCAAAGGGGGAACATCGTTCCCTTATGGGTAAACATGTTTCCTCTTTAATTTATTTTGGAGGAAACATGTCTCGGTACTTCAATCGTAGACGATACTTCAGTTTTAAAATCAATTTCGATATTTTTGATGATCAATGGCTTTGGCTGCAAAGCACAGAACCATTAACTGAACAGATCGAATGGACGGACAAAGATATTGAAGAGCTCTGTGACCGCCTACTTGAAGAATCCATCAGAAGTTTATTCGATGGCAGATCATCTGAGGCAACGGTATCTGAAATACTTTTTTGGATTACAAACGCTTACGACAAAAATCCATTTTCTTTTCATAATTGCTGCTTAGTTTCCGGGTTTAAACCGGAAGTCTTTAGAGATGCCATTATTGAAAAATTTCAACGAACAAGAAGACATTTTTGCTCAGTTTTATTTTAACAGCCATAAGGGGCTAACAATTTCCCTTGTGGACCTGTTTGCCCCTTGATGACCATTAAGGGAAAGCCATGAATAAATCAAAATACGTCGTTACCTACGAAATTGACTACAAGCACAGGGTAGTTATTGGCGTAACGGCAGAGAATGAAGAAACCGCGGTGCAAGTCGCCAAAAAAGCCTTTGATGAAGGCATTATTTGGGATGACACGGAAAAGATGCCGTTGCTATATGATGACTATGAGGAAGTCGATGGTGAAACGCTTGTGTTTTATGCGGAGAAAATCACCGAATATCCCAAAGTAGACTCATCCGTGATAGCAATGAAAGAAAAGGATTTCGCTTTTCAGGTTTGCCGGGCTTTATTGGCTGGTGAAATTGAATCTGCGCTGAAACTGGCTGGCAATGCGTGTCCTAAATATACCAGCAAAGATGTGTAGGTATAAATGTGGAGCCAAAACATGACCTTTAAAATTAGGTGTTTCAATGTCACACGATAACAGCTATAAACTGCTTTTTTCGCATCCGGAAATGATGGTTGATTTGCTCAAGGGCTTTGTTAATGAAGCGTGGGTAAATCAGTGTGATTTTACTTCCTTGGAAAAAGTCAGTGGCAGTTATGTCAGTGACGACCTTCGGGACCGTGAAGATGACCTGATTTGGCGGGTACGTTGGGGTGATGAATGGATTTACGTGTATTTGCTCCTGGAATTCCAATCAACGGTTGACCATTTCATGGCGGTACGCATTTTTGGTTACTTGGGTTTGTTGTACCAGGACATTATACGCACGGGTGAGTTGAAAACCCAAGACAAGCTGCCGCCGGTGCTGCCTATTGTGCTTTATAATGGCGCACGCCCTTGGCAAGCCCCCGTGAATCTTGACCCGCTCATCTACCCGGCTCCCGCCGGACTGGAAAGTTATCGTCCCCATATCGGTTACTTGTTGCTGGATGAAGGGCGATATGATGAAAATTACTTGGGAAGTCTTAAAAACTTGGTCGCCGCACTGTTTCAATTGGAAAACAGCCGTACCGACAAGGATATCCAAACCGTGATAGTGCGGCTTATCGATTGGTTGAAACACCCCGAACAATCCGGTATACGGCGTGCTTTTACGGTTTGGCTTAATCGGGTACTATTGCCAAGAAAAACACCCGGTTCACAATTTAAAGAATTCAATGATCTTAATGAGGTAAATACGATGTTGGCTGAAACGGTTGAACAATGGACTAAGGATTGGAAACAACAAGGTCTGGAACAAGGTCTGGAACAAGGTCTGGAACAAGGCATTCACCTGGGTGAATGCGCAGTCCTTAAACGCCAATTGATACGGCGCTTCAAGGTTATCCCGCCAGAAACGCTTGTCCGTATTGAACAGGCATTGCCTGAGCAGTTGGAGCAATGGCTGGAAAACATATTAGAAGCCACCACCCTAGAGGATGTTTTTAAGGGACATTAAAAAAATTGCCACCGCATATCCAATTGGAACTATGCGGTGGCTTCTTCCACTGGATTTTCAGAATCCAATGATCTTCGTAAGTGGCATAATGCCCTCACCGTTTTTCCTGAGCACTTATTTTGAGTGCTGCGGAAAGACGAATTTTTGCAGTTCTCTAAGAGGACTCAAAAGCAAGCGCCCGCCCAGCGCTTAAATAGAGGGGCCAACAAAGCACTCCGGTGCGAAAATCATGGTCATGCCGTGATTTATATACTTTATTTTTAACCCACCAGGGAATTCATTTTTCCCGGTCGGGGATGATGTGTTTTCTCTGGTTTTACCCGAGGAA
>Ga0172372_10005217_pt1 | contig 18157 bp, 12 predicted proteins | sample LakKiv5m_2_FD_114544 | JGI IMG/M metagenome (GOLD analysis project Ga0172372, IMG submission 114544) | Freshwater microbial communities from Kabuno Bay, South-Kivu, Congo - kab_092012_9.5m | ecosystem: Environmental > Aquatic > Freshwater > Lake | place: Democratic Republic of the Congo...
CGCGCCGTCCCCCTTGGTCTGGTCGCCGATGTAGACCGCCGGGGCCTTGCCCCCCTGTGCACGCTTGATGGCGCCGCTGATGCCGCCCAAGGTGTCGAAGTAGACGTCGATGGTGGTGACACCGAGTTCCACCGAATCAAGGTTCTGGTAAGCCAAGTTGACGTCCGCCAGCACGCTCTGCAGCAGCGCGGCCTGCTGTACCGGCCGGCCGCTGCGGCCGTAGGCAAAGCCCTTGCGCCGCGAGTAGGTCTCGGCGAGATCGTCCTCCTCGCCCCAGGCGCTGCTGTCGATCAGGTTGTTGACGTTGGCACCATAGGCGCCTTCGGCGTTGCCAAACACACGCAACGCGGCGGTCTCGACGTCACAGCCATGACGGCCCATGTAGTCCAGCGTGTGTTTGCGCACAAAGTTCATCTCTGCGGGCTCGTCGGCGCTGGCGGCAGCAAAGGTAGCCTCCGCCAGCAGCTTGATCTGCAGCGGCATCAGGTCGCGGAAGATACCGGACAAGGTCACCACCACATCGATGCGCGGGCGGCCGAGTTGGTCCAGCGGGATCAGGTCGGCACCGGTCAGGCGGCCATAACTGTCGAAGCGCGGCTTCGCGCCAAGCAAGGCCAGGATCTGACCGATCGGTGCGCCCTCGGTCTTGAGGTTGTCGGTGCCCCACAGCACCACCGCGACCGACTCAGGCAGCGGATTGCCGTCGGCGAGGAAGCGGTCGAGGATGCGCTGCGCCTGCCGGGCGCCATCTTTGAGTGCGAACGGGCTGGGGATGCGGAACGGGTCGAAGCCGTGGACGTTGCGGCCGGTCGGGAGGATCTCCGGCGTGCGCAACAGGTCGCCACCCGGCGCCGGCGCGACATAGCGCCCGTCGAAAGCGCGGACGATGGCGTCGACCTCAGTGTCGACGGCAAGCTGCGTGTCGACCCGCGCGAGCTGTTCGTAGAGCCGCTGCAGGTCGTCGCTGCGCGGCAGTCCGGCGGCCTCGGCGAAGCGGTAGTAGCCGCTGCCGGCGACCAGCGCCTCGATGGCCGCGCGTGGGGGGACGATGCCGTCGCCCGACTCGGTCATCGAGACCAAGAAGTCGACGCGCTCCTCAGGTGTGGCAGCGGCACCGACCACGTGCAGGCCGTGCGGGATCAGCGTGTATTCGAGTTCGAGCAGTTCCTCGGTGAGGCGCCGGATCGCGGCATCGAGCGCATCGCCGGTGGGGGGTGCGGCCTCGGCCGGAAAGAGATCGATCTCGACGGCCTGGGTGAGGATGGTCTCGGCCAGACCCTGACGCTCGCTGGCTTGCTCGTTGCCGAGGCCGCGCCAGCGGTCGAGCGAGGTCTTGAGTTCGCTCAGGCCGCGGTAGAGACCCGACTCGGCGACCGGCGGCGTGAGGTAGCTGATCAGCGTCGCCGCAGCGCGCCGCTTGGCGATGGCACCCTCGGAGGGGTTGTTGGCAGCATACAGGTAGAGGTTGGGGAGGTCGCCGATCAGGCGATCGGGCCAGCAGGAGGCGGTCATGCCGGTCTGCTTGCCGGGCATGAACTCGAGCGCACCGTGGGTCCCGAAATGCAGTACAGCGTGTGCCTTGAAGTCCTCGCGGATCCAGCGGTAGAAGGCCGAGAAGGCATGGGTGGGGGCGAACCCGCGCTCGAACAGCAGGCGCATCGGGTCGCTTTCGATGCCCATGCCCGGCTGCACGCCGATGAACACGTTGCCGAATTGCGCGCCCATGACGAACAGGCTGGCACCGTCGGTCAACTGGTGGCCCGGCGCTGGCCCCCACTGCCGCTCGATGTCGGCGAGCCAGCGCTCACGGCGGACATGGTCGTCGACCGGGATACGCACGTGGACATTGGCCAGCGCCCCGGTGTGGGCGGTGTTGCCGTCGACGATCGCCGCACGCAAGGCGTCGACGCTGGCCGGCAGGTCGACGCTGTAGCCGGCGCGCTTGAGCCCGGCCATGGTGTTCTGCAGCGACTCGAACACCGAGAGGTGGGAGGCGGTGCCGACATTGCCGGCATTCGGCGGGAAATTGAACACCACCATCGCGATGCGTCGCCCGGCACGTTCGGTGCGCTTGATCTCGACCCAGCGCGCGACCCGCGCGGCGAGTGTGGCCGCACGTTCGACGCAGGGGACCATGTCCTGCTCGTTGTGGATGTCGTCGAAACTGCAATGGCGGTGGCAGCCCTGACAGGCGGTGCCGGCCGGACCGGGGCGTCCGCCGTAGACCATCGGCACGGTGGCGCCGTCGAGTTCGGGGATCGCCACCATGATGGTGCCCTCTACCGGCAGCAGGCCGCGCTCGGAGCTGCCCCATTCGATCAGGCTCTGGAACTCGACCGGGTGCGCGGCGATGTAGGGCACATCAAGCTTGGCCAGAACCTCTGCGGCCGACTTGGCGTCGTTGTAGGCGGGTCCGCCGACCAGCGAGAACCCGGTCAGCGAGATCACCGCGTCGACGGCGGTGACGCCATCACGGAAGAAATACTGGTCGATCGCGGGGCGCGCATCGAGGCCAGCGGCGAACACTGGCACGACATCGAGGCCCTGCGCCTCGAGAGCGGCGATCACGCCGTCGTAGTGCCCACCGTTGCCAGCGAGCAGATAGGAGCGCAACAACAGGATGCCGACCCGGCCACGCGCCTTTGACGAGGTCGGCAGCGCCGAGAGGTCCTCGGCGATGCGGCCCTTCATGCGCGGGTGGTAAACGCCCACATCCGGGTACTCGACCGGCGCCTGCGCCTCGACCTTGCCACGCCAGACCTTGCGCGGACCGTCGGCATAGCGGCCCACCAGCGCGCGCACCAGGTTGAGCATGTTGTCCTCAGACCCGCCGAGCCAGTACTGCAGCGTGAGGAAGTAGGCGCGCGCGTCCTGCGCCGTGCCGGGGATGAAGCGCAGGATCTGCGGCAGCCGGCGCAGCATCTTCATCTGCTGCGCACCGCCCTTCGGCGCGTTCTCGCGGTTTCCGCGCAGCTTCTTGAGCAGCGCCATGGCCGGGCTGGTCGGCCCGCTCATGTCGAACTTGCCGATGCGCGTGAGTTTGACCACCTCGGGTGCTGACATGATGCAGAGCATGGCGTCGCACTGGTCGCGCTTCTCGCGCAGCAGAGGCATCAGGGGCTGGAAATGGTCCTCGAGGAACAGCATGGCGACGACGACGATGTCGGCGTGCCGGATGTCGTCACGGCAGGCCTCGAGGGCGGTCTCGCTCGCGCTCCACTCGGAGGCGGCGTGCATCTTCAAGTCGATGCCAGGATGCTGTCGTGCCAGCGTGGCACGCGCGCGCAAGGTGGCGCTGGCCACGTGCGTATCCATCGTGACGATGACGACACGGATGTCGGACTCGAGCGGGACGCGGGAACCTCTGACCTGGGTGTCCATGGGTCCTAGCGGCCGAAGTGGGCCTTGGCCTCGTAAAGGGTCTCGACGGTAATCAGCCCGACGCCGTGCTCGCTGGCGTAGCGCTCGGTGTTGCGCCTGGCCTTGCCGCGCACGAAGAAGGGGATCTTGCCGAGCTCCTTCTGCGCGTCGTTGGCCCACACCGGTTCGCCAGCGGCAGGCTCGCTCGCACTCGACGAGGCGGCGATGCCGGCAGCCGCCTCACTGATCGCGATCGGCGCGTCGGACTGCGGCGGCTGCGGCCGCGAACTGCCATGCCCCAGGTGCGACGCAGCGGCGCCATCGTGGAACTCGAAGTCCTCGCGGAACATGCCGAGCAGATGCTCTTCCAGCCCCATCATCAGCGGGTGGACCCAGGTGTCGAACAGCACATTGGCGCCCTCGAAGCCCATCTGCGGGGCATAGCGGGCCGGGAAGTCCTGCACATGGATCGGCGCCGAGATGACTGCACACGGCACACCCAGGCGCTTGGCGATGTGGCGCTCCATCTGCGTGCCGAGAACCAGCTCGGGCTGCAACTCAGCGACGCGCGCCTCGACCTCGAGGTAGTCGTCGGTGATCAGCGCCTCGACGCCGTACTTCTCGGCGGCAGCGCGGACCTCGCGCGCGAACTCGCGGCTGTAGGTGCCAATACCGACCACGGTGAAGCCGAACTCCTCGGCCGCGACTCGTGCGGCTGCCACGGCATGGGTGCCATCGCCAAAAACGAACACGCGCTTGCCGGTAAGGTAGGTCGAGTCGACCGAGCGCGAATACCAGGGCGCACGCGAGCGGCCCGCAGCCTGAGCCGTGTCGTTGTCGATGCCGGCGAGTGCGGCGACCTCGGCGATGAACTCGCGGGTCGCGATGGCACCGATCGGGATGGTCTTGGTGTAAGGCTGCCCGAACCCTCGCTGCAGCCAGTTGGCTGCACTCTGGGCGGTCTCGGGGTAGAGCACGACGTTGAAGTCGGCCTCGCCGAGGCGTGCCAGGTCTGCCGCTGTGGCGCCCTGCGGCGCGACCACGCGAACTTCGACGCCGATGCTCTCGAGCAGGCCACGGATCTCGCGCACATCGTCGCGATGGCGGAAACCAAGCGCCGTCGGACCGAGGATGTTGCACGACGGCTTGACACCCTCAGCGCGCACCGGGCGCGGCGTGCCCGGCGCCGGAACGTACGGACCGGCGAGACCACGGACCATCTGGTAGAAGGTCTCGGCGGCGCCCCAGTTCTCCTTCTTCTGATACGAAGGCAACTCGAGCGGAATGACCGGTATAGGCAGGTCGAGTGCGGCGGCAAGACCACCCGGATCGTCCTGGATCAACTCGGCGGTGCACGAGGCACCGACCATCATCGCGGCTGGCTTGAAACGCTCATGCGCCTCGCGCGCGGCATTCTTGAACAGTTCGGCAGTGTCGCCACCGAGGTCGCGCGCCTGGAAGGTGGTGTAGGTGACCGGCGGCCGCTTGGGCAGGCGCTCGATCATGGTGAACAGCAGGTCGGCATAGGTGTCGCCCTGCGGCGCGTGCAGCACGTAGTGCACGTCCTCGAGCGCGGTGGCGATGCGCATCGCGCCGACGTGCGGCGGGCCCTCGTAGGTCCAGAGCGTGAGCTGCATGGCTACACCTGCCCTTCCAGCGCCTTAAGGCGCTCGCGGCGGTTGAAGGGCCGGGCAAAGAGCTCGGCGAGGTCACCTGCCTGATCGAAGCCGTGGGTCGGGCTGAAGACCAACTCGATCGACCACTTGGTGGTGATGCCCTCTGACTCGAGTGGATTGGCCAGACCGAGCCCGCAGACGACGATGTCCGGGCGAGCGGCGCGGCAGCGATCGAGCTGGCGTTCAACGTCTTGGCCCTCAGAGAGCGCAGTGCCCTCGGGCAGCAGATCGAGTTCTTGTGCCAGAAGTTGCCGGTGCAGATAGGGCGTACCGACCTCGAGCGGGCGCATGCCGAGTTCGCGGGCCAAAAAACGCGCCAGCGGCAGTTCGAGTTGCGAATCAGGGAAGAAGAAGATGCTGCGACCAGCGAGCCGCTCACGATGCCGGGCGATGCCAGCGCGGGCACGCTCGCGCTGTGGCGCAATGACCTGCTCGAAATGCGTGGTCGGCACGCGGAAGGCGTCGGCGGCGGCGCGCATCCAAAGGGTGGTGCCCTCTTCGCCGAACGGGAACGGCGCGGCGATGTGCTGCGCACCGCGCGCTTCGAGTGCGCGGACCGTATCGCCCAGGAAAGGCTGGGTGAGCAGGAAACGGGTGTTCGGCCCAACTGCAGGCAGCTCGGTCGAGCGCCGCGGCGGAAAGCCGGCGACGCGCTCGATGCCCATGGCGCGGAAGGTGCGCAGAAACTGGTCTTCGACAATGTCGGCCACGGTGCCGACCAGCAGCAACTCTGGCTCTGCACCCGGGGCAGCCTGCGGCAGCTCGGGTACGAGCGCGGCGAGACAGGCGTCTTCGCCTTGCGTGAAGGTGGTCTCGATACCGCTGCCCGAGTAGTTGAGCACGCGCGTGCGGCCGCGGTGGATGCCATCGAGCCGCTCAGCCGCGCGATGCAGGTCGAGCTTGATCACTTCGGAGGGGCAAGACCCGACCAGGAACAACAGCTTGATGTCGGGGCGGCGATCGAGCAGGCGCCCGACCACGCGATCGAGTTCTTCGTTGGCGTCGGCCAATCCGGCCAGGTCGCGGTCGTCGATGATGGCGGTGGCGAAACGCGGCTCGGCAAAGATCATCACGCCGGCGGCCGACTGGACCAAGTGGGCGCAGGTGCGGGAGCCGACAACCAGGAAGAACGCGTCCTGGATCTTGCGGTGCAGCCAGATGATGCCGGTCAGGCCGCAGAACACCTCACGCTGACCGCGCTCACGCAGCACCGGTGCATCGCCGCAGCCGGCATCGCGCGGGCGGAACTCAACCACGGCATTCATGCTGCAGCCTCCATGACATCAGGCCCGGAGGACCTCGCAGCCCTGTCGCGCTCACCCTGCAGGCGCGCCATGCGCAGCTTCCAGATGAACTGCCCGGCGTTGATCACATAGGTGGCGTAGGCGGCGAGCGCCAGCAGCATCTGCTCCCGAACAGTGAGCCAACCCGTGAACAATGCCACCAGGTAGCCGGTGTGCAGCGCGATGACCAGCATGCTGAACACGTCTTCCCAAAAGAACGGGCGGGCAAACAGGTACCGACCGAACACGACCTTCTCCCAGATCGCGCCGGTGACCATGATCGTGTAGAGAAACAAGGTCTTGATCACCACTGAGATGGCCGCTGCCGACTCACCTTCACCGGTTTGCAAGAAGCGCAGAACCAGAAACAGGCTCACCAGGAAGGCGACGAACTGCAGCGGCGCGAGGACGCCCTGCACCAGCGTCCACGGCGTCTGATCGCGGCGCCGGCGCTCCTCCTCGGTGTATAGGGCCGGTCTGTCTTCGCCGGCTGTTTGCTGCTGCATAGACCTGTCTCCGCCCACCATGTACCTGCCTTCACCCACTGGGGGCACCCACTGGGATTGGTGCCGACCAATCTAGATGTAGCAAGCAAGAGTGTCAATCAAACTGTACGTCTATTATCATTTACAACGAACAGCCGATAGCAACCCAGAGGCGGTAAAAAAAGCAGCGGCCAACACAACATGACATCTGTCAGGCGTGCGAGTCACTTTCGGCGCTGTAGTGGTTGACAGTGAGATGGCCGGAGAGCGACCATGCTCAAATAAGAAAAGCAGCATTAGAAAAACAGCTGGTCCGGTATCACACACTCTTAACCGGAGGTAGCGCTTATGAGCGCAATGTCAATGTCCTCAAGACATGACGCCGGCGACTCGTCGGAAGCCGATTCGGCTGATAGCGAGAACTGGTCCGGCACGCATTCGTGGCAAGCCAGCCAAGAGGCATCTGGCATGGCCGGTCACGAGACTCGCCAGACCCTGATGCAGACGCTGAACGCCGAGATCATTCCGCGGCTCTTGAGGTCTCACCGGCCCGAGGCGGTCGACCTCCCGCGCCATCTTCCCGCGCCCATCGAAGACGCAGACATCGAACGTTTCATGCAGGCCTGCATCGACTCCGTACCGGCGCACCACGAGAACGCCTTTGCGAACTTCCGTGCCGATGGCCACGAATTGCCGCACCTCTATTTGAACCTGCTGACCCCGACCGCGCGCCGCATCGGCAGGCTGTGGGAAACCGACGACTGCACATTCCCCGAGGTCACGCTCGCCCTTTTCAGGTTGCAGCGACTGCTGCACAGCCTTAACGACGAGTTCTGCGCCACCCCGACCTACCGGCAGCCGCAACACCGCATCCTGTTGGCGCCGGTCCCTGGCAGCCATCACACATTCGGTTTTTACATGCTGAGCCAGTTCTTCCGCCGCGATGGCTGGAACGTCTGCAGCACGATCGAATCTGAACCGGCTGCCCTGGTGGCGGCAGCAAGGGCCGACTGGTACGACGTCGTCGCACTCTCGGTGAGCAGCAGCGAGGACCTCGAGCGGCTCAGAACACTGGTTCACGAGATCCGCTGCGCGTCGCTCAACCCGCGCGTCGGCATCATGGTCGGTGGCCCGCTCGGCATGGACGACAGAGTGCGCGAGATGCTCGGCGCCGAAGCCTACTCGGGTGATGCCCTGGAGGCCTTGCGCGCGGCGGATCGGCTGGTCCGCGAGCGGGAGCGGCCGAATTGAAGAACCCCACAGGCCACATGCAACAGATCGGATACCCGGACGCCGGTGAAGTGGTGGGTTCTATCGAGCCGTCAGCCGCTGCATCCCTGTTGTCGGCGGCCTCAGATATCTCGCTGGTGCTCGACAGCGACGGCCGTGTCCTGCGGGCTCGACTCAGCCAACCCGACTCGCAACTCGAGCAATCGCGGAACTGGATCGGCCGGATGCTCCCCGATGTCGTCTCGGTGGAGTGCCGAGAAAAAGTCGAGGCACTTCTTGATGACGCTCGCAGTGGCCGGGCGCGCAAGTGGCGGCATCTGAACCATACGGATCGCGAGGGTCGGGTATTACCGATCCAGTACAGCGCCATCAAGCTCTCGGATGGCCAGCTTCTAGCCTTCGGTCGCGACCTGCGCGGCGTCACTGAGCTGCAGCAGCGCCTGGTCGAGTCGCACCAAGCCATGGAGCGCGACTACCAACGCATGCGTCAGATGGAGGCGCGCTACCGGCTGCTGTTCGAGACCGCACCGGAACCCATGCTAGTGGTTGATGCCTCGAGCCGGCGCATCCTCGAGGCCAACACGGCTGCCGAACGCGCACTTGGTAACCAGGCGCGCAAGCAAGCGGGCCGGCTGCTTGTGGACTGCTTCGATGGCGCCGACCGGGCCGAACTCGATGCCCTGATGACGAGCGTGTTGAGCGCCGGACGCGGTGAGACCGCCCGCGCAAGAATGGCGGGTGCCGGCAGCGAAACAGCCATCAACATGACCCTGTTCCGGCACGACAACCAGAGCCTCTTCCTGGTGCGCATGAGCAACCAAGAACTCGCATCGACTCAGGGCGCCGAAGACCACCGCGCGCTGACGCTTGAGGCACTCGGCGCGTCGCCAGACGGCTTTGTCGTGACCGATGCCAGCGGCACCGTGGTCACGGCCAATCAAGCTTTTGCTGATCTTTGTCAGGTCGGCCACCCCAACGCGCTGCTCGGTGAGTCGCTCGACCGCTGGCTGGGGCGCTCTGGCGTAGACCTGTCGGTGCTGCTTGCCAATCTGCGCCAGCGCGGATCGGTGCGCCTGTTCGCGACCACGTTGCGCGGCGAAAACGGGCTCCAGACCGGGGTCGAGATGTCGGCACGCTCGGTACACGTCGGTGGCCGCCAATACCTGAGTTTCAGCGTGCGCGATGTCGCCACGCGGCTTGAGGAACAATCGACACAAGATGGTCTGACGCGCAGTGCCAGCCAACTCACCGAACTGGTCGGACGGGTTCCACTCAAGGACATCGTCGGCGAGACCGCCGAACTCATCGAGAAACTCTGCATCGAGGCTGCTCTCGAACTCACCCGCGACAATCGCGCCAGCGCCGCCGAGATGCTCGGACTCTCGCGCCAGAGCCTGTACGTCAAGCTGCGCCAATACGGGCTTGGCGATCTGGGTGAACGCACGGATCGCTAGCCGTGGCAGGACCAGCGGACCGCGTCGTCACGACTCCTGAGACGGCGCCACCGGGCCAGCCGGTCGCCACGCTGATCCTCGTCGACGTTGCCGAAGGCTCGCGGGTCTGGGGCTACTCGCGTTTTGTCATGGGAGGGTTCGGCACCGGGAACATTGCCGGCCTGCGTATGTACAAGGTGCTCGGCAGCGGCCATGACGGCGGGTTTGGCCTGCGCCCCAGTCCGACGCGCCAAGGGTTTTTCTGCGTGTTCGATGACGACATCACCGCGCGCAGCTTTCTCGCCGAGAACCCCTTGGTCGAGCGCTACCGCAGCCACGCGCGCGAGTTCTTCAGCGTTCGGCTGCACACCTATTCGTGCAAGGGCGCATGGTCGGGGCTGAGCCTGCCGCCAGTCACCGATACGCCGACGCTAGGCCCGATCGCTGCGCTGACCCGCGCCTCGATCAAGCCAGCGCAGGCCGCCGCATTCTGGCGCAAAGCTCCGCCTGCGCAGGCTGACCTCGAACACGCCGAGGGCTGCCTGCTCGCCGCCGGCCTGGGTGAGGCTCCGCTATTGCGCCAGGCGACTTTTAGCGTCTGGGGCGGCGTCGACGACATGGACCGCTATGCCCGGCGCGGCGCCCACCTCGACGCCATCAAGGCGGCACATCGCCACGGCTTCTTTTCCGAGTCGATGTTCGCGCGCTTTGTGCCGGTAGACATGCGCGGAACCTACAAAGGCCGAGTGTACGGATGAGACGCAGCCCAACGGATCATCGCGTGGTGGTGGTCGGTGGTGGCGTCGGCGGATTGGCGGCAGCAGCAGACCTGGCGAGACAAGGCCTCGATGTGACACTGCTTGAGCGCGCCGCGGGGGTGGGCGGCAAGTTGCGTCAGGTCTCGGCGGGTGGACACGGCGTGGACGCCGGGCCGACCGTGTTCACCATGCGCTGGGTGTTCGAGGGGCTGTTCGGCGACTCCGGCGCACGACTCGAGGACGAACTCGTTCTGGAACCCGTGCAGGTGCTGGCCCGCCACGCCTGGGGCAGCGGCGGCAAGCTCGACCTGTTCGCCGACCCGCAACGCTCGGCCGAGGCCATCGGCACCTTTGCCGGGCCGGCAGAAGCGCGCCGCTACCTTGCCTTTTGCGCACAGACACGCGAGGTCTACGGCGCACTCGAGGGCCCCTACATCCGCTCACATCGGCCGACGCTCCCCAGCATGATGGTCGACCTCGGCATCCGCGGCTCCAAGGCGCTTTTCAGCCTCGGCCTGTTCAGCGACCTCTGGGCCTCGCTGGCTAAGCATTTCCACGACCCGCGCCTGCAGCAATTGTTCGGCCGCTACGCCACCTACTGTGGCTCCTCGCCCTTCGATGCGCCGGCAACGCTGATGCTGGTGGCGCACGTCGAGACGCAGGGCGTGTGGACGGTGCGTGGTGGCATGGTTGAGGTCGGGCGCGCATTGGCGCGATTGGCGGAGCGCAACGGCGCAAAGATCCGCACCGGCGCGCACGTCGAAGCCATCGAGATGCGGCAAGGCCGCGTCTGCGGTGTGCGTCTGGCGGGCGGCGAAACGCTGCCGGCCGACTCGGTGGTGTTCAACGGCGACAGCCAGGCGCTGGCGCGCGGCTTGCTGGGGCCGGGCGTGCAACCGGCGGTCGAGCGGATCGAGCCACAGGCCAGATCGCTCTCGGCGATGACCTGGTGCATGCATGCCACCACCCGTAACTTTCCATTGGTGCACCACAACGTCTTCTTTGATGATGACTACCGCAGCGAATTCCGGGACATCTTCGGCCACGGCCAGTTGCCCCGCAAAGCCACCGTCTATCTGTGTGCACAGGACCGCCACGATGATGACGCCCCCCTGCCGGAAGGCGAACGCCTGCTGGCGCTGGTCAATGCCCCCGCGATCGGTGACCTGCGCGACCTGGACCCCGAGGAGATCGAACGATGCCACGCCAACGCAATGGACTTGATGCGCCGCTGTGGGCTGGAACTGGACTGCGAGCCGTCGCAGTCGGTGCTGACCGGGCCGCAGGGCTTCGAGGCGCTGTTTCCGGCGACCGGCGGAGCCCTTTACGGGGAGGCCTGCCACGGCTGGATGGCGTCGTTCCGACGGCCCGCGTCATGGACCCGCATACCGGGCCTATACCTGGCGGGGGGCAGCGCCCATCCGGGTCCGGGGGTCCCCATGGCCACCCTTTCGGGCCGGTTGGCGGCCGCCACGCTGATGGCTCACCTCGATTCGACCAGCCGGTCGGCGAGGGTGCATATCTCTGGTGGTATGTCGATGCCCTGAGCGACTGCGGGCAGTACGGCCTCACCGTCATCGCCTTCGTTGGCAGCGTCTTCTCGTCGTACTACCACTGGGCGCAGACTCGCGGCCGCGGCGACCCGGAGAACCACTGCTGCATCAATGTCTGCCTCTACGGCCCAGGTGTGCGCCGCTGGACCATGACCGAGCGCTCGCGCGCCAGCATGTCGAGAGGGGCGGACCACTTCACCGTGGGGCCGAGCCACCTGCACTGGGATGGCGACGCACTCATCATAGCCGTGGACGAATGGTCCAACCCGCTGCCGCGGCGGGTGCGCGGCACCGTCCGCGTCCACCCACGGTCGCTGTCGGCGCGCACCTGGGCGCTCGACGACGGCGGGCGCCACCACTGGGGCCCGCTGGCACCCTCGGCACGCATCGAGGTGGCGCTAAGCCACCCGGACCTGCGCTGGCAGGGTGATGGCTACTTTGATTCCAACGAGGGCATCGAGCCGATCGAGCGGCCGTTCGCGAGTTGGGACTGGTCGCGCTCGATCCTTGCAGACGGCAGCAGCGCGGTGATCTACGACGTGCGGCAAAAGAGCGGGGATGACCGCCTGCTCGCGCTCCGCTTTGGCACCGATGGCACGGTGAGCGATTTCCCGGCTGACGCGCGCCACACGCTGCCGCGCACATTCTGGCGCGTGCCGCGACAGATGCGCAGTGCCGACCCACCCCAGCTGATCGAGACACTCGAGGACACACCGTTCTACCAGCGCGCAGTACTCGAGGCGACGCTAGCCGGCGAGCGCGCGCTGACCTTTCACGAGAGCCTTGATGTCGGCAGGCTGGAGCGACTGAGCACCCGGCTGATGCTGCCGTGGCGGATGCCCCGACTACGTTGAGGCCCGTTTTGGCTTGAGCCTGACTTGCATGGAGCCCGGCTGCGTCGGCACTCAGCGCAGCGCGAGGGTCCTCTGCTGCCGGTCGCGCACAGCGACCCGCTCGAACATCTGCACGATCGCAACAGTGCGCTCGACGAACGACTGTGCCGTGGCAAACCGCGGCGGCTGATCGGTCACGGATTCGACAAGGAAGCGCACCGAAGGCGGTACTGGTAAGGGTCCTGCAGCGCGCCCGGCCATCATCGCGCTGGCGAGGCTGGCGCGAAGCAGCAGCGCGAATTTGCGGCGGCCGGATACCACCGCCCGGCTGCTCACCGAATCGCACCCACGCCGCTCGACCTCACGGCCGATCTCTGCATAGACCAGCCGCGCCGCCATCATGGCGGGCCGACAGTTGCGCGGCAGGTCGGCGATGCCGGTCTGCGCAAGCTCGTAGTGGCGATCGGCCTCGGCCAAAAGTCGCGCAGTGACCGCGCACACCGCTGGCAGCGGCTGCGGGTCGGCGAGCCATGCGTCGAGGTCGACACCGGCCTCGCGCAGCCAGCCTAAAGGCAAATAGACGCGACCGTTGCGCGCGTCTTCACCGACGTCGCGGGCGATGTTGGTGAGCTGCATCGCCAGCCCGAGCTCGCAGGCACGCGCCAGCGTCTCCGGCGCTCGTGCGCCCATGATCAGCGCCATCATCGCGCCGACAGTGCCGGCGACCCGCGCGGCGTAGTCAAGCAATTCGTCGAGCGTCTCGTAGCGGCGCCCCACGGCGTCCCAGGCGAAGCCTTCGAGCAGCGCCTGCGGCAGCACTCGTGGGATGCCGTAGCGTTCCACCATGGGGGCAAAGGCTTGGTCGGCCACTGCCGGAAACGGCTCGCCGGCGTAGATGGCGTCGAGCCGACGGCACAAGCCGGCCAGCGCCTCGTGCGGGTCCTCGGCAAAGTCGATGGCGTCGTCGGCCACCCGGCAGAAGGCGTACAGGGCCGTCGCCGGCTCGCGGTAGGCTGGCGCCAGCAGCCGCGAGGCGGCAAAAAATGACTTCGAGCCGCCGCGCAACATCTCGGTACAGGTGGTGTCCTCAGCGTAGTGCGGCGCTGCGGCGGGCAGGTCCTCGCGTCTCACAGGCGGCCCTCCAACACGGTGGCGGGCTCTGGCAGCACCGATTCCAGCGCCTTGGCCGATGCCAACACACCCGGCATGCCGGCACCCGGGTGGGTGCTGGCGCCGACCATGTATAGGCCGCGGATGTCCTCGCTGCGGTTGTGCGGGCGGAACCAGGCACTCTGCGTGAGGACCGGCTCGAGGCCGAAGGCCGCGCCCTTGAACGACAGCAGCCGGTCGCGAAAATCGAGCGGCGTGGTCACGAACGAGGTCACCACGTCCTTTTCGAAGCCGGGCAGCACGGTGGCATCAAGGTGCTTCGCGATGGCCTGACGGTAGGTCTCGGCGAACGCCGGCCAGTCGGTGCCACTGTCCAGATGCGGCACTGGCGAAAGCGCGTAGAAGGTGTCGCAGCCCGGCGGCGCCATCGAAGGATCGGTCGCGGTGGGCCGGTGCAGGTAGAGGCTGAAGTCGTCGGCCAGCTTGTGACGCTTGAAGATGTCGGTGAGCAGCCCCTGGTAGCGCGGGCCGAGCACCATCATGTGGTGCGGCACGTCGTGGAACTGCTTGCGGGTGCCGAAGTACCAGACGAACAGGCTCATGGAGTAGCGGCCGCCCTCCACCCGGCGGTCGGTCCAGTGCCGGCGATGCTCGGGCTTGATCAGGTGCTTGTAGGTCCACGCGGTGTCGGCGTTGCTCACCACGATGTCGGCCTCGAGGTGCTGCCCGTTGGCCAGCCGCACGCCAGTGGCGCGGCCCTTGCTCACGGTGATCTCGGCCACCTCGGCGTTGCAGATGAGCGTGCCGCCCTGCCCCTTGAGCAGGCCCACCAAGCCCCTGACCAGCGCACCGGTGCCACCCATCGCCCAGTGCACACCGTGGCGCTTCTCGAGCGCGGTGATCAGGCTGTAGACCTGCGTCACCGAGAACGGGTTACCGCCGATCAGGAGCGGGTGCAAGCTCATGACCATGCGCAGCTTGGGGTCCTTGAGGTGCTTGGCGGCGAGGCTGTAGAGCGTCTTCCAGGCGCGCATGCGCACCATCGCCGGCAGTGCGGCGAGCAGGTCGGCGATGCTGTCGAAGGCCTTCTCACTGAGGCCAAGGAAACCGTGCCGGTAGCAGTGCTCGGCATCGGCCAGAAAGCGCCGGTAGCCGGCCACATCACCCGGCGAGAAGCGCGCCACCTCGGCGATCATCTGTTCCTCGTCGCCGCGGTAGTCGAACCAGGTGCCGTCCTCAAAACGTACTCGGTAGAATGGATCCATCAGGCGCAGATCGATGTCATCGGACATCTTCTTGCCGCACAGCGTCCACAATTCCTCGAACAGGAAAGGCGCGGTGACGATGGTCGGGCCAGCATCAAACACAAAGCCATCGCGGCGGTGCACATAGGCGCGGCCGCCAGGGGCGTCGAGCTTCTCAAGCACGGTAACCTGATAGCCACGCGCGGCGAGACGGATGGCGGCGGCAAGGCCACCGAAGCCGCTGCCGATGACCAGCGCGACCGGCTTCCGCGGGCCGCTATCGGCAGCAACCTCCGGGAGGACCGGCTTCGATTCCATCAGCATTCGGTGCGGTCTCCGGCAAGGGTTGGAACATCGATATGACGTGCTGGCGGAGCACGGGCCCCACTCCTCAGCTGCGAGGGCAAGCACACCATCGCGCCCGTCGATGCATACATGTCATGCGGCGATGACGCAAGACTGTAAATTGCGATTGACGGTGGAAAATGTCAAGTGTGAGAATGGTTCCATGAGTGCCGTGACCCACGCCTACCCGGCCCCGTCGGCAGTCGCTGAACTGCTGAAGCCGATCACCTGGTTCCCGCCGATGTGGGCGTTCGCCTGCGGCGTGGTGGCGTCAGGGCAGCCGTTTGCGGGTCATTGGTCGCTCATCGTCATCGGTGTGCTGCTGGCTGGTCCGTTGGTATGCGCCACCAGTCAGGCGGTCAACGACTGGTTCGATCGCCATGTCGACGCCATCAACGAACCGCAGCGACCGATTCCCTCTGGGCGCATGCCGGGCCGTTGGGGCCTCTACGTCGCCATCGCCTGGACACTGCTCTCGCTGCTGGTGGCGAGCACACTGGGCGACTGGGGCTTTCTCGCCGCGGTGCTCGGGCTGGCTTTGGCGTGGGCCTACAGCGCGCCGCCGCTGCGCCTGAAACTCAACGGCTGGTGGGGCAACGCCGCTTGCGGGCTCTGCTACGAGGGTCTCGCCTGGGTCACTGGCTCGGCGGTGATGGCTGGTGGGGCCATGCCGGACGAACGTTCGCTGCTGCTGGCATTGCTCTACAGCATCGCGGCGCACGGCATCATGACCCTCAACGACTTCAAGTCGATCCAGGGCGACCGGCAAATGGGTGTGCGCTCGCTGCCGGTGCAGTTGGGCGCTGATGGCGCAGCCCGCTCGGCGTGCTGGACCATGGCGCTGCCGCAGGTGGTGGTGGTCGCCGTGTTGCTGCAGTGGGGCGCGCCGCTGCACGCGCTGGTCATCGTCGGGCTCATCGTCGGGCAGCTGGTGATGATGCGCTGGTTCGTCGCGCGGCCGGTCGAGCGTGCGCTGTACTACAGCGGCTTTGGCGTGCCCATCCTGGTCAGCGGCATGATGGTCGCAGCCTGGGCACTGCGAGGGATCGTCGCCATGCCGGCCTCGACACCGGGAGTGCTGGGATGACCGCGCCAACCATAGCTACGCAACGTCAACTCGGCTGGACCGGTATCGTCCGGCTCGGTCTGGTGCAGGCCTGCATCGGCTCGATCGTCGTGCTCACCACCTCCACCCTTAACCGCGTCATGGTGGTCGAGCTCGCACTGCCGGCGCTCCTTCCGGGTTTGCTGGTCGCCATCCACTACGCGCTGCAGATCCTGCGCCCGCGCATGGGCTTCGGCTCCGACCAGAGCGGCCGACGCACACCGTGGATCGTCGGCGGCATACTGATGCTCTCAGCCGGCGGCGTGGTCTCGGCCATCGCCACGGCGTGGATGGCAACCGCGCCCACTTCTGGCCTGCTGCTCGCCGTGCTCGGCTTCACGCTGATCGGTGTCGGCGTGTCGGCGGCGGGCACCTCACTGCTGGTGCTGCTCGCCAAATCGGTGGCGGACCACCGGCGGGCCCCAGCGGCAACCATCGTCTGGATCATGATGATCGCCGGTTTTGCGGTGACGGCCGGCGTAGCCGGGTCGCTGCTCGACCCCTACTCGCCGCAGCGTTTGGTCGAGGTGGCGAGCGGCATCTCGGCCATCGCCGTGGTCACCACTCTGCTCGCCCTGTTCCGCCTCGAGACCGACGGTGCGCCGGTGCTGGCCGAGGACCGCACACCCTTTGTGCAGGCGCTCCGCCGCGTCTGGGACGAGCCCGACGCGCGCCAATTCACCGTCTTCATCTTCGTCTCGATGCTCGCCTTCTCGGCGCAAGACCTCATCCTCGAGCCGTTCGCCGGGCTGGTGTTCGGCTTCACCCCGGGCGAATCGACTCGCCTCTCGGGGGTGCAGCACAGCGGCGTGCTGGCCGGCATGATCGTGGTGGCACTGGCCGGCAGCCGACGCGCCCGGCCCACGAGCGAGACATTGCGTAACTGGACGGTCGGCGGCTGCATCGCCTCGGCGCTCGCCCTGCTGGGGCTGGTGGCTGGCGGTGCCCTCGGCGGCGAGTGGCCCCTCAAGGCCAATGTTTTTGCGCTCGGCGCGGCGAATGGCGCGTTCTCGATCGCCGCCATCGCCTCGATGATGCAACTGGCCAGCCGCGGCGAGACCGGCCGCGAGGGCGTGCGCATGGGCCTCTGGGGCGCCTCGCAGGCCATCGCCTTTGGCATCGGCGGGCTTGGCGGCGCGGTGGCGAGCGATCTAGCGCGCCGTGTCATCAGCGACACCGGCCTCGCCTACGGCAGCGTGTTCCTGCTCGAAGGGCTGCTGTTCCTCGCCGCGGCGCGCCTCGCCGCCGCCATCTCGACGCGCCCGGCCACACCGGCAGTGGCATTACACGACTTCCGCGATGCGGCGCCCCAAGCCGACACGCGACATCCCGAGAAACCGAACGACCAATCCAGAACCTGGAAAAGGGGAGAGCGCCATGCGCCAGCCTGAAACCTTTGACGTGGTCGTGATCGGCGGCGGACCCGCTGGTTCGACAGCAGCCGACGACCTGGCCCGTGCCGGACGCAACGTCTTGCTGCTTGACCGCGCCGGGCGTATCAAGCCCTGTGGCGGAGCCATCCCACCGCGCGCCATCAACGATTTCAACATCCCCGACGAGCTGCTGGTCGCCAAGGCGCGCTGCGCCCGGATGATCTCGCCCAAGGACGAGAAGGTCGACATCCCCATCGAGGGTGGCTTTGTCGGCATGGTCGATCGCGAACAGTTCGACGAGTGGCTGCGCCAGCGCGCCGCATCGCACGGTGCCGTGCGCCGCACCGGTCTCTACCGTCGCATCGAGCG
>Ga0172372_10005218_pt1 | contig 18157 bp, 14 predicted proteins | sample LakKiv5m_2_FD_114544 | JGI IMG/M metagenome (GOLD analysis project Ga0172372, IMG submission 114544) | Freshwater microbial communities from Kabuno Bay, South-Kivu, Congo - kab_092012_9.5m | ecosystem: Environmental > Aquatic > Freshwater > Lake | place: Democratic Republic of the Congo...
AAAGGAAAGGAGGGCAAAAAGGGAAGGACTGATAGGGGCAACCAATGGAAAAGCAAACGGAGCGAAAAGGGGGGGGGGGGGGGGGGGGGGGGGAACGCCCCAAGAATAAACAACGGGCACGCAGTGCCCGCTATCCTATTACGTCCCTCCCCTCGGGGAGGGTTAGGGTGGGGGATCACAAATACCCTACTAAAATCACGGTGACCAAATCGCTATTATCATGTAATATGCCCTCCATACTATTTTTTATGAGGTGCAATATGGCTAAATTATTCGTTAATGACACAGAAATTGATATCGCAGATGGTGAAAAAATTGTAGACGCCATCGAAGAAGCCGGCGTCCCCATCGGTTGTAGCAACGGTGTTTGCGGCACCTGCGAAGTTGAAGTCGCCTCCGGCTTAGAATTCCTGTCTGACTTAACGGATGAAGAACGTGACTTGGGTATGGAAGGCAATAAACGACTCGGTTGCCAATGCATGATTAAGGGTGGCGAAGTTAAACTAACGTTTTAATTTGCCCCTCATTAACGTTAACCAATCTAAAAATACCGGCAACTGATAATCCGGATACGTCCAAGGCATCACCTGCCACTCTTTGTTTCTGAATATTAATTCAACCTCCCCATAAATGCCCACCTCAATCGGAATTCGGTGGGCATAGTTTTTACTCGATACCAATATTAAACTGTATTCCGTTAACCACCCAGGATCAATATTCACTCGTCGCTTTCCATCAATCGCCCAACGCCCCTCTTCCAATACCGCCCATCTTTTAAGCTCAATAAGCCCCCCCCCCATCAAGGGCCGACGACACGCTACCCATACTCTCACAATGCCCTCCCCCATTTCATGGGTGTAATACGAATACTCCCTTACCCCCAATTCCAATTGGCCCACCACATCAACCCCTAAATCATTGAGTATCGTTGAAACACAATCCCCCATTCCCCTCGAATACAAAAATCCCAACAATACCAGCGAACCTGGTAATGCCATTTCCGACATCATCTCACTAAGATTTGGATAACGCCAAAACCAATCGCTTTAACTCAGCATAATTTAAAAAACCCACTTTTCGATCGACAATCACAAAGTCTGGACTAATAAAATAAGTGGTGGGAATCCCTGGAATCGCACCCAACACACCCACATTAGAATCACCCAAAAAAATAACAGGAAAATTAGCTGATTTAATAAACGATTGAACCGGCTCCACCGTGTCATCCATCGACATTGCCAATACCTGTACTTTTTGAGGCATCTCTGTTTGAAGTTTAATTAAATCAGGAAATTCCTTCCGACAAGGTGGGCACCATGTGGCAAAATAATTAACCACAATTACTTTTCCGCGATACGACGACAACGTAATCGGCCCCCGATTTAAACTCGTTAACTTAAAATTGGTAGCTGGCTTGATTTTAAATGAACGATCTAAATAACTCGTTTGCGCCAACCCCAATGTACTTAAAACAACCAAAAATAAACCCGTTACCCATACCCTCATTTTGATTTTCTCCTTCATTATTTTAAATAATCATATCCCAGCACACCTCATTCCGCCACCCTTACCAACCGCATATTCTATATGCCCCCACCCCATTGCTTTCCATTTCAAAAAAAACATCTAAAAAATTAAATTCATTTTTTTGATCCATCAATCCGATAACAAGGCGATGGATAGTTTAGTGAGAGCAAAATCAGCACAATCAGTAAGGTTTAAGCCAGTAACCCCCCCTGGTTCTATGTTACCGCCCAGTGGGTTGCATTTACTGGCGCCAAGTCAAAACAGCCTTTTACAAGAATGGATCAAGAGTCGTGATTGGATGGCCCAAACCGTACATACCCCAGCGGGTCCATCACGCATTAAAGATGTGATCGAACATAGCCAAAGCTGGGTTGAATGGGATGCGACCCATGGGCATTATAGTAGGCATCCAAATCCTAATCCCGTTAGAGTCAAAGGTGGGGCGGCATGGGATCTTTATGCGACACACAGTCAAATTGCCCATCGCCCCCGATTGCACGATGTGGATATCGGTATTGGGGTATCATCTGTTCAGGAAATTCTCGCATTACTAAACCACCTTAGGTTAGCACATTGTATCGATACACATCCCCATTTTCGTAAAAGCAGGTCACCCGATGTTGATCACCATCGTTTTAGTTTGTTATACAACCAAGGCGAATTTATTGGCTGTTCATTTACATTGCCATCAACCATTCAGGGGGGTCTAGACTTGGACTTTAGTATTATGTTGGAAGGAACCAGTGGTTATGATTATGTCCATTCCGATTTGGAAATTTCTTTAACCCCCAATCTAGTCGATGCGCTTGTTCATACACCTCATGGTCACTCACTGAACGACGTTATCAATGCGCGAATATACCGTCATTTGAGTAGAGCCAACCAAGATGTGGTTGATGTCCATTGGCGATTTATCAAATGGGTCGGCCGTGGGTATCAATTTGATGAAGACGTTCTACAAGATGCCGCCCAATCCTTGAAGAGTCATTACGATAAGATAAAACAAGATTTTAATGCACGCCGCTACACGGGTATGGCACCAGATGAAAAAAGACAACAATTAAGTGTATTGAGTGAATTGTGTCGGATGAATGATTTAGATACTCCTCATTGGGTGAAGCAAATCATCGCAACCGATCAACTTGAGCTGACCACTATGACACTTTCTGCTAGCAGAAAACCATGGCTCCGACCCTCTTCCACAACTACTAGCCCAGCACGATTTGATAGCCCCCTATCACTAGCACCAACTGCATCACCACCACCCAAATCACCACAAGATGCTACCCTTCAAGAGATTGACGCTATCTTTTTAAGGATAGATCGGCAAATTGATGACAAGACAGATTCACTTCAATCGGTACAATTAGAAGCCCGCCGTTGGGACGATCAACAGGATTTAACTGAAGAACAACACACCATTAAAAGAAGGATTGATGGCCTATTATCCGAACAACAAATCATCTTGGATGATTTGACTCAAAAAAGAGATCAATTATTAACGGAATGGGAGTCACCCACATCTACACCCGATGAAATAAAAACACGGGCTATTACACTTGAGAATATGATGAAAGATCAACATTCCTCACTGATTCACTGCATCAGGGATAGCAAATTGAGCTTGTCTCTTTTAATAACGGCTGAACATATCGAAACCCATCGAAAAAAAGTTAACGAATTACAATCGAAATTAGACGCAGTTGTGACATCACAACCCCAATTAAACAAAAATCAACGCGATAAAAAATCAGCCATTGATACCATGCTAAAGAAACAATACCAAGAAATTGAAACATGGAATAAAAAACTGCATCAATTACAGAATCAACCAACCCCATCTCAATCGGATGATGTACAGGTTAAAATTAAACGAATGGAAGACATGCTAACCACCCATGTTCACGCCAAAAATACAAAACAAATACTTCAAAAAATCGGGGAATCAATCGATACATTATCCCAATCATTATCCGATAGTCATCGGGATCGAGCGCAATCTACACCTTCGACAAAGCCCAGCATTCAATCATTGGCCCCCCCCACTGCTAGCGAAACAGTGACAACTGCTAGCGAAACAGTGACACCCGCATCATTGTCAGACATCATCAAAACCACCCAAACGGCTTTACAGGAATTGGTTCCGAATATGAGTTCTTCCATACGTAAAGACTACAACAAAACCGCACCTACCTATGCTGATCTTCAAACCGAATGTGCTGCTCTTCAAACCGAAGTGGATAATGGGGGGGGCCATCAAAGTCAGATCGACCATTTAAAAAGTAAAGTAGATGAATTCAAACAATGGGTTGAAACACTAAGAAATCGCGTTGATCAATCAAAATCGGATCAACAGAAAAGGGATGCTAGTCAAGTAACCAAGGCAGATGCGGAGGTGCTCACAGCTACCGTGGCACTACCTGCACCAATAACCACACTGGCCCCCCCAGCTAGAATGGAAAAAGAGGCACCCCCAGCTAAACATGTAGTCAAAAAAAGTCCAGCTAAAGGGGGAAGGCCGAGTGCCCCCAAAAGCGCAACAAAACCATTCGCTAGATGGGAGGATGCAAAAAATTGGGTAGAAACGAATTGGGTTGGAGGACAAATCGCTTGGGTCAAAGAATGGGGACCATCACTAGGTATGCCACCCTCCTATTCCAAATTACAAGATTTATTAATATCTGAGCGATTGGAGGGATTACCAGATGACATAAAAATAGCATTGGAAAGTAAATCCCCCCCCAGCATCGACGAGTTACATTCGATTAAAGATAAGCTTGAAATGGAGCCGGTCAATCATGCCCGCATTGTCGGAGTCATTGATACTTATATCTTTTTGTCTGCTCTGAATACAATGATAGAAAATGAAGACAGTTTAAAGAAATATTTAACCCAGCAAATCAATCGTGGTAATAGTCAACATGTTTTATTTGATCCGATGATACTATCTCTATCCAACTGTATTAAAAAATGTTTAAGAGAGATGACCCAAACATGGAAATGTAAGGTTGTATCAATCGATATCATCAACATTCTTTTGGAACGATTCCAAATTCCTTGCGGTAATTTAATCAATAAAATTGATCCTGCCATTGTTACAAGGCATCGTAATGTATTCTTTAAAGTTAAAAATGATGACAAAACAGAGGATTACAATACAGAGGCTTACAAACTATGGGTGGAAAGTGAAGTAATTGCGTGGATAACCCAAGTCAAACAATTTAATAGGTATGGAAGCCATGGTAGTGCAGAGAACCCCGTACTAAAATTTTCAGACTGGGATGAGGTGTGGATTGCCTGTATCCAAGATTTAAAATCTGATTCTAATGAGGCTCACGCTAAAGACATTCAAGAGTTGATCGATCAAGCGTTAGATTATCTGTTTGAAGACAATAATACCAAGGAATTTAAAGAGCATCATTGGAATTTTTTAATCAAAAATGGGAACCTTTTGAACATGCTACTTGCTGTGGGATTTGATGAAGATAACATTGTGGAATTTAGTGATACGTCGATGAAAGAAAAATATGTTAATGCAATGCATCAAGAAATCATCACTCGATTACAGACTAATCAGTTACCTAACGACATTACAGTTAAAGATTGTTTATTAAAATTTCTGAATGGCTATCCCATCAGCGAAGACAATCAAGAAAGATTGAAGACACTTTTGTTGGATCAAAAGATCGCAACCGAATTAGGCCAATGCCTTGCAGAAAGTAGTGTCGACATATTTAGTCTTACAATGATGCAAATGATATTTTGTTTTCCTGAAGAACATCAAAAAATAATCTCCGATCTAATTGATTGTGACCAAATGGTATGTAGTGTGCTTGAATGGAAACAAGATCCAACATTATTCGAATCACATCGAAGCCTCATTCTAAAAACATTGGCTTTAACGCTAGACCATTTATTAAGGCTACTCAGTGAGACAAAAGAGATAGAACTCATTGAAAATATAATCAAATTATTCGAAATTTTATCAGTTGAAGAAAAAAATGAAATGTTACCAGAAGCGCAGAAAACCATATTTTTAAATTCAATAAAATTGAATAAAGATAAGATAATGGCTTCGATGGGGCAAGGCTATGCATCCGATCGCATCCAATTTGAGCATATCATCACATTCAAGAAAATTCATGCTGAATTATCAAATGGAAACCCTTTTATTACTGAAGAAGAAAAAACCAAGTTAATAAGATTACTACAAGATTCAGCCCGTGATTTATTAAACCACCCATCAAGGAAAGAAAAAGCGACCGATTTATTAGATATCCATGCGACATATCGGGAATTATTTCCAGATGAAAAAGAGGGATTATGGTCTGAAGAAACCAGAAAGGCCACCTTAGAAAAATGGCCTGTGTCGGAAGTAAAACTGATTTGGGAGATCTTTTTTACTGAAGAAGCTGATTATAGAAAGTGGGTTGTGGAAAAAATAAATTTAGAAAGGGCCAAATTAAGGAGTTAGTAGTTGGGCACTGCGTGCCCCAATTTTAATGTGAGGGCGTTCCCCCCTCACACTCCCCCCTGATCCAATTTGATAGCGGGCGCTGCGCGCCCAGCCCCGCCAAGGGGGCGGAGCCCCCTTGGAACCCCATTAATTGGGCATACCCCAGCGGGAATGGAAGGGGCTTCGCCCCTTAAGGTGGTGGGCACGCAGTGCCCACTATCAAACTTCTTTTCCCTCCCCTTTAGGGGAGGGTTAGGGAGGGGTTAAAATAGTGGGTGCGTAGCACCCACCACCTTCTAGGGGCGGAGCCCCCTTTGAACCCCATTAATTGGGCATCCCCCAGCGGGAATGGAAGGGGCTTCGCCCCTTAAGGTGGTGGGCACGCAGTGCCCAGTCTATTTTAACCCACCCCTACCCCTCCCAGGAGGGGAATTAATACTTAGTGGGTGCTGCGCACCCACGCCCGCCTTAAGGGGCTATGCCCCTTAAGAATCCCCAAGGACAAGGCAAAACCCAATTTCGGCATCGGAATAAACCGTCGTTTCCACAAGGCATATTGGGGCTTAAAACCGGAGCGTACTTCAACGTACGTGAGGATTTTAAGGCCCAATATAACACAGTGGAACGGCGGTTTAACCGATGCCATTATTCCCTCCCCTCTGGGGAGGGTTAGGGAGGGGTTAAAATAGTGGGTGCGTAGCACCCACTACCTTCTAGGGGCGGAGCCCCTCAATAAATACTAATTTGCAAGCGCCCCCCCCACTTATCCGGATTCATCCCAAATTCGCTGCGATCCCCTCCTGCTAACACCATATACGTCCCCTGTAATGACCAATGATCCCCCCCCACCCATTGCACACTACCCGATTGAATCGTACTACCATCTTGCAAATTGATGACCCCCACCCACTCCATATTCCATTTTGGCACCACTTCCCAATTCATACGGCCAAATTGATAATATCGACCCAACCCAAATCCAACCGATGAAGGAGAATGATTCCCCATATCAAATCCCATTAATGCCCGACTAACCCTATTATGCAATTCATCATCATACGCTTTCCCCCATAAACCCTGACCATTTTGATAGGTTTCCATCGTTACCTGAAACTCTTTTGAATGGGTATAGGTGACACCCGCTACCACTTGATTGCCCCATTTGTTGAATATCGGCATGTCCTGTACCGACATATCCGTGTATACCGTCCATTCTGGACTCAATTGCCATGAGCCATTCCACCCAATCCCTTGATCAGGATTCCGAAAATAGATCAATTGATGCGCAATCCCCCAGCCATCGGTAAACCCGTAACCGATAAACCCCACACCCGCCGGCAAATACCGATACCCCATATTCCCCGTTGATACGGCCGGAAAAAAACCCGCCCAAATCGTTGAATCAGTTAAAAAATAATCGGTACTAATCCCAATATTTCCCTGATACTGCTTCTCATACACCCATTTTGGAATCGCAAAACTGGTTTGCATCTCATACAATAATCGGGATGGGGACATAAAATAGGCCGTTGCCTGTCGGGATCGCAATACCCCCATGTCCAAAAACCAATAATCAGTTGCTTTAATCGATAATTTGAATTCCGTGATTTTTCCCTGAATGGATGTTGTGTCAGAATCGGATCGCAGTTGGGTAAACCCCGCCACCACCCATGTACCCCAATCAAATTGGGTTGTTGCGGAATGAAAAAAAGACCATTCCATATTCGTTTTTGTTTCAGTTTGACGACGCAATGTGGGTGGAAAAATCGTGCTGTCTACCCCCACCACTTGCCGTTGGTGCGATAGCGATACACCCCCGATGGTCTCATCCAGCCAATCAGCGTAGGAAGAAAAACCCAGTAGAAGCACACCCACCCCCCCAGTGATCCATCGGATCAGGGAACCCCTCCTTTTATTCATTTATTTGAAATCGTTGCAAATAATCTTTTTGGAAATAGGCCACCGGAAGGCTATGACGTTTAAAATTAAGATACTCAAGAATGGTTTTACGTTTGTCAGGGGTAATTTCATTTGTAATCACCATTTTGGAAATAATCACCCCAAATGCCGTTGGCTTGGTTTCCACATACCCCACCGTTTTAACCAACTTTTGCTGACCAGCTGGTGTGGTATAAAATTGGGCTAACACAGGCTGATGGGTTTGCGGGTTAACCCATAATAACACCCGACCGTACGCTGATTGCTGCTTATCTGGTAATGGTTCCAATACCATTTTGAGGTAAGTGATGCCATCTTTGGTGTCTTTACTCACCGATTTACTTTCATAGGTTGCAGAAAAACTTAAATTGGCCACATCACCTGCGGAAGCCTCCCCTAATATGGTTTGAATGGGGGACAATCGAATGGTATTTTGTGTGCGGGGAAATGCCATCCAAATGGTACTATCTTCAATAAACATTTTACGGTCTTTTACCAATGGGGGATCTAAAAAATACAATAGGGTTTTGGCATATCGATCAACAGTTACATACCCTTTTACTTGGTATTGATCAGTTAAACGATCATTTTTAAAGGCTGTAATTCGCATATCAAACGAAAAGTTTTTACCAAATGTGCGGTATTCATCCACTTTTTTTAAAAGTGACGTTTCAGAATATCCCATACTGCACCAACCGACCCATATCATGACCCCGAATAATCTCTTCAACATACACACCCTCATCTATTTAAATCGAATGGCATCGGCCACACTAATTTTGGAGGCTTTCCAAGCGGGATAAATCGACGCCACCACCGATACCCCCGCTGCCAACACCACACATTCAAGGGCATCCCAAAAAGTGGGTTTAAATTGGGCAATGTACCCATCACTCATACCCGGTGGGGGAGCAATGTAAATCCAGCCTCCCCAATTTAAAATCCAACTAACACCATACCCACTCATGACCCCCATTAGGCCACCGGCCAAACCCAGCATCATGCCTTCTAAAATAAACAAGGTAATAATAGAACGTTGTGGACTTCCCATAATGCGTAAAATCCCAATTTCGCGAACCCGCTCAAATACCGACATGGTAATGGTATTAATAATGGCAAATACACTGACCAACACCACAATACCTTTAATCACGGTCATTAAGGCATAAAAAAAGCCAGTGGCTTGGGTATAATAATCGGCCAATTCATGCCAAGGTTTTGCAGTGGCCCTTACCCCATGTTGGGTTAGTTTAGATCGAATATCTTGAAGGGTGGATGTGGTGGATTCAGTGTTGTTGAGAACCCCAATTAAGACCGATGGTCCTTCTAAAAATAGAAATTGGGTGGCCAATTCTAAATCCATGTATCCATAAATATTATCCATTTCCCGAATTCCACTTTTTGAAATTCCTACCACCAATACATCCATGGCATTAACCCCACCACCCCGTGTTGCAGTTAATAACGTCACCCGATCCCCAACCTTGACACCGAGTCGTTTGGCCACCCCCACACCCAAAACAATATCAGGGGAGTTGGGTTGACTTAGATCTTTACCTTTAATTATTTTTCTGAACCGCAAGAGGTCCTTAGGGGTATTAACAGGTACAGCCTGAATCATCACCAACCCTGTTTTGTCATTAAAACCAATGCTACTACCAAACGTGGATTGGGGAACAATATGTCGAACCGATGGCAATGGTTGAATCAGTGATTGGATATCTTCAACACGATCCAGAGAATACCCAAATGGATCAAATGAGCCGGATGTAAAATACTGGTCATTTTTAACAATTTGAATATGTCCCAAGCCACTATGAATGGTTGACTCTCGTAATCCCCACAATGAATAATGAATAAACCCTGCGTAAACCATTAACGACGTCACGCCGGAAATAATGGACGCCAAGGTTAAGGCTGTCCGGCGTTTATTTCGCAGTAAATTTCGAAAAGCCAATTTTACATTCATCATGACACGATACGCCCACTATCCATCCGAATCAAGCGTGTGGCATACGATGCGACCAGTGGATCATGGGTCGAAAACACAAAAGTGGTGTGATGGGTTTGGTTAATTTGTCTGATGAGGTCCAAAATTTGGGTACCGGTTTGATGATCCAAGCTAGCGGTGGGTTCATCAGCGATGACCAAGGGGGATTGGGATACCAACGCCCGCGCAATGGCGACCCGTTGCTGTTGTCCGCCAGACAAACAATTTGGATAGGCGTGTACCCAGTCGAGCATCCCCACTTGTTCGAGCAACTTCATCACTTGTTGGGTGCGTTTTGTTTTGGGCATTCCAGCTACAATTAAGGGGTATTCCACATTTTCAAAGGCAGTTAATACGGGAATCAGATTATAAGATTGAAACACGAAGCCAATGGTTTGATTGCGAAAGGTTGATAAGTCAGTATCCGATAACAGGGCGGGATTCTGGCCTGCAATATTAAGGGTGCCATGGGTTGGTGCGTCGATGGTGGCAATCATATTGAGAAGGGTCGATTTACCGCTACCAGATGCCCCCATAATGCACAACATTTCACCCGTTTTAATATCCAAATGAATGGATGTTAATGCTTGAACGGCGATGGCCCCTACCCCATATAATTTATCCACATTCTGAATTTGAACAATTTGCAATTAATTCTCCTTATTAGGTAATAGTTGCGAAGCAGCCCGAATCCCGCTCATACTGGTGGGGGAAGCGGCGACGGCTTTTCTCCAGTAGATAGCCGCTTGTTTGGGGGATCCGTTTCGATGTTGGACATCCCCGTGTAGGCGATAAATTTCAGCCGTAATATCAGGTGGCAGGGTTGATTCATTCAGCACAGACAGTAGGTAGGCGGTGGCAGATTCGGCATCAGAAAGGGCCTTAAAAAAAGAGGGGACCGCCAGACAGACATTGGCTTGAAGAATGGGGATGATGACACTAACCGTGCGATAGGATTGATTGGCTTGTTTTAATTTTTTTAACCCATCGGTGGTACGGGCCAATTTTTCAATGGGGTTTGGTGATAATTTACCAATAATGGCGTTAACGGAGCCGAGGTAAGCGAGTGCATAGGGATATAATGGCGACTTTTTTTGCTGATTGAAGCGTTCTAAAAGTAACTTTGATTGAATGGCCGCTTCGAGATTATTGGTTAAATAGGCGGTATTGTGTAGGGTGATGGCTTGTTTAAACTGGGGATCCAATTGGTGATGGGTGGGACCTTCGAGGCTGGTTTTTCGGATGTCCAAATAGGGTAACAAGGTTGAATCAAGTGATTGGGCGAGGATGGTAAGGGGTGATATGGCCAGTATCAATCCCAACAGGGGTATGTAAAGCAAGTGATATATATAATTGTGAGTGGCATGGCACATGGACAGATACTAGCATACTGTTGCGATGGGTGCATCCTTTAAGGTGGTGGGCACTGCGTGCCCAGCCCCGCCCAGGGGCGAAGCCCCTGGACCCCAGACTAGGTGATAGGGAACGCCCCTGGGGTTCAAAGGGGGCTCCGCCCCCTTGTCTGGGGTCTGGGGACCGAAGGTCCCCAGAATCTAATTCTTATTCCCTCCCCTCTGGGGAGGGTTAGGGTGGGGTTAAAATCCCCCACCTTCGGCGGGTGCGGGCACGCAGTGCCCGCTATCAAACTTCTTTTCCCTCCCCTTTAGGGGAGGGTTAGGGTGGGGTTAACAACCCCTCATAAATCCCTATCGCCCGCTTGGCCATCTCCTTCGATGAATAACACTGCCCCAACCGCCGAGCCTCTTCTGACTTTTGAGCATATACCCCCTCATCCGTTAACAATATCTTCGCACACCCAACATACTCGGATAACGAATCAGATGTTAAAAACCCCCCCGATGTCATCAACCTCACCCCCATCTGATTAATACATACTGCCGGCTTCCCCAACGCCAACCCCTCAATTAAACTCAACCCCTGCGTCTCGGTTTTGGATGGAAATAATATAATGTCCGATGCCGCATACGCCGTAAAAACCTCCCCTTGAGATAAATACCCCGTTAATATCACATCCCCCACCAACCCATTCAACTGAATCCATACCGCCATCGCCTCTCGCTCCGGACCATCCCCCACTACCAACAACTTAACAGTCGGTACCTCTTGACGTAATCGAGCAAAGGCCTCCAATAAAAACATCACATTCTTTTCCATCCCCAATCGCCCCACAAATATCGCCACCCGATCACCCAACCCAATCCCCCACCGTCGCCTAAATACGGCCGGATCCCCATGATTCGCAATCTGATCCAACGATACCCCCGTGGGTATCACCGTCATCGGCGTGGATACCCCATACTCCTGTAAATGCCGTTGAATATCCAACGTCGGTACCACCACATGCTGACACCGATTACAAAATGTCTTGGATAACACCAATAAATCAACTGTTTGCCTCAATGCCTTGGGTAATACCGGAAAATAATGCAAATACGCCGCCCATAATGTGTGATACGTATGAACCACCGGAATCCGATGCTTCCACCCCAAATATTGCCCCAAATGCCCCATAAAAAAAGGGGTCTGAATATGAATAACATCAAATTTTAAATGCTTGAATAATCGTAATTTTCGGGAAAGGGGGGAAATAATCCGATACTCCGGTTGAAACGGAAACGGCATCGATTTAAATCGCCATACCGTTGCCGTCGACCGGGTACTGCGGTTCACCTGAGGCCCTATCACCACCACCTGATGCCCCAACGCCTCATATTCACGCTTAAATGTTTGCGTGGAAATGGCCACCCCATTGATTTGAGGCAAATACGTGTCGGTAAAAATCGCAATTTTCACGATTGCGTTAACTGCCGATAAATGGACTCGTAATCTGAAATGGCATTGTCCAATGAATGGGGCATCACCAATCGCAAACTCTCTTGCCCCATGGCCTCCAACCGCTGACTACCCAACACCCCCATCACCTGCTGGGCCAAATCATGGTAATTACCCGGCTCAAATAACGCCCCATTCACACCCGATTGAATCAGCTCCGGCAATGCATACCGATGGGCCCCCACCACAGGCAACCCACTGGCCATCGCCTCTAGCGTGGTAATACTCTGTAATTCACAAATCGATGGCATAACAAACAAATCCGCACACCGAAATAAACAACGATAATCTGACTCTTCCAAAAAACCGGGCATCGTTACATGCTCTTCAACCCCAAGCTCACGCGCCAACTGCAACAACGGGCCCTTCTCTCGGCCATTTCCCCCAATAATAAAATGAACATCAAATTGTTCTCGAATCAGTGGCAACGCACGAACCGCCACATCCACATGTTTTTCACCACTCAATCGACCTGCATATAATAAGGTTAATTTGCGTGGCAACCCCAATCGTTTTTGAAGAGCCACCCCATCATTTTTAGGATTAAACACCCCCAAATCCACCCCATTTGATACCGGTCTGTGAGGAGCAGTCAACCCATTTTTGAGCATTAAATCAATCGCTGTTTGGGTCGGTGATGTCACAAAATCACATTGATTGTGAAAATCCCGTATAAATCGCCAGTTGGCGCGCACAATCCATTCCAACTGATTCACAAATCGAAATTTGGCCATAAACGTGGTTAAATTTTCGGGTAACCAATGATTGGTGGCCACCACCGGTACCCGATGGGTCGCCGCATATGACAATGCCGCCTTACCAATCGGAAATGGGTTATGGATATGAATAACATCAGGTTGAATGTCGGCCAAAACCCTTAATACCGAACGACGACACCCCAAAGCCAATCGATGATCATTTTTAACAAATGGAATGGGAAAAGATGAAAACCGATGAATCGTCGTCCCCTCGTCTGCTTGGGTCCACGATCGATACGACTCCGATGGCGCCAATACATGAACCTCATGCCCCCGTTTGGCCAAGGTCAACGCCAAATGATGTTCGGCAACCGCACCTCCATCAATTAATGGCCAATACGATTCGGTTGCAATAACAATTTTCATAATGATGACTCCAAATGTAATCCCGTTTTCTGACACGCCCACACAAATAACCCCGATGACCAAGCAAACCATTCTTCACTACGATAGCACAAACGGCGGACGGGCTTCCTACCTTGATATACCTCAAAAACACCCTGATTCTCTTCAATTAAATGGGCCAATCGATCCAGCGATTCTGCCGCCCCACGATGATCCCCCATTTCCCAACGGGCCACCACTTCCACACAGCCCACCCAAATCCACCCCAAACCATTATGATAATCTGATAACCCAATCAAGCGAAACGGCCGATATACCCACTTGGGGTCATACGCCGGTGCCACCGTCGGAACAATGGCATGCCCCGTCATCCCCAATCGGGCCATGGAATCCATAATGGCCGTTGCCTCAATCGGTGATACCAAACGAAGCACAATGGCCAACAAATTGGCCTCCGCTGATAATGTTGATTGTACATGCGTTCCATTTACCCAATCAACCCCATATTGCCCATTCCAAAACACCTCGTGCAAACGGTGCCGCAAGCGATGATACCGATCTTCCAACATCGTTACATCCGCATGATTCAACCGACGGGCCAAATCCGCCACACATCGGGCCGCATGCACATGTAACACATTGGTGTAAAACACCTTCCCCTCTTTTTTAATGCTATCCGCCCAACCCGCATAATGCCCCTCTTCAATCAGCCCATCCCCATCCCGATCTTGGGTATCATTCCACAAGGCCATTAAGCGAATCGACTCAAATGTCTCTTGCAAATACGCCATGTCGTGGGTGTGTGCGATATAATCATGAAATAATGACACAACCAATGAATTATTATCCACCGAAACCGAATAGCCCTTATCGTCGATGTAACGTGGCTTGGGGGGGTTGGCATCAAAGCCCAAGTATTTGAGTAAAAAAATAGGTTGACCCACCCGTAGGGGCACCTGACCATCGGGGGTCATCCAATGCCGTAAGGTATCAAGTCCTTGTCTCACCACGGCCCGATCATCCACTGCCAAAGCCCCCCAAGATGCAAAACAAAAATCACGGGCCCACAAATCACTAAAATGCCCTGCCCCTGCCAAAATACCCAATGAATGATAGCGATTCCGCAAGGTGGCTAATGCCCGTTGGTAGGCCTTATATCGAATCGAATCTGTTCTATGATCTGAAATTGCCGTATCCATTACGACCGGTTCACCATTCATCATGTACTCCTTTTGCATGTGGGATAGGTTCAAAATATCGCCCCACTAACTTAATAGCCATTCAAAATCCTCTCGTTGTAATACGCGATTCTTTGATGCCATTCCCTGATTAAGTACCCGATTAAACAATGCTTGTTTTTCTGCTTTTAATAACCCAATTTTTTCTTCAATCGAATCTTGCATCAGCAAACGAATCACATTGACGCGATTTCGTTGCCCAATCCGGTGAGCCCGATCGGATGCTTGTAATTCAACCGATGGGTTCCACCAAGGGTCCATATGATACACATAGGATGCTTTTACCAAATTCAACCCCATTCCACCGGTCTTGAGTGTCATGAGTGCCACCACGGGCGTATGGGTTTCCTGAAAATATTGTAGTCGTTGACGCCGACGGGTCATCGAGGTGGTTCCATCTATTTGAATCACATCCAACCCAGATTCAAGCAGTAGGGGGTACAGCAATTCCAAATAAGATCGGAATTGAGAAAATACCAGTACACTATGCCCCTCATCTTTTAACTGTACCAGCTGATCGATCAAAAATCGGGTTTTAGGGGATGGTTCAGTCACCATCGGATCAATTAATTGGGGGGCCAAACAAACCTGTCTTAACCGTAAAATGGCGGTAATGGCCAAAATACCTGCCCGTTGGGGGGTGTGCTCCTCAAATGATTGACGAATGGTTTCGCGAACCTCACTTAATATATTCATATACATGGCCCGTTGGATGGAATCGAGGGGAAGTACCACTTCTGATTCTATTTTAGGGGGAAGTTCCGATTCGATGGTCTCTTTGGTTCGCCGCAACACAAACGGTCGTGCATACTGAATGGCCAATGATTCGGAGGCACCAACACCTGTTAAGAAGTACAAAAATCCGGGTAAGGCGGTATCTAATATAGCCAAAAAATCATCCAACCGATTTTCGATGGGCGTTCCTGTTAAGCAAATTCGGAATCGGGAGTTTAATCGGCGAATGGCCAATGATCGGTTTGATAATTTATTTTTAATCAATTGGGCTTCATCAAACACAATCACTTCAAGGGGAATCATAGACACCGACTCAATATCACGTCGAATCACATCATACGTAGCCAAGATAATGGTGCCGGGTGCCCAATCCATTTCCAAGCGATCAGACCCGATGTATTCCAACACCGAAACAGACGGTAAAAACTTGGCCAATTCCAACGCCCAATTGTGTACCAAACTGGGGGGTAATACCATCATCATGGGCCCACAATGCGGATTGCGCTGCAAGATAGTGGCCAAAAACGCAATCACCTGTACGGTTTTACCCAATCCCATGTCATCTGCCAAACAGGCCCCAAACTGGGCATCATACAAAAAGGTTAGCCAAGCAACCGCATCGGCTTGATAGGGTCTCAACTGCCCGATAAAACTAGTTGGAATTGAGACTGGGTCAATGGCTGTAAACGACTCTAACTTTTCCAATAATTGGCGATCAACATCTGATAATACAACCCGAACTTGATGACGTTTTAAAATCATTAAATCAATGAGTCTCAAGCGGTGGCCCAAGGCATCGATGGCATGGCGACGATCGGATCGCTTTTGGCGATTTTGTAATTGTAAAATGGCTTGAATGGCCATGATGGTATCAGGCGATAAAATGGTGATACCGTGTTCAGATTCTTGAAACGAAGGGGGTGCCATCCATTCATCCAGCCGAAATAATGTATCCCCCATGCGAACCATGGTTTCCCCTCCCCCATCGGTCACGGACGGCATTTCAACCACAAATGATATCTCCTGAATGTCGACGGGTTTCTGATTAAATACCATCGAAATGGGGGGGGTGTGTTGGGATGCGAGGGAGATTAATTGTTGAAAGGGGTCATCATCCAGAAAAAATGTTTGCCCTTGTAAAACGGCACCGGCACTCAGAATAAGGCGTAACAATTGCAAATAATCTTGTCCGGTAATGGATAGTTGAACCCATCCGTTGTAAGGCAAGAGTACCGATGTGGTGGTGGTTGCAAACGTAATGAATTCGGCTACTTTTTGATGAAATAGTTCTGGTTGTGCTTGATAGGTAATGTCGGGTAAAGGGGGGGCGGGGGAATGGGTTAAGGTTGCAAAACAGGTATCCAAAATGGTTTTAATCCATGACAATGAGCCAATGGAGCTTGGAAAATCTAGCACATCGCCCCAATCGCCCGCCCAAGAGGATAAAATGGGAACAATTAATGAGCCACATCGCAAAGCGGGGGTGGCGATGTAGGTGCCATCCTCATCGAGGCGAAGGGATAACACCCATTCGGGGGATTGTAACTGAACGGGGGGGATGCATGTGAGTTGGGATATCAGGTGAAGGGGCAATCGAATGGGATTTTTGAGATAATCTTGAGTCGAGCCATCGTCGCCCCAATTGGTTGCCCAGCGGGACAAATAATGATCCAATTCGGTGGATTGTTTGGTGGGTTCAACCAATCCCATAATGGACTGTTCGAGTGAAACAACAAATCGTTTGCCGACTGGGTGTAAGGGGGTTGGGATGGCTGGATCGACCATGGTTTGAGCGATGGCGAGGCGATCGGGTAAGATTTCACACGTCCAACGTTGGGAGGCTTTGATGGCATTAGACCACTCAAATAGTTGATTGGGAAACTGATCGACTTTGACCATCAGAGGAGATTCCCAATCTTGTAGGGATCGAACCAATTCATCTTCGATGGAACCCATTGAGCCGATGACTCTGGCGAGTTGTCGAATAGCGATGGGGTAATTCGATGAATGGGGAGAAAGTTGTCTACCGTTATCTTCGATGGAAAAAAATAGTTGGCCTAGGGCGCCGTGTTTAATGAACAAATAAGGCCGCATGGGTTAATTGTAGCAAGTTCACGCGATAGACTGAACCCCCAAAAAGGGTTAATGGGGGTGAAGGGGGTGTATGTGAGTAGATTTTGAGGTAGTGTTTTAACTGTGGGCGCTGCGCGCCCAACCCCGCCTAGGGGCCGGAGGCCCCTAGAACCCCATCAAACAGGTAGCCCCCTTGGGATTCTTAAGGGCGAAGCACTCCCTCTTGGGATTCTTAAGGGCGAAG
>Ga0172372_10005221_pt1 | contig 18151 bp, 18 predicted proteins | sample LakKiv5m_2_FD_114544 | JGI IMG/M metagenome (GOLD analysis project Ga0172372, IMG submission 114544) | Freshwater microbial communities from Kabuno Bay, South-Kivu, Congo - kab_092012_9.5m | ecosystem: Environmental > Aquatic > Freshwater > Lake | place: Democratic Republic of the Congo...
CCTTGGGCGTACTTAACGATGCTTTCCATACTCGTTATTTTATTTTCTACTACGCCCTTTTTTTCATACTTTTGCTCTCTTGGCAACCCCTTTCCTGAATGGTGCAAGATCTGAGTTATTGATAGCGCGGCTGAGCAACGCTATCAATAATTAGCTTTTTAATTTCACCGCAAAGTCTCTAAAGCAGAATTTGTCTTTGCCGATCGCTAAGACAATCTTGTTCTAGCATTTGATCAAAATTACGGATTACTTGTTTACAACGCTTTATATAAGCGGATACCCATGCTTGAATTTGCTGAACTTGCTCTGGGGTGCAGGCGATCGCAGCTTGTTTGGGATGTGATATTTGCCCACTACGATCAACTTCAAATTCAGTCAACCAAGATGAAGTAGGACGAGTAGATTTCCAATAATTTGTAACTACGACTTTACCTAAATATTGGGTTGTAAAGTGACTTAGTTTATTTAACGCAGATAAAAGTTCATCTAACTTATACTCTTGCGGGTCAGTTTTCGCTGATACTGGCTTAGTAGGACTATCAGTAACTTTTGTCAGGTTATTGTTAGCTACAGCCCTATTCGTAGGTGAGGATCTAGAAGAAGTGGTCGCAGATGCAGGAGGTGTTAGAGGTTTATTTGTGTTTGGTTGAGTCCGTACTGCATTGCTTGCCGTTGAGCTAGCTCTTAAGTTGATGTTGCTTGCAGTCGTACTTGCTCTTGTACTAGGGGTAGCATTTGGTTGTTTGTCTGGTTGATGTCTTGAGTTGACTGAGCTAGAAGATGTAGTAGATGCAATTTCCTCAGAATTAGGATGGTTAACTGGGTTAGTAAGGCTTTGTGTTGTTGATGGCTCTTGCCCCGTCGCTTGAGTAGTTGCATTAGGCGCACTGTCATTCCAATTTGAGTTTGATAAAGAATGCTGAGTTACTGAACCTAATAAGAGCTTAAAGTATGCGACTGTGTTGTATGTATCTGTTTCAATCAAATATTTGATTTTGGTAATATCCCGCCTATAGTCAACCAATTTAAGGTTGCTATCTGTAAGCACTAGTAGTACTAGCCCATGCGTCAATTTGTAAATAAAAACAACATGACCAGCAAAGTGAAACTCAAAGGATTCAAATCCTTCTGGTACATTTTCAACAACTTGCAATACTCCTTGCCCCAAGGCTTGTTTTTCCGATCTAATACGGCATCCAATCCGAAGAAATAAGGACGCATACGGCGGTTTGTGAGGGCAACCCCCACAACTCCTGCTAAATGCAAAAAATCTTGAATAACCTCCCGACTCATCTTTTCTCACGCTGTTTCTATGATCGACATACCGTTCACCCTAGACCAATTACGTATTCTCAAGGCGATCGCTGCTGAGGGTAGCTTCAAACGCGCCGCTGATAGCCTCTATGTGTCCCAACCCGCCGTTAGTTTGCAAGTCCAGCACCTAGAGCGACAACTAGATGTGCCTTTATTTGATCGCGGGGGGCGAAGAGCACAGTTGACAGAGGCGGGGCAATTATTACTCTCCTATGGCGATCGCATTTTAAGTCTTTGCCAAGAAACTTGTCGTGCCATTGATGATTTACAAAATTTAAATGGTGGGACTCTCATTATAGGTGCTAGTCAAACGACAGGAACCTACCTAATGCCACAAATGATTGGCTTGTTTCGTAAGAAATATCCAGAAGTCTCGGTGCAACTCCATGTCCATTCTACAAGGCGAACGGCTTGGAGTGTAGCTAATGGGCAAGTTGATTTGGCGATAATTGGTGGTGAAATTCCTGCGGATTTACTAGACTCTTTAGAGATTACACCCTATGCCGAAGATGAGCTAGCGCTAATTCTACCAACTTCTCATCCTCTAGCTCAGATGGGATCATTGCCAATTGAAGAGTTGTACAAGTTACAATTTATTACCCTTGATTCACAATCAACCATTCGTAAGGCAATTGATCGCGTACTGTTGGATAGTGGGGTTGATCCAAGACAGTTGACGATTGCCATGGAGCTAAATTCAATTGAGGCGATTAAAAATGCAGTACAGGCAGGCTTGGGGGCAGCATTTTTGTCGATAACAGCGATCGAAAAAGAGTTGCAAATGGGTGCTTTGCATCAAGTTCGTATTGACGGAGTAGTAATCAAGCGCATGTTATTACAAATTCGTAATCCTAATCGCTATCGGTCAAAGGCAACAGAAGCATTTTGCAATGAAGTCTTGCCAATATTTCGGGAAAAGACTCAGTAACATGGCTTCTTCTCAACCGCTTTACTTTTGAGGCAGTTTTACTTTTGAGGCTTTATGGCGATCGCGATACAATCAAAAACCTAGCCTAAATTCTTACTTTTTACTTTTACCTTTTTACTTTTACCTTTTTACTTGTCACCATGAGCTATTTCCGCCCTGCTATTGATGAAATGACTGGCTATGTACCTGGGGAGCAGCCGAAGACTGGAATCAAAGTTATTAAACTAAATACTAACGAAAATCCCTATCCTCCTTCTCCTAAGGCGATCGCGGCTTTGCAGACTATCGATAGTGATTCATTAAGGCGCTATCCCGACCCTTTTGCCCATGATTTTTGTCAAGCGGTAAGTGATGCTCTTGGTGTGCCTAAGGATTGGGTAATAGTGGGCAACGGCAGTGATGATGTTTTAAATATTTTGATCAGAGCTTGTGCAGAAAGTGGCGATCGCAAAGTGGTTTACCCGATGCCGACCTATGTGCTTTATCGCACCCTAGCAGCAATGCAGCCATCAGAGACGGTAGAAATACCCTATGGAGAAGGTTTTAAATTACCAATTGATCAACTTGTAGCGGCTAAAGGTGCTGTAACTTTTATTGCTTCACCCAATAGCCCTTCGGGTCACGCTGTCCCTCTTGATGATTTACGTCAATTGGCAAAAAGAGTGTCAGGGATTGTGGCGATCGATGAAGCCTATGTCGATTTTGCTGAATATTCAGCTTTACCCTTGGTGCAAGAATTTGAAAATGTAATCGTATTACGCACTTTATCCAAGGGTTATTCTCTTGCAGGGTTACGTTTAGGTTTTGGTATTGCTAATCCCAAGCTTTTATCTGGGCTATTTAAGGTTAAAGATAGCTATAACATTGATGCCATAGCGATCGCGGTGGGTACTGCGGCTATGCGCGATCAAGCTTACAAAAATACGAACGCTGAAAAAGTCAAAGTTTCAAGAACTAAACTTACTTTGGATCTTAAAAGTCTTGACTATTCCGTACTAGAGTCTCGCGGCAATTTTGTGCTTGCCAAGCCACCCAAAGGCAATGCTGAAGAGATTTATTTAAAACTCAAAGAATCTGGCATTTTGGTTCGCTATTTCAATCAAGCAGGACTAGCCGATAAGCTCCGCATTACTGTTGGTACTGATGAACAAAATCAAGCTCTAATTGATCTTCTATCAATTGTCTAGCATTTTCAGATTGACTTATGAGCTAATTCTTTCGGCGCAGCTTACTAACTTGATACAAATTCACAGAAGTGTGGCAATACTTCTGTGAATTTGTATTACTTAATTAATTTCACGATTCCAGTAAACACAAGTACCATCAATCCTAAACTCATGAATACTATAACTGTGCCGATTAAATTAGTTTTGCGTGATATCGGTAAATAAGCTGGTTGTAGCCAAAATCTTAAACGTTGAGATACAAAAGGCATTACAAATAGACTCAAGATCACCGAAGAGATCAGATTATTGACAATCATCGAGCTTGCCAATGACCAAGATTGCATAATTCTCAGCGCTGAAAAAAGAATAGTCTGAACCATAACGACAGGATAAAGCCCTAACACTACTGATAAAATCTGTTTCCATCGCGGCGGACCTAAACCTTGATTTTCTGAAGTACCTGACTGCATCGAGAACCAGCCTTCTAAACCTGTAGTAAAAGATTTAAACCGATAAGCCGCAAATATTTCTTGTCCTAATTCTAATAACTGCTTGCGATCGCTGGACTTCATCCATTGAGCAAGATGCTCAGGCGAATCAAAATGGATTATGTAATACCACTTCACAACTGGATCTTTACACCTCAGTGGTGGACATAGATCACATCGTAGAAAGCCGTCATAGTGTTTGGCAATGTCCACTAGGCGAGTATGCCATCTCTTAAAAGCAAAATCACGACCTTTAGGTACAATATGTTCAGTAACTAGGCTAGAGTAAAAAAGTTTTTCTAAAGGCGGTTTTGGCATATTCTCTAAAGTCAAAATCTCAAGTAGACATTCAAAAAAACGATGTAGAAAATACAGCCTGTTGAGGCTTTAAGTAGTATAGATAAATTTTTGAAAGCGGCGCGAAGCGCCGCTTTCAAAAATTTATCTGGGTTTTAATTTAGCGTAAAGCGCTGTAAAGCTATAATAAGAGGCTATTTGTCACAAGCATATTGATTTAGGAATTTTGTAGTGGATACTCGGCAAAAAATCGGGGTGATTGGTGGCGGACAACTAGCTTGGATGATGGCGATCGCTGCCAAACATCTCGGCATTGAGCTAACCGTTCAAGCCGCAAGTCCTGATGAATCAGCCGTAACTGTTGCCGATCGCGTGATTTACGGTAAGGTTGACGATGCTAATGCTACAGCTAAGCTTGCCGAGCATTGTCAAGCGATTACCTTTGAGAATGAATTTGTCGATTTGGTTGCATTACAAAAATTGATTGATAGTCCAAGCGATCGCCGCGTATTGTTTTTACCAAAATTAGAAACCTTGGCGATCTCCGTCGATAAGCTAAACCAGCGCCAACATTTTCGCGAACACCATATTCCCACACCTGAATTTTATAATGTAGCGACAGAAGTAGAACTGTTGGGGGCGGCTGAAAAATTAGGCTATCCCCTAGTTCTCAAAGCGAGAAGACATGGCTATGACGGCAAAGGTACTTGGGTAATTGCTAATGAAATTGAATTGCGATCGGCTTGGGAGAGTATGCACCAAGCCCCTGCAATTGCTGAAGCCTTCATTCCCTTTGAGAGAGAACTTGCTGTCATTGCAGCGAGATCAGAGTCAGGTGAAATTGCCATTTATCCCGTTGTCGAAACTCTGCAAATCAATCAAGTTTGTCGCCGCACGATCACTCCTGCAAGAATTGACTCCACTATTAGTAAAAAAGTGGAAACCATAGCCAAACAAATCTTGACCACCCTCGAAGCGATCGGCATCTTTGGAATTGAATTTTTTTTAACAGTCGAAGGCGAAGTCAGCGTTAACGAGATTGCGCCGCGTACGCACAATTCAGGACATTACACCATCGAAGGATGTCAAACCTCCCAATTTGAGCAGCTATTGCGCGTTGTTAGTGGGAGGCAATTAGGTAACGTTTCAATGGTTGCACCTGTGGCGGTGATGGTCAATTTGCTAGGTTTTGAGAAGACTTCTGACATAGATGCTGATTATTTAGAAAAACGCAAGGCGATCGCCAGTTTCCCCAATACTCATATTCATTGGTATGGGAAAAAGAGTTCTTCAATCGGACGTAAACTTGGTCACGTTACAATTTTGGCAGAGACTCATGATAAGGCTATAGGTATTAGCGATCATATCGAAAGCATTTGGTACAGCAAATGAATAACCCCGCCGCAAGCGGACGGGATATCTAAATTCTTTTTCGACAGAATATACTCACACCGCAGAGCGGTGGGGAATTTACCCTTTAGCTAGATTAAAAATCACTAGTTAACAAGTGGCTTAAGCCCCTTGCCTTTTATATTGCTTTTCAAGCAAGCGAGGTACGTAGGCTGGTTTCCCCGCCGAAGGCGGGGAAACCAGCCCATACTTGCAAACACTATATAAAATATCGAAAATTTCTGAATCAAGCCAAAATGCTTATATAGAAAGCGTTTCAAATAAGCGCTTTTGCTGATGAAAACCCTTTTCGCTTCGTGGGAAGTTATACATGCGTCTCAATTGTTTCATTGAACAAGAGTTAGCGGGAAGTGGATTTACTGACGTTGCCATGACCCGCTTTTTTCTTGCTATAAAAACGCTCTCATAGGAGCATTTTTATAGCAATGTAAGTTTTGCTTAGGACATAAAACCCAAAATATGAGTGGCGGCACGAAGTGCCGCCACTCATATTTTGGGTTTTGACATGTCCTATCTATCTCTTGCGTTATACCAATTCACAGAAGTGTGGCTACACTTCTGTGAATTAAAAACCAAACCCTGTAAGGGTTTTGAAAGTACAAAATGGTGTAGCCATTTTGTACTTTGGTATTACTATACAATTTGGCTTGCATGATAGGAACTGCGTACCAAAGCTCCAGATCGCACATGGGCAAACCCAATCTGTTTAGCGATCGCCCCTAGCTCATCAAACTCCTCAGGAGTCCAATATTTCTGTACAGGTAAATGCTCAAGGGACGGGCGCAAGTATTGTCCAATCGTCAGGGAGCCACAACCGATCGCATACAAGTCTTGCATCGTCTCAGTTAGCTCTTCCACCGTTTCACCATGCCCCACCATTAACCCTGACTTGGTAATAATGCGTGAATCAATCTCTTTTACCATCGCTAAAACCGACAGTGATCGCTCGTACTTCGCTCCACGTCGTACTTTACCCTGCAAACGCCTTACAGTCTCGATATTGTGGTTGTAGCACAGAGGCGCAGCCAAAGCTACCGCCTCAACACAATGGCGATCGCCCCGAAAATCAGGGGTTAGCACTTCGATTTTGACATTTGGACGAGATCGGCGAATCTCTTGCATCGTATCCACAAAACAGCTAGCCCCCTGATCCGCCAAATCATCTCGCGCTACTGAAGTCAACACCACATAATCAAGCCCCAACAAATTTACCGCCTCTGCCACTTTCCTCGCTTCATCAGGATCAAGCGGCATAGGCTGATGCCCCTTATCCACTTGGCAAAACCCACAAGCACGAGTACAAGTTGGTCCCATTAATAAAAAAGTAGCTGTCTTTTGGGAATAACATTCCCCACGGTTAGGACAGCGCCCCTCCTCACAAATGGTATGAATCCCTCGCTGCTTAATAATTTGCTGAACTTCAGAGATTTCATCAGCCTTGCCAATTTGTGGGCGCAACCAACTGGGTAAACGTAACTCTTCTTTAGCAGGCATATCGTTATGTACAAAATATGTAGAGGCACTTTATGCTTCATATTTTAATTAAATTCCAAAAAGATAGTGGCGGCGCTTCGCGCCGCCACTATCTTTTTGGTGAAAGAAGTAGCTTACTTAGCGATCACTATGCTAAAGCCGAACTTAGATGCTTGTCATAAAAAGTCGGATAAAACCTGACAAAACTCTTTACAGATGTAACTCTATTGACTAGCATATTGCACTGACACATTTTAACAGCCGTCATGATGCATGGGACACAAGTAAAAAGCAAGGGAGAATAAGGTGCAAATAGACCTGTTCTCTTTTGTTTTTTACTTCACAAGCAATAGTAAAGAATTTTGGAGGGGTAGTGTTTGATCTATTAACCAATATTCTGATTTGGGTTATTGCAATCCCAATTTTCGTAATTCTGTTCAAAGCGATTCCCAAAGACTGGTTTCGTCTTTTTGGATTAGTCATCTTTACGGCTTTAATTGCAATTATTTTTGCGAACTTTAGATTTGTCGAAGATCCGATCCCCAGAATTGTTGTTGATTTCCTCACGTTCCCATTTACGCTCGTGGGAATTATCTTGCTACTGCTATTCTTTAACTACTGGTTAAGGCTTAAAGACCTAAACATCAAAAGTGGAGAAAAGGTAGATAACAAGGCTGCTTCAAGTAAAGTTGCTATCGTTAGTAAAGAGATGTTAATAGTTTTACTGCTCTTTGCGATCGCCACAAACAATGCCACCTCAGAGCTATTTACTTGTTATTTAGAGCAGCAAGGAGCCAATGCGATCGAGCAATCTTACCGTCGTCCAGTTCGCAATTTGACAGACAAAGACATGCGAGATTTTAGACTCGGAGTCTATGATCTTATCGTCGTCCTTGCCGAAAATCCTCCCTATGAACCAAGACTTCAAAAAGCGATCGAACTTTGGAACGGACACCCTATAGACGAAAAACCATATATTGTTTTAAGTGGCGGTAGACGTACATCTTATCCATCAACCAAAGGATATCCCTGTCTGACATCTCCTCCATCTCTACCGACACGAACCAAAGAAAATGTCAGAGATCAGATCGCTAGTCGAGCAGGTATACCAAATATTGGATTACGATATGACCCTCGTTATGAAGGCTACTTTACCAATCCTGCTAGTCCTAGCGAAGGTATTCCTGAAGTAGATCTTACTGAAGCCGATCAAATGTGTAGTGCATTGACTAGCTTCCCAAATATTTCATTGATTCGTCCCTTTGTAATTATTGAGCCATCAGGTCGGACAGTACGCAGCAGTGGGGATGAAATTAGTAAGCTAATTAAATCTATGGAAACTAATAAGCTGATTGCTGAAGACACCCGTAATAGTCGTAGAATTTTAATGATTACTTCTCCCGTTGAAGCAACACGAGCTTTCCTGTCTTTTAGAAACCAAGACCTCAATGCGTCTCTGACAACGGCTAGTTATCCTTCAGATAGCCATAGTAATCTGGGAGAGCAGTGTCCATGGCCGATTGGTAAGCAGTTTAGACTTAAGCCACAATATTTTCTATTTAACGCCGAGGCTTTTGTAGAGTCTGAACGGGTATGGACAGAAATCAAAGAATTAGTCTTTTACACACTTAGATTTTGGTTGCGCCCCCCATTAACAGATGAACGTCCTTACTATCCCAAGCAACCAACCTAATAAAAAGAGAGTCAGCGCAAGGCGCTGACTCTCTTTTTGGAGAAAACCTCATAAGCGAGACTTTTTATCAGAACTATTTAGCTGCACCTTGAGCTTCTAAAAGCTGTTGCTTCAAACGCTCTAACTCTGAAGCCCAACGTGGATCAGGTTGATGGGCTTCGGATGAACTACTAGAAGTAGATGTACTTCCAGTTGCCTTCTTGTTGTTATTCCGTTTTTTGCGTTTCGCCGCTGCTTTAATTGGAGCATCGACTGTACTTGCTACTGAAGACTCACTCTTTGACTCAGATGAATCATCAGCACTTCCTTCCAAATCGGAACCATCTTCGGCTTTTCCCTTAGTGCGAGGCAAAGCTTTTTCTAGCTTTAAAACAGCACCATTAAAGTCATAACCGTTAAATTTCTCAATGACAGTATCAGCAGCCTCATCAGAGCCGACAGTCACAAACCCAAAACCACGACATTTGCCTGTTTTGCGATCAGTTATAACTTTCAGAGATACTGAATCACCTGATTCATTGAAAATTTTTTCTAGAGCTTGGCGATCTAATTCTGCTGGCAAGTTGCCAACATAAAGGCGAATGGACATGATAATAGAAAACCTCTACGCTATAAAATCTTCAGCAGGTGACTAGAGCAGCCGCTACAAAAAACTTGTTTAAAAAACTTGTTTGCTACTTGTTAGCTTAAATTGGAGCTATTGATTACGTGCTACCTGCGATTAATCAAATTGATATGACACTCTTGTGCCATGTATCAACATAACATACAAAATGCTTGTAGTTAAAATAAAATGTAATGAAAGTATCAAAATTCAATTCCTTGCAAAAGCCAGATAGAAGGCGATCTCAAGGTTGATTAAGCCCTAAAAGCCATACAGTTAAATCTTTTACTTGACAGTAGGCACAGCTTTAAATAGTTTCTGATTGCTAAATGTTAAGTTCTAATGTTTTTACAGCTAATTACTTGACTAATAAATTTCCCCTAATGTACTATCCAATTCCATAAATTTACATGGAATTTACATGGAATTTTTTGGCGTTATGATCATTGGTTACTGTTTGTGGATTAGTCAGGCTCTCAATGATGCCCAAAAGAAGCAAGAACAGGAAGTTGAAAAACGGATCAAAGAAAAGATGAAAAATGATCAATACGTGAATATCCGAATTATTGAGAAGCCATAGATTTATGGACTTATTTCCTATCTATTAGAAAGCATTAGACTATAGATAGATATAAAGATCTTCAGCTAAAATTGATATGATTTAGGCTGTCAAAGATGCAGTCAATGTATGATTCGGTGTAATAAAGATCATGAAGCTAAATCTGCAAGCTATTGGTGGTGAGCTCAAAACTCAAGTTAAAATCTTGGCGGCTTTGGTAGTGATTTTTTGGATTGTCTTCATTACAAATGAAGTGATTTTTGAAAAAATCTTAGCAATTTCCACTGGCTGTGGTTTACGTCGGGGACTTAATGCCTTAGGAATTGTGCCACATAGCTTTATTGGTTTGCGTGGTATTCTATTCGCCCCATTTCTGCATGGAAGTTTCTATCATGTTCTGGCAAACACCATCCCGTTTGTTGTTTTAGGGTGGTTTGTGATGATACGAAATATTAAAGATTTTTATTTTGTATCTGTAATGTCGGCTCTAGTAGGTGGTTTAGGTACTTGGGTAGTTGGTAGACCTTGCTCAGTGCATATTGGGGCGAGTGGCGTCATTTTTGGCTATTTTGGCTATCTACTATTTCGTGGCTATTTTGAAAGAAGCTTTGTGTCGATCGCCATTTCAATCGCGATCGCTATCGGTTATGGAGGAATGATTTGGGGCGTACTGCCAACAAGAGCATATATATCATGGGAGGGGCATTTATTTGGCTTTATTGGTGGCATTCTTGCAGCAAAGTTATTGTCACCTAGCAAAACTGCCCAATAATACCAAATTCACAAAAGTGTAGCCACACTTTTGTGAATTAAAAACCAAACCCTGTAAGGGTTTTGAAAGCACAAAATGGCTACGCCATTTTGTGCTTTGGTATAAAAAAGAGTCGGCGCATTGCGCCGACTCTTTTTTATTGACAATTAGGAAACACTTTTGATTGCTTCTAGCAAACTACGGGTACAAGCGCCTTTGTCACAAAAAGCGTCAATATTTGCACCATTTGATATGGCTTGAGCTTTGCCACCATCTGCGGCTGAGTAAGCAACGATTTTAATATGAGGATATTTGGCTTTAATAGCATTGGAAGCTGTCCAGCCATCCATTACAGGCATGTGTAAATCCATGACCACAACATCAGGCTCATGGCTTTGTACTTTAGCGATCGCTTCTTTGCCATTAGTTGCGACCTCAACAACGTCGATACAAGATTGTAATGACAGAGCTAGCTGTAAAGTACATCGTGTTAGTTCGTGGTCATCCACCACCAAAACGCGCAAAGTTTTTGTAGAAGATGTCATGGTAGGTTCGGTAAGAAGGTCTTGACAATTACTTTGTTATGTAGCCAAAGATACCTCTTGTCTGAATTTAAAGCTTCTACCGCAGGGACTAAACAACCAACCCAAAAGAAAGGGATAGTGCTTTGTTCAATCACTTTCTTTTGGATGATATAGCAGAGTGGCGGCGCTTCGCGGCGCCACTCACTTCTTGGGTTTTGGTTTGTACTAATGCAACGTGACTTCGATATCTCTATTTGCTCCGCGCTTCGCGCGGAGCAAATGGCACAAAATAGTAAAAATCGCAGAGCGATTTTTACTATTTTGTGCGTTCATCGAACTGACTTGTATTAACCACGCCATTTTACTTTTGGCAGAATTTGCTTTTGGTCAATGCGATCGCGATATTTGATGGCAAAATTGAGCAGCGAGTCGATTAGTGCATCAGATAAAAAGTGAGGTTGCAAACCAAGATCGAGAAGATTGGTGTTTTTCGCATTGAAATAATGTTCTTCTAACTCGACACGGGGATTGTCAATATTTTGCACTTCGACTTTGATACCCAGAGTTTGCCCAGCTTTCTGTACCATAAAGGCAAGATCGCGAATTGAGAAAAGCTCAGTAAATTGATTAAATACACGCATTTTGCCAGCTTCTGCAGGTGTAGCGATCGCTAGTTCAATACAGCGCACTGTATCGCGAATATCCAAAAAGCTGCGAGTCTGTCCACCCTTCCCATAGACCGTTAAAGGATGTCCGATCGCCGCTTGGATACAAAAACGGTTAAGAGCTGTACCAAATACGCCGTCATAATCAAGACGATTAATTAGTAACTCATCAGTGCCAGTTTCTTCAGTAAGTACACCATAGACTACGCCTTGGTTCAGATCAGTTGCTCTTAACCCCCATGTCTTACAGGCAAAGTGGATGTTATGGCTATCGTGAACCTTGCTGAGATGGTAGAAACTTCCGGGCTGCTTGGGATAAGGTAGGGTATCCTTGCGACCGTTGTGCTCGATGGTGATGTAGCCTTCTTCAATATCAATATTGGGAGTGCCATACTCGCCCATCGTACCTAGTTTAACTAGGTGGCAGTCAGGGTTATGCTCTTTGATGGCATACAGTAAATTGAGTGTACCAACAACATTATTGACTTGGGTTAGGACTGCATGTTCGCGATCAATCATGGAGAATGGCGCTGAACGCTGTTCCCCAAAATGCACCAGCGCATCAGGCTCAAAACTACGGAATGTACTCTGCAAAAATGCGTAGTTAGTGATGTCACCTACAAACAAATCAATTTTCTGACCTGAAATAGCTTGCCACTTGTATATCCGCTCTTGAATAGAGGCGATCGGGGTGAGAGTTGCAACACCTAACTCATTGTCCCAATGTCGGCGAACTAGGCTATCTAATACTCCAACTTCATATCCCTTATTAGCAAGATGTAAAGCTGTCGCCCATCCGCAATAACCGTCGCCACCAATTACCAGTACTTTCATGAATTCTGTGGGTTACAAAAAATTTGAGTTACAGTTTCCAAATTAACCCTATCAGGATTTATATCATTTGTGATGCACAAGACCGAAATTTATTAAATCGTATGTGTCGAGAAACACATAGAGCATTTGGGGTCTAAGGATTATTCTCAAAAAGTCGAGTGAGGCTTTGTGCCCCCAGCAATTCTCATTATGAAACCGATTTTTGTGTTTTCAGCGCCTGCGGCGCTGAAAACACAAAAATCGGTTTTTTGAAAGCCAACCAACGGTTGGCTTTCAAAAAACCAATTTTTATAATGAGAATTGCTGTTGCGCCCCACTCGACTTTTTGAGAATGATCTATAATAATGAATATTTAATACAATCACGCAATTTAGCCGATCACTGCTTCCAATTGGCAAGTGTAATGTATTGAAATTAAGATAGCCAAGAATAGTTACACAACTATTCACTATTTAGTCTAGGACGATTAGTCAAGTATGCTTTCGATTGCCGAACTTGCGCATAAACGAGATCCTAAGGCGATCGCCGAAATTATTTGTCAGGAATTACAGCCCCTTGACATTCAAAAGCTTGATGTTGCTGTGGAAATTGTCGATAGTAGTTTAGAGCTACAAATTCGGACAGATTCAGCCATTGATAAGGAAAAATTGCTGACATTAGTCAATGTCAAACTTCAAAATTTGCATGTAGAATCAGTAGCCAAATTTAAGATTCATTGTTGGCGCAATGATCAAGAGATGAATGAGCAGCGCCTACTATGGACGGAGCAATTTATGCTAGATCTGTCAACATCATCACCAAATACAACTCCAGATTTAGAGCCAGAGTTGGAGAGTAATCGATCGCCAGCAACTAGGGCACAAGAACCAAAGCTTTCTAAACATTCTGTTCTGCAACAGGCGATTTCAAAAATTGCTCCAACTCATAGTCAAACTCAAAGTCATTTGTTAGCTTCTGATCTAGTGCCATCTCCTTCTGAGAGTGGGCGCAGTTCATCCCTTGTATTGGCTCATACTCATCAGCAAAAATCACAGTCACTTGGTAATTACTGGCAGTTGGTATTGGTTGGTCTGTCGATTGTTTTGTTGGGTTTGGGGATTGGTGCATCTGTTAGAGCCATCACATCTAGGGGTGGGGAGACTAGTTCTGCTCCATCAGCTTCAGACTCGCCTACAGAAACCAAGCTGGTAAGAAATCCAACAGCTACAGGCAAACCCAGCTCAACCCAGACTAGTGAATCATCCGTCGTCGTTACTACTCCATCTACTAAAGCTACTTCTTCGCCATCAGTTGAGGCGATCGCTCCGACTCCAAATGAGCAAGAGCCAGAAGTGGTAACTTTGGAAAAGTTTAATCGCATTCAAAAAGGGATGACTATTGAGCAGGTGGAAAAAGTTTTTGGTAAATCTGGACAGGTCATTGCTGAGAATAATTCTAACAATAGCGTTGGACAGGTTTACTCTTGGAAAAATCCTCAAGGAAGCAATGCGATCATTGAGTTTAAAGATGGTCAAGTAGTGGCTAAAGCTCAAGCTGGTTTATAGCATTCTTTAAACAAGGGGCTTAAGCCCCTTGTTTAAATAGCAACAAAAAAGAGAGAGGACGCTCCACGTCCTCTCTCTTTTTTGTTGCTATTGCTATAAAATTACATGGTGGGTAGCTAACTAAGTTCTTAGTTCAAACAGCTAATACAACCCAGCCAAAGCATCGTGGGAGAAAAATTTTTTGGGTATCGATTTACGCAGCTACGTTTATTTAGACAATTTACAAAAACAACACGCTGCTTACTTAGGAACGGTCGCACAAGGATTTTTGCCATTACCAGGTGACACCTCCCTCTGGATCGAAATCTCCCCGGGTATTGAGATTAACCGCATTACTGATGTGGCTCTGAAATCAACATCAGTCCGCCCAGGTGTGCAAATTGTCGAGCGATTATACGGATTATTGGAAATTCATTCGGCAAGTCAAGGCGAGACTCAAGCCGCAGGTCGTGCCATTCTAGAGATGTTGGGCGTAACGGAAGAAGATCGGATTAAGCCAAGATTGTTATCCAGCCAAATTATTCGTAATATAGACGCACATCAAACCCAGCTAATTAATCGCTTTCGGCGTGGGCAAATGTTGCTATCGGGGCAAACTCTGTACATTATGGAAGTCGAGCCTGCCGCCTATGCAGCTCTTGCGGCTAACGAAGCCGAAAAAGCTGCCTCGATTAATATTCTAGAAATTGTTGCAGTAGGTAGTTTTGGGCGATTATATCTCGGTGGTGAAGAGCGCGATATTATGGCGGCAGCGGCGGCGGTGTTGAATACCATTAGTAATGTTAGTGGTCGTGATGTCTGGAGCGATCGCAAAGAATAATCAAAGTTGTGACGCAAATTTTGATTACAGATCATCTTCCCATCCACAGCATTTACAACGCCATTGTTCAGGTGGTATCCGCATTCGCGAAAAAGGAGTGCGGCATTCTGGGCATTTACCAGTAAAGATGGGATGCCAGCCATATTCTGACTCCATAGCAGGATCATAACTTTGGGGATCATCGGGTTCCCATAATTCTGCTGAGGCAAAATCTGAGCAAATCCCCCACTCTGGCCCGTAAGGATGTATTGCACAAACCAAAAGTTGGCTGTGAGAGTAAAAATTACAGCGATCGCACAAAGATATTTTTGGCATAAATGTACTACCTCAAACTTTTTGGATTTTAACTAAATCGACCAATTTCAATACCATTTTGTCGAATTACTAACTCCAGAACCAGAGAACTAGCTGGGAAAATAGCTTCCTTGGCTACAGCCTTAATTTCATAGGGAGATTTAAGCTCACTTACTACTTTAAAAAGTTCGGTCAGAGCTTCAGGAGGGAAATTACCAACTTTCCCTGTAAGTGGATTAGCTAGTACCCCCTCTCGACGAGCGCGAAAACTGACTAACAAAAATAGTTGCTCAATTCTCGAAGCAAGAGCTTGAGGTGGGAGATCAGGTGTAAATTGCAAGGAAGCAATTTCAGCGCCAGGGGCAAATATTTGGCGGTTCAGGGTGACATCGGCGGCGATCGCAATTCTGGTCTCGCGTTTCAGAAAGTTGCCTGCGGAAAGGATGCGGATCACATAGCTTTGCCCATCTTTAATCCGATTTAGCAAGCCTTCAATCTGTTCTTCTGTAATTTTGATGACGGGTTCCTTGGGGGCTTGATCGGGAAGAAAATCTAACAGTTCACGGGCGTTACGCTCAGCTTGTTGCAATAGTTGAGTACTGGCTTGACGTAACTCAGATTGACTCAGATTTGGGCGCACAACCCCAATTGATAAAATCTGATCTGCAAAAATTGCGACGTTGCCTTTGCGTAGAGCCTCAAGGCTAATTAATAATTGCTCACGGGCGGACTCGAGAGAAGCAACTTCTGATCCAAGCGCTACCCGTTGCTTTTCAATTTCTGCCAAACGTTGCTCTGATTCATCTACCCTTTGCTTGAGAGTTTCGCGGTCACGAGAAATACTGGCTAGCTCAGTAGAAATTCGCTCTTTTTCATCCCGAAGCTGACTACTTTCGGCTTGGAGGCTTTCCTGCTCTGCGCTTAAACTTTGAATGCGATCGCGCAAATCAGCTTCCTGTTGTGAGGCTTTTTGCAGTTGTTCGTTAGCTTCTTCAAATTTGCTCTCAACTGACTGTAACAGGGCTTGAGTCTCTGACTGTTTTCGCAAAGCTTGGACTAAGGATTTATTAATTTGCTCTAGACGCTGTTTTGCTTTTTCTTGTTCATTTTTCGCAGCATTTAGCTCAGTTTCGACTTTTTGCTTCTGTTCTTGGCTGCTAGCTAATTCTGAGCGAATACTTTCAAGACGAAATAATCCATCCCTTAGCTGACCACTTAGCAATAGCAAAATTCCTAGTGTAGATGCAGAGATCAGCCCTCCCGTAGCGATCGTGACGACTGTAGCAGTGTCACGCGGTCTTAATTTGAATATGCTAAGCCGCGCCTTTCCAACCTTAGTGCCGATGCGATCGCCTAGCGTCGCGATCATGCCTCCTAAGATCAAAATCGCTAAAATCAGCGTGTATCCAGCCATGTAACTCCTGAGTCCTCACGTTGTTGATTTTAGCAGATCTCAACCCATGAAAGGCAGCAGAGGCAATTCATGAATTGCCTCTGCTGCCTTTCATGGGTTGTGCTGCGCCTTCGGCGCAGCACAACCCTAAATTTTGCCTCTGCTGCTTTTATGGGTAAGCGAACCGCAATACGTTAGTATGAAAAGTATTGCAAAACTCGATCTTCACAAGCTTGATGGGGAAAATGGAAAAGCAACTTAAAGTACAACAGTTAGTTGATAATCTGGCGAAGGCGATCGTTGGCAAAGATGAAGCCATTCAACTGGTTTTAGTAGCACTATTTTCAGGCGGTCATGCCTTACTTGAAGATGTACCAGGGGTGGGCAAGACTTTACTCGCCAAATCTCTAGCTGCCTCTATTTCTGGTAAATTTCAGCGTGTACAATGTACTCCAGATCTACTACCCACAGACATTACAGGTACAAATATTTGGAATCCTCAAAAAGGTGAATTTCAGTTTTTGCCAGGCCCAGTATTTGCGAACGTGTTGCTTGCTGATGAGATCAATCGGGCAACACCACGTACTCAGTCAGCCTTGCTCGAAGTAATGGAAGAGAGCCAAGTCACTGTTGATGGCGTATCACGGAAAGTTCCCTCACCATTTTTTGCAATCGCTACTCAAAACCCAATTGAATATCAAGGAACCTTCCCATTACCAGAGGCTCAACTTGATCGCTTTGCTCTGTCCTTTAGTATTGGCTATCCCAACGAAACAGAAGAGTTGGAAATGCTAAAGCGGATGCAAGTAGGAAAAATTGGTTCTGCTCAATTAGAAGCATGTATTACTCCTGAGGAAGTACTAGAAATTAGGCAACTTTGCGCTAAAGTTCCTGTCAGTGATGCGACTAGCGAATACATCGTGAATATTGTTCGCGCAACTCGGAATGATGAGGAAATTACCCTTGGCGTTAGTCCTAGAGGTACGACGGCTCTCTTGCGATCGGTTCAAAGCTATGCATTTATTCAACAAATGCTCGACCGCGATCGCAAGTCTGATTATGTCTTGCCTGATGATGTGAAGTTCCTTGTTCCATTCGTTTTAGGGCATCGGATTATGGCAGCAGGAAGGCGATCGCCTAAGAAGATCATTCAACGTTTACTAGATGTTGTACCTGTTCCTTAATTTAACGTGAGTTAGATGAACTAAAAGATGGCAGGAGGAAGAGCAGGCAAGCCTTTAAAGAGAAGATCCAAAGCAGGTTTAGACTCTCGATATGTATAAGCAACCAAACCAGCCAAAAGGTTAACGAGGAAATTGAAAAAGCTACGATGTCTTGAATGCTCAATCTGAGAAATGTTTTTCAGTTGATCATTGACCGCTTCAATAATTGCG
>Ga0172372_10005225_pt1 | contig 18140 bp, 26 predicted proteins | sample LakKiv5m_2_FD_114544 | JGI IMG/M metagenome (GOLD analysis project Ga0172372, IMG submission 114544) | Freshwater microbial communities from Kabuno Bay, South-Kivu, Congo - kab_092012_9.5m | ecosystem: Environmental > Aquatic > Freshwater > Lake | place: Democratic Republic of the Congo...
ATGAAACATGAAGTATATACAATGGTTTCATGCATTACAATTGTATGGTTGGTATACAATGATTTCAAGCATTATAGGCCAGGTCAGATGGGCTGGCATGCAATGATTTCAAGCATTATAGGCCAGGTCAGATGGGCTGGCATGCAATGATTTCAAGCATTATAGTCCAGGCTTTGTCAATAGAGTGGTAATACGTTTTCATTTGCTCAAACTCACAGCCAACGCAGCACTCGCGGCAACAATCACAGCGGTCACGAGCAGCGACGCCCAGGCCTGGGACACGCGCTGCATGGTAAACAAAATGGAAAATCCGCTGAGGGACTTCCTGTTCGCCACGACCCTGGCCTCGATGGAAGGAAACCTCTGCCTCAGGCGCGCGCACTGCTCCTCGGTCCACTGCTGCACGTCGTGGACTTCCCACGTGGTGTGGTCGAGGCGCACGCAGCGGCCGCCGAAGCGGTCCATGCGGCAGAGGTCTTGAATGAAGGGGGTGATTTTGTCATTGGTTGACATCCGATGAAGTTTTTGTTCTGTTTTGTATTAGATTGCTTCTGGTTGCTGTGACGGAGAACAGGTATTTGGCAATGTCATTTGGCGCTGTGCTAGGGCAGCAGCTTTGTTGCGGGCGATTCTGGCAAGCTGTTCCTCACTCAGATTGTATGTTCCTTGTGTGTTTTGAGAGGATAGACCTAGATTGTAATTGGTTCTGGTGCGTTTAAATTCAGTTGTGGATACTTCCAGTGTGGTTGGATCCAACACTACAAATTCGATTTGCTCTGTGTCTTGATTGAAGTTAATCACAATTCCACTCCTTGGAACTTGATCCTGTACATAAAAATGCACCATGTATTTGCATATTTGTTTGATAACCTTGGGTTGAAGGGTATTCATTGCCTTTACTTCTATGATGTGTTCTGCGGTGACTATGTCAGCCCTGCAAGTTCCAATTACCTCTTCTTCATAAATCACTGGTGCTGTTTTTTCCTTCTTTGTTGATGGATCAATTTTGATGAGTTTGTTGTGTAGTGCTGCTTGATAACATGCTTCAGAATACCCTGCGCCCAGATCTTTCATGATTTGGGTAGCAATTTGCTTGACGTGCGCTATGGCGATTAAGGACATGGGTGTGGCTTTGCTTTTTTATTTTTTTCAGCGTTCGTTACGTTGTCGTTTTATAGCCAGTATGTGGTCTACGCTATTCATTATTTCTTCGCAACTCCACACCCATCCCGGCGCTTGTGGCGTGGGTAGTCCAGCCTCTGGCACTCCTTGTCGCAATACCACACCGGAAACTGGAGCGCCTTGCTGCACCGGCCGCACTTGAGCATGTGCGTGCGTGTGTCTGTGGAGTCGTGACAGGCGCCGCACAGCCGGCAGCCGGTGAAGGGGACTACGAGGGTGACCATGAAGATGTAGATGTCGTTTGGATTCCCGTTGTTGATCATGGAGAGGGTGAGCTCGTTGGTGTCGGACGGTACCAGGGCGCCTATTTTGAGGCTGCAGTCTTTGGCTGATAGCGTGGAAGGCAGGCAGCTCACGCCGAGGAGGAACACCCGCCCGTGTTGTTCTAGGTCGAATGCGGTGCAGAGCTGGAGATCCACGTTCCCCAGGGCGGTAAACTGTCCGCGGCGCGGCACGAAGCCTGAATCCACTTCAACCATAGTGGCGTATTTTAGGATGGGGAAGGCTTGGTGCAGCAGGACGCTGGTTTTCTGCTTGACGGGGTAGGTGAAGAGCAACCGTGTGGCGAGGCTGTATTGTCTCCCCGTGAGCATTTCGCTTCGGATGTATTGCTCCCATTTGAGCTTGCACTCTCGATTTTCTATCATGGCCTCGTTGTGCATTTGGACGGGGTCTATGATCACAAAAGTCTCACCCGCCTCGCCTTGCATTTTGGGTCGTCTGGCGCCCTTTTTATTGGTTCTGCGCATGGATTTGGGCGTCGGGTTGTTTTTTTCAGTCAGTCTTATTTTACTTATTTTTTTTAATGTTATAATTAAAAATCAATGTCGACGATTGCGATTCACGACCGGTTGTTTGAATCACTCCAGCCAGACACCCCGCGTTTCATTTTTGAACATGTGGACTCAGAATGGTTCTGGCACCTCACGCAGCCAGTGTCCCATTTGGAGCGCGGGGATGGGTTGATAATGATTAATCACGATCCGTGGCGCAGTGACGCGAGGGCGGTAGAGGTGAACTGGCTTCCGCCCGACCGAGACCTGCATTACAATATGCTGTATTGTGGAATCTGGGAATATCTTCGCGAGCCGCCAAATGCGGCGTATTTTAAAAAGGCAAAGGACTACCTGGCCACCCTCATGCAGTGTCCCAACGCCGGGCGCCTGCAGCGCGATCGGATTCGGTGGACGCGCGCATGGATCGATGCTCTTTTGGGCCGGTCTGGGTGATTTTTTAATGAATCATTTGCTTATTTATTTGTATGTACTGCTTTGATACACGCAAATGTCTACCACAACTGTTAGACGCGAGAGTGATAAGGTGAAAGCCTTTTACACGAAGCTCAGCGCAGACAGGCTCGACACTGCCGATTTATTCGCTTCATGGGATCAGATGACCCCCGACCAAAGAAATGCGTGTATAGCTGAAGTGCGCATTCGCCATGAAGCTCTCGGTGATCTTGAATCTGAATTGGTCGAGCGCAACACGCAGCGCATGTCGTTCTTGGAGTGTATGTTTTTGGGTGTGCCCATCCTGTGCCTCATTCTGTACAAGCTGTTGATGGTTGGTGGATATGTGGAGCCTCTGGGTGCTGAGTTTTAGAAGAACTTCACGTGCTCCTTGTGAAACTTGGTGATGAGATCCCCACACCTGTCTTCGATGAGCTGATGCGCCGGCTCCCAGCTGTCGTCGTCAGACCCATAGCCCTTCCAGCGCACCAAGTACATTTTGCCGTTCTCCTTGGTGAGACGCAGACCCCTTATGCTATGGACTTGGAATTTCGTGGTTTCTTCATCGGACTGGTCGTCATCACTCTCGTCGTCCTTGTAGGACCTGAGCCAACGCAGCAATTTCTTCTTGAGTTTGGATGACTGCACCAGCTTCACATGCTTGCGCAGGCGACGCGGGACCTCTGGGTCTTCGATACCCTTTTTGTAAATACGATTGATGGTGTTCCGTATTCCAACGCGAAGGATGAGGTCAGTCTCACTGAAGAGGATCTGGCGACAAATGCGCAGGAGCTGGCGTTCCATCCCCCTCGAGCGTAAAAAAAACCAAATCCGTTTGAATTTTTTTGAGAAATTGTGGATTTTTTGAGGATTTCAGCAGATATTTGTTTTAAAATTTAAACTGATTTAAATTATTTTAAAACCCCACGTGTGACGGGAATAATATAAAAGATCCGCCATCTGTAGAACTCAAGGTGACAACGTCATGGAGCTGCCATCCCCTCTCATTGAGAAGTTCCTCCCTGCCCACATTGTGCGCGGTTTCTCGGATTCCGTGATCATAAAGGAGAACTATCGTCTCAATCAGCTGTGCTTTCATTCAGCGCTGTGGAATTACTTTGGCCATGGGCTTTACCGCCATCAAGATTACCGGATGCCCGATCTTCGACTCCAGATCACCCGTCTATTCGTGGATGGGGCGGGCAAGTTCGAAAAACTGCACGTTGTGACCAAGCAGTCCAACGTCGTGGACGTGTGTGGGATTTCGGACGAGGCGTGCAACCTTCTGACCAACATCGGCAGCAATTGCTGCATGAAGTCGTTGTATCCATTCGCCGTGCACAGTCGGCCCAAGGAGCCCGCCTTCATCATTTCGGTCGCCTCTAGCTTCGGGAGTGTTTTTCGTCGGCTTTATCCCCTGTGGGTGCAGTCGGAGGCGTCGCCGCCCCTGCGCCTTCAAACCACCGGCGTGATTATGCGAGAGATCATCATCGCCCATCAGGACTCTCGTGACGAAGAGTGCCTGTCGCACGCCAAGCTCGCGCTGGAGGCCTGGTGTCTCGATACCTTCAATGCGGAGTACTCCTCCCTGACGGACGCGCAGAAGGCCAATCCGGACCACGCCATCACGCGTGCGATGTTCTGGTGTGCGTCCTTCTTCTACTGCATGCTGAATCCTCGATGGGATAAGGATCATGGCGACAACATCCTCGGGTGGATCGATGCCAGCCTGGATGCATATCTGATCGACACCGACACCGGCTTTCGCTCGACCTTCTATTCCGCTGTGTCGGCCGCGCGCCAGCGGGTGAGCGAGAAGCAGGTTGTTCTCGGACGCTTGAACCAGGCGGTCGCAAATCTGGACGATGGCGATGCAGATGAAGTGGTCTTTCTGCTTGATTCCATCCACTCTCTTCGATACGAGTATTTCTACCTCTCTCCGCAAGATGAGTGGAACATTCAGCACTTTGTGAAGCAGAGCATGGAAATCACCCTGATGGTCATGGAGAACACCCTTATCCTCGCACCCGATGACAACGTCCACACGAAGGCGCGCTGCCCTGTGTCGGACCGCTCTGTGCGGAGCAGCATTGTCGAGGTCGAAACCGCCATCGAGTCCAACCGTCCTGTTCCTATGGTCGAGACTGGGTTGAGTCACGGCGAAGTGGAGTCGATCATGAGCCGCGGCGATGTGAGCACTAATATGGGCCTGGCGAATGAAGTGGATGAGGGCAACGACGACGGCGAGGATGACGACGACGACATGGCTGCCCGTCGCCCCCGGCTCAACCGCAACCAGCGTCGTCGCAACGCCCGCGAGAGGCAGGTTGCCGAGGCCACCCAGCAGATGAAAGACCTGCTTGAGAAGGCGATGCGGACGGCGGACGCCCTGAATCCACTGGTGGAGGGCTGGAAGGCCGAGTATCAGGAGCGTTGGCTCGAGAACAAGTTCCAGATGATGATCTGGGTTGCCGACCACTTCATCGACCGCGCGGTCAAGAAGGAGGTCAAGCGCCGGGCCGTTGACGCTGCGGTCGAGCTGGTTCGTCTCGAGGGTCAGCGCACCCTGGCCACTGCACTCGAGGAGCGTCGTGTTGAGGAGGAGCGGACTCTTGCTGCCGCTCTGTCCCAGCGCAGTGCCGAGCACGACCGGACCCTCTCCATCATCCGGGAGGAGTGGCGTCGTGAGAGGGAGTTTGCCGTCCAACGCGCCGAGGAGGAGGCTCGGGTGCAGGCTCGGTTGCAGATGGAAGCCATCCAGGCGCAGACTCAGCTGCGGATGGAGACTGTGCGCGTCGAAATGGCGGGGCGTGGTCGGGACCTTGCGATCTCTATTTTGGGGGAGGGGGAATGTTTCATTTGCTACAACACCCTCGATCTGCTGGACCCCGGGATGCGCTTCCTCACCTGTTGCGTCGGGGGCTCGTTCGCCTGTCCGAACTGCATTGTCAACCACGATCGCCATCCCGTCCAGGGCGTTACGCTCGCTGAACGGTTGATGGATCGCATGCTCAACCGCCCGCAGTAGCGATGTGGACGCGCCTCTCCCGCCTTTTTTTCGTGTGAAATGAATTGCCTTACGCGCGCGTGTGTGGTTTAATGTGTGTTTTGCGCATGGCGGACGGTTTGTTTGTGGGCCGTTCGGACGAGGAGTGGTTGGCGTATGTGAAGTGGACGGGCGACAGAGCCAAGACCGAATTCCCATGTTGTGTGTGCGGGGCGTGGTTTGGTAGGCGCGCGGTGGACGATGTGAGTGACTGTCCGATGCCGAAAATCGTTTTGCGGTATTTGAACACCACCCTGGTGAAAAAGTTTCTGTGTCGCGACCGGCAGTGCAAATCCACGTTTGCCGGCACGTCGTTTCACCAATTGAGACAGGCGGCTCATTGAGCCGGATTCATTGCGTCATAAATTAGCAGCAATGTGTCTGGGGTCAAATGTTTTCGGGTCATCGGCGGTCTCCAGGTGCCGAGGCAGTCGTTGAAGTAAACGAACCCTTGTTCCATTCGCCTGTTTTTGAAAGTGTAGCGAAACCCGCCCCCGCTCACTGATTTGACCGACGCCTCGTAAAAGAGATTCTCTTCCGCAACAAAGACGTCCACGTCCGAACCGGGTTGTAGAGAGAGGATGAATACTAGGAGGGCGGATTTCAGTGTGTCGACGTCGTCCGATGTGAGCGGTGCCTTGGTGGCCTTGCGCTTGCGGGGGACAAACGGTTTGCGTTTCAAAACGGGCATGGGGCGGTGGTTTGGTTTTTGCAATCGATTTAAATACTTATACTGTCTGATTGACTCGTGAGTTAAAAATTACGAAAAAAAAATGAAAGCGAACTGCTGGCGGCCGTGTATATAAAGATGGAATTCATCGCATCCACGGGTCAACCATGCCGGCGCACAGCAAGTACTCCTCGGGTTCTGTGGACGATTCTGCCATCCCGCAGCGTAAGCGCTCGCGCCCCGCGAATCAGGCAGGCCTCCCTCGCCCCCGCTCCTTCCCGTTTGCAGAGTTTCTACGGGCAGCTTACAGTCGAGTGCTGAAGAGGGGGACGTACACTGTCAAAGAGGATGGATTCCGCCTTGTTTTGCGTGTAGTGGATGGTGAATTATCGTACTTCACCAAGGCAGGCCACCCAATCCGCATCACCGACCAACCGGACAACATCATGGAGGCAATTGTGCTCTATGTGCGCGCCAGGTACCCCGATCTGTCGCCGTCCATTGTGGTGGACGATTACCAGTACGGCACGAAGCCGCGCAACGGTGAGGTGCGGTTAAGGCGCAAGTTGTCGCGTGCCAAGGAGCTGCACGTTGAGTTTGTGGCCATGAAGGAGGGACGGTCGTATCTAAAGGGCCTCTTCCACAAGGAGTGTTTGGATCCTGTGACCAAGCGCCTCAACACGGTCGATTTCACATACGACATCACCACGTTTGACGTTGTGTTCGATGAGGATGACGACGATCTTCCGTACTTCAAACGGTACACCGTCCTGGCTGATGCGCTCGCCGACCACTTCACGCCCGCGATAGGCCGTCGCCTGATGTGTGATCACGTGGACGACGCTGAGCACATGTTGGATGTTTTGCTCTCTGAGGAGGGCCTGGTCTTTCACCAAGAAGACAGCCGGGCGTGTTGGAAGGTCAAGATGCCGCGCGTCGTGATGAATTTGCGCATCGTGGCGGTGGCCAACACCATAGGCGGCGAGTGTCCCAATTTTATCGGGTACAATCTGGTCTACGTGGCCGCGCCCGATGCTGAGGACGACACCAAGTGGTCAGTGATCCATGTGTTTGATTGGACCGAACTGTTCACCAAGTTCACCAATCCGTCTCAAGGGCGCGCGTACATCAACCCGGCGAGCGTCAAGCTGGTGGAGGGCGGGCGGCTGGGATGCACCTCAAGCTGCGAATCCATGCAGCCGCTCGTGAACGCTGTGTTTCGCGCGGTGTCTGGGTCGGTCCTCCTTCCCGCGTGCTCTCCGCTCACCAAGACCAAGGCGACTGTGCGCTTGGCGGATAGCGGGACGGTCACCGTCGCTTGTGGTGCCAACCGGTCCTTCTCCTTCTTCATGAATGGAATGACCAGAGACAATGGGCCGCTGTTCTTGGCCGAGCCCGTGGACGTCGCCGTGGGCTGCAGTGAGCTGTGGGAGATCGGCAACGAGCAGCTGCACCTGCAGCCCGCCTGGATTCTCGCGCTCGAGCGGTATGGCGCGGAGGAGTATCTTACCATGCTGGGACACACGAGCGTGCAGCGGCTTCTCGAGATCGCGCGAGACCATCGGAACGACCCGGTGGAGAATTACAGGCGGGTTGGAATGTGTGTGGACCCGTTTTTGGGGCTGCGGAAGGCGATCTGTGGCGCCATGACGAGCGAGTTTTTCTTTGTGCGGAGATAATCGGCACTGTGGTTTATTGAACCGCCCTTCTTGGCTCGAGTGCGAGCGGAATAAAACCCCTCAGTTTGGCTCAAACGCGAGCTCGTTGAACTGGAGTGTGAAGTCCTCGCTCAGTGCCATGGCGTCGAGTGTGTCGGGGTTGATAGTGTCTGGGACGACTTCGGGGATGGGTTCATAGGACCCAAACTTGAGCTCATTCACCCGAGACGTGAACTCGTCGTTCTGCACGACAACGCTGAGCGTGGCGGCTTTGAAGATCGTTGTCTCCCTGACGACCACTGGGTCATTCGCTGGTTCGTAGGGCCTAGGCGGCTCCAGCGCCAACTCCAGGGCCGCGAGACGATTGGCCTCTGCCCTCTGACACTGCTCGCGGTGCTCGTGCCGCAGCTCGCTCAGCACATTGGCCACAGCGGGTTGGAGCAGCGGAACCCTGTCGCCCAGCTCCTCCTGCGCGCACTCGTGGATGTAGATGTCCACCGTGTCGGCGTCGGGCACACCCAGATCCATCACGCTGTGCGACACCATATCGGTTCGCGGCAAGGAGCCGAAGACGTCGAACACGGCCGGCCTGAAGCGATACAGGCTGGGGTTGTTGACACAGTACAGCGCGGTGCCTCGGGGAACGTTTCGGGCGACTGCCGCGCACAGCAGGTACGACATGGGCGCGTCCGGGCGGCTCGGGTAGATTGGAGTCACCTCGACTCGTACACACGACATTTCCCCGATGGTTCTCGTTGGGTATGTCTGATATAGTTGTTTTCAGTGACGACGGCGTGTATATAATATTACAGCTGGCTGATGTTAAAATGGATAAGGGTAGTTTTGTGGTGTTGTTTGCCTGCATGTTTGTGCTGCTGGGCGTGGCGGTGCTCTGCACTTATGGGGCGTTTTTCCGGTATTACTTGGGGTTGAATCATGTTCAGCGGCAGCGGGTTTGGTCGTATTGGGGAAAGAGTCCGCAAAACATCCCGTGGGCCATCAGCGCTCTGCTCTCCACCATCGCGTTTGTCTCATCATCCACCACTTCATTGGTAAGCCATCATTGGCCTTCCATCTCGAATATGGATGTCAGCTTATCCTCTTCGGGGTTAGGAACAGCTAGTCGTCCTCCTCCTCGTCATCTTCATCTGCGGGTGTGAACTTGCGCTTGTGGAAGCCCACCGCCGGGGCGATCTTGCGCGGCGAGGCGTCGAAGTAGCCCACCCAGTAGCGCGGGATCTCATCACCCGAGGGTGCGTTGAGCGCAAAGCGGATCTTGTAGGCGCGCTCGAGCTCCACCTGGAGGCACGAGAGCAGGAAGTCGGGGGCGCGCGGCGGAGGGCCGTTGGTCACCGCAACCGGTTCCTGCGTAAATGCGTGTCATTGATGTGAGCACAGAGTCAATGGATTCAACATCGGCCTACCGACTCCACGTGGACATGGATGTTGTAGGTGATGTCCTCGACGGTGGTCGTGTTCGGGGTGTGGAAGCAGGTCTGCTCGCCGACGCGCGCGGGCACGATGCTCTGGAGCAAGGTTTCCGTATTGATGATCGGGATGCCGCGCAGGGCGGAGGTGTTGGCGCCTTTCCAGTAGTCGTTGTGGATGACGAAGAGCTGCAGGGCGCCGTTGGCGATGGCCATCTCGAGCAGGGCGCACGCCTGGGCGTTCTTGGTCGAATTGGTGTACTGCATGAGCGTGGCGATCGGGATGTCGACGGGATCGATGCCGGAGTTCACGAGCGTCACAAAGGCGGGTTGGTCGGGATCCTCGTGGAGGTAGGCCTTGTCGGCGACGTGGATGAAGAAGCTTGGCTCATTGACCACAAGATCGTTCGTCAAGTAGGTCTGGGCCTGCTGGTGCTTGAGCAGCGCAGTGCTTGCGTCGACAAACGAAGGCGGAAAGGCCTCGATGTCGGGCAGGCAGCTGTACAGCGTGAGGTCGCGGGGTTTGATCTTCTTGATCGTGCATCCGTAGCCCTTGGTGATGGCCTCGTTGTTCTTGGGAGCGATCTCCACCTCGCATACAGTGAAGGCAGGAATCTGGAGCAATCCGTTCGGGATGGTGTCCTTGATCTCGATGAGCCTCTTCTCGTCCATCCAGTACATGAGGACGTTGCCCGCTTTGAGCTCGAAGGAGATGTCGTCGCATCGATTGCCTTTTTCGCGGTTGTTGGCGACCTTTTCGAACGAGTAGAAGCGAATCGCGGGGATGGGACCGCCAACGAATTCGGAGAGCTTCTTCGGGCGAGCGGACTTCTGGTTCTCCCTGTACGGCGCCGAATTCCAACCAGGCGCCAGTGCGCGAATGATTGTGAGGCGCGTCGGGATCTTCTTCTTGTCCTTGTAGGTATCCTTCTCATACGAAATGGCGTTGTGGTTGATGGCGAGGAAGGTGGCATTCTTCTCGTTGGAGGCGGTGACGATTTGGCACGGCCGGGTTTTGGTTTTGAAGTCAGACATTGTGGTTGAGGAGCGACGAAACAGCAGTGGCTTTAAGGTGGGAATACGGAAAAAAGATTATTTTTAATCAAGGGGCTGAAAATAAAAAACATTTCGCGCCGAATATTATAACTAGAGGAAGGGCTGAAAAAAAAACAAGAAACAATCCAAATACCACCCACCACCACGTGGCGTTGCAACAAAACAGCGATGGCAGCAGGCAAGCGTACTCGGTTCGGACTCGTCTTCAATGGTGCGAGAGTGCCTGCGATGGGAGGTGATTTTCTCAAGGAGTTGGATGTGATTAAGGCAGAGGGATGTGAGCATGAAGGCAAGCAGTATTTGATTTTCACCACGCGGAAGCCAAGGAAGGCGGCGGATGTGTTGAGTGCGATTCATGGGTTCAATGAGACCACCGAGGACAAGATGAATCTGGTTGCGCATGAGGATTGTCCTGAAATCGTGGTTTTTGAGCGTGGGAATTGCTATCGCACGCATCCTATTTCCAAGATCATCCAGGCCGCGATGGCAAACGGGGACGACGTCTCGTGGGAGTGGTCGTTGATGGTGGATAGCGAGTCGAAGCAAAAGCGTGTGGCCAGCGAGCTCGAGACCGACATGGTCGAGACCTCCATCCGCCCTTCGGCGACCAAACGCGCTACCCTTCCACGCGAGGTGGTCGACATTTGTTTTGTGATTGGTGTGTAATTTATTATTAATTCGGTGTTGTTCGTGCTATTTACGTGTCTTTGGTTCTATAGATTGGAGCCGATGCGGACCCATCATCGACCGACGCTTCTACGACGAAGAAGACGACGACTGGCGAGAAGAAAAGGAAGTCCCCCCCCTCGCACCAGAAGGAGAATGCTGCTCCAAATGGTGTACCATGCAGCACGATGATGGCCAAGGATGTCGTTGTGCTCTTGGTAAAAGAAATCACACGGTCCAAAGACGAGACCATTCAGACCAAGAACCAACTGATCGAGTTGCTCATGAGCCAAAGGCCCGGACACTGTGTTGGCGGCTCGGAGTGAGCGAATGGAAAAAAGAATTCATGGGGGTTGAATTTTTTGATTTTTGAAAAAAAATCCACAGGATGATTTTAAATTTGGAGGAATTTGAATTTTAAAATAAATCGGATCAAATTCAATCGGTTCTATAAAAGCGCACGTCCGCTCCCCACCAACAGCCGTGATGTCCTATCCGTTTTTCCGATGCTCTGTATGCAAGTTTCCCGTGCAGAAGGTTATTGGGTATGATTTGGGCAAGATGCCCTTTGAAGTTATCACGTATAGTGACAGCCCTGTGAGCGATGTGTTTGAAAAGGACCTGCGCTTTGCCTTTTGTAGGGGTCAGGGCATGCGATACAGCGAGGCGGACCATGCCAAGACCGTGGAATACATCGATGGATATCATTACAACTTCGCGGGTGCTTTCAAGGGGTATTGCTGCTTCTGTGCGATGCACGCGGGGTTTGGTACTGAACTGTTTCTGGATATCGGATGTTACAGCTGCAAGCAGAAGCACGTCGTGGTTGCCGCATTTATTGAGCTGACCAAAAGCAAGCCAGGGGAGTCTGTCGCGTGGCGCACTCATGGTTGGGCCGCTCTGCCGTCGGTGATCATTGATAAGATCGTGGCTCATCTTTTCGGCAATCAATTGGTCGTGGAGGATGGTGTGTTTTGCTTGCCCACGCCTAGCGGAAACATGGAATGAAGTGTTGGTGTAATGTTGTATAAAAAGCAACTGTGCTGCGTGTGTGAATGTTGCGTATGCGTCTGTTCCCTCTCAGATCTTCCGATGGAGTGCCTAGCGCACCCGAACTGCCTGTCGGAGAAGCCGGCGCTCAACCCACCCTTACGACAGCGCCATTCTTGACCCCGTCGTCTCATCGCAAGGATAGATTTGATAGGCTGGATGATAAGAAATTAGTGACTGATTTATTCTATTTCCATCAGTATTTTTGGCTGCGAACTTTCGCAATCGCTTCTTGTGTTTTGCAGGTGCTAATACTGGTTGTTGCTGCGTTCATCACCGGTTTGACTGAGTCTGGTGTTGTGGCTGACAAGTATGATATGCGCCACCCATTGACCCAAACCGCCGTTGTGTGGATGCCACATGCAAATGTGAGTGTGGCGCCGCGTGTTCCTGGTGCCACGTGTGATCTGTATGACAGTCGTGAATTCTACACCCCGCGCCCATACGTCCAAACCGTCGTGTTCGAGTACAGTGAACTGCCTGAACGCTATCTGCTGACAATTGCTCTGTTTGTCAGCACTGTGTTTCAGTTGGTGACCGTCGTGAGTGAACGGATGTATTTGGAGCCCTTCATGGTGGGCAATTCACACGTCACCGGTTATTTGGACAGGAGTATCAGTTTTCCTCTGCTTGTCGTGGTCCTGTCATTGCATGTGGGGATTTCTGATGTGATGGTGGTGTTGGGGTTCATGTTTGCTGCTTGGGCTGCTATGCTGTTTAGTTTCTTTGCTGAGATTCTTTTCCAGGGGGACGGTGGATTTCTTGCGATTGGTCCTGGTGCATACAACCGCGAACGCACAGGGGACTCTGTTAAGCAGGACGGGGGGATCTGGGCCTGGGGCGATGGTAACATTCATTATCACGCTTTAAGCATGTTGTTTGCCCTGGGAAATTTCGGATTCGTGGCTGCTGGATTGGTGTATAGTTTTTTCTTGACGGATAATTGCTTCACTGTGCGGCCCAGCTTCCCCGACGGTGTTAAGCCTCTGGTGTACAGTTCGTTGGTTTTTTACGGTTTGGTGTTGTTTGTCCAGGCGTTTGTGGCGTACATGAAGCCCAAACCGTCCACAATCCAGAGGAGGAGAGAGTATTTGATCTCATGCTGGAAGGAGGAGAAGACATACAAGGCCGGCGACGATTTCAATGTCAAGCAGGAGGAGAAACTGATGGAGGGGCTTCTGGAGCGCGTTCGGTACGCCCTGATGACGGAGTTCATTAATGGGGTGTCGGATCTGGGGGTTAAGGGGTTATTCATTGCTTGCTTCTTCCTATTCAAGCGCGACTAATTCTCGTCCAGCATGAGCAGCCTGAACCCCCCCTGTCCTCCTCCAAATAATCGACTCATGACCAAGTCGCTGACCAGCGTGGCAAAAACGTCCTCGCGCATGGCCAGGTGGATGTGCATAAACCCTGTGGGGTGGCATGTGACGTTGAAGTTTCCACCTGGGGCCATCCCTGGAATAAACCAGTTGGACGGCTGCAGGATGTGCATGCTGGTGTAAGGCACGAGACGTATCCGTGTGTTGGTTGGATAAGGGATGCGTTGGAGTTCTTCCGTGGGGACTACGAAGATGATGAGGCTTTGGTGTTCGACGAGCTTGGTTTTGAGAATCCATGTGGCTGGGGTCACACCCCACTCGGCCTCGATGCGAATCTCCAGCTCGAATGCGGGTATCATCACCACGTTGTTGTTTGACATAAGGCTGTGCTGCATAGCGACTTGGTGGTTTGCGCGCTCCTCCTCGGCGAGGTCCTTCTTGCGCTCTCTGCGGATGCGTGCGGCCATGGAGTACTTCCACTCCCTTGGCAGGCGATTCATCGAGAGCGACTGGCCTTTGCCTGGCCCTGCTCGACACACGGGGCACTGCACATTCCCATTACGCGCCCAGTGGTAGACCAGCGCCATGGCGTGGAAGGTGTGCTTGCACGGCAGGGTCATGGCTGTGTAGGTGGGGGAGGCTGCCAGGAAGGGATATGGACACACCTCCAGCTTTGCGGTGGCGATGGCGTCCTGGAGGATCGGACACTCGTCGTCTGGGTGTGCCGGTTCGTGGAGGGTGACGTCCAATGAGATGCGCTTGGGGCGTAGCATGAGTTTGACTGGCTGTGACATTTGTAGGAGGACGACCGGCTCTGTCTATATAATGAATTGTCCAATACTGCTTGCACCATATGCACGAGGGTGTTTGTTTTTTTATTCGACGCTTGTTATGCGCAATTCGCTGAAGAGATGGGCCCCGAGCTGTTTCGTGGGGGGTGGGGGTTTCTTCTTGGGGAAAGGGGTGAATGCGCAGATGTAGAGTCCGGTGACACAATAGAGAATCAGATAAAGCACTGCGAGATCTTGTCTGATTGGTGTGCAGATCGGTAAGAGGGTGAGGGTGCCGAACACATACCACGCATATGGAAGATGCTGCAGTCCTGTTAACAGGGTGCGTAGTATGTCGTAAACGGTCATGGAGAAGTACGAAACAAACGTGTACAAGGCTGACGCGAAGGATGACAGTCCGTGCTCCAAGAACCTCCAGCATGCGGCGGTACTGCATAGATTGGACAGGATTGTGAAGAGCAGAGCAAAGCTGCACACCACAATCAGTGCCCAGCCCATGAGGTCGGCTAGTCGTATTTGGATGGCGTCGTCCATTGTTGACGCTAAAACAGGAGATGTATATAACATTCTCATGGATTTTGTGGAATGTTGGTGTACGGCACATGCAATCCGCCTGGTGAGAGCGACGCTCACACGGGGGTGTATCTGCGCAAGGCGGATATCTCCCGGCTGGTGCAGTCGGGGGCGCTGTTGGAGCTGCCTGTGAAGATAGAACACTCGGGTATAGCGGTGGGCCGGGTCGTGTCGGCATGGGAGCATGCGGATCGTTTGGATTGTGTGTTTCGGATTGACGACAATTCAATCGACAGCATCTTTGCACAGGAGTTTGTCAAGAACAAAAAGTGCTCCGAGTTGAGCCTGTCGTACAATGTGACCATGCAGCACTCAAAGGACGGGGTCCTGTCGGGGGGTGGGAAGGAGCTGATAGAGGTCAGCATAGTACGCCACGGCGCGCGGGATAATTGTAAAATATATGGCTTCAGTAATAAATAATCACATCTGTAACAGCCGGCAGTGTTGCTTGCGCGCCTCGCATTTGCGCCTGGGTTTGAGTGGAGGGGGGATCTTGGGCGCGGATTCGATCGCCTGGATCTCGGCGTCAAACGTGTTTTTCGCAGCATCCCACGCCCCCAGCGCGGCCTCGATCATGACGGGGCTCCACGGGGCAGCTGTGGCCAGCCGTCGTAGCTGTGCGTCCGTGAGGGGGTCGGGTAGGTTGACGACAAACACACATGGTTCGTTGGGTTCTTTGACCACAATCCTATTAAGGTTGTATAGGCGTAGAACGGCGAGCCTGGGCATCCGGTTGGTGGGAGGGAGGGTTGAGGCTAGTAAAATAACCCGCGAGCGTATTTTTTAACCTTGTTGTTATTATCCTTGCCCGTGCTGAACGAGCGTTGGACGGACATCATGAGCGATTCGGTGGCTTCGTACAGACTGGCCATGGCCGTTTGTTTGGGTTTGGGTGTGGGCTTCAGCACTACGTGTGACATCTTCTGCCGCCGCGCGAGGTTTCTTGTTTTATACTTCGGCATTTCAGTATCATCACACCTCCGCACGCGCAACCTGCGAGGAAGATGAGCACGAGCATGGCCACCCACACAAGGTTGTACTCTATCCACTTTTTTGTGGCCGCTGAGATCGTGACTGGCGGGACAATCGTCTGTATCACCTCTGAATTGCTGTTGAGTGCCTGTTGAATAGAGGGGATCAGGGTGTCGGGGTCGTTGGTCCAGATGCTCACCACAAAGACGTTATTCCACGTGTGGTCAATCTGCGCCCCTGGGAAGAGGTGTGTCACGTCAGCCTCCTGTGGCGCATACACCACGAACTGGACGACTTGACCCGTCACGGTTGACGCATTGGTGATCGGTGTGAAAAGGGGGGCCATGAGAAACAGGCAGATCGCCAATCGCGAGAGCATTTTGCGTGCCACCCCCATGCTAATGTAGTGGAAACGAACAATTTGGTATTTGTGTACATAAGAGCAGAGGATCCATGTTTCGAAATGTGGCGTACAGTGATTCTGCTGCTTTTGTGTGCTGTGTCTGTGAGTGGAAATGATCCGCTGGACGAAGATTGGGAAATGGTGGCATGGGATCCCACAGGTGTGGGCGGGATGGTGTGGGAGGAGCACGCGCTTCCGTCGGTGGGCTCGAATGAAACGAGCGTCAATTCCACCGCCATAGGCGAGGTCGTCCTCCCTCCTACACGTGATTTGTTTGACGACGCCGCGTCGATATTCGAGGCCTTTAACATCTCAGATGACGCTGTGTGGCGACCGGCGGGCAATGTGTCGCTTGATTTCGGTTCGGCCGAGAACGTACTGTCGTCCGGGTCTATCAACTCCATTGTGGACTTTGCCTTCACGCAACAGGAGCGGGACATCTACTACAAGCTGAACGCGTTATTCGACACCCTTGTCGGCGCATCGAACAGCACTGCCGAGCCCAAGGCGTGGAGCTTTGTGGCCTTTGTCACCCTCATGCCCCTAAAGTGCTCAGAGGTGCGCAAAGTGGCAGCTTTATTCGATGCAGCGATGCGTGAGAGCAATCCGGAATCGGAAATCACGTCCATCGCCCAGCGGCTTGGTAGCTCCGCCTGTGGCGTGGATGGGGTGTGTCCGTGTAAGGACGTCAGGCATTATAGCCAGCGCGTCATGGAGCTTCGGTCGACGAGTAAGCAGCGAGCACTGAAGCCACCTGCGCATTTTCCTTATGCTGTGGAGATAAAAGAGTCTTGAGGTTCTGATACGCCACCCTCATGATGGCGAGTTCCTCGCTTTTGATTTCGGCCGTTCGTTTGTATGTGTTCATGTGCTTCTGAAACGTCCTTGCCGTGAGGTGCCATTCGCCCGCGTCTTTCTCTTGTGTGTCGATTGCGATGTCAGGCAGCACTGAATGATATATCCCATCCATTGGCGCGGAGTTTAGCTTATACTCGAGTTCGTTGCGGATCTGACGGAGCTGTTGGATGGTGGCGAGGTGCTCCGCACATTCACGCTCCCGTTGCCTGAGTGCTGTCTGCAGTCGGATAGTTTCGGTCTCGAAATCGATGAGGCGGAGGGTGGTGTGGATGCTGACTGTGGTGAGTTCGCGTCTGCATAGCGCGACAACGGCCGAGAGACACTCCAACCCATTGGACTGATGGTCGCGTTTCATCGCCACGGTGTCCCATCCTTCCACGTCAGCCTTTATTTTTATTTTTTTTTTCAGGATTTCAAACATGCTCTTTCAAGGTGAGCCATTTGCTGAATTCAGAGAAGAATGGGACAACGACGAGCGTGTACCACCGGTGGAGGAGGCGGTCCGCATGATAAACATTCAAACCGAGATCATTGAGGAGGCTTTGAACCAGCCCATCCATTCATCCACTCGTCGGCGTCAAGTGATTGCTTATCTTCTGGAGCAATGCGTGCTCCTGTGCTCCACTCTAGGCACAGCGCGCCTCCAAGAGCGTCGTCGATTTCGCAGGATTCGGCGGTTGGTCGAGCAGGCCAGGCGGATTGCACGCGGGGACGGGCTGTGATTTTTTTTTGTAACCGTAATGGTTATTGATCTCGTGAGATTATTGTTGCAATGCTTTCGGTTGAAGTGGCTGAATTCTACGGTGTCAAGGACGCTGCGCTCTGTGCGGACTTCGTGACGTTCATCAACGGGATGCTGGGATTTGTCGAGACCAATCGCCGCGAGTGTTGGGGCCAGTTGTGCGTCGGAATGATCAATATCCAAACCAAATTAAAAGGGTTGCAGTCGACGCACACGGAGCTCGAGACCAAATTCGAGACGCTTTCACATAATTTTGATGATTTGAGTGAAAAATATAAAAAATCCGTTGCTCTCACTGAGAGACTGCATCAATCTAATAAGGAACTAAAGACTCAAGTCGAAGCGTTCAAATCGCAGATTTCCTTGGGCGGCAAAACCAGCTTTTGAGATACTACCAAATCCGACCATAGTGATCGTTTTGGGATCCTTTCTCGGAGGACAGCCTAACCCCCTTAGCATGTCCCACTCAACTACCATAGGTAGGAGCGGTGTCACGCA
>Ga0172372_10005226_pt1 | contig 18136 bp, 15 predicted proteins | sample LakKiv5m_2_FD_114544 | JGI IMG/M metagenome (GOLD analysis project Ga0172372, IMG submission 114544) | Freshwater microbial communities from Kabuno Bay, South-Kivu, Congo - kab_092012_9.5m | ecosystem: Environmental > Aquatic > Freshwater > Lake | place: Democratic Republic of the Congo...
AGTAGACAATAGATATGGCAATATGTTGCCAAAAGTTTCAAAAACACAATCAGACTTTTTAAAATTCAAGGAGAAATTTGGTGAGGATGGATCTACACTTGTGATCGCTATCAAAGAACCCAAACTTTACACTGAAAAAAAATTATTGAAATGGAAGGAATTGGGTGATTCTATTCTTCAGTTCAATGGAGTGGAAAGTGTTATTTCTGAAGCCACATTATTAACATTGAAAAACAACACCTTACAAAAAAGATTTGAAGCTCATAGAATTTTTTCGGATGTAAAATTTAAAGAAAAAACGATAAAACAAATCGATCAAGAAATTCATAATAACCCGATATTCGATAAATTATTGTATAATGACTCTTCTAACATCAGTTTGATGATGATTGGTTTGGATGAGCGTTATTTGAGGAATCAAAAGAAGTCGGTTGTAGTGTTAGAAATTGAAAAATTAGCACAAACTTACGAACCAATTTTCGGTAAAATTCATTTTGCAGGATTACCACATATGCGAATTGTTATTGGGAAAAAGGTGATGAATGAAATGTTCATTTTCATCGGTTTAGCTATTGCTGCTACTTCGTTGCTTTTGTATCTGTTTTTCAGATCGTTTAGGGTAGTAATTGTTTGTAATTCTGTTGTTTTTGTTTCAGTGATTTGGGCTTTAGGTTCTATAGGGTTATTTGGTTTTGATATATCATTACTTATGGCGCTAATCCCGCCACTTATGATTGTGATCGGTATACCAAATTGTATTTTTTTAATTACAAAGTTTCATCAGGAATATCAAAAGACGGGGAGTCAATTAAAGGCTATTTATTTAGTAATTACAAAAATTGGAGTGGCTACCTTTTTAACGAATCTAACAACAGCGTTAGGTTTTGCTACTTTTATGTTTACCAATTCTGAAAAGTTAATTGAATTTGGATTTATTGCATCACTAAATATAATGTTGGTATTTGTGTTGTCACTTTGTATTATACCAGTTTATGTTACATTTTTAAAGCCACCTAAAGATCGACATTTAAAACACCTTGATCGAAAGTTTGCTCAAGGTTTCATTGAAAAGATTGTATACGTAATTTCTTTTAAAAGGAAATGGGTATACGGAGTTACGATTGCTTTAGTTGGAATTAATATTTTTGGCTTGGTTAGGATAAAGGCAACTGGAAATTTAACGGGAGATCTTCCAAAAGATGACCCTATTTATAAGGATATAAAATTCATAGAGAAGCATTTCGGTGGAGCTATCCCATTTGAAATAATGATTAATTATAAACAAAAAGGAAGGTTATTAAAATCAGAAACGCTTCAGAAAATTGAGAAAATACAAACTAATTTGAAAAATGATTCTATGTTTTCAAAAAGTATCTCAATTGTAGATTTTATGAAAGTCATCAATATGGCTTATTACAATAATAATCCTGAACATTATCGTTTAATTGCCAATAGAGATAAACTTCGCCTTAAAAAGTATGTGAATAATTTTGATGTTTCTAATGTGAATATCAATACGGGGAGTCTTAATTTAAAAGAGTTGGTTGATACTTCTTCAAATACACTTCGTATTAGAACTCAAATAAAAGATATTGGTTCCTATGAAGTTGCTACGAAAGTTAAGGAAGTTCAAAAAATGATTGAAGAAGTTTTAAATCCGAATCAAACTTCTTTGAAAAAGGTAGTAAGAGAGTTGAAATCAAAAAATGAAATTTATTTAGATACTTTAATTTACAATCATCCAGGTGTTTTTAATCACCTTACATCACTATTAAGCAATGGTGATCCAGAAGTTCAATCTAAATTTGATCTTGATCCTATGTTAATTAAAGAATACATGGATCAACCTACATTTAATCAGTTTTTGCAAAATTCTGTTGAAAACGAAAAATTTGATGTAGATATTACAGGAACCTCAGTAGTTGTATCCGAAGGAACTCAATATTTGGTTAATAATCTCTTGTCAAGTATTGTTTTTGCAGTTATTTCAATAGCAGTATTGATGGCGATTTTATTCAGATCTTGGAGAATGGTGATGATTTCATTAATTCCAAATATTGTTCCGATGATCATTACTTCTGGAATTATGGGCTGGTTTGGGATACCACTAAAACCATCTACTCTTTTGGTATTTAGCATCGCATTTGGAATTTCAGTAGATGATACCATTCATTACTTGACAAAATATAGACAAGAGCTAAAACATTTTAGTTGGGATATAAAAACATGTGTGATTCAGGCAATAAGGGAGTCTGGTCTAGGTATGTTTTATACTTCTGTTGTATTATTTTGTGGGTTTTCAGTATTTACTTTTTCTCAATTTGGGGGAACTCAAGCACTTGGTTTATTAATTTCAATAACGTTATTAGTAGCAATGATTACTAATTTAGTGGTTCTACCATCGCTATTATTGTCCTTGGATAGAATTGTAACAACCAAGTCTTTTAGAGAGCCTTATTTTGATATTTACGATGAAGAAGTCGATTACAATTCAGATAAGTTAGAAATTGTTAAACATCAAGAAAATATATTATAATTATGAAAGGAATTGTTTTAGCTGGTGGTTCAGGAACACGATTACATCCTTTAACATTAGCAGTCAGTAAACAGTTAATGCCTGTTTATGATAAACCTATGATTTATTACCCGCTTTCAGTATTCATTGGTGCAGGTATTCGTGAGATATTAATTATTTCTACCCCTCATGATTTACCTCATTTTCAGCGTTTGTTAGGAGATGGCAGTAAAATTGGTTGTGATTTTCAATACGCAGTTCAGTCTGAGCCAAATGGATTAGCGCAAGCATTTGTGATTGGAGAAGAATTTATTGGTAAAGATAAAGTTGCATTGATTTTAGGTGATAATATTTTTTACGGAGCAGGTTTGTCAGAACTTTTACAACAAAACTTAAATCCAGATGGAGGAATAGTTTATGCTTACCATGTAAGTGATCCTGAGCGTTATGGAGTTGTTGAATTTGATGACCATATGAATGTTTTGTCGATAGAAGAAAAGCCAAAACAACCTCGATCAAATTTTGCTGTTCCAGGATTGTATTTTTATGATAATGAAGTGGTAGAAATAGCGAAAAATCTTCAACCCTCTGCAAGAGGTGAATATGAAATTACAGATGTTAACTCAGAATATTTAAGAAGAAAAAAATTGAAAGTTTCAATGTTGAGTAGGGGGACTGCTTGGTTGGATACAGGAACGTTTCCTTCATTAATGCAAGCAGGTCAATTTGTTCAGGTAATTGAAGAACGTCAAGGTTTGAAAATTGGATGTATTGAAGAGGTTGCTTACAGGAATGGGTTCATTACAAAAGATCAATTAGAAAAAGTAGCGACTCCCTTACTTAAAAGCGGATATGGTACCTATTTAATGAGTATTCTTTCATAACTATGGAAAGTTTAATCAAATACGCCTCTTTTTTCGAACAAGAAGTAGAAAAATATAATTTTAGATCTGAGCCTTCTAATTTATATGATCCCCTTCGTTATTTTATGGGATTGGGAGGAAAGAGAGTCCGCCCTTTGCTAACATTAATGGCTTCTGAATTGTTTGGGACACCAAAAGAAAATGTATCTCACGCTGCACTTGCGATTGAGTTTTTTCATAATTTCTCTTTGATTCACGATGATATTATGGATGAAGCTCCATTGAGAAGAGGCAAAAAGACAGTTCATGAAAAATGGAATACCAATGGTGCGATCTTATCGGGTGATGTTTTGTTAGTCAATGCGTATCAACAATTAGCTTTATCTCAAAGAGAGTATTTAAAAGAAGTCCTTGAAATTTTTAATCAGGTTGCTGTTGAAGTTTGTGAAGGACAGCAATTAGATATGGATTTTGAAACTATGGAATTAGATGAGGTTTCCATGGAGAAATACATCGAGATGATTCGATTAAAAACATCTGTTTTATTAGGTGGAGCATTAAAAATTGGAGCAGTTTTAGCTGGAGCAGATAAACAAAACGCACAGTTAATTTATAATTTTGGTGAAAATCTTGGAATAGCGTTTCAGATACAAGACGATATTTTAGATTTATTTGGAGATCCTGAAAAATTTGGTAAACAAATTGGGGGAGATATTATTTCCAATAAAAAAACCTTTTTGATATTAAACGCTGTAGGTAAAGGTAAAAAGAACGAGATTGAGACAATTTTGAAGATTTCAGATAAAGAGTTAAAAGTATCATCTGCTAAATCTAAGATTCAAGAATGGGGAGTATTAGATGAGGTAAAAAAAACAAAGCTACATTATTATCAAATGGCGATGAGTGCATTGTATGAAATAAATGTAAATGATGAGATGAAACAAGATTTGATTGCCCTTTCGAATCAATTAATTGATAGAGCGTTTTAGTTTATTAGCATGGAGAAGAAATTTAAAGAAATCATAGAAGCTGTTGAATTATTTCATAATTCTTTTGGAATTGAAAACAATACAAAACCAACAATTATTCCTGAAAATGATTATAGACTTCGTTATCACTTAATGAAAGAAGAAAATGAAGAATATTTAGAGGCGGCAGAAACAAATAATCTTGTTGAAATCGCAGATGCTTTAGGTGATCAATTATATATCCTATGCGGTACCTTATTAAAACATGGATTACAACATAAAATTGAAGAAATCTTTTTTGAAATTCAACGTTCTAATATGAGCAAGTTAGATGAAAATGGCAAACCTATTTACAGGGAAGATGGTAAAATACTCAAGTCAAATCTGTATTTTAAACCAAATATTGAGAAGTTATTGAAATAGTTTTACAATAAACTAAGTAACTTTTTAGAAAAAAAAAAGGAGGTTATTTCCAAACCCCCATTTTACAAAATTTATCAATTCTTTCGTTGATTCGTTGATTCGGATCTTTCAGTTTTAAATCCTTAATAGTAAGTTTGATGTATTGTTTAACAATACCAAACATATCTTCTTGTGAACGATGAGCACCATTTATTGGTTCTTTTAATACATCGTCTACAAGTTGTAATTCTTTCATGTCAGTTGAAGTAAGTTTCAATGCTTCAGCTGCTTTTTCTTTAAAATCCCAAGATCTCCATAATATGGACGAACAAGATTCAGGAGAAATTACGGAATACCATGTGTTTTCAAGCATCACCACCTTATCACCTACACCAATTCCTAATGCACCACCTGATGCACCTTCACCAATCACAATACATATAACAGGAACTTTCAAACGCATCATTTCATAGATATTTCTTGCAATTGCTTCACCTTGTCCACGTTCTTCAGCTTCTAATCCTGGAAATGCACCTGGGGTATCGATAATTGTAACGATAGGTTTATCAAATTTTTCGGCAAGTTTCATTAATCGCAATGCTTTTCGGTATCCCTCTGGATTAGCCATACCAAAATTTCGATATTGGCGCATTTTAGTATTGATTCCTTTTTGTTGCCCAATAAACATTATCGTTTCTCCATCTAAAAGACCAAAACCTCCAATCATTGCTTTGTCATCTTTTACGCTTCTATCTCCATGTAATTCTTGAAACGTTCCGTTAGAAATAGCATTAATATATGCTAAAGTATACGGCCTATCTGGATGGCGAGATAATTGAACTCTTTGCCATGGTGTTAACGTTGAGAAAATTTCTTTCGTTTTGTCCTCAAGCTTTTTCTTCAATGCGTTGATCGTGTCAGACATATCAACTTGAGTCGACTCACCAATTTGTCTTGTTTGTTCGATCTGATCTTCAAGTGCTTTAAGCGGTTGTTCAAAATCTAAAAATGTCGCCATAGGTAAAAAAAATATAGACAAAATTAAAAAAAAAATCGATGGTAAGTTTAACTTTACGGAATGATTTATTACTCACCTTGTAAAATAAACATTGGGCTTCATGTTTTCAATAAACGTGCGGATGGATTTCATAATTTAGATACGTTGATGTATCCAATAGCTTGGTACGATGTAATAGAAATTCTTCCAAATGAAACGTTTAGTTTTTCAATTTCTGGATTGAATATACCAGGAGATCCGAACGATAATTTATGTGTAAAAGCATATTATCTTTTGAAGAATGATTTTTCATTTCCTAATTGTTCAATTCATCTTCATAAAGTTATTCCAATGGGAGCTGGAATTGGAGGAGGTTCCGCGAATGCTGCAGTTGTTTTGAAAGGATTAAACGAAGTTTTTCAATTAGGTATAAGTAATTCAAAGTTAAAAGACTATGCTTCAATTCTTGGAAGTGACTGTGCTTTTTTTATAGATGCTACCCCTCAAATTGCAACGGGAAGGGGAGAACAATTAATTCCTACAAATTTTTCATTGAAAGGATATTGGATTAAGTTGGTTAATTTAGGTATACACATTTCAACGAAAGAGGCTTTTCAGAATGTCTCATTTACAGAGAAGAAAAAATCAATTAAAGAGATTATCGGAAAGACTAAAATTGACATGTTTACCAAAGAGATTGAAAATTCCTTTGAACCTTATGTGTTTGGATTACATCCAAATTTGTTAGAGGTAAAGCAAAAGTTATTTGAACAAGGAGCAGTATATGTTGCTATGTCTGGCAGTGGTTCAACACTTTATGGGATTTTTGAACGTCAACCAAAAACAACTACCCTCCAAGGTGCTCCAAATTATTTTGAGAAAATTGTGAAGTGTGAATTTTAGTTGCAGTTGTTTTCTATCAATCGTAATGCATCTTTGTTGCCTAGATTAGTTGCATTTTTCCAATCGATACAAGCGCCATTTTTATCGTTACTTTTAAAACGAAGTTCTCCTCTTAATATCAGAATATTTGCGTCTTTTGGATCTAATTCATGAGCCGTTGATAAATCAAATATCGCTTCTTTAAGTAAACTTTCTTTTTCTTCTTTTTTTGTTTCAGTGTTCATTTCAAGTTTTGTCTTGGCAGATGCGCTAAGTTTATACAGTTCAATATTTTTTGAATCCATTTGAATGGACTTTGTAAGATCTAAAATCGCCGCGTGAAATTCACCTAATTCTACACGCATTTTTGCACGTTGTATGTAAGATTGTAAGTGGTTTGGATTTAGGTCGATTGCTGTCGTGAAATCGTCTTGTGCGTTCGTATAATCTCTGATTTCTTGATAGGTTTTTGCTCTTTCATAATAAGCCAATGAATAGTTGGAGTCCAACGCTATCGCTTTTGTATAGCTTGAAATTGCTCCTTCAAAATCATTCGATTCATGTTTATAAAGTCCAATGTAATAGTATGCCTTCGGATTCAAAGTGTCTTTCTTCAGAGCGAATTGAAAATCATGATTTGCAGAAGAGAGATTACCTGCCATCATGTATGCTTCTCCTCGGTAAAAATAAAGTGCTACTTGATTGGTGTCGTATTTGAGGATTCTTGAATAATCTTCAATTGCATTGGTGAAGTTTAACATTTCTTTTTTCAAATGGCCTCTATTGATTATAGCTTGTTGATGTTCTGGTTCAATCTCTATCACTTTATTATAGTCTGAAATTGCTCCGATTTTGTCGTTTAATTTGTAACGAATTTCCGCACGAAAAAAATAAGAGGATAACGATTTAGAATCGAATAAAATAGCAGCATTCAAATCATTTAATGCGGCTTCTAAATTGTTCAATTCTTTGTACGCTATAGCTCTATTTAAATAAGCAGAAGCTTCATTTTTTGAAAGTTGAATGGCTTTAGAAAGTTCAATTGTTGCAGACTCATATTTCTTAAGTTTAATGTAGAGTCCACCTTTGCTGATGTATGCTTTAACGAAACTTGAATCGATTTGATTACATTTTTTATAATCCATTAAGGCTCCTCTGAAATTTCCTATTTCTGATTTCGCTAAACCTCTGTTGTAAAATGCATTTAAATATGTACTGTCCAATAAAATTGCAATGTCATAATCAGTAATTGAAGTTGCGTAGTTCCGTTTAAATCGTTCAATATTACCTTTTAAAAAATAAGCGGTTTTATTGGTAGTATCTTTCTCGATATATTCTGAAAGTATTTCTAGCGCCTCGTCAAGCTTACCCTCTTTTTCAAGTATAAAAGCAGTATTTAATGGTTCATTTACTGAGGAATTTTCAATTGTATCATTTTGAGAAAATAAATAACTTGTAATTAAAAAAGACACAATTAGTGGTATAAATCTGTTCATTGTTAAGTATCTTAATTGTAGGTATTCATAAATATAATCATTATAAATTAAGTTTGATGCTCTCCATAGGTAATATCCCATAAAAAAAGTCCGTGTGCTGCTACTGATTTTTTTGCTGCGTTTCTGTTTTTAGCATCCAGTATTTCAATAATTGTTTCCGGTTTGATTGAATTAGTGCCAACTTCCAGTAACGTACCAACAGTTGCTCTTACCATATTTCTTAAAAAACGATTAGCGGTAATTTCGAAGTAAAACCTATGTTTATCAATTGAATACCATTTTGCAGAGCTTACATTACATCTATTTGTTTTAACATCTGTATTAAGTTTTGACAAGGAAGTGAAATCTTGCTCTCCAATGAAATAATTGGATGCTTGATTCATCGATGCTATGTCTAACTCTGAAGGGAAATATAAGCTGTTAGTTGCTAAAAAAGGATCTTTTTGTTGATGTATGAAATATCTATAAGTTCTTGTAGTTGCTGAAAAACGTGCATGCATGTCCTCAGAAACTTTCATGATAGATGTGAAAGCAATAGAGGGAGGCGTTACACGATTGAGTTTATAAAGTAATACCTCTGAGTCGAATAAATTAGGAAGCTCTACATGTAAGAAATATTTAAAGGCATGTACACCTGTATCCGTTCTTCCACAACCGACGACTGAAATTTCACAATTGAATAATTTTGAAAATGCCAATTCAATGGTTTCTTGAACACTTTTTTGTTTTGGCTGTTTCTGCCAACCAAAAAAATCAGCACCATTGTATTTTAATTCAATAAAATAACGTTGCATAATTATAGCTATTCAATAATGTTAACTTCTCTTTCTAAAATTATGTTGAAGTTAGAAAAGACATCTTGGATAATTTTTTCCGACAAATCAAATATTTCTGTTCCAGATGCATCGCCATAATTTACCAAAACCAATGCTTGTAAATGATGTACTCCGCAATTCCCTAGGTTTTTCCCTTTCCAACCAAGCGTTTCGATTAGCCAGCCAGCTGGAATTTTCACATGACTTTCACTAACGGTAAAAGATGGGACAGAAGGGTATTTTGATTTTATCTCAAGAAAACAGTCATTTGTAACAACAGGATTTTTAAAAAAACTACCCGCATTTCCTAATTTTTTCGGATCAGGTAGTTTACTTTGTCTAATCGCAATTACTGCATTGCTTATATCTCTTATACTTGGATTTTCAATTTTTTGTTCAACTAAGATTGAATTAATTGCACCATAGTTTGAAGAAATTTTTGGTGTTAATGAAAGCTTAAAGTGAACATAGGTAATAATGTAACGATTCTTATAGATTGATTTGAAAATACTATCCCGATACCCAAATTTACATTCCGAATTGGTAAATGTATTCGTTTGTTCATTAATCGTGTCATAAACTTCTACTTCTGATATAATATCTTTTACTTCAACACCATAAGCACCAATGTTTTGAATGGGTGCAGCACCAACCGTTCCTGGAATTAAAGATAAGTTTTCGATGCCGCAATAGTCGTTGGATACACAATGTAAGACAAATTCGTGCCAGGATTCACCAGCTCCAACTCTCAATGTGATAGTTGTTTCTGATTGATTGACAACTTCTATTCCTTTAATTTTATTTTGAAAAATAGTACCATTAAAATTTTGTTTGAACAAAAGATTACTACCCCCACCTAATATAAGTTTAGTTGGGTACTGATTAAATTTAATTTCAAATAATTGGTTAATTGATTCAAATTCAATTAATTCTTTAGTTTTTACATCTACGCCAAATGTTGTGATTGGCTTTAATGAAACATTTTGTTTTTTAGTGATTGGCATGTGTTGTTAATCTATATTGTATTCAAATGGAAGTTTCATTTGTATTCTAGAACATTGTTGAAGTTTTTCTATTTTTTGAAGTGTTTTTAGTAGATTGGACGGTATTTTTACAGAAGTAGAAATTGAAGCATTGTTTTCTTTTATATCCTGTAAACTTTCAATAATTTCTTCAAATGGTTCTTTTGATTTTTTAGGCCAGTATTTTATTTGAGGATTTTTTAATTTTGATTTTTTTGTAGCATAAGCAATAGCATCTTCAATTCCTCCGATTTCATCGACTAAACCAATTCTTTTTGCATCAGCACCAGTCCAAACTCTTCCTCGTGCAATTGTATGAACAAATTTTGGAGTTAATTTCCTGCCAATAGAAACTTTTTGAATAAATTGATTGTAAATTTCATCAATTTCTGTTTGCACTAATTGTATTTCTTCTATTGATAATTTTTTATTGAGTGACATATTACTGTGGGCATTTGTTTTTACTTCATCTATTGTTATTCCTAATTTATCAGATAGAAATCCACCAGTGTATGGGATTAATCCAAATACGCCGATGGAACCAGTTATTGTAGTGTTTTCAGCAAATATTTTATCTCCAGCACATGCCATGTAATATCCACCTGACGCTGCAACATTACCCATAGATACGATGACTTTTTTACTTTTATTAGTAAGATTAATTTCTCTCCATAATATTTCACTTGCTAGCGCACTACCTCCAGGACTATTGATTCTCAATACAACTGTTTCAATAGATTTATCTTCTCTTGCAGAGCGAATGTATCCGGCAACTTTTTCAGCATTTAGTTCATCTCCATTTGATGATATTTCACCTTCTGTTAGTATCACAGCAATTGACTTTTTTGAAGCACTGTTTAATTGTTGGTTTAAATAAAATTTCTCTTTAGAATATTTTTCAAAAGAGTGAAGAGGTAGTTCGTCACCTGTATAATTTATTTTTTTCTTTAGGAGCGCAATGATTTCATCTTTAAATTTTAAATCTTTAATTAAGTGATGTTTTTTTGCTAATGTTAGATTTCTAACCGTTGCTTTTTCAGCGAAGTTATTTAATGTTGATATAGGAATATTTCGGTCTTTTGAAATGTCAGAAAGAATTGATTTCCAGATATTTGTTAATAAAACATTTGTTTGAAGTCGGCTTGAATCGCTCATTTTTGTATACAAAAATGGTTCAACTGCACTTTTGAAATCATTTTCTTTTCCTCTAATTACTTGCATTTCTATTCCAAGCTTGTCTAATGTGTTTTTATAGAAGGTAGGTTCTGTGCTTAAACCTAAAAATTCAAAATTACTTGACGGAAAACCGTAGTTTTCATCAATGCAAGAAGTAAGATAATATTGTTTTAAAGGTATGTATTCACCAGAATGGTATGCAACGATGAATTTACCTGATTTTTTAAATTTATTTAAGGCATTTCTAAGTTCTTGTATATTAGCAATTCCTGAGTTGAAAGTGTTTAATTCAACATAAATTCCTTTTATGGAAGGGTCTTTAGCCGCTTTTTCAAATCCATAAAGCAAATCACTTAATCCAAAGCTAGAGTTAACTTCAAAATTTGAAGGGTTGAGTTCTGAAGATCCATTTTCTTTGATTTCTCCATCTAGCGTAAGATGAAGAATTGTAGATGAATTTATCACTTCTTCATCTGAACTTTTAGCGAGTGCTACGATCCCACCAATGACTCCAAAAAAGACAAGCAACCAAAGGATAAAACCGACCATAATAGCAATGAATGCTGGCCAAAATAATTTCCAAAATGAAATTTTCATAGCAAAAATAATTTAATTATTAAATACAAATGTAGTTATAGTATTAGATATTTGTAACCCTTTTTTCAATAGAACGTATCAATCGACAAGGAAGTTTGAGTTTCATTGAAATGAAAGAGACAAATGTGTTTATAGGTTTGGGTAGTAATTTGGGGGATAAAAAAGCCACCTTAATTTCTGCTATTGATAAAATACATAATCATCAAGACATTGAAATCGAACAAGTTTCCAATTACTATTATTCTGAACCATGGGGGTTTGATTCAACAGAGTATTTTTTAAATTGTGTTGTTGAACTTCGAACAATTTTATCTCCGTTGGAATTGTTAACTACATTTAAAGCGATTGAGTATGAATTAGGAAGAACTAGAAAATTCACGAACGAATATCAGAATCGAACAATTGATATTGATATTTTATATTTTAACAATCAAATTTTCGAGCTTAACGATTTAACGATTCCACATCCTAGAATCAAAGAACGACTTTTTGTGTTAAAACCATTGTCTGAAATTGCACCTCATTTTAAAGATCCAATTTCATTAATTTCAATGGAAGAGCTATTCAAAAAATGTAAAGATGTATCCAATATATTTACTGAAGAAACGTACTTAAATCGAGTTAATTGAATCATTTATTCAATAACATAAAATAATTGCGTATTATTGTAGCTATTGGAGTTAAGTTTAATTTAGATATAATCCATATTATGAAAACATTACCATTAAAAAATATTTCTATTCTCGCTCTCACTGGTTTTACTATATTGAGTTGTGATTTAGTAAAAGATGTAACTTACACTGTTACTCCATTTCCATTAGAAATGCATGGAGATAGTGTTAGAGTAAAAATTGAAGGTACATTCCCTGCAAAAGGATTGAATAAGAAAGCAACTGTAGAATTTACTCCAATGATTGGTTACGATGCATTGAATACAGTAACGGTTATTGGAGAAAAAGGTACCGGAAATGGTACTACTATTGCCTACAAGCCAGGAGGGATATTCACTTATGAAGATGTAATTGCTTATAAGCCAGACTACGAAGCAACGCAATTGACTGTCTCAGGTAGAGTTTTAATTGCTGGAAAAGAAAAGTTACAAATTCCAACAAAAAATTTGGCTGAAGGAACAATTGTTACTCCGTTGTTAGTTAATAAAGACTTTAAAGTTGCTTTAATTAAAAAGGAAAATCATTCCAAAATAAAAGAAGCAGTTTTCACTTCACAAGTAAAGTTTTTGAAAGGCAAATCTGATTTTAGAGCATCTGAATTAGAGCAAGATTATTTAAAAAAATTCCAAACTTGGTTGTCTGAAAATAAAGATAATCCTAAAGTAACAATTAAGTCTATTGATGTAGTTGGTTACGCTTCACCTGAAGGAGAGGAAAATAAGAATAATACCTTGTCGACAGATCGTGCCACTACAGGAAAAAATACTGCTGTAGAGTTGGCTAAAGAATCAGGTAATACTGCTGCTCAAGCTGAAATTTACACCATGATAGGTCGTGGTGAAGATTATGAAGGTTTTAAAGTTGAGCTTGAAAAATCTACCATGAACCAAGATGAAAAACAGTTGGTGATACGTGTTTTAGAGATGTATAAAGATCCAGTTCAACGTGAAACTGAAATGAGAAACATGGCAAAAACATTTACTTATTTGGATGACAATGTTTTCCCTAAATTAAGACGTGCTGAAATTAGAGTAAAGTATGAGACAATTGGATTAACTGATGAAGAGTATAAAGCTGCTGCTTTAAATACACCAGATATTCTTGACGCTGAGCAATTGATGTACAGTGCTTCATTACTAACAGATCCCGTTCAAATTGATAAAGTTTATGCATTTGCTCAGTTAAAATATCCTGAAGATTACAGAGCTTTTAACAATGAGGGAGTGATTTTATTCAATCAGGGTAAATTCTCAGATGCAAAAGTTAAATTTGAAAAAGCTGCTGAATTAAACAAGGAAGATGGTATTGTAAAAAATAATTTAGCTGCAATTACTGGTGTAAACGGCGACTTGAAAAAAGCAAAACAAATGTTGTCAACTGCTTCAGGCGCTGGAATGGAAGGTAATTATAACAAAGGTATAATTAAAATTATTGAAGGGAATTACGCTGATGCCATCTCTAATTTTTCAGAGAATCAAACGTTCAACAAATCCTTAGCACAGGTATTGAATAAGGATTATGATGGTGCGATGAAGACATTAGAAGCTTCTACTGATAATAATACCGCACAAGGAAACTACTTAAAAGCGATCATAAGTGCTAGAAAAGAGAAAGCAGATGATTGTATTAATTTCTTGAAAAATGCTGTAGACAAAGATGCTTCTTACAAAAAGAAAATTGCAAAAGACAAAGAATTTACTAAAGTTGCATTGAACGAAAATTTTAAATCAGTTTATAAGTAAATATAATTACTATTACTATTAAAAGGTGTCTCTTTAGGGACACCTTTTTTCGTTATTGATAGTTTTTCCTAATTAATGGAATAACTATTGTTAGTTATTCATCTTTGTTGATTAGGTACATCTAAAATAAAATTTTTATCAAAATTAATTAAATAGATATTTTCTTTAGCTCTTGTAAATGCGGTATACAACCATTTGTAAAAAGAAGAATCTAACATTTCAGGTATTAAATAATCATGATCGATATACACAATTGGCCACTCTCCACCTTGAGCTTTATGACACGTTATTGCATAAGCATATTTAATTTGTAGTGCATTAAAATATTCGTTTTTCACAATTAATTCATACCTTTTTCGTTTGTTTTTTTCATCAAGATAATCCTCTTCAATGGTGAAAAATAATTTTTTCATTGATTCTCTAGTCAATGATGCAGATTCAAGATTTAGTGTGTCTATCAGTAATAATACTTCTATTTCTCCATCTTCTGGATAGTCAATCAATGTTATTTCAGCCCGCGCAAATCGATGATTATACCTTGTTTCGTAATTTAAAATTCTGTTGACTTGAATGTTTTCTCCATTTGCGATAAACCCAGCTTTTGAGGTTTCTTTTAGCCAATAATAATTATTTTTCACAACCATTAATCGCTCATTTCGGACCAATTCGTCTTCTATATATAGAATTCTACTTCTGATGTTTTGATTATAAAGATTAACCCTTTTATTTGATTTAGATATCACGATAACATTATCTAGCCCATATTTATCATAGCTGTCTTCTAGTGAATCTAATAACTCTGTCCCGCTTATCTGATTTGTGTCAGTGAATTGATTGATTTTTAGAGAGACATAGTCATTCATTTTTTCAAACGTACGAATTGTTGTAGCATTATATAAAATCCCAGAATTCAAGGTTTGTCGAAGAATAGTTGATAGTTTTATATGAGAAATCTTTAAATGTGGGTAGTTAAATTTCAATGATTCTATTGAAAGCGCAGGTGAAAGTTCGCTTCCTATCGGAGGTAATTGTCCCGTGTCACCAATAAAAATAAGTGCGCAATTGTTGTTTCCGTAAACATAAGTAATGATATCATCTAGTAAGGAACGTTGTGAAAATTGATTCTCTGATGGAATTAATTCGTCTCCAATCATAGAGGATTCATCAATGATAAAAATTGTAGATCGATGGAGGTTAGGAGAAAGTGTTAAGGTGATTTTCCCTCCAGGTTGAATGTTTTTATAGTAAATTTTTTTGTGGATAGTCAATACTTGTTTATTTGCTTTTGATGATAATACTTTTGCGGCTCTACCAGTTGGGGCTAAAAGGTTATTCTTAAGTTTGAATTCATCCATTGCTTTGATGTAAGCTCCAAGCAAGGTAGTTTTTCCTGTTCCTGCAAATCCATTGATTATTAGTAGTTTTTTTAAATTTGAATCAAAGGTAAACTCCACTAATTGTTGAATGGCTTTTAATTGATCTTCAGAAGGAATGAAAGGAAAATTTTCTTCGAATTTTTTTTTGAATAATCTCGAATTCTCGTTCACTTTTTCCATGGTTAGCAAATTTAAGTACAAAATAGAAAGTTAATTGATAGAATTTAAAATATCCCGGATTTATCTTCATGTTTTGATTTTCAACGCTTAAAAAATAGTAGCTTTGTTTTAATTTTAAATTCAATCTTCTGAATTTTATGGCTGAATCACATATTGTTTTTGAATTAAGTGCTCATTCGTTTGGAGTTTACGAATTGAAACCGAATAATGTAACAGATACCAAGGGTTTTGTTATATTTCTGTCAGACAATGAGAAAGATCAAAAAGAACAAATAGCAACCTTATTGAATGAGTTGAATTTAGGGTCATATGATTTTTATTCATTAGCATGGATTTCTTCACAAACAGTTTTTGTTCCATCAACAGTTCACAAAGCAAGTGATTTAAGCACCATATTTTCTACATGTTTTAATAAAGAAGCAACATTATCTAATTTAGATTATAATTCGATCGGAGAAATTGGTGTAGTAAATGTATTTGAAATTCCACTATGGGTCAAAAGTTTTTTTGTGATTAAATATCCTCGAATTATAATCCAACATGCATTTTCAAATATTTTACGTCAGTCCATTGAAAAATCAAAATTAGGATTAGAACTTACAGTTGTATTGTATAAAAACTATTTTCTATTGGAGGTAATTCATGATAGTAAGTTTTTGTTTGCTAACACGTTTGAGTATACAACTTGTGATGATCTATTATACTTTGTAGCGTTTACACTTCAGCAATCAGCAATTCCGTTTTTAAAAGGAAAACTTTTTTTCCATACTTCACAAGAAGCGAGTGATATAAAGTTTGCTGAATTTTCTGAAAAATGGTTAAAAATCGAAAGTTTTAAAGAAATACAATGTTTAGAACAAAAAGTTCCATCTTTACCTAAATTTCATTTGTCGTGCGTATAGTAAGAGGGTTTTTAAAGTCAAAAAGATTCAGTCCACCAAAAAATTTTCCATCACGACCAACGACTGATTTTGCAAAGGAAGGCTTGTTTAATGTGTTAGAGAACGCAATAGATTTATCTGAATTGAAAATTTTAGATTTGTGTGCTGGTACAGGAAATATTTCGTTAGAGTTTGCTTCTAGAGAAGCTGGTGTGATAACAAGTGTTGACACGAATTTTAATTGTTGTCGTTTTATTCAAAAAATGATTGATGAGAACAATTTAAATCAAGTCATGAACGTTGTTAAAGGAGATGTCAGGGATTTTGTCCGAAGATGTGATCAAAAGTACGATTTGATTTTTATGGACCCGCCTTATGAGGTATCTTTTTACGATGAATTGATTGGTTTAATTTTTGAACGAAATTTATTACTTCAAGATGGACTTTTAATAGTAGAACATGGTAAAAAAACAGACTTTTCAAATCATGCAAATTTTGAACGTGTTAAAAACTATGGGAATGTAAATTTTAGTTTTTTTAATGCATAATTTTAGTAGTTGGCTTATTTATAAACAAGATTATTATTCGTTTTATGACTTCAAAAACCGCTCTATTTCCAGGTTCATTTGATCCTTTTACAAAAGGTCATGAAAGTATTATTCAGAAAGCAATTCCACTATTTGATAAAATTGTGATTGGAATAGGTATTAACAGTGGTAAGAACTATTTTTTTGATTTAGAAAAACGTAAAGCACAGATATCTAAAATTTATGAATCTTTCCCTATGGTTGAGGTGAAAACGTATCAAAAGCTAACAGTTGAATACTGTAAAGATATTGATGCTCAATATATTCTAAGAGGTTTGAGGGATACGAATGATTTTGAATATGAAAAAGCAATTGCTCAAATGAATTTGGCTATTTCTGGTATTGAAACTGTTTTTTTTATGACAGACCCCGCTGTGGCCCCTATAAGTGCAACAATTGTTCGTGAAATCGCAAGAAATAAAGGTGATATTAGTCCTTTTGTTTCAGAAGTCAGCATTTTAAATAGTTAGTAAAGATGAATAGGTTGTTGCTTTCAATTATGTTTTTTATGGTGTGGATTACGTTTTTTTCACAGCAGAAAGTTGTAATTAAAGGAACTGCTCCAGCCTATCCAGGACAAAAAATTGAAATCTATAAGATTTTAGATTATTTATCATACAAAGACAGCTTAATAGCTTCAACATCGGTTTTACAAGACAGTACTTTTGAAGTAAAGTTTGATTGTACTAAAATTGAAAAGATTGTTTTAAAAGCACATAAAAACCAAGGCGTGCTTTATATTCAACCAAATGCTGAATACAATGTCACTGTGCCAGATCGAGATCCTTATAATGCGTATCGTCCCTATGGAAATCAAATCGAAATTGGTTTCTTTGATCTTGGTAAATCCGATATAAATTACAAAATACTAGAATTTAATCAATGGAAAAATAATTTTTTGGCGGTTAATTTCAGTTTGAAATCCACCAAAACAAGAGAATTTTCGGATTCTTTAGATGTATTTAA
>Ga0172372_10005227_pt1 | contig 18134 bp, 15 predicted proteins | sample LakKiv5m_2_FD_114544 | JGI IMG/M metagenome (GOLD analysis project Ga0172372, IMG submission 114544) | Freshwater microbial communities from Kabuno Bay, South-Kivu, Congo - kab_092012_9.5m | ecosystem: Environmental > Aquatic > Freshwater > Lake | place: Democratic Republic of the Congo...
GAAACGCATTCGCCTCCAACAAACACATCGCCGGCTGGTTCAACAGATCTAGCCATTAAGCTTCAAAAGGAAAGGTCAACAAAGAAGCTTAAACCTTAGTAAGGGTAGCAAGAATAAAAATAATCAGAATCAGAAATTCAAATAAAGTCCGAGATTGAAGACATTCTGGCGAGTTGAATCGTTTGAGGAAAACTCTGCGGCGGTTGGACCTAAGTTGTAATAGAGATAACCGAGGCTGAGGTTAGTGGTGTAGCCATTCCCAGATAGCATGGGTAAGCGAATCGAGAACTGAGGTCCAAAGGATGTAAATCCGTACGTATTGCCATCATAAAACTTATTGCCTAGACCCACCCGTATGGGAAACGAGATCGTGGCTGGAAAAGCTGTTTTAGACCAAAAACTGATGGAAGGAGTGATCCCGGGTTCAAAAAGGAACGCACTGGGAACCAAGCTGATTGCCGACGGCGCGGGAAAGGTATAGACCACTGAGAGCTGAGGCTTGAGAGAGAAGCTGGAGTGCAGCTGTCCGCTGTCGTCATACACCAGCGTTCCACGCGTCCAAGCACCAAAACCATACGCACCAGCGGGCGAAACATACGTCACCAGATTAAATGTTGCCGAAAGCCTCTGTGCCATGATGGCCGTGAAGCCCACGATCAAATCGGTTTCGGTAAAATTACGATACGGGCTAGCAGGGTTGGAAAGATTTTGATTGGTGCTGAAATCACTCCAACTGGTGAGAAAGAGAGTGGTACTGTTTAACAAGGCACGACGATCGGAATTCTCGAATACGCGATAGCGGAGATTCAGAAACGGCTGGCTACTGATACCTTGCGGCTGAATCACCAAGCCATACGAGTTGTATTGAGAAAATGCCTGATAGGCCAGAGTGGCACTGAAGCGTGGATCATCAAACAGGGTTTTGGAGGCTGGTGCACTGGTGGCACCAACTGCCGAAGGCTGACGAAACTGCACAGTCTGGCTATTGACAAACTGGCGTTGTTGTGCATAAAGCCGTTCAGCCAACTCATGCTCTATATCAGTGGCATCATCCTCAGAGAGGGGTGCTGCGTAAGCGGGCAAGGATGCTGAGCAGAGAAGTACTGCACAGAGCGTAATCAGCCTGGAAACATACATGGGATGACAAAGCCAAAACCTGAGGTGTTGTCAGAAGGTGTAGCGCGCACCAGCCTTGAGAGTCCAGTTCCTAGCGCCATTGGGCATGAGTGTGCCGAAGGATGTATTTTGAAATAAGAATGTAGATGTATAAGTATACATACCACCCAAGTAAAACTCAGTGTTACGATTGGCAAGATAGGAAATACCAGTCTGAAAGTTTAACGTTGGCTGGGTATTTGACGCGTTAAGTGAGCGGTCAACACCAATGAAAGGAAAGAATGCCGGCTGCAAACCACTGATAGTACTGGTCATCAATCCAACCCCTGCGCCCAGATAGGGTCGGAAGCGACGTTGATGACCAAAGCCGTTTAGATCGTAAAATGCATTAAGTGTGTAAGAACTAAGCTTCACATTGCCATTGGCGAAGAATTGAGCCCCATCCGCACCCACAGGACCTAAGACTGGGTCTACAACTAGAAGTGGTACACCAGGCCTTATCTTATAAACACTATTATTCATTTGCATGAACTCAAATGCGAATCTGAAGTTTCGATCGTAGCGATAGCCAACTCCCAGACCCCCATAAAGTCCAGGGTTGAAGACGAGGTTTGTAATTCCATTCTCGCCAGCAAACTCACGCTGCTGAATACCAATATCAGCCTGCACATAAGGGCCATTCTTGGGCAAGGCGATCTTGGGAGATTTTTGAAGCAATCCCAAGGAGCGCTTCAAGAGAATCAGCTCAGTTTCCAATTGATCTATTTTCTTTTCAATCTGGTCCGGAGTGAGAGGCGTTGAGGTGGTCTGTGGAGGCTCTTGTGCTACACTATTAAAAGACTGTGACGGAGAACGAGATTCTATAGGTACAGACTGAACATCAGCAGCCAAAGCCGAGACTTGCAAAGCATTGGGTAGAGCAGCGAATGCAACACTCGCCAAAAAGATTTGAGAGGACAACCTGATTAGCATTATGATAAAAAGAAAGTGTATATAGTCTCGCAGACTTAGTTGATGGCTGCATACGCTGTGGCCACTTTCTAATCTGGCAGTTCAGCGACAGGCAAGAGCCACAAAAGCTGACCATTGAATGAACAAAGACCAATGCAGGCCTGATCAGGAAAAGAGAAGACACGCATCACAGGAATCAAGCAGTCTGCCAAGATGGCCAGCAACAAGCCATGAGACGATCCAAGATGACAGGGGAGGGAATCCAAAGACAGGCAGAATCGCAGTTACGAGATAAGCTAGCGAGCCATTTCGATGAATGCAAACCAAGTGAGACACATAAAAGAAAAAGCTGCCATGTCCTGGCGAGACGAAACAACAAGAAATAAGGCTAAGCAAAGTTAGCCTGAGCTGATCAGGCGATAGATGTTGCAAGAATCACGATGCTGATAGCAGACATGATCGACAGACTTCTTCACAAGCAAAAGACCTAGCCCGCCAATCGGACGATCCTGGAGAGGGGCATCGACAACACCCTCGTCAAGATCATCAAAATGAGGGTCGAAAGGCAGCCCGTTATCCTTAATCTGAAGAAACAGAGCTTGCTGCTCACTGGGATCAGCAAAGCGCAGAAGCTCAACAGAAATAGGCGAACTCGTGGACTGTGCAGAAGAGTTAGCGCGGATGATATTGGATAACAACTCTTCTACAGCGAGTTTCATCCCATATTTCTTTGCGGCCGACAATGGCGAATCTTCTGTTTGCTCCTCTGTAAAACTGATCAAAGCATCCCATGAAACCATGGATGCAGGCAGCGAAAGGCTTGCATCCACGGGCAGGGAATCATGTGGGTGATCAAAAAGCATGCTTAAGGAATATCCTCAATCCGCTCAACCAACATCACAGCGCTGCCAAGACCGGTCTTGATGATCACATCAGCCACCGGTTCCGCTGCTCCCACGACAATCAAACGAGCACTGTGAGGCATTTTCTGCTTAGCAAAAACCAACGCGCGCAGACCAGCACTGCTCATGAACGTGAGCGCGGAAGCGATGATACGCAGTTCCTCAAGCTCAGACAGATGGAGATTCGTAAGCACGTCGAGGAACTGAGGGGCTGACTGTGTATCGATGTGCCCCTCAACAATGACGGAGACAAGAGGGAAACCCGATTCAATCTGAATGTTGAGAGTCATGGCGGAAAACGGAAGGAGTGACGAGTGGGCTGACGTAGAAGCCAGCCTATACAGGCAGCAACCTGAATGGTTCAGACTGTGAGGATGATCACCGAGCGCTCACCCACCAACAGAGAAGGATCAGTAAGCGCAAGGGGAACATGCTGAACTGGAGATTGTAGATCACCAGTATTAAACTTTAGCTTCCATTGCAATGAAGGTGGTAAAGAAGGCAATTCATACCATACGGGGTAATGGGCCATGTTGGCCATCACATACACAACATCCGCAGCCGATGCAGTTGATGCAGAAGCCGCATCCATCTCTGCAGCAAACATCCAGGCCAGCTGTCGCGAATCGTCCGACCAGTTGGGCGACCATGGGTGAGTGCCATGGAAGCTGGATGATGGCAGGCCATGGGAGATCGGATCAGCATCAAACCGGTTGACACGAAGGCTTGGGTGCTGCAACCGAAACTGAATGAGCTCGGAAACAAAGTTCACCAGAGCAGCATTTGCCTCAACAAGACTCCAATCAAACCATGAGAGTTCAGAATCAATACAGTAAGCGTTGTTGTTACCATGCTGAGAGCGACCAGCCTCGTCACCCATCACAAACATGGGAATGCCACGTGACGTGATGAGCAACGAGAAAGCACTCATCATCTGCTTTTTTCGCAGGGTCAAGATAGCCGGATCTTCGGTCCACCCTTCAGCTCCACAATTCCAACTATGGTTGTCATTACCTCCGTCGCGGTTTCCTTCGCCATTGGCTTCATTATGTTTCTGATTAAAAGAGACCAAATCGGCCAATGTAAAGCCATCGTGGCAGGTGATGAAGTTAATGGATGTCGCGGGGGAGCGACCGCTGGCACGGTACAAGTTCGGTGAACCCTGCACACATTGAGCGACCTTGCCAACTTGACCGGAATCACCCTTCAAGAATCGTCGCATGCTGTCTCGATAGATTCCATTCCACTCAGCCCAGCGACCAAAGGCTGGGAAACTGCCAACTTGGTAAAGGCCACCAGCATCCCAGGCCTCAGCGATTAGTTTGCAATTGGAGAGAATGGGATCAAAGGCCAATGATTCAAGCAAAGGTGGATTGGAAAGCGGGGCTCCCCATGGATCACGACCAAGGATTGAAGCAAGATCGAAACGGAAACCATCAACATGATATTCGGCAGCCCAGTAGCGGAGGCAGTCAAGCACGAGAGAGCGAACAATAGGATTGTTGCAATTCAGCGTATTACCGGTACCGCTGAAATTAAAATAGTAACCTTCCGGCGTCAGCATGTAATAGGTTTTATTATCCAAACCTTTGAAGCAGAAGGTTGGACCTTGCTCATTGCCTTCAGCAGTATGGTTAAACACAACATCGAGCAACACTTCGATACCATTGGCATGCAACTGTTTGATCAGTTGCTTAAACTCGTCTACCTGCATGCCAAATCGACCAGTGGATGCAAATGCAGCTTTAGGGGCAAAGAAACCGAGTGTTGAATATCCCCAGTAGTTATAGAGTAACTCGCCAGTCTCAGGATGTGCTCGACTATTCTCGAATTCATCGAATTCAAAGATAGGCATGAGCTCAATAGCATTGATACCCAGGCTCTTTAGGTAAGGAATCTTCTCCGCAAGACCGGCGTAGGTTCCTGGATGAGCCACCTGAGAACTTTCCGAACGTGTAAAGCCACGCACGTGGGTTTCATAGATGACAAGATCCTCTGGCGGAATCTTTAGAGGAGTATCACCTTCCCAGTCGAAGTCATCGAAGGATACTCTGGAACGATAATGGTAAAGCTCATTGGCCCAATCGGGAGCAACACCCCAAACATCTCGACCAGAAATTGTACGTGCATAGGGATCCATCAGAATCTTCGATGGATCGCAACGATGTCCCAAAGCAGGATCATTGGGGCCATCGACGCGAAACCCATAGTCAAGCTGCTCATAGTCAAGGCCAAATATAATGATACAGAAGACACTGCCAATCCTATATTCTTCAGGAATCTCTATTTCAGCAAACGGTATCTGCTCGCCACGATTAAACAAGACGACGGTGCATGAATGTCCAACAGACGAATAGACCGAGAAGTTTAGACCATCCGGTACGTGAGACACACCGAAGGGGAGGGGCTTGCCCGGCCGGACCTTGTAGCCATTAATCTCACTGGTTGGCAGTGAATCAATCCGATCAATCATGGAGAGTCAGCCGGTAGCAGGAAGATCAGCCGCAGTTGCATGGACGGTAAAATATTGATAAAAACCTGTAACCTTCATCGTATCAGCTATTTCAGGCCGCAGGCCAATGAGTGCCAAAGAGACTCCACTGGATTGAGTTTGCCGGTACAGAGTCAACAAGGTTCTCAGCCCTGCGCTTGACATGAACGGGACATCGGTGAGATCCAGTCCAAGTGGTAAAGCAGACTTGAATTCCTTTTCCAGATAATCGCGAAGCTCATTGACGGTTTTGGAATCAACCTGTCCCTTGACAGTGATAATCTGCCAACCTTGTTCTAATGAAGACGAGATTTCAAGTGTCATTGATCAGGAAACAGGTGTGAGAGTAACCTTAACGCGCACCGCCTCGCTGGCAGCAGGCAAGTTCACAAATAAACCATCTGAATCATAGTCCGTATAGGGTTGATCATTGATGGTGCATGCTGTAATGCGCACTGAATTGGGAGGGAGGATATCTGGAGATACGTAAAGCTTTCGATCTGCGAATCCATCAGGATAAGGTTTAAAATAGAGATCTAGTGGCCTTTTCTCGACCAAAAGGTCAATATAGACAGTGGACAGGAAGCAGAGCTCGGTTGAATGGTAGGCACTCATGGAATGCGATCCTTTGAAGCGTTCAGTACCAAGTAGGTAGGGAACTCCATTGGCAAGCACATTGAAATAGACGGCTCCATCATTCTGATCGAGGAAGAATGCATTGTAAAAGGATGCAGATTCATCGGCATACTTTTTGTAGCTAGGATTATCAGGCAGATGTCCCTGCAAAATCAAATAAGCGAGAATTCCTTGCTCCTGCTGCCACCAAGCCTTGCGGTCGTGCCAGGCATAACGATGATATTTCTGCCCCGGCTGGAGGGTGCGCTCAACAACATCATACCAGCCGAATCGCTGCTTGTCATAACCGACTTCAGGCATCAGAGATGCAATCTTTTCGGCTAGCTGAACATACGTCTGCTTGGGTGTAACTCCCTGAAACCGCATAAGATTCCAAGCGATCTTAAGATTATGCCCAACCACAGCACGATTCTGCTGCCAGCCCCATGTTTGATCCTTAGACCAGTCATCAAAAAACTTTTCTTGCACGAACGGACTGTTGTCGTAATCCGGAAAATGCGTGGCAATGGTATCAAACGTATCTTCAAGCATCGCGAGATAACGCGGTTCATGCGTCGCCAACCAGAGATTGATCAAGTAGGCAGGTGCATGATCACCCACTGAGTTCCAGTTTTTCTTGGCTTGATTTCTACCTAAGGAATCTTCGTGTGGACTGAGAGTGACAGCATGAATGTGAGAGTAGTAGCCCCCCTTCTCCTTGTCTCTAAAATAGGCATCAAAAAGATCAACAGTTTTAGCAGCGTCTTCGAGGATGCGTGGATCGCCGGTGATGCGATAAGTCTGAGTTGGTCCCGCCAATGCATAAATCTGTTCATAGGCAGGAATGCTGTCATAATCATCACCAAATTCAGAAACAAGTAGTTTCTGCTCCTGGCCATCTTCCCCCACTTTAAGACCGTGGTACCAGTAGATCATGCCGGTATCGGTATCATAAAAGCGCATCTTTGCGCGCAGATAATCTGTGCCTTTTTCGGCAGCATCCAGAAATTGCTGTTTGCCAGTCAGCAGATACGCTGACGCCATTCCGTAAACCATTCTAGAGATGGTGTCCGTTTCCTGGAGATAGTCCTTCTGAGCTTTGCTTCCAGTAAGATTGATCAGAGTGCGATAGTTTGAATAGTCAATCTCTTGGTCGGGGTAGTTGAATTGCCATTGAAGGTAGCTTGTGGCAATGGAATCGATTTGCTGAATCCACCAGCCTGGCTCAGAATAACGAAAGGCATTTTGATGGCGACCAGCAAAAATAATATAGTTGATTTCAAAAGATATGGTCTCTTCCGGGAAATAGGTACCATACAAAAACACCATCTGACCAGGCGTCAACAGCCGGATCATGTCTGAGCCGGCATCAAGCCAGCCCTCGGTGAGATTCTGGATGTGTTTGGCATAGGTATTGCCGGTTAACTTGCCTGTATAAGAGCGTCCGTCTGTCGTTTCAAGGCTGATCAGTTTTTGAGATGGATCGTAGTTCGTGACATAACCCGAAATGAGATCCGAGAAGGAGAAGTCTAGGTTGTTCATGATGGAAGCAGAATGAGATTGAAAAGGCAGTTTCAAGCTGGGATCAAAACCATGGAGACGAAGGTCTCATGTACCTTGCGTGAAAAGCTTGAAAAAACCATCCAGCAGGAGAAGGCACAGCGGAGAGCTCTTGCAGAGCGATGCGACTCCAGGAACCCCAGGAATTACCGAATGAACAACGCAGTTGTTTCCATCGCATCGTAGCAACAGGCCGATGAACGGGTCGTGATGGCTGATACTCGAATCAAGTCTTAAACTTGATGGAGCAGAGATGCCCTGAGATGGCTGCTTGGCTTGATCGGCCCATCACGGCGCGGCTGTCGACTTCGGTTGCAGCACAGCAGAAATCCGTTTCAGCGCCTTCAGCTGCTGACCCCTGTAAACGAGTGAAGTCTGACCAGCGGCAGTCAGGAGTTCATGAGAGGGAGATGGCGGAATCTTGTAGCCAGAGGAGTAAACAGGTAGGCGGTTTTGTTGAGCCGAAGATAACAACAGCATGCATCCTGCTAAGGTGGATTGCTTGGAATACTGATGAGGGGCCTTCTGGCAATCTGAGAATGGCAGACACCACACCACAGATTTCAGCATCGGACTGCATCAAGTTGCTGGCGATGGGCAGCACGATCAGCCGTGAGGCTCAGCTTGAAGGTCTGTTGCAGAGAATCCTTGAAATGAGTCGGCCCTGGATTGAATGTGAGGCGTGCTCAATCTTTCTACCAGATCCTGCAACCGGGGATCTTGAGATTCACTCAGCCCAAGGAGGGGCAGCGCAGAGCCTTGAAAGCTGCCGCATCCCTGCAGGTCAAGGCATTGTGGGAACAGCCATGACCGAAAAAAAGACCGTGAGAGTGAATGACGTGAGAGTGGATCCACGCTTTTTCGGTGCAGCAGACAAGACGAGTGGATGGTCAACACGAGCACTGCTGGCAGCACCGCTGATTGATGGAGACACATGCATTGGAGCCATTGAGTTTCTCAATCCAATTAATCGGCCATCCTTCAGTGACTATGATGAAGTGTTGGTTGAATACTTTTCCAATCTTGTCTCGGCTTCACTGGTTCGGATTAGGTCTCATCAGGTTGCCATTGAAAAAGCACAGATTGAGAGAGATCTGGATCTGGCTAGAGAGATGCAGAGCGGACTCCTGCCGAAGAATTATCCACCTTGCAATCAAACTGGAGACCTCAATCTCTATGCGATTCTGCGACCTGCGCTGGAGGTGAGTGGAGATCTATACGATTTCTTTAAACTGGATGATGGACGCCAATATTTTCTGCTAGGCGATGTATCTGGCAAAGGGATCGCAGCAGGCTTGTTCATGGCTGTGACAAGAACTCTGATCAGAGCTACGGTGCGTCAACTTGAGGACCCCGTGGAAATCCTCAAACAAGTGAATGAGCAACTGGCTGCTGAGAATCCTGCCTTTCTTTTCGTCACCATCATTCTTGGCATGTATGATGCTAGAACTGGGTTAATACGCTATGCGCAAGGTGGGCATAACCAGGCGATCTTCATCAATAGCTCTGGCTTGGCCGAATACCAGAGTTCTGGCGGCCAGCCTTTGGGCGTCTTTGCAGACGCCACTTTCCAGCCGCTGAGCTGTCGCTTGGAGCCCGGTGAAACGTTTGTGATTTATTCGGATGGCGTGACTGAGGCAATGAATCACGATCAGCAAGTGTACAGCAATGAGCGACTTGCAAATCTACTCCAAGATCAACACTGCAAAACGGCAGAATTCGTTGCTGAGACGATACTACGCGATGTAGACTTATTCGTGAGCGGAGCTGATCAATCTGACGACATAACAATATTGGTATTGCACCGCAAGAGTTAGCTGGCTATTCATCAGTGAACCCCTGGCTGATCTCAATGATCCTTCCGTCTGGATCACGGATCCAGGCCGTGCGCCAGCCGGGAATGTAATCATCAAAATCCATAGGGCCCAGAGTTATTTCAACGTCTTCAATCTCGGCCAGTTTTGCATCCACATCAGCAACCTTAAAAGCCAAGTGGCGGAAACCTGGGAATGGATAGCCATCGTTGACGGCGGGTTCGACTGGGCTGGGCTGATTAGACCAGAAAAGCTCTAGGTAGAAACACGAATCTGCCATCTTAATAAAGATAATCTTTTTCCCATCTGGCAACACGGCTACGCGAGCGCGCTTGAAGCCAAAATTCTTGACATACCATGCTTCAGTGGCGGCTTGATCAAGACAGGTGAGTGCAAGTTGAGAGACGATCTGGAGGGTCATGGGATTTCTTCAGGCAACGGTTCCGTCTGGATACTGGGTCATGCCGGCAAAATGAATCTTGATCCGTCCAGCTTCATCCAGCACCCAGCTGTCTGCAAAACGCATCTGGGCAGAGCCATCCGGAACTTTCAGCGTGATTGCTTCCACAATCATCAGCGTGGTGGGATCCTCAGTTTCAGCCCAGAAAGCGATGTCTGTCTCCAGTCCCTCAATACCCAGAATGCCTTGGAAATGATCTTTTAACTCGCTATGGCCTCGAAAGATCTTGGGAACTTTTTCGAAGCTTGAAATAAGCACAGCGTCCGAACTGTACTGATTCAAGAGACCATCGATATTCTTGTCCAAAATAAGTTTGATGTGCTCGCGATACATGTCGCCGAGTTTTGTGGCTGGAACGTTTTTCATGGCATTGGCAGGCAGAAGGTGGAATCAGGATCAGAGTTTGCAGGACCCAGGTTCATAGGTCATTCCATTGACAACATATTCTGAGACGCAAAGTCCTCCGTTCTGACGTTTGACAATCCAGGTCTGATCAGCGTCCATCATCAGACGAGTGCTGCTGGCAGCCGGGGCATTCCAGATGCTCGCCTTCCAATTGACAATGATATGGACGGTGCATTCATGCTCGGCATTGGCGGTGATATCAGCCACTTTTAGAGTATGCTCTTCGTCGAAGAAGATAGTGATCACCTTGTTGTACCAGTCGCTGTAGCCGCTAAAACCGTGAACGGTGGCTTCCGGAAAAACAAGCTTGACATCATCAGTCAACAACGGACGAAATGATTCCAAGGGCGCGTGGATATCAAGCAACTGGTACCAAGCGGTGGCAAAGGCCCAGATTTCGGGATGCGTAAACATGAGGAAGTAAGCAGTGGAATGGGGCAATGACTACTGGCCACAATGCACCCCGATCAGTTCGGGATGCACGTCACCATCGAGGACGAGATTAATGAGATAGGGTTCCGAAGCGCTGAGCATCCGCTCAATCGCTCCTGCAACCTGAGAAGGTTTCCAGACCCTCTCGGCTTTAACCCCCATGGATTGGGCGAGTTGTTCAAATGATATTTCAGGTTTCGACAGATCAAAGCAGAGGGGAAACTCGTGTGGATCAATGTTGCGTTCTTTCCAGAATTGAGTGATATTTGCCTGCAGAAGCCGATAGGAACGGTTCTGACAGACGACAAACTTTGCTGCGATTTCATGTCTCGCAGCAGTCCACAAAGCTTGAATCGTATACATGCTGCCTCCATCGCCAGAGAGGCCGATCACGTCTGCATCCGGATGGGCAAGCTTGATGCCAATCGCGCCTGGGAAGCCAGTCCCGAGTGATCCACCACGCGTCCAATGTTTGGCCCCGAAATGCCGCCCGGGAAGATAGCGAGAGACCGGTGGTGAATTGGTCAGTGCTTCGTCAAACAAGATGCCCGAGGCAGGTAGTTGACGAGCCAGTTCGGCAAAAAACGGGCCCGAGGACATGAAGGAATGGATACCGTCATAGTCTTCATCCTGCAATTCAGGCTTCAATCCATAGAGTTCGGGTACACGATCCGGCTGCTGGCTGCGGCGTTGCTCATTTCGCTGGCGATTGGCTGCAAAACGCGACTGCGTCTCGACTGGCAGTGACTGTAGATATGTCTGCAATTGATCAATGAGACCTGCAAGATCACCAATCAGAGAGAAGTCGACACGGTGATTCTTGGCAATGTTTGCTGGATTGGAGTCAAGATGGATGACCTTGGCTGAGGGGGAAAAGATATCGCCAAGATGCGGGAAGACTTCGGGTAGCAAATAACATCCAATCGCAAGGATGCAGTCGCTTTCCCTGGTGATTGGCAGACTGGATTCGCCAAACATATGGCCAGTGCTGCCAAAATAGAGCGGATGGTCTTCGGGGAAGTTCACTTCCCCACCATCCGCCATATACACTCGGGCACCCAGGCACTCCGCCAAATTCAGCAGGGGATCATTGGCAGCACTCCAGGCCACACCATCTCCAACCAACAGAATCGGATCCCTTGATTGGGCAATGGCCTCTGCAATGGCAGCGAGCGAAGGATCGCTAGCAGCGGAGGCAAGTTCAGGGAGATGGGCTGGAAAAATCTCCTCCTCAATCTCGGCATCGAGAACATCCTGAGGAACACAGAGATAGACAGGTCCGCAGGGGGGGGTGGCAGCCACCTTGATTGCGCGCCTCACCATGCGCAGCAGGCTGGATGGGTGGCTCACCATGGCCGACCATTTCGTGACTGGTTCCGCCATGGCCACAAGATCGGCAGCCATCTGAGCGTCCATGGCCTGATAGCGAATCCCAGCATCACCACCGATCACCACCAAGGGAGCCTGGCCTCGCATCGATTGGTAGAGATTGCCGATCGCGTTGCCAAGGCCGGGGGAGGAGTGGATTTGCACGAGCGCAGGCTTGCGCCTCGCCCGGGCATAGCCATCAGCACAGAGAACGGCGATGGATTCCTGAAGAGTGAGAATATAGCGCAGCTCAGGAACCTTGGACAGAGCATCGAGAAAGCCCTGTTCAACGGTACCAGGGTTACCAAACATGGTGGTAAGCCCGTTGGCAACAAGCTGGCGTAAGAGAGCTTCGTGACCGTTCACAATGCCACCTACCAGCCGTAACGGGTGAGGCCCTGCTCCAAGGCCTTGATCATCAGTTCACCCACCAGCGTTGAATCCTGTGTTGAACGCCCTGTGAGAAAGGGAAAATCGAGAATCGTGGAGAGTGCATGGCCTACGCCGCCATGAAACTTCCCTTCAGATCCGACAGCATCGCGAAGAATGTATTCCAAGGGATAAAAGGGAGGCCCAAAGTTTGCAGAGGTGTTCATTGGCTGATCGTCATATCCATACATCTGAGCAAAACCTGTTCCATCCTTGTAATCGTATTCACGGGCATGGCCTGTGACATGCTTGCCCTTGATGATACTGGTTCGATCTGTCCAATCCCGCGCAAACGCAAGGCAGGTGACGCAGTAACATTCAGCAGCAATCAGCATGTTGCGATTAACATAGCCAAGTATCAGGTTATGCAGGCGCTCATTGTTGACCATATCAACCATCGGACCGCTGCCGCCGGGGAGGAGGAGAGCGTCATAGGGATCCACATACTTGGCCCAGAATTCAGCTCTGGTGGCGTAGAACTTTTCAAGTTCGTGGCCAAAATCTTTGCTGTTAAAATATGGCATGAAGGGCAGTTCCTTCTCGAGGCTGATCGGATTATTGAGCAGATCAGAGCCGTCAATCTCGCGCGTTCGCTGAGCAAAATGAGCGGTGGTCACACACTTACCCAAAGGTGGATCCATGTAGGATTCATCCATGCTGGGCGGGAGGGCTGGAGGTTTACGTCCCCTTGCCGTCATGAAGTCGAAGCTGTATCCGGCTGCCTGCAGAACATCCAGAGGACCGACCAGTTCCTCTCCCCAGTAGCCCCACTCGGAGAGCACCACAAGAATGCGCTTAGCCATGGTTCAGTTCGAAGTGACGTGTGGGTTGATTGAAAACAGTCGTTTGACCTGGGTCTCAGGGTGACCTGCCAACAGGCTGCCTTCAGGAGTGACCTGGCAAGGCTCGAAACGATGGAGCAACCCGTCAACAGACTGTGCTGAAACGCTGAACAGAAGCCATGCGTGCTTCTATTAACTGCAGCTTGAGCGTGACTAGCGATTGAAAAAAGAGAGTTACCACCCAATTGTGATCAGGTGAGCGAGCAGGGCAAGCAGGGCTAACAATTCTTCATTGTTCTGCTACCTGCCAGTGCGGCCTGGCTGGGGCGTCGAGTTGTTCCACGGCATAGGCACCTGTGGTGAGATCAACATGAAAGCGGTACAGGCCATGCATGAGCGGCGTGAAGCTCAGGGGCGGGGGGTTGCCATGACTGGTGAGATGGCCATGACGGCGAAGATCGCTCAGATCGCAGTCTGAGCCCAGTGGCCTGGTTGGTACCTGATAGGAGAGGCCATAGCCATCAAGCTCGTAATCGGCGAAGACAATCTGCCAATTGCTGCGATTGGCTACAAATTTGAATGCATAGCTTCTGTTCGCTTCGAGAGTCACCAGCTTCTCAAAGCAATTGCCAGCCAGGCTGGCCATCAGATTCCGCTCTGAACCTGGCGACCAACTCTCCAGTGGTTCGTCGAAACTGCCCACGAGGGAGAGGCTATCAATCGCTGTGATCGGCTCGAGGCATCCGGCCTGCTGACACTCGGGTGACAGCGCATCGATCATGAATTGATCGCTGCCACGGTCGTATTGAATCCGGTAGCGACCTGAGCAATGCACGTGAAAGCCGATATTCAGTTCATTGGGTTTGCCATGCCAGGCAAGACCTCGCAGGCCGTGGCCCTCAGATTTCAGCCAGCAGCCGAAACCCATCGTATCCAGGAACAACTCATGGCCGATTGCAAAGTTAATGGAGTACGTGCCTTTCTTCAGATCAAGAATGCGGCTGAACTGACCCCTGGGGATCCTTTCCTCCATGTCAGACTGAGGATCGGTGGGATCAAAACTATTCTCGCTGAAGACAGATCCGAGAAGCTGGATCGTTGATGCCTTCTGGTTGATGAACTCTAGGCAAGTGCCATCAGGCCCCCTGGCCCAGAGATGATAGGCATTCTGATGTTTCTGGAGTGACAGTGTATGAGGGCCATCCTGTTCAACCCGGAGTGTGGGTGCTGAATGAAAGGAGCTTCCATGGCTGCTGCCGAAGCCACTCCCTTCAACCAGAAGCAGACGGTCTGAAGATCCTGAGTCATTGATGGCGGAGAGTCCCTGATCTTCATCACCATTGCGGGAAATCAGAAACTGATACACCCCATCATGCCGAAAGTCGATGCCTCCATCTCGACGCAGCGGAACGCTGATCTCCCACAATTCATCTGAGAGCGCATGAAAGACACGACCTGGCAGACGTTCGTCAAACTTCTGAAACATGTCTGCTTTGTCCCAGACAAATCCATTCAATTCCCAGCTGTTCACACCGGTGATCAGACTCAGCGCGTCGCGACTGCTGCTTTCAAATGAAGCCTGGGCATGAACAGGATCTACAGCCAGACAGACCGCACAGGTTTTATGCACACGAAACGTGAGATTGCTGCCTCCGAGGCCAAGGCTTGATTCTGTCAGGTCTGCCTGAAGCTGGAGATGCAGGCTATTGGCCTGACCATCAACGGGGCCGCGGGGCCGAGCGTGCCATCGCTTGAGCTTGAGTGAACGCCTGGCATTGTGATTGATGATGAATCGCAGGTTGTACACACCATCACCATGACGACCGCCCTTGGGGTGCAGATCAAACCAGCGAACCCAGGAGACACCATCGTTGGCACGATGCATGTCATTGGCAGCATCAAATGGATTCCAGCGGTTCCGATGACTGTGCAGGGTTCCTAGAACGGAGAGTGTATGAATGGAACCGGCAAAGACATGTTGCGGATCATGATAAGGAAACAGCAGCACGGTTGATTCCCTGTGCATTTCAACCCATCCTATCGCCGCAGGGAATGACACGCACGACCTTCGCCTTTTGTTCTGATTGCACGCACCCCATCGCTTGGCCGCTGCTTGTGGGGTCAGCTCGCACTGATTAGCCTTGCAGCAAAGACTCCGATTCAGGCTGAAGCATGACCTCTCACTTTGACCTCCTGATCATCGGCGCCGGCGGCGCCGGCTGCCTCCTTTCCCGGCGTCTTGCAGAGCTCTGCCCCAATGCCAGGATCGGTCTCCTCGAAGCAGGTGGAGAGGGTCGACGCCTGCCGTTCCTGGGATCTGATCTCGGCAGCGTGTTTCAGACATGGGGACCAGACTCCAACTGGCAGCTGAAGACCATTCCCCAGTCCGGCCTGGCGAACCGCTCGGTGTCTCTGACGCAGGGGAAGGTGCTCGGAGGTGGAACGTCTGTGAACGCGATGATGTACGTGCATGGAGACAAGGCGGTGCTCGAGGAGTGGCACCGCTGCTCCGGCCATCACCCCGGGTGGGATCCTGTCCGCTTTCTGAACGCCCTGCATGCTCTGGAAGCCTGTGACGGTGAGGGTTTTGATCCCAGCATCCGCGGTGTGGACGGTCCGATCCGGATTCGAAGCGTGCCCCATCCGAGTGCATCGGCTCTTGCCTTTCTGGAGGCCAGCCGTGACCTCGGCTACAGGCTGGGCGACTTCAACGATGGCCGCCAGCTGGATACCGCCGGGCTGATGCAACTCAACCTGCTGCCTGATGGTGGCCGATGCAGCATGCCTGTGGCTTTTCTGGTGGAGGGTCTGCCCGACAACCTGGAGCTGTTGCTCTCATCCCAGGTGGAGCGGCTCGTGCTGAACGGCGCGCGCTGCAGCGGTGTGACCCTCGTGGATGGGCGGGAGCTGACGGCGGATCATCTGGTGGTCTGCGCGGGAGCCTTCCAGACGCCCGCGCTTCTGATGGCTTCCGGGATCGGAGAGCCCGCCGTGCTTGAAGCGGTATCGATTCCCTGCCGCATCGCCAACGCCGCTGTGGGCACCAACCTCAGTGATCACCTTCGGGTGATGGTGGCCTACAGCAGCGACCGGGACCCGGGGGTGACTGAATTTCTCTGTGAAGCCGCTCTGTTCACACGCAGCGGACTGAGCGACGCGGCGGAAGCGGATATTCAGATCAATTTTTCCGCAGGTGTGGATGGTTTCATCCCTCCCCAGTTTCTGCCATCACCAGCGCCACCCCATACGGTGATCTTTGTGCCGGTTCTGGCGCGACCCTTGAGCAAAGGCAGCGTGCGACCGCTCGGACCCCGCCTGCGTGACGGCTTTGGCATCGACCCCGGCTATCTCAGCCATCCAACCGATATCGAGGTTTACTCCAGGGCGGTCGCCCTGGCGCGAGACCTGGCGGCAACCAGCTCACTGGCTCCCTACTGCAGGCAGGAACTCTGCCCGGGCGAGATGACGGTTGCAGACTACCTGCGCAGCCACGCCGAAACGATCTGGCATCCAGTCGGCAGCTGTGCCATGGGCAGTGATCCGGCGAGCAGCAGTTGCAGCCCAGACTTCAGGCTGAGAGGCACAGACAACGTGTTTGTGGCCGATGCCTCGGTACTGCCCAGCCTGCCAAGCGGCAACCCTCAGGCAGCCATCTTTGCGATGGCAAGCCTCGCCGCTGCAGCCATCGCCGACGCGCTCAGAGGCTGAACGCTGCCTGAAAAACACCTTCACGGCATGTACTTGTAGGGGACGGGTTTGCGATGATTCTGGATCTTGCTCTCCGTTTCTCCATAGAGAAGCGCGCGTGAGAAGAAGTTTGGCAGTGCAGGACTGCCGAATTCCAGCATCGGGTATGGATAGGCTCCGTACTCGGCCACTGGTGGCGCGATGGCGGGCTTGGTGATCGTATCAATAGCCGCCATATCCTCCGAAGCCAGCGAGAAGGATGTTGCCCGCATCGCCTGCTTCAGCTGATCAAGGGTGCGAACCGAGAAGATCGGTACAGAGACCACCTGCGTTTGCTGCATCAGCCAACGCAGGGCGATCGCCGTTGGCGGTTCGCCGATCTGATGGAAGCGTGGCAACAGTTTCTCCATGATCTGGAGGTTGCGCTGCGTGGTTGCATGCCAGAACTCTTCACTGTTCTGCACGTGGGGCAGCAAGCGGTGAGGCATGCCCTCAGCAAGCGGAAGCTGATTGTACTTTCCGGATACCATCCCTCCCGCGAGGGGCGACCAGCAGACCATGGCAAGATCCAACGCCTTGCACATCGGCAGGTACTCGGGCTCGTGTGACCGTTCCACCAGGCTCCACTCATTCTGAAGCGCGACAAAGGGTGCCAGGCCATGAACATCGGCGTAGGCATTCATGCGCGTTACCTCCCAGGCAGGCACGCTGGAGAGGCCGGCGTAGAGAACTTTGCCTGCTCGGATCAGATCATTGACACTCTGCACAATCTCGTCGAAGGGAGTTGTGTAGTCCCAGATGTGCAGCCACAGCAAATCAATGTACTCTGTTTTTAATCGCTTCAGGCTGCCTTCAACGGATCGCCGCAGGTTCTTACGATGGTTGCCACGGTTGTTGGGATCAGAAGGGCTGGTGTGCTTGCCGACGCCATTGAAATCCTCGGCACCATCACCAAGGCTGAACTTGGTGCCAATCACGAAACGGTCTCGATCGGAATGAATGAACTCGCCGATCCACTGCTCTGACTGCGACTCCTGATAGCGATTGGATGTATCGAGAAAATTGCCTCCCGCCTCGGCAAAGTGCTCAAGAATCCGGAAGGATTCCGCCTGATCGGCTCCC
>Ga0172372_10005229_pt1 | contig 18128 bp, 17 predicted proteins | sample LakKiv5m_2_FD_114544 | JGI IMG/M metagenome (GOLD analysis project Ga0172372, IMG submission 114544) | Freshwater microbial communities from Kabuno Bay, South-Kivu, Congo - kab_092012_9.5m | ecosystem: Environmental > Aquatic > Freshwater > Lake | place: Democratic Republic of the Congo...
GACATCTCGCGCTTCGGCGCCGAGGTGTTCCGCGGGTCGCCCCGGCAGTCCGATCTGATGATCATCGCCGGCCGCCTGTCGCGCAAGATGGCCCCGGCGCTCCGCCGCATCTACGACCAGATGCCCGAGCCCAAGTGGGTCATTTCCATGGGCGCCTGCGCCTCGTGCGGCGGCGTGTTCGACAACTACTCCATCGTGCAGGGCTCCGATCAGGTGGTGCCCGTCGATGTGTTCATCCCCGGCTGCCCCCCGCGCCCCGAAGCGGTCATCTACGGCATCGTCCAGCTGCAGAAGAAGATCGACAACTCCCGCATGTCGGACCAGTCGCCCAAGGCGCGAATCGCATGAGCGCCGCCGAACTGATTGCCGCCCTGTCGGCCGTGGTGCCCGAGGCCGCGTATGAGGTGCTCGAGGCCAGTGATTCGGCCGTGACGCCGTCTCTTCTCGTGCCGCGATCGCACCTGCTGGCCACCGCACAGGCCCTGCAGGCAACGCCGGGCCTCGAGTTTCACGCGTTCTCGGACGTGACCGCCGTTGATTTTCATCCCGACCGGCAGCCCCGGTTCGACCTGGTCTATCACGTCGTCTCGCCCCATCGCCGGGCGCGCCTGCGCTTCAAGGTGCGCATCAGCAAGGACGAGCCGGTCGACTCGGTGTCGACGGTATGGCCGGGGGCTGGCTGGATGGAGCGCGAGGTATACGACCTGTTTGGCATCGTGTTCGAGGGCCATGCCGACCTGCGCCGGCTGATGATGCCCGACGATTGGGAAGGGCACCCGCTGCGGAAGGATTACCCCGTGCAGCTCAAGAAGGACGCCAGCACCTTCATGCCGCTGCAGGTGTCGCCCGAGGAGTTCCGGGCCAACATGGAACGCGACCGGCAGAGCCGGCCGCGCACCAGCTGAGCGATGCAGGCTGCCGACGGGCGCCTGGGCAGGGTGCGCACGGTGCTGCACGCATCGGCGGCGCTGCACGAGGCCACGATCGGGGCGTGTGACGAGGCGATTGCCGAAGCCGGACGGCTTCTGGCAGACAGCCTGGGCCGGGGTGGGCAAGTGCTGGCGTTCGGCAACGGCGGCAGCGCCGCAGACGCGCAGCACTTCGTCGCCGAACTGGTGGGACGGTATGAGGCCGGGCCGTTGCGGCCGGCATGGCCGGCGCTCTCGCTAGCCGCCGACCCGAGCGTGACGACGGCGTTGGCGAATGACCTGGGGTATGCCGAGGTGTTCGTGCGGCAGGTCGAGGCGTTCGGACGGGCAGGAGATGTGGCGCTGGGGATTACGACCAGCGGCACCTCCGAGAATGTGCGGCGGGGACTGGCGGTGGCCAGGGCGCGGGGACTCCGAACGATCGCGCTCACCGGGCAGACCGACGAGCCCCTGCCGGTGGATGTGCAGATCGCGGTGCCCGAACGTCGGACGCCGCGGGTGCAGGAGGTGCACGGGACGGTGTTGCACATCCTGTGTGAGTTGGTGGAAGAGGCGCTGTAGCGACACACATGGCTGAAATCCGCACCGAAACGATGACGGTCAACATGGGGCCCCAGCACCCCAGCACCCACGGCGTGCTGCGGCTGGTGCTCGAGCTCGACGGCGAGACCGTGGTTGACGTGAGCCCGACCATCGGGTTCCTGCACACGGGCATCGAAAAGACGGCCGAGCAGAAGAAGTGGCAGCAGGTCATTCCGCTCGTCGAGCGCATGGACTACCTGGGGCCACAGTCCAACAGCTTGGCCTACTGCCTGTCGGTCGAACAACTGCTGGGCATCGAGGTGCCCGATCGCGTCAAGGCGATTCGCGTCCTCATCGCCGAACTGCAGCGCCTGAGCAGCCATCTGGTGTGGTTCGGCACGCATGCGATGGAAATTGGTGCCATCACGGGCATGCTCTACGCCTTCCGCGAGCGCGAGATTCTGATGAATCTCAACGAGCTGCTCGCCGGCTTCCGGTTCTTCCCGAGCTTCATTCGCGTCGGGGGCCTGCGCGAGGACATTCCCCGCGGGTACAAGGAAGCGGTCACGGCGTTCCTCGACCGCTTCCCCGGGAAGCTCGACGAATACGAAACGCTCATCACCAAGAACCCGATCTGGCTCGACCGTACCCGCGGCGTCGGAGTCATCGCGCTGGCCGACTGCTACAAGTGGGGCCTCTACGGGCCGATCGCCCGTGCGGCCGGCGGCGACTACGACGTGCGTCGTGCCTTCCCCTACCTCGACTACGACACGTATGACTTCGATGTCATCGGCGCGAGCAACGGCGACGTGTATGACCGGTACCTGGTGCGCGTGGCCGAGATGCGCGAAAGCGTCAAGATCTGCCGGCAGGCCCTCGAGCGCATCACGCCGGTGGGCGAGTGGGCGGTGAACGACCGCCGCGTCGTGCCGCCGCCCAAGGATCAGGTCTACACCGAGATGGAAGCGCTCATTCAGCACTTCCTTATTTACTCGCAGGGCTTCACCGTGCCGGCCGGCGAGGCCTATGTGCCCGTCGAAGGCCCGCGCGGCGAACATGGCTGCTATGTCGTGTCTGACGGCGGCAACCGGCCGTGGCGCGTGCACATGCGCTCGCCCGGACTGATGGCCTGCCAGGCCCTGCACAAATTCATTGTCGGCGGCATGATCGCGGATGTCATCGCAGTCATCGGGTCGCTCGACGTCGTGATGGGAGACGTGGACCGATGAGCTTTCATCCCGCGATGCCCTACGGCACGCAGCAGTGGCACCGTTCGCAGCGGGCCCAGCTGCCCGAGGGGCCCGAGTTCAGCTTCACCCCCGAGCGGCGCGCCCGCTTCGAGGACTTTGCCTCGCATTACGCACCCGAGCACCGCAAGTCGGCCGTGCTGCATGCGCTCTATCTGGCCCAGGAGCAGCAGGGCTACATCTCGGCCAATGCCGCGCGGCACGTCGCCGAGGTCATCGGCTGCACGACCGCCGAGGTTGAAGATGTCGTGTCGTACTACGTGATGTTCCACCGCACGCCGGTGGGCACGTATGTGCTGCAGGTCTGCACGACGCTGTCGTGTGCGCTGGCGGGTGCCGAGCGCGTCGTCGAGGAGATGTGCCGGGTGCTGGGCATCAAGCCCGGCGAGACCGATCCCACGGGCATGTTCACGGTGATGCCGATGGAATGCCTCGGCGCCTGCGACCGGGCCCCGGTCATGATGGTCAACAACGACCACTGGCACGAACGGCTCGGGCCCGATCAGGTACCGGCGCTGCTCGAGGACATGCGGACCCGCGGGGTGCAGGCCCTGTCGGGGTGCCACCTCGACGTCGAACGCCAGCCGGCGTCGGCCTCGCAGGGCCGCACGACTACGCCCTGCCGCCCGAAGGCCAACCCCGACTACGAACCCGTGCTCACCAAGTACGTGTTCACGCCCGGGGGCAACACGCTCGAGCACTACCTCGCCCATCAGCAGGGCTACGAAGGCCTGCGCAAGGCGCTGGCCCTGACGCCCGATCAGGTCATTGACGAAGTCAAGAAGTCGGGCCTGCGCGGACGCGGCGGCGCCGGCTTCCCGACGGGGATGAAGTGGCAGTTCGTCGACAAGAAGTCGCCGAAACCCAAGTACATCGTGTGCAACGCCGACGAGAGCGAGCCGGGCACATTCAAGGACCACATGCTGATGGAGCGCAATCCCCATCTGCTGGTCGAAGGCTCGCTCATCGGCTGCTACGCCATCCAGTCGAGCGCGGCCTACATTTACATCCGCGGCGAGTTCCAGCACCTGTTCGCCCCGCTGCAGAAGGCCATCGACGATGCGCGCGCGGCCGGGTTTATCGGCACGAACATCCTCGGCACGGGCTTCAACTGCGAGGTGTACCTGCACCGAGGCGCCGGTGCGTACGAGGCCGGCGAGGAAACGGCCCTGCTCGAGTCGCTCGAAGGCAAGCGGGCGCAGCCGCGTTTCAAGCCGCCATTCCCTGCGGTGGAAGGTGCATGGGGCTGTCCGACGGCCGTCAACAACGTCGAGACGCTGTGCAACGTGCCGCTGATCCTGACGCGCGGGTCTGACTGGTACGCCGCGCTCGGCCCGGAAAAGAATGGCGGTCCCAAGCTGTTCTGCGTCAGCGGGCATGTGAAAAACCCGGGCGTCTTCGAGGCGCCGATGAAGGTCACCCTCAAGGAACTGATTGAGGATTACGCCGGCGGCGTGCGTGACGGGCACACGCTCAAGGGCGTGATTCCCGGCGGGTCGTCCGTGCCGATTCTGCTGCCCGACCAGATCGACATTCCCGCCAGCTTCGATGGCGTGCAGCAGGCCGGGTCGCTCCTCGGGTCAGCGGCCATCATGGCCTTCGACGACACCACCGACATGGTGTGGCTGGCCGAAAACCTGCTGCACTTCTACATGCACGAGTCGTGCGGCAAGTGCACCCCGTGCCGCGAAGGCACGCACTGGCTCTATCAGTTGCTGCACCGCATGCTGCACGGCGAGGGTTCCGAGAAGGACATCGCGCTCATGCAGAGCGTGGCGACGCAGATCAACGGCAAGACGCTGTGCGCATTCGGCGATGCGGCCGCGACCCCGGTGCTGACCACGCTCAAGTGGTTCAAGCCCGAATTTGAAGCCTACGCGCGCGGTGAACGCCCGACGCCAGCCGACTACCGCGCCGCGGTCCCTGTGGAGACGCACTGAGATGAGTGGCGTGCTTGACTGGCTCACCATGCCCCAGACCATCTTCTTCCTGGCGGTCACCGGGGTGGTCTTCCTCGCCCTGCAGGTGTCTGCCGCCGTCTTCGTGTATGCCGAACGCAAGGTCGCGGCATTCATGCAGCAGCGCTACGGCCCGTACCTCGTGGGCCCCAAGGGCCTCCTGCAGCCCATCGCCGACATCGTCAAGCTGGTCTTCAAGGAAGAACTGAGGCCGAAAGCGGCCGACGGCCTGCTGTTTGCGGCGGCACCGGTGATTTCGGCCATTGCGGCGTTTGCGGCCTTTGCGCCCGTGCCCTTCGGGGCCAGCACCACGTTCTTCGGGCTGCTGCCCGAGCCCATGCCGCTGCAGGTGGCCGACATCAACGTCGCGGTGCTCGTGATCTTTGCCATCACCTCGATGGGCGTCTACGGTATCGTCCTCGCCGGCTGGGCGAGCAACTCCAAGTACTCGCTGCTCGGCGGGCTGCGCAGCTCGGCGCAGATGATCAGCTACGAGCTGGCCTACGGCATGTCGCTCGCCACCATCTGCATGATCGCCGGCTCGCTGTCGCTCAGAGAGATTGTCGATGCGCAGGCCGGCTACTACTTCGGCGTCATTCCGAAGTGGAACGTGTTCGTGCTGTTCCCGACCGGCTTCATCGCGTTCCTCGTGTTCGGTACGGCCGGTGTTGCCGAAACGAACCGCGCGCCGTTCGACTTCCCCGAAGCCGAGCAGGAACTGGTGGCCGGGTATCACACCGAATACAGCTCGATGAAGTTCGCGCTGTTCTTCCTGGCCGAATACATCAACATGGTGACCGCTGCGGCCGTCACGACGAACCTGTTCCTCGGGGGCTGGCACGGCCCGCTCATTCCCGAGGCCTACGGCTGGATCTGGTTCCTCATCAAGCTGTTCGTGCTGTGCTTCGTCTACCTGTGGCTGCGCTGGACGCTGCCGCGCTTCCGCTACGACCAGCTGATGGCGTTCGGGTGGAAGATGCTGCTGCCCATCGCGACCATCAATCTGCTCGTGAGTGCGGCGGGGGTGCTCTACTTTGGGCTCTGATCTGATTCTCTTCGGGCTGTTCGCGGCGGTGGCCGTGATGGGGTCGCTGGCGGTCATCGGCCAGAAGAATCCCATCTACAGCGTGCTGGCCCTCATCCTGTCGTTCTTCGGCCTCTCGGGCCTCTACGTGCTGCTCGAGGCACCGTTTGTCGCCGTCGTGCAGATCATCATCTACGCCGGCGCCATCATGGTGCTGTTCCTCTTCGTCGTCATGCTGCTGAATGTGCCGCGTGAAGATGCGGCCGAGTGGGACCGCACCCATCCCTACTATCGGCCCGCGCCGGTGGTGCTGGGCAGCGCACTGGCCGCCGCCACGCTGGCGCTGCTGGCCTGGGCCTTCAGCCGCACGCCGGGGCTCGGGACCGGTGTGGCCGATGCGCGTCCGGCCGCCTCGTCGGTGGGACAGTTGGGCCGCGTGCTCTTCACCGACTACATGTTCGCGTTCGAAGTGACGTCGATTCTCATCCTCATTGCCATGGTCGGCGCAGTGGCGCTGGCCAGGAAGCGGGAGCAGTAATCACCATGCCGATTGGCTACTACCTAGCCCTCTCGGGCGTGCTCTTCGCGATTGGGGCCGCCGGCGTGTTCCTGCGCCGCAATCTCATTACGCTGCTGCTGTCTGTGGAAATCATGCTCAACGCCGTCAACCTGTCGTTTGTGGCGTTCAGTCGCCAGCAGGGCAGTGTCGACGGGCAGATCATCACCTTCTTTGTCATGACCGTCGCGGCCGCCGAAGCCGCCGTGGGCCTCGCGCTGGTCATTGCGCTCTTCCGCCACCGGGAATCGCTGAATCCCGAGGCGTTTACCTCGCTCAAATGGTGATCCGGTGCTCGCGCTGATTCCTCTGCTCCCATTTGCCGGCTTCCTCGTCAATGCGACGATGGGGAAGCGCCTGCCCAAGGGCGTGTCGGGCGGCCTGGCCTCCGCCGTGATGCTGGCGGCCTTTGCCGTCGCTGCCTCGCAGGTGTGGGCGCTCATGGGCATGGCGCCCGAGGCCCGCGAGATGACCCAGGTGCTGTTCACCTGGATATCCGCCGGGCGCTTCTCGCTCGACATGGCCTTCCGCCTCGATGCGCTGTCGGCCGTGATGATCCTCGTCATCACCGGCATTGGCTCGCTGATCCATATCTACTCGACGGCCTACATGCACGAGGAGACCGACGCCGACTTCGCGCGGTATTTCTCCTATCTCAACCTGTTCGTCTTCTTCATGCTGCTGCTCGTGCTCGGCGCCAACGCGCTGGTCATGTTCGTCGGCTGGGAAGGTGTCGGGCTCTGCTCCTACCTGCTGATTGGCTACTACTACGAGAAGGCGTCGGCCTCTGATGCCGCGAAGAAGGCGTTCGTCGTCAACCGCGTCGGCGACTATGCCTTCATCCTCGGGTCGCTGCTCCTGTTCTGGACGGTCGGGTCGCTCGACTTTGTGACGATTGGTCAGACCGTCAAGGCCATGCCGGTGGAAACGTCATTCGGCGTGCTGTCGCTCATCACGCTGCTGCTCTTCATCGGAGCCACCGGCAAGTCGGCGCAGATTCCGCTCTATGTCTGGCTGCCCGACGCCATGGAAGGTCCGACGCCGGTGTCGGCCCTCATCCATGCCGCGACGATGGTCACGGCGGGCGTGTACATGATCGGCCGCAACGCGGTGCTGTTCGAACATGCGCCCATCACCCTCGGCGTGATTGCCACGGTGGGCGCGGCCACAGCGTTCCTCGCCGGAACCATCGGCCTCGTCCAGAACGACATCAAGCGTGTGCTGGCCTACTCGACCGTTTCGCAGCTGGGCTACATGTTCCTCGCGATGGGCGTCGGTGCGTTCGGCGCCGGCATCTTCCACCTCTACACGCACGCGTTCTTCAAGGCCTGCCTCTTCCTCGGATCAGGGGCGGTGATTCACGCACTCCACGGTGAGCAGGACATCCGTCACATGGGCGGCCTCAGGAAGCACCTCCCGGTGACCTACTGGACGTTCGTCATCGCCTCGCTGGCCATTGCCGGTGTGCCGCCGCTGGCCGGGTTCTTCTCGAAGGACGAGATTCTCTTCGACACCTTCCGTCACGGACACACGGCCCTGTGGGTGGTCGGCGTGCTGACCTCGCTCATGACGGCTACCTACATGTTCCGCCTCGTGTTCCTCACGTTCCACGGCGAAGAACGCTTCGACCCGGCCACGGTGGGGACACACGGACACGGCGGCGGCCATGGTCACGGGCACGATGACCACGGCCACGATGCACACGCGGCCGCGACCTCACACGGCGGGCACGACGCGCACGGTCACGGTGGCCACGGCCACGGTGGTCACCTGCACGACGCCCCGCCGGCCATGGCCCTGGCGCTCATTGTGCTGGCCATCGGATCCGTGGCGGCTGGCTCCATCGGCGTGCCACATGCGCTGGGTGGCCACAACGCCCTCGGCGAGTGGCTCAAGCCCGTGTTTGCCCTTGAGAACACCCGGCAGGCTCCGCCAGCGAGCCTCAACGCCCACGCCGGCCACACAGCGGCTGTCGAAGGCCCGATGGCCGGTGAGGCACACGCCAAGCCCGCCGCACACGGCGCCGAGACTGACCACGGCGACGCGGCGGCCGCGGCGTCGCACGACGAGACGGCGCTGGAACTCACCCTCATGGGCGTCTCGAGCACGATTGCGTTTCTCGGCATCGGCCTCGCCGCGTTCCTCTGGATTCGCAATCGCCACATTCCCGAGCAGATGGCGCAGTCGTTCAGCGGCGTGCACCGGCTGCTGCTCCACAAGTACTACGTGGACGAGGCGTACGACGCCGCGATTGTGCAGCCCATCAAGGCCTTCTCGATTCATGGCCTCTGGAAAGTGGCTGATGCGCGTGTGATCGACGGCGCGGTCAACGGCGCGGGCGCGCTGGTCAACGCCGCGTCCTCGGCCCTGCGGCTTCTGCAGACCGGCTCGGTGAAAACCTACGCCGCCGGCACATTCCTCGGCGCGGTGCTCCTCCTCGCCTTCTTCCTCTGGAGATAGCGCGCAGTGACTGGCATTCCAATGATTTCACTCGCGATTCTGCTGCCGGTCATCGGCGCCCTGGCGCTGCTGCTCATCGGTAACCGCGACGGGGCCAAGGATGGCCTCATCCGCAATCTCACCCTCGGGGTGTCGATGGCCACCTTCGGCGTCACGCTGGTGCTGTGGGCCACGTTCGACCAGTCGGTGGCTGCTCCGGCCTTCCAGTTTGTCGAACGGCTGCCGTGGATTCCGGCCTTCGGCATCGAGTACTACGTCGGCATCGACGGCCTCAGTCTGATGCTCATCGTGCTGACCGGCTTCCTCACGCCCATCGCGCTGCTGACGTCGTGGGAAAGCATCGAGCACAAGGTCAAGGAGTTCAGCATCTTCATGCTGATTCTCGAGGCCGCGATGATTGGCGTGTTCGCCTCGCTCGACCTGTTCCTCTTCTACATCTTCTGGGACATCCTCCTCATTCCGATGTATTTCCTCATCGGCATCTGGGGCTACGACCAGCGGCTCTACGCGGCGCTCAAGTTCATCCTCTACACCCTCGCCGGCAGTGTGCTGATGCTCATTGCCATCATCGGCCTGTCGTGGATGCACCATGCGGCCACCGGCGCCTACAGCTTCGACGTCCTCAAGCTCTACGCGCTCGAGATTCCCTACAGCACCCAGTACTGGTTCTTCCTGGCGTTCGCGCTGGCGTTTGCCATCAAGGTGCCACTCTTCCCCTTCCACACGTGGCTGCCGGACGCGCACGTGCAGGCACCGACGCCGGGATCGGTGATTCTGGCGGGTGTGCTGCTTAAAATGGGGGGCTACGGGCTCATCCGCTTTGCGTTTCCCCTGTTCCCCGAGGCGGCGGCCTACCTCGCGCCCTTCATCGCGACGCTCTCGGTCATCGCCATCGTCTACGGCGCGCTCATCGCGATGGTGCAGCCCGACATGAAGAAGCTGGTGGCCTACTCGTCGGTCAGCCACATGGGCTTTGTGGTGCTCGGCATCGCGGCCATGAATGTCGAAGGCGTGCAGGGCGCGTCGTATCAGATGCTGGCCCACGGCGTCAGCACCGGCGGGCTCTTCGCGCTGGTGGGCATGATGTCCGACCGGCGGCACACGCGGCTCATCAGCGAATACGGCGGCATCAAGACGGTGATGCCGCGACTCACCGCGGCATTCCTGATCATCACGCTGTCGTCAGTGGGCCTGCCGGGGATGAACGGATTCGTCGGCGAGTTCCTGATCATGCTCGGAGCCTTTGGCTGGGATCCGCGCTTTGTCGTGGGCGCAGGCCTCGGCGTCATCCTGTCGGCCGTCTACATGCTCTGGATGTTCCAGCGCGTGTTCTACGGCAAGGTCACCAACGAGCACAACCGCGACCTGCCCGACCTGTCGTTCCGCGAGTGGGCGATCATCGGGCCGCTGGCCGCCATGGCCATCCTCATGGGGGTGCTGCCCAATCTCTTCCTGAAGCCGATGGAACCTGCCGTGCGCTCGATTGTCGAGCGGGTGCAGGCGCATCAGCCTGACCCGCACGCCGCCGCCGACAGCGCTGCCGCGACGATGGAAGGCCACTGAGATGATTACCTATTCATTTGATGCCGTCATCCCGATCATCTGCGTCACCCTCGCAGGGCTGGTGGTCATGCTGGCCGAGGCCTTCCGCGGCCGGGACGAAAAGATGCCGCTTGGGGGACTGGCGGTCATTGGCCTCGTCGGCGCGGCCGCATCCTCAGTGCTGCTGTGGAACCGCAACGCCACCAGCTTCGGCGTGGTGACGGCTGACAACTTCGCGCTCTTTGTCAATCTCGTCCTGGTGGCCGTCGGTCTGATGACGGTGCTCATCACGGCCCAGACGGCAGAGCGAGACAAACTGCCGGCCGGTGAGTTCTATGCGACGGCGCTGTTTGCACTGGTGGGGATGATGCTCATGGCACAGGCGTCAGACCTGCTGGTCATGTTCCTGGCCCTCGAGACCATGTCGATCGCGGTCTATGTCATGACTGGCATCCGGCGCGAGGTGGTCAACGGCACCGAGGCGGCCTTCAAGTACTTTCTGCTCGGTGCATTCGCGAGTGCCTTCTTCCTCTACGGCGTGGCCTTCCTCTACGGCACGACCGGCTCAACCAGCCTCGACCGCATCGGCACCATCGTGGCGTCGCAGGCGATGGCGCCGAATCCACTGGTGCTGATGGCTCTCGGCATGCTGCTCGTGGGGTTCGCCTTCAAGGTGGCGGCGGTGCCGTTCCATATGTGGTCGCCCGACGCCTACGAAGGCGCACCGGCGGTGGTCACCGGCTTTATGTCGACCGGCGTCAAGGCAGCCGCCATCGCCGGGTTCACGCGCGTCTTCCTGTCGGCGCTCGAACCGATGATTGGCTACTGGGCTCCGGCCCTGTGGGTGATTGCCGCCGCCACCATGGTGCTTGGCACCGTGGTCGGTGTACAGCAGACCAGCATCAAACGCATGCTGGCCTACTCGAGCATCGCACATGGTGGCTATCTGCTGCTGGGCCTGCTCGCCGGCAGCGATGTGGGGAAGGCATCGATTCTGTTCTATCTCGCGGCCTATGCCCTGACGAACCTCGGGGCCTTCGGCATCATCGCGCTGCTCGGGGCCTACAGCCGCGACAACGACGACCTGCGCGACTATGCCGGCCTCTGGCACTCGCATCCCGTCCTGGCCACGCTGATGGCGCTCTTCCTGCTCTCGCTCGGAGGATTTCCCCCGACCGCAGGTTTCATCGCCAAGTGGTACGTGTTCAGCGCGGCGATTGGTGCCGGCTATTACTGGCTGGCCATCATCGGCTTCCTGTCGAGCGTGGTGTCGGTCTACTTCTATCTGCGTATCGTGGTCATGATGTTCATGACCGAGCGAGACGCCCGTCCGGTGCCTGCGCCGGTGACTGGCATCGCGCTGGCCGGCCTCGTGCTGTCACTGGCGGGTGTGCTCTATCTCGGCATCCTGCCTTCGCAGGTGATCGAGTGGGCGCAGGCGTCGGTCGCGACCATCTTCTAGCGGGCTCCAGTGTGCAGTGACCGCTCAGCGGGTCACTGCACGCGCCTCCTTTTCCAGTCGACCCGCAAGCGCGCGCGCCCGCGGACACCGACTGGCATTCCGATATACTCGCCCACCAGATATGTCTGTCTCTATCGTGCCGGCGTCCGGCGCCGATGAGCTCAGTGTGGTGCGGCAACTGTTTCTCGAGTATCAACAGGCGCTGGGCGTCAGCCTGTGCTTTCAGGGATTCGACCAGGAACTTGCCGGGCTGCCGGGTGGCTACGCGCCTCCGCAGGGCGGGCTCTGGCTCGCGCGGGTCAACGGCGCGGCTGTCGGTTGCGTTGCACTGCGCCCTGCAGGTGACGGTCGCGGCGAATTGAAGCGGCTGTACGTGCAGCCACAGATGCGGGGCCAGGGGATCGGTCAGCAACTGCTCGATGCGGTGCTGGCTGCAGCAACTGCGGCGGGCTACACACGACTCTGCCTCGACACGCTGCCCGCGATGCTCGAGGCCCAGCGCATGTACAGACGACTCGGATTTGTCGAATGTGACCCCTTCGGTGACCACCCGCTGCCGGGCACGGTCTTCATGGAACGGGCGCTGCCCCGTGACTCGGACCTGCGCTGATGTATCTCTTTTTCGACACGGAAACTACCGGTCGCCCGCGTCAGTACCGCGCGCCAGTCACCGATCTCGACAACTGGCCACGCCTCGTGCAATTGGCCTGGGTACTGACCGATGCTGACGGGCACGAGCTGCAGGCCGAGGAGCACATCATCCGCCCCGATGGCTTTGACATCCCTGACGACGCCGCGAAGGTGCACGGCATCTCGACGATACGTGCACGGACCGAAGGCGTCGAGATCGGCGGAGTGCTGCTGGCCTTTACGGCCGCCATCGACCGGGCCGAGGCATTGGTGGCCCACAACATGTCATTCGATGAGCCGGTGATGGGCGCCGAGTTTCTGAGGGCCGGGCTGGGCAACCCGGTGCCGATGCGGCCGAGGGTGTGCACCATGGAAGCGTCGACCGAATTCTGCCAGCTGCCTGGACGCTACGGATACAAGTGGCCAACGCTCGACGAACTGCATCGCACCTTGTTTCAGGAGCCGGTCGACGGCGCACACCGGGCACTGATTGATGTGCGGGCATGTGCGCGATGTTTCTTCGAACTCAAACGACGGCAGGTGCTGTGATGCGATTCAGCTACTCGCGGTTTGCCAAGGCCTCGTCCAAGTGGTGTGGACGACCCCGAACCTTCACGCTGGCCGTCGTCGTGATTGCCGTGTGGCTCATCACCGGGCTCATCTTCGAGTTCAGCGACACGTGGCAGCTCATCATCAACACCGCCACCACCATCATCACGTTCCTGATGGTGTTCCTCATCCAGCACACACAGAATCGCGACACCGAGGCCATCCAGGTCAAGCTCGACGAACTCATTCGTGCGACGCAGGGGGCCCACAACGCCCTGCTCGATCTGGAGGAACTCGAGGAAGACCGCCTCGATGCCTTCCGCGCCCGCTATCTCGCCCTCGCCGAGGCGGCCCGCAGCGACCTTGGCAGGGGGCGGCTCGATACCGACACACCAGAGGCCTGAGGGCGGCTCCGTCGGAGCCGAGCGGCTCGCCGTCGCGTCGGTGCAGGCACTTCGAGCACCGAACGCATGGGCCAGGGATGCCGTGCGCGATCAGTATCTGAGCCGCAACACGCCAGGGGGCCCAGTGGTGGTCACAATCCACAGGTTCCCGAAGTCATCGTCGGCAATCGGCACGGCGGGTGTTCCCGAGAGGGCCGCGGTCACGGACGGCACCGTATTCGAGTGGCCCACGACCAGCACGTGCCCCTTCGCCGTGCGCAGCCGCGCCAGCAGGGCCGCCTCGTCGTCCGCCTGAATCACCGTTGGTGTGATGCCGAGCGCGGCGGCCAGAGGTGCAGCGGTCTGCTGGGTCCGCCGGTACTGGGTCACGAAGATGGCCCGGATGTCGGCCTTCGTCAGCATCGCGGCCAGCCGGTCGGCGCGGCGGCGACCCTCAGCCGAGAGGTCTGGATCCGCAGCCATACTCGGCGACCCGCCGGCGGCCATATCGGCGCGCTCGGCGTGTCGCACGAGGATGACAGACTGCGCGGCGGCCGTTGCCGACCAGGCGCCCAGCAGCATCAGCATGACCACGGCGCGCGTCAGCGTCATTTGAGTACTCATTGAGAGGCACATGCCCGAAGGCTATCACGGCGCGCACGTGATGACGCTGCAGGCCGCTGTTCAGCGAATCATCCTCGCGGGCATCGGCTCTGCGCGATACAGCTCACGGGTGTTCCGTACGGCTGAGACCGCAAATGTAGTTACAAGTGAGGCCGCGCCGATCAAGGCTCCCGCGTCCAGCACGGTCAGCGGAGTTCCGGCCATTGGCGCAGGCTCGACGACCAGCAGTGCCGCGTTCATGGCGGCAAGCACGAGACGGAGCTCGGTGGGCCCGACCCCGAAGAAGCTCATCTGGAAACGACCGAGGCTGTGCGTCGCCAGATAGACCTCCAGCGACAGCAGAAAATACGCAATCAGCAGCGTCGCCGCGACCGCCGGGTGCAGATAGCCCGACAGGCCAAGGCCCCCGAACAGAAACAGCACCCCGATCACGTCTACGACATGGTCGACGTAGAAGCCGTACCGGGGCCGCTGCTGGCCACGGACGCGGGCGAGCGTACCGTCCAGCGAATCGCCGAACCAGTTGACCGCGAGCCAGACGGTGGCGAGCACCAGACCGATGGGCGAGTAGCGGGACAGCCAGTAGGACGCCCCCACACTGACCATGGCACACAGGGCCAGCAGAGTGAGGTGATCAGAATTGATGCGGTCGGGCATGCGCACGGCGAGCCAGTGAAGCACGCGCTTTTCCAGGGCGGTCAGCACGCTCTGCTGCACGCGGGTTTCCTGCTGAAATGACGCTGACGATCGTCGGAGCTGGGCCATCACTATCCTCCTGCAGGGGAATGCGCAGGACGGACAGAAAGCGGCTCAGTGGTGCTCGTCGCTCACCATGGCCCTGGTGGTGGCCGGTTCGATGATGGTGAACGACACCAGCACTGCGGCGGCGGCAGCAATCAGCAGCGGAGCCAGCGGGGCGTCCGCTCTGGCCAGTGCCACGCCGTGTGCGGCGAGGACTGCGGCCAGCACGGTGTCGGCGATCCGAACCAGCGTGCGGGCCACCCGGTGATTGGTCGCCCACTGTCCCGGATACTGGCTGCGTGCAAACCAGATATGCATGCGGAGGATCCCCGAGACCACTGCGGCGACCAGTGCCACGAGAAATCCTGCGCGCCCGGACCAGAGCGCAACGTCGGCCCGGCTGTACCACAGGGGCACCAGCAGTACCACGTAGGCGAGTGTGGTCGTGACCTGATGGAAGCGCCACCACCACGAGGCGGGCCTGATCCGTCCGCGCGATGGCGCGGATGTGTCGGTCGCGGCTGAGCCGCTCGTGAGTGCGTGTGCGATCTCTCCCGTGGAACGGGGACGCGCCTCGGGTGATTTGGCCAGACAGCGGACGGCCCACTCCATGAGCCGTGCCGCGTCGGGCGAGTGCTCCCGGCTCGCCGTGCCGGGGGGCAGGGAGCCCTCAAGAACCCGCGCGAGCGTCGCGGCCGTAGTCGCAGCGGCGAAAGGGTGCCGACCGGTCATCAGTTCAACAACCAGCGTGCCCCACGAAAACAGGTCGGAGCGGCCGTCGACCGCCTCGCCCCTGATCTGCTCTGGCGACATGTAGGCGGGTGTGCCGAGGACGGTCGCGTCTTTCGTCAGCCGGTCGGGCCCCGCGAGGTCACTGCCCAACTGGGCCAGGCCGAAATCGAGCACCTTGATGTGGCCATCGGGCGTCGCCACGACGTTCTCCGGTTTGAGATCGCGATGCACGATGCCACGCTGATGCGCGGCGTCGAGCGCCCCGAGCACGGCGAGCGCCACCGCGCAGACCCGATCCGGGGCAAGAGGACCACGCGTCAGTTCGTCCCGCAGGGTGTCTCCGGCCACAAACTCCGAGGCCACATACACCTGGTCGTCGATTTCTTCGAGGGCATACACCGTGGCGATCGCCGGGTGGCGCAGGGCCGCGGCCGCACGGGCCTCGCGTCGCAGCCGGGCCCGTCGCGTGTCGTCACCCGCGAACTCGGGCCGCACCGACTTGAGGGCCACCATGCGCCCGAGGCGGGTATCTTCGGCCAGGTACACCACCCCCATCCCGCCTTCGCCTGCCACGCTCACGACCCGATAGGGCCCCACCAGCTGCCGCGGTGCCAGCGATGGAGACACCGGCGACTGCGCGGAAGCCGCCACCGCCGGGGTTTCGATAAAATCGGCGGCACGCTGATGGGCTTCGAGGAGCGAGTGCAGTTCGTCGGCGAGCGACGGGTCGTCGTGCCTCACACGCTGCACCAGCGCGGACCGCGCGGCCTCTGGTGCATCGAGGGCTTCATGAAACAGGCGTGTCAGCTGCTGGTGCCGTTGCCTGGCCGCCTCGTCAGGCGCTGTCACGTCCGTCCGCCCTCGAGCTCACGCAGCAGCCAGGCCTTGGCCAGCGTCCAGTGGCGCTTGATGGTGGCTGGTGACAGCGACATCGCCTCTGCCGTCTCTTCGATCGACAGCCCGCCGAAAAAGCGCAGCTCGACGATGCGCGCCTGATCGGCGTCGAGGGTGGCGAGGGTGCGCAGGGCCTGGTCGAGCGTGATCACATCGATGCCGTCGCGGACCCCGTCATCAATCAGCAGGGCATCGTTGAGCGTGACCTGCACCTGGTGTCCGCCGCGCTTCACGGCGTGGCGCCGACGGGCGCGTTCCACCAGCAGGCGCCGCATGGCAATGGCCGCGATGGCCACGAAGTGGCCGCGGTTCTCGAACGCCATCGGGCGATCCTGCGCCATCCGCAGGTAGGCATCGTGCACCAGTTCAGTGGCCTCGATGCTGCGTGCGAATTCGCGGCGCATGTAGCGTGCAGCGATCCGTCGAAGCTCGCCGTACACCTCGTCGACGAGTGGAGGAGTGTCAGGGGTCTCGTCACTCATGATGCGGCAATGCCTGTCTCGACGGCCTCATCGCACGTGCGGTTACCCGGCGATCGCTTTCCACTCGCGCACCAGGTGCTCGGCCGTGCGCCATGCCAGTGCCTGGGCTGTCAGCGTCGGGTTGTGCGAGCCGCATGTGCCCATGACCGAGGCTCCGAGCACCCCCAGGTTGGGCACCTCGTGTGAGAAGCCGTAGCGGTTGACCACGTTGGTCTCGGGGTTGTCGCCCATGCGCGTGCCGCCGTACGCATGCGTGTTGAGGCCCATCGTCCCGAGTGGCCCCCGCACAATGTCGATGGCGCCGGCCGCGCGGTACCAGAGTTCCATCTTGTCCTGGATGAAGTCTGCGATGCGGCGCTCGTTCTCTTTGTAGTCGGCCGTGATGCGGCATACGGGGAATCCGAGAGGGTCCTTCACGACCGGGTCGAGGTCGAGATAATTGTCTTCGTACGGCAGGGTGGTTTTCTGCAGATACGCCGTGTTGACGCGGTCGGCATGCTCCTTGACGAATGCCTTCCACTGGCGGCCCCACGACGGCGCACGGCCGAAGGTGTTCATGTTTGCCGCGCCGATCGGGCGACGGTCAGAGTAGACCCACAGGTTGCCGCCCCCGATGAAATCGAGTCCCGTGTGATCAAACACGTCGTCTGACCAGTTGTCGACGGCAACGCCCTGAGCCGGCAGGCCGTACCACGCGTTGAGGTTGAAGGGGAACAGTGCGGTGACGGATGCACCGGTCGCCTGCGAGAAATAGTGGCGGCCCACCTGCCCGTGGTTGTTGGACAGTCCCTTGGGAAACGCCCGTGACGTCGAGAGCAGCAGCAGTCGCGAATTCTCGTACGTGTAGGTGGAGAGCAGCACCACGCTCGCCGGCTGAAAGAACTCGTCCCGGCCTGTGACATAGGTGACGCCGGTGACACGGCCCTGATCATTGACATCGATGCGCGTCACATGCGCACGCTCGACGACCTTCAGACGGCCCGTCTTCTGGGCACGCGGAATCGTCGTGACATTCGGGCTGTTCTTGGCGTTGACGTGGCACCCGCCGCGATTGCAGAAGCCGTGATACATGCACGGTGCGCGGTCCTGGAACCGCTGCGAGTTGATCGCGGCCGGCCCGGGGAAGGGATGCCACCCGAGCTGGCGGGCGGCAGCCGTCATGCGATCGAGAAATCCCGTGCTCCGCAGCGGGGGCATCGGATAGTCGCGCGTGCGCGGTGCCTCGAAGATGTTGCCCCGGGGATTCAGCGTGCCCAGCACATTGCCGGCCTGGCCCGACACCCCGATTTCCCACTCGACGCGGTCGTAGTACGGCTCGAGCTCGTCGTAGCCGAACGGCCAGTCTTCCACCGTCGACCCGGCAGGAATCCGGCCCCGGCCGTAGCGGCGCACC
>Ga0172372_10005230_pt1 | contig 18126 bp, 16 predicted proteins | sample LakKiv5m_2_FD_114544 | JGI IMG/M metagenome (GOLD analysis project Ga0172372, IMG submission 114544) | Freshwater microbial communities from Kabuno Bay, South-Kivu, Congo - kab_092012_9.5m | ecosystem: Environmental > Aquatic > Freshwater > Lake | place: Democratic Republic of the Congo...
ACCGCCACGCCATCGCCGGCCCGTTCGAGGGCGCGGTCATCACCCCGCCGGTGCCGGACTTCAACGACCCGGCCAACCTCAAGCTCTGGTCCGAAGGCCCGCGCCTGGTAGCCTGCTTCAGCGAACTGGTGGAAGGCCTGCAGTTCAGCACCCACAAGGGCCAGGCCGGGCTGCACTTCATCGAACTGGGCGCCAAAGGCTGCACCCAGCGCCACCTGCTGGTGCTGGACGCACCGGGTCGGGACCTCCTGAAAGGCCAGATGGAGCTGGTGGCGGCCTACGCCGACCTGCGTGGCGACCGGGGCGCCGAGATCCTGTCGCAAACCGGGCTGCCCGTGCCTTTCTGGGCGGCCATCACCGGCCTGCTGGAACACCGCCACACCAAAACCCTGCAACTGCTGGCTCTGGCGTTTTCGCTGGCCAACCAGGTGGAGATGCGCTTCAAGCAGATCTTTGCGGTGGTGCGCCCGGTGGAGCTCTCGCCGCAGATCCAGCCCATGATCGCCACGCCCGGCCACGGCGCCTACCCCAGCGGCCACGCGACCGAAGCCTTCATCGCGGCCACCGTGCTCAACGCCCTGCTGCGCGCCGCGCGCAAAGGCCGCAAACACCAGGCCGGTAACCAAGCCACCCAGGTGCAACTGCAGCGCCAGGCCTACCGCATCGCGGTCAACCGCACCGTGGCGGGGGTGCACTACCCGGTGGACTCGGCCGTGGGCCGGGTCCTGGGCACGCTGCTGGGCGAATTCATGGTGGGCCGCTGCACCGGCGGCGATCTGCGGCAGCGCGAGTTCATGGGCAGCGCCTACTGCGGCCCGCAAGACAGCGCGCGCGACTTTGACCTGGCCGACTCGATCGACAACGGCCAGGCGGGCAGCCAGGTGGGCAAGCCCTTTGCCTTGCCTGAGGGCCCGCTGATGGCCTGGCTTTGGGACGAGGCCCTCAAGGAGTGGGCATGAACCGGCGCCAGCAGGCACCCGGCGCCGGCTGGGCACCGCTGCCGCGCGGGCGCTTCACCGGTGTGGACTGGGCCGCCGCCGGTGCGATGGACCGGGCCGACCCCTACCTGGCCTGGGCCGAGGCGAGCGGCTTTGCCGGCTTTCGCGCCGCCAACGGCGCCCCGGCCGACCCTCAGTGGCTGCCGCTGCTGATCGAGCTGCGCGCCGACCACACCGTGGCCGACCTGCTGGCCGCCGCCCACCCCGACTGGCTGCAGGTGCCCCGCGTGTACCGTGACCTGCCGGCGGACCTGCGTTTTTGCACCGCCCGCGTGCGGCGCGGCTTCTTCCGGGCCCTGCGCCCCGGCGGGCCGCTGCAGGCCCTGGTGGCGCGGTACGACCTGGGCCTGCCGGTGGGCCACCACGCGCAGCCCCTGCCCCACCACGCCGCCGATGGCGTGCCGCCAATGACCGCCGCACACCTGGTGGACGGCGACGTGATGGTGGTGATCGACAACGGCCTGGCGCTCGCGCACGCCGATTTTCTGACCGGCGCGCACCGCACCCGGGTGGCGGCGTTCTGGCGGCAGGACGCGACCCAGGGCCCGCACGGCCGCGCGGCGGCGACGCGGCGCCCGGTGCCGCTGGACCCGGCACGCTGCGGCCCGGCGCCGGCCGATCTGGGCTACGGCCATGAACTGGACCAGACCGCCATCCAGGCCGCCATCGACGCCCATGTGCGCCAGGGCCGGGTGGACGAAGACGGCCTGTACCGCCACTGGCAGATGTGGGAGCAGCAGCACAGCGTCAACCACGGCACCCACGTGACCAGCCTGGCCGCCGGCCCCCAGCTGTACACCCGCACCATCGGCACCGAAGAGACCCCGCCCAACTGGCAACCGGTGGACGACGCGGCCTCGCGCGCCCGCCTGGTGGTGGCCCAGCTGGACTGGGCCAGCGTGGCCGACAGTTCCGGTGGTGCGCTGACGGTGAGCATCATGGACGCGCTGGCCTGGGCGCTGGCGCGCTGCGCGCCCGATGCGCGCGTGACCCTCAACCTCAGCTGGGGCGCACTGGCCGGCCCGCACAACGGCAGTTCCATGCTCGAAGCCGGCATGGCCCAGCTCATCGCGGCCAGCGGGCGGGCCTGCCGCCTGGTGCTGCCGGCGGGCAATGCCTACCAGGCCCGCACCCACGCCAACGTGACGCTCCCACCCAGGCGTTCGGCCACGCTGCACTGGCGGGTGCAGCCGGACGACCACAGCCAGAGTTTTCTGGAGCTGTGGTTTGCCGACGAGCAGGACGCGAATCGCCCGCTGGAAGGCCTGGCGCTGGAGTTGACACCGCCGGGCGCCACCGCTCCCCTGCCCCCGGTCGAGCTGGGCAGCAGCGGTGTCTGGCCTTCGGCTGCGGCCCCGCAGGCAGCCATCGTGTTCGCGACGCGCAGTGCGCTGGGGCACCCGGGCGCCTGCGCCCTGATCGCCCTGGCGCCCACCGCCACCTGGCTCCAGGACAGCGTCACCACCCGCGCGGGCCGGTGGCAGGTCAGGTTCGTGAACAAAGGCAAGCGCAGGGTGGTGGCCGACGCCTACATCGAACGCGACGACGTGGCCCTGGGCGTGGCCGACACCGGAGCCCGCCAGAGCTATCTGGAAGACCGTCACTACGACACCAGCGGTGGCCTGGGGGGCTTCATCGACCACCCGGACAACCCGTCGCTGGTGCGGCGCAGCGGCACCTTCAACGACATCGCTACCGGGCCGGGTACGGTGTCGGTGGGTGGCATTCGGTACTTCGGCAGTTGCATGGACCCGATGGCCCGCTACAGCCCGCGCCTGCCCGACCCCGACGCCAGCCGGCCCGAACGGGCTGGCGTGCAGAAAGTGCCGGACCGGCTGGCTGTGAGCGACGAGAGCGTGAGCCTGTGGGGGGTGCGCGCAGCCGGCACGCGCAGTGCGGCAGCGGTGCGCCTGGTGGGCACCAGCATGGCCGCACCGCAGGTGGCGCGCGACCTGCTCAACCAGCGCGCTCGGCGATGAGCGGACTGCTCACCAGCGTGCCGGCAAGGCCTTGAGCAGCCAGATCCAGCGCTCGCGCACGGCGATGTAGCCGCCGGTTTCCAGGTCCTTGAGCAGGCGGCTGACCATTTCGCGCGAGCAAGCCAGGTGCTGGGCCAGTTGCTGGTGGGTCAGGCGCTCGCGCAACACCCGTTCGCCGTTCGCATCGGGCGCGGTGGCCAGCTGGTCGAGCAGGCGCGCCAGGCGCCCGTACACGTCGATCAGCGCCACACTGCGGGCACTTTCGGTGGCCAGACGGGCGCGGCGGATCAGGCGCGCCATCAGCTGCAGGGCGAACTCGGGGTGGTCGGCAATGTAGGCCAGCAAGGTGGCGCGCGAGACGACGGCGCAAGTGCTGGGCTCGGTGGCTTCCACATTGGCCGACCGTGGGCCGCCGTCGAGCGACATTTCGCCCACGTACTCCAGCGGGCCGTAGGTGCCCAGGGTCAGCTCCTTGCCCGTTTCATCACCCAGAAAGGCGCGCAGCCGGCCTTCGAGCACCACGAACAGGGTATCGCCGGTATCGCCTTCCTGGATGAGCAGGGCGCCGCGCCGGAAGCGGCGCTGAACACCCATGGCCGCGAGGGCCTGGATGTGGGCAATCGAGGGGTCAGAAGGTATCGGTGCGGATGTGGGCATCAAGGCGCATGGCAGGACTCAGGCCATGGCATTGTGCTGCACCGACGCCAGACCGCGCAAAGCGGGCACCATCGGCGGCAGGCTGTTGATGCGCTGCAGCAGGTGGCGGATGCTGGCACTGCCGGTTTTTTCGCGCAGGGCCTTGATCTGGCTGCGCACGGTGGACTGGGCCACGCCGTGCTCCTGCGCGATCTCGGGAATGGACAGGCCACGGCACAGGCCCATCATGACCGCCTCTTCACTCGGGCTGAGGTTCTGCGAGCGGGCATACATGCGCACCGACAGGTTGTCGCAGGCGCTCTGGCGCTGCAGCAGCACCAGCACGGTGGGTTCGTCCGATTCGAGCGGGTGCGTCAGGGGCACGAAGGCCAGTGAGAGTTCCTGCTCCTGGTGCTTGAGCAGCAACAGGCGACGCTGGCCGCGCAGGGCCTGCTCCAGGGCGTGTTCGATCTGCTCGGTCAGTTCGGTGTGCTTGCCCAGCAGCATGCCGCCCTGGCTCATCACCAGGCGGCGGCTGGCCAATTCGTGGCGCGCCAGGTGGTTGACGTGGCGCAGCCGCCCCTGGGCATCGATCACCAGCACGCCATAGTCGAACTCGTCCATGGCGCGCAGCAGCAGTGCGTTCTCAAGGCCTTGCGCGTAGAAACTCGCTGCCTGGGGGGTGGCGGGGGTCTTGGCGTTCTGGGTCCACATGGGGTGTTCTCCGGTGCGTTGGCGATGGGAGAACTGTAGAAACCCGCGGCCCATGGCTTGAGCGACGCGTTGCCAGCAGGTTTGTGATGTATTCACCAAAACGGCTGAAAGCAGCGGTTTCCGTGCGCTATGCCCGGTTTTTGTGCCGAATGGCCGACAAGGTGCCCCGTGTGGTGATCACTTCCTCGCTCAATGGCAGCTCGATCAGCGTGCCCCCGGGGGCAGCCAGGGCGCGCAGCAAAGCGGCTTCGAAGTCTTCGGTGCGCTCCACCCGCTCGGCGGCGTAGCCGTAGGCCCGGGCCAGCGCACAGAAGTCGGGGTTGCGCAGATCCGATCCGCTCACACGCGCCGGGTATTCGCGTTCCTGGTGCATGCGGATGGTGCCGTAGGTGCCGTTGTTGAGCAGCAGGATGATGCTCCGGGCGCCATGCTGCACCGCGGTGGCCAGTTCTTGCCCGTTCATGAGGAAGTCGCCGTCACCCGCAATGGTGAACACGACACGCCCGGTGAGCAGCGCCGCCGCGATGCCGGCGGGCACCCCGTAGCCCATGGCGCCATTGGTGGGTGCCAGCTGGGTCTTGTGGCCTTTGGCCAGGCCGTGGTAGCGGTAGAAGCGGTGCAGCCAGCTGGCGAAATTGCCAGCGCCATTGGTCAGCACCGCATCGGAGGGCAGGTGCCGCTGCAGGGTGTGGACGATGGCCGGCATGTCGATCGGCCCGGGCAGCACGATGCCGCCGTTGGCCGGGTCCACGTTGGCTTCGTAGTCGGCGTGACAGGCGGCGGTCCAGTCGGTCCAGGGCAGCGATGGCGGGGCGGTCAGCACCTCCAGCGACCGCGCGGCGGCGTTCATGGTGGCCTGGATGGCGAGCGCGGGCTGGTAAACCCGCCCCAGCTCTTCCCCGCTGGCGTGGATGTGCACCAGCTTTTGCCGCGGCAGCGGCGCTTCGATGAGGGTGTAGCCGCCGGTGGTGGCTTCGCCCAGCCGCGGGCCGATGGCCAGAATCAGGTCGCTGTCGGCGATGCGCCGGGCCAGGGCCGGGTTGATGCCCAGGCCGACATCGCCCGCGCAGTTCGGGTGGTGGTTGTCGAAGCAGTCCTGGAAGCGAAAGGCGTTGGCCACCGGCAGCTGCCAGTTTTCGGCAAAGCGCTGCAGCGCGGCGGCCGACTGGGGCGTCCAGCCACCGCCACCCGCGATCACCAGCGGTCGCTGCGCGGCCAGCAGCAGCGTGCGCAGTTCGCGCAGCGCACCCGGGTCGGCCCAGGCCTGTACCGGCGCCACGCGTGGCAGCGGGGCGGCGTCCACGGTCTGCGTCAGCATGTCCTCTGGCAACACCAGCACCACGGGGCCGGGGCGTCCGTTCATCGCGGTGGCAAAGGCGCGCGCCACGTATTCGGGCATGCGCCGCGCGTCGTCGATGCGCTCCACTCGCTTGGCCATGCCGCGGGTGGACGGGCCGAAGAAGGCCGCAAAGTCCACTTCCTGAAAGGCTTCGCGGTCACGCGCGTCGCTGGCCACATCCCCCACGAACAGGACCATGGGTGTCGAGTCCTGAAACGCCGTGTGCAGGCCGATGGACGCGTTGGTGGCGCCAGGGCCGCGGGTGACGAAGCACACCCCCGGCCGGCCGGTGAGCTTGCCTTGCGCCTCGGCCATGAAAGCGGCGCCGCCCTCTTGCCGGTTGACGATGAAACGGATGCGATCGGCGTGCTGGTGAAAGCCGTCGAGCACCGCCAGATAACTCTCGCCGGGCACCCCGAAGGCGTGGGTGACGCCCTGGGCAATCAGGCATTCGACGAGCAGGTGGCCGGCGAGCAGGGGCTTGGGGACGTTCATGCGGCCGATTGTGCAACCGGCGGCGAGGGGCGCGCTGTCCGTCGGCCGACACCGGCCGCCGCGTACACGGAGACCAGCAGCACCAGCGCGGCACCGGCCAGGGTGGCGGCGTACCAGCCCTGGTCCATGAAGGCACCAAAGAGCAGCGGTGACACCGCAAAACCGATGTCCAGCCCCGAATACACCGTGCCGTAGACGCGGCCGGTCGCGCCCTTGGGGGTCGCTTTCTTGATCATCATGTCCCGGCTGGGCCCGCCCACGCCGACAGCAAATCCCGTGGCCGCCAGGGCCACCATGGTGCCGGTGGCGCCCAGCCAACCGGTGGCGCACAGCAGCAAAATGGCCGCGCCACTGGCCATGGCCAGTGCCACCACGCGGTCGCTCTGCTGCGTGTGCGCCGCGACGAAGCCGCCCACCAGCATGCCAAAGGCGCCGCACAGCATGTAGGCACTGATGGTCAGCGTGGCCGCTTCCACGCTCACGCCGTGCACCGCCTTCAGGATGGACGGGGCAAAACTCTGCACCACGGCCAGCGTCATGGTCGAGAGCAGAAAGAAGGCAAAGCACCACCAGACCACCGGCAGCCGGAGAAAGGCCAGGTCGGCGCCCGGAGGGGCATCGGCGTGGCGCACCGCCACCTGGGTCAGCAGTTTGTCCCGCTGCCAGAACAGCACGCCCAGCACGCCCCCGTACAGCAGCGCCGCCGCGTGGTAAGCGGTGCGCCAGTCGCTGAGCGCGGTGATGCCGACCAGAAAGGCCGGCGCCAGCGCCCAGCCCAGGTTCCCGGTGAGGCCGTGCGCACTGAACGCGTGTCCCAGGCGCGGTGGCGAGACGCGCTGGTTCAGGATGGTGAAATCCGCCGGGTGGAACGGCGCGTTGCCGATGCCCGCCAGCACGGCCACCAGCACCAGGCCACCGTAACCGGTGGCCTGGGAAGCGGCCAGGGACGCCAGCAGGAAACAGGTGATGGCGGCAAACAGCACCGGCCGCGCACCGATGCGGTCCACCACGAACCCCGAGAGGGCCTGGCCCGAACCGGAGATGACAAAGAAGATGGTCATCAGCAGGCCGACATCGGAATAGCTCAGGCCGAAGTCGCGCATGAAGATCGGGAACAGCGGCGCCAGCAGCAGGTGCGAGAAGTGCGAAGTGCCGTGCGCCAGCCCCACCAGACCGATGACGGCGGCATCCTGGCGCAGCGGCACGGGGTTGGCGGAGGCGGCAGGGGTCAGGGCAGCGGTGGACATGAGCGGCATGTTAGGGGCTGCAGCGCCGGTCGATACGCGATAAAAAGACAAGAATTGTCGAATTTGCGCCAAGCCCTGCGCAGCGCTCAGCCCATGAAAAAACCACGCCCGCGCCAGCCCGTGTCGGTCGGTGACACCGACGCCTTCGAGCCCAGCCCGCAGCGGCCGGTGCGCTGCCGCGCCCGCGCCATGGGACATGACACGCAGTTTGAACCCCACCACCACCCCTGGGGTCAACTGGCCTACTGTGGCAGCGGCCTGCTGCAGGTGACCGTGGCCGACCCAGCGGGTGACAGCACTGCCGCCGCCTGCGAAACCACCACCATCGTGCCGCCCTCGCGCGCGGTATGGATTCCGCCCGGTGCCCGGCATGCGGTGACCATGCTCGAGGCCTCGTCCCTGCTCACGCTGTATGTGGACGCCTCGGTGGTGTGCTCGGACTGGCAGCGTTCGCGGGTGCTGGTGGTCTCGCCGCTGCTGCGCGAGCTGGTGCTGGCCATGGACCAGCCCCACCACGCGGGCGATGTGCCGCGCCAGCAGGCCCGGGCCACCCTGGTGCTGGCGGAGATGTCCCATGCACCGACCCAGCCCCTGGGCGTGCCCATGCCCGATCCGGAACGTGGCGACCGGCGCCTGCGTGCCCTGTGCGAAGCGGTGCTGAACGCACCGGCGCAACACGCCACGCTGGCGGCGTGGGCGGCCGACAGCGGCGCCAGCGAACGCACACTGGCGCGACTGTTCCGCGATGAGCTGGGCATGGGTTTCCAGCGCTGGCGCCAGCAGGTGGTGCTGGCCCACGCCCTGCCCATGCTGGCGCGCGGCACGCCGGTCAGCCAGGTGGCCGCGGCCAGCGGCTACGCCAGCGACAGCGCCTTCACCGCCATGTTCCGCGCGGCGCTGGGCCAGCCGCCGACACGCTTTGGTGCCGGTGCGGCCTGATCAGATCAGTTCGAGTACCCGTTCCTTGGGACGGCACAGGCGCGTGCCCTTGGGGCTGACCACGATGGGCCGTTCCACCAGCACCGGGTTCTCGACCATCGCGTCCAGCAGCTGGGTGTCGCTCAGGCCCGGGTCGGCCAGCCCGAGTTCTGTGTACAGATCGCCCTTGGTGCGCAGCACCTCGCGCGGGCGCAGGCCCATGGCCTGCAAGAGGCCGGCCAGTTGCTCACGGGTGTAAGGCGTTTTCAGATAGTCGATCACCTGGGGCTCGACGCCCGCCTCGCGGATCAGGGCCAGCACGTTGCGGGAGGTGCCACAGGACGGGTTGTGAAAGACGGTGATACTGGCTGTCATGGCTTCAGGCTGGTGCGCAAAAAGTGGTCGTGTCGATCGCCCTGCAGGATAACGCCCGGCCGTGGTGCAAACACACCGGCGTCGGCGCTGTCACACACGCGTCACGCCCGGCCCGTATCTTGCTCACATGCAGCTGTCAGCACACCGGACCTCCGTGGGGAGACACCACATGGCCACCATCGAACGAATCGCCAAAACACCCAAGGCCTGGGAGGCCCTGGCCCTGCCCGATCGGGTCGGGCGCCGCGCCCACACGCTGCTGCTCATGGCCAACGGTCGGCGCAGCGAACGCGAGCTGTCCCAACTGCTGGGCGAAGACATCGGCGAGCTCGCCCACCATCTGCACCAGCAGGGCTATCTGCAGACCACCGCGCTGGTGATCCAGGCGGAAGACGACTGAATCGACCGGGTCTTCAAAACAGCCGTCGCAGCACACCCATCAGCCGCTGCAGGCGCTCACCGTAGGGCGGATAAAACAGCTGACCCTGCGCCCAGCGCGACTGCACGAACACCGCTTTTTCGTGGGTGAAACGGCGGAACCCGGTTTCACCGTGGTAGGCGCCCAGACCGCTCTCGCCCACGCCCCCGAAGGGCAGATGTTCGTGGGCGATGTGCATCAGCGTGTCGTTGACCGTGACCCCGCCGCTGACCGTGTTGGCGAGCACCCGGTCGCGGTTGGCCCCGTTCTGCCCGAACCAGTACAGCGCCAGCGGCCGCGGGCGGGCGTTGATGAACGAAATGGCCTCGTCGGCGCTGTCGCAGGTCAGCACCGGCAGCACCGGGCCGAAAATCTCCTCCTGCATCAGCCGGATGTCCTGCGCCGGGTTGAACACCAGTGTGGGCGCCATCTGGCGCGGGCCACCGGCCGGCGGCGCGTTGGCCAGCATCACCACGCGGGCACCCTGCTCGCGTGCCTCGTCCACCAGGCTGTGCAGGCGCTGCAGGTGCCGCTCGGTCAGGATGGCGGCGTAGTCCGGGTTGCCGGCCAGCGTGGGAAACAGACGCTGCACCGCCGCGCGCATGGCCTGCTCGAAGGCGGCTTCGCGCCCGCGCGGCAGCAGCACATAGTCGGGCGCGATGCAGGTCTGGCCGCCATTGAGCAATTTGCCGTGCGCGATCTGCAGCGCCACGCTGTCGAGGTCGGCCGAGGCGTCCACGATGCAGGGCGACTTGCCGCCCAGCTCTAGCGTGACCGGCGTGAGGTTGGGCGCCGCTGCGGCCGCCACCTTGCGCCCCACAGCGGTCGATCCGGTGAAGAACAGGTGGTCGAACGGCAGGCTGGCGAAGGCGTGGGCCACATCCGGCCCGCCCTGCACCACCACGCATTCGTCTGCGCCGAAACGGGCGTGCAGCAACTCGGCCAGCAGGGCCGAGGTGTGCGGTGTCAGCTCGCTGGGTTTGATCATCACCCGGTTGCCCGCCGCCATGGCGGCCGCGGCCGGGCCCAGCGTGAGCTGAATAGGGTAGTTCCAGGGGCCGATGATGCCCACCACCCCCAGCGGCTGGCGCTGGATGAAGGCACGCGCCGGCTGCAGGTAGATCGGGGTGGACACGCGCAACGGCTTCATCCAGCCCCGCAGGCACTTGCGCAGTTGACCCAGCTCGGCACGCAGCACGAAGAAGTCGGCCAGCTCGGTCAGCAGCGCCCCGCGCACGCCAAAGTCGGCCTGCACCGCCGCGGCCAGGGCCGGACCGTGCTCGTCAATGAGCGCCTGCAACCGGGCCAGACGGTCCAGCCGCAGGTTTAGCGGCACATCGATCTGGGTACGGCTGGCGCGCTGCTGCGCCTCGAACAGGGCGGACAGGGGAAGGTCGGGCGGAGTCTGCATCATGTGCGGATGGTAAAACCGCGCCCCCACCAACGGTAGGGGCGCGGCTCCAGATACAAGGAAATCAGCGCCCGGCCGCACCCAGCTGATGGCGCTCCCCCTCACCCCGGCATGGACCGGGGCCCTCTCCGGACCCGCTAAAGCGGTGGAGCTTGGGGCGTCAGACCATCAGGCCATGGCGACAGGATCGCCGAACTCGAACACACCCGGGTTGCGCACCGGGTCCACCCCCACCGGAATCACCGACTTGGGCGGGTACCTGCCCTCCAGCAGCAGCTTCGAGAGCGGGTTCTCGATGCGCTGCTGGATCGCACGCTTGAGCGGCCGGGCGCCGAACACCGGGTCGAAGCCAACCTTGGCCAGTTCGCCCAGCGCCGCCGGTGCCACCTCCAGCCGCAAGTCCATCTTCTGCAGACGGGCCTGCAGCGCCTTGAGCTGGATGCCGGCAATTGACTCGATGTGCGCAGCGTCGAGCGCGTGGAAGACCACCGTCTCGTCGATGCGATTGAGGAACTCGGGCCGGAAGTGGTTCTTGAGCTCACCCCAGACAGCTTCCTTGACCTCGTCGTAGCCCTCCCCCACCATGGACTGGATCAGGTGCGAGCCGATGTTGCTGGTCATGACGATGACCGTGTTCTTGAAGTCCACGGTGCGCCCCTGTCCATCGGTCAGGCGACCGTCATCCAGCACCTGCAACAGCACGTTGAACACGTCCGGGTGCGCCTTTTCCACCTCGTCGAGCAGCAGCACGCTGTAGGGCTTGCGGCGCACGGCTTCGGTCAAGTAACCGCCCTCCTCGTAGCCCACGTAGCCGGGCGGCGCGCCGATCAGGCGGGCCACGGAATGCTTCTCCATGAATTCGCTCATGTCGATGCGCACCAGGTGGTCCTCGCTGTCGAACAGGAAGCCCGCCAATGCCTTGCACAGCTCGGTCTTGCCCACGCCGGTGGGGCCGAGGAACAGAAACGAACCCGTCGGTCGGTTCGGATCGGACAGGCCCGAGCGCGATCGGCGGATGGCGTTGGCCACCGCGCTGATGGCCTCGTCCTGGCCGACCACGCGCTCGTGCAGCTTGGTCTCCATCTGCAGCAGCTTGTCGCGCTCGCCCTGCATCATCTTGGACACCGGAATGCCGGTCGCGCGGCTGACCACCTCGGCGATCTCTTCGGCGCCGACCTGGGTGCGCAGCAGCTGGCGGGCGGTCCCTTCAGAGCCTTTGCCGGCTTCCTTGGCCTGTGCTTCCTTGAGCTGCTTCTCCAGCTCGGGCAACTTGCCGTACTGCAGTTCGGCCACCTTGTTGAAATCGCCCTTGCGGGTGAACTCCTCGATCTGCAGCTTGAGCTTCTCGATGTCCTCACGCACATGGGCGCTGCCCTGCGCCTGGGCTTTTTCGGCTTTCCAGATCTCTTCCAGATCGGCCGCTTCTTTCTGCAGTTCGACGATTTCCTCGTCGATCAGCGCCAGGCGCTTCTGCGAGGCCTCGTCGGTCTCTTTCTTCATCGCCTCGCGCTCGATCTTGAGCTGGATCAGCCGGCGGTCGAGCTTGTCCATGACCTCGGGCTTGGAGTCGATCTCGATCTTGATCTTGGCGGCGGCCTCGTCGATCAGGTCGATCGCCTTGTCGGGCAGAAAGCGGTCGGTGATGTAGCGGTGGCTCAGTTCGGCCGCGGCGACGATGGCCGGATCGGTGATGTCCACACCATGGTGCACCTCGTACTTCTCCTGCAGGCCGCGCAGGATGGCGATGGTTTGCTCAACGGTCGGCTCACCCACCAGCACCTTCTGGAAGCGGCGCTCCAGCGCGGCGTCCTTCTCGATGTACTTGCGGTACTCGTCCAGCGTGGTCGCGCCGATGCAGTGCAGCTCGCCGCGCGCCAGCGCCGGTTTGAGCATGTTGCCCGCATCCATCGCGCCTTCGGCCTTGCCGGCACCCACCATGGTGTGCAGTTCGTCAATGAACAGGATGATGCGGCCCTCGTCCTGCGCCACCTCTTTCAGCACCGACTTCAGGCGCTCCTCGAACTCGCCGCGGTACTTGGCACCGGCCAGCAGGCCCGCCATGTCCAGCACCAGCACGCGCTTTTCGCGCAGGGTCTCGGGCACTTCGCCGTTGACGATGCGCTGCGCCAGGCCTTCGACGATGGCCGTCTTGCCCACGCCGGGCTCGCCGATCAGCACCGGGTTGTTCTTGCTGCGGCGCTGCAGCACCTGGATGGCGCGGCGGATCTCGTCGTCGCGGCCGATCACCGGGTCCAGCTTGCCCTGGCGGGCACGCTCTGTCAGGTCCAGGGTGTACTTCTTCAGCGCCTCGCGCTGGCTCTCGCCCTCGGGCGAATCCATCTTCTGCCCTCCGCGCACCGCCTCGATGGCCGCTTCCAGGCTCTTGCGCGACAGGCCGTTTTCGTTGGCGATGCGGCCGATCTCACCCTTCTGGTCGGCCACGGCCAGCAGGAACAGCTCGCTGGCGATGAAGGCGTCGCCGCGCTTGATGGCTTCCTTCTCGGTGGCCTGCAGCAGCTTGATCAGGTCCGGGCCGGGCTGCACCTGCTCCTGGCCTTGCACCTCGGGCAGGCGGTTCACCGCCTCCTCGGCGGCCTTGGTCAGGCCGGGCACATTGACGCCCGCGCGCTGAAGCAGCGACTTCGGCCCATCGGTCTGGCGCAGCATGGCCAGCAGCAGGTGGGCCGGTTCGATGTAGGCATTGTCTTTGCCGAGGGCCAGGCTCTGGGCTTCGCCCAGGGCTTCCTGGAACTTGGTGGTGAGTTTGTCGAGACGCATGGATGGATGCTCCGAAATGCTTGAACTGACGGGCATGTGGCGCTGACGGCCGCCATTTCAAGATCTTGCGCCGGTTGCCGTCCCGCAGCATTGGCCCAGGTCAACGGTCAGGCCAGATCCGGCGCCGGGCCGCCCCAAGCCGGATCAGCCCCCTTGGGGGGGCAGCGACCCGCGAAGCGGCGGAGCGTGGGGGCTATCCCATCCTCCAGTAAGCGTAGGGCCAGGCGGTGGCCATGCCGGCGCGGGCATACAGCGCCAGGGCGGGCCCATTGGACGCATCGACCTGCAGGAAGGCCCGGGCGATGCCCCGGCGCCGCGCCTCCACTGCCATGGCCCGGATCAGCCGCCCCGCCAGGCCGCGGCCCCGATGGCGGGCGGCGGTGCGCAAGCCGTGCAGGCTCAGCCAACCCTGGTCGTAACAGGCCGCGCCACAGGCCAGGGTTTCACCGCCCTCGCGCAGGCTGGCGAACACCGTGCCGTCGGCGCGCGACAGGGCTTGCGAGCGGCTCGCGCCGTCCACCGGGTCCAGGCCCTCGCCCAGAAACATCGCCATCCAGGCGGCATCGGGTCGGGTGTCCAGCGACACCCCGTCATCGTGCGGCGCCAGCGCCAGCAGCCCCTCCAGCGTCCCCACCTGGGTCAGGGTGGGCTGCTCGCGCCGGAAGCCCTGGGCGGCCAGCGCCGGCCACCAGGAGCCGAACGCGGGCACATCCGGCAGCCGGAACACCGGGCGCAGCCCGGCCTCGCGGTAGCGTCGGGCGATGGTGTCGATCAGGGCCGGGTCGTGCCGGCCGTGGTGCAGCGGCACGGCGCTGTGAGCCCTGCCCACCGTGCCAGTGTCCAGCGGCAGCAGCCAGCCCTCAAGGGCCTCCAGCCGCTGGGGCGCGACCGCGGTGAGCGTCGCACGTTCAATGGCTTCGACGTCGGCGGTGGACAGCGGCTGGACCACCACCGCACACCCTTCAGGCGTTGTTCGAGGCGATGCCCCACTTGGCCAGCGCGGCGTCGTCGCTCACGCGGGCATCCACCCAGCGCGCGCCCTCGGGCGTCTGTTCCTTCTTCCAGAACGGTGCCTGCGTCTTGAGGTAGTCCATCAGGAACTCACAGGCCTGGAAGCTCTCGCCGCGGTGGGCCGAGGTCACGGCCACCAGCACGATCTGGTCCAGCGGCTGCAGCAGACCGACGCGGTGGATGACCCGCGCGCCGACGATGTCGAAGCGTTTGAACGCCTCGTCGATCATCCCTTCGATGGCCTTCTCGGTCATGCCCGGGTAGTGCTCCAGCTCCATGGTCGAGACGGACTGGCCATAGTTGCGATCCCTGACCGTGCCCACGAACGTACAGACCGCCCCCACGCCTTTTTCATCGGCGCGCAGCCGAGCCACCTCGGCGGACAGGTCGAAGTCTTCGGTCTGGATGCTGACGCGGGGGGTGGGGTTCATGTTCAGCCTCCGGTCACCGGCGGGAAGAAGGCCACTTCGGCGCCGTCGGTGAGCACCGCGGATTCGTCGGCCATGGTCTGGTTGATCGACACGCGCACCGCGCGGCCGCGCGCCAGCGCCTCGGCATGCGGGCCACCACGGGCGATCAGCTCGTCACGCAGCCCGGCCAGCGTGGCGGCAGCGGTCTCCACAGACTCGCTGCCGGAGCCGATGGCTTCGCGGATGGAAGCGAAATAGCGCAACTGGATCTTCATGCGAGCAGGTCCGAAAAGGCAATGTAGTTCACGAGATCGCCGCGGGCAATGGTGGTGCCGGCGGGGTTGTCCACCAGACCATCGCCCCACACGGTCGAGGTCAGCACGCCCGAGCTCTGGTTGTGAAACAGGTCCAGGCCGCCGTCGGCGTTGCGCCGCACCCGCAGGAATTCGCGGCGCTTGTCGGCGCGCGGCAGGTCGAAGTCGGCGCGCAGCTTCATGGGCCTGAAGGGCGGCTGGTAGACCGGTTCGGCCGCACCCTGCAGCTTGAGCAGGAAAGGCCGCACCAGCAGCAGGAAGGTCACGTAGCTGGACACCGGGTTGCCCGGCAGGCCGATGAAGTGGCAGTGCCCACCGGCGTCAGCGCCGGCCCCCGCGTCGCGCCGGACCGTGCCGTAGGCAAACGGCTTGCCGGGCTTCATGGCAATCTGCCACAGGTCCAGGCTGCCCAGCTGCTGCACCGCGGGCTTGATGTGGTCTTCCTCGCCCACCGACACGCCGCCGCTGGTGAGGATCAGGTCGTGGTGGTCGGCCGCGGTCTTGAGCGCGGCCAGCGTCAGATCACGCCGGTCCGGCACGATGCCCAGGTCGCTGACTTCGCAACCCAGGCGCTCCAGCAGCACGCGCAGGAAGAAGCGGTTGCTGTTGTAGATCGCACCGGGCTTCATGTCTTCCGGGGCCACCTGGCCGGGCATGACCAGTTCGTCGCCGGTGGAGAACAGGGCCACACGCGGGCGGGCGGTCACGCGCAGTTGCGCCGCGCCAATGCCCGCCGCCAGGCCCAGGCTGGCGGCCGACAGGCGCGTGCCGCGCGGCAGCACCACGGCACCACGCGCCACGTCCTCGCCGGCCCGGCGGATCCACTGCCCAGCAGAAGGAACCGCATCGACATGCACGGCATGGAAGTCGCCACCGACCTCGCGCGTATCCTCCTGCATGACGATGGCATCCGCTCCCGGCGGTACCGTGGCCCCGGTGAAGATGCGCGCACAGGTACCCGGCTGCAGCGGCTGCGCCGCGTGGCCGGCCGGGATGCGCTGGCTCACCGGCAGCACCACGCCTTTTGCGGTGATGTCGGCCACACGCACCGCATAGCCGTCCATGGACGAGTTGTCCTGCGGCGGCACATGCAGCGCCGACACCAGGTCTTCGGCCAGCACGCGCCGGTCGGCCAGCACGGTGGCCAGGGTTTCGGTGGCAGCGAGCGGTGTCACGCGCGAGAGCAGGTCGGCCAGCGCGGTGTCCAGCGCCATCAGCGGCTTGCGGGCAGGTGGGGAAGCATTCATGGAGGAAGGGACGCCATCGCAGCAGGCTCGGCCGGCGCGATGATGGTCAGAAATAGGCTTCGGGGTCGTAGTCGAAACGGCCCCCATTGTCGACCAGCCAGGCCGCCACCGCATCGGGATCGTCCAGATCCAGGCGCGGGCGCAGGGTGGCCTCGGGCAGGTGATCGGCCTGCGGCAGCGCGATGGCGGCGACAAAGGGATCGTCCGGGTAACGCACCGGCCGTTGCGTGGCTGCGCGCCAGACCTCGATCTTGAGCAGGTTGCTGTCGCGAAAGCCCTCGACCAGCACCCAATCGGCGGCAGGGTGAAGCGCGGGTATCAGCTCGTGCACGGAGCGCTCGCCCACCTGCTCGAAGCTGTGCTGCAGCACCAGGCGCTCGGGCGACACCGCCAGCACCTCGTAGGCCCCTGCCTCCCGGTGGCGCCAGGAGTCCTTGCCCGGCCGGTCCACCTCCAGCCCGTGGTGGGCATGCTTGATCACCGACACCCGCAGGCCGCGGCCCTTGAGCAACGGCACCAGCCGCTCGATCAGCGTGGTCTTGCCCGACCCGGAGCAGCCCGCGAAGCAAACAATCTTCATGACCGCGGCTGACGCCTCTCAGACCGGGCAGTGGTCCGTGATGTAGCGCTTGACCGCCACCGCGTCCGCGCCCATCACCTGCACCCGCTTGGGCAGGGCTTCGATGCCGTCGAACTTGGCGGGCCGCTCGGGATCGCGGCCCAGGGCTTCGCGGATGGTCTCGGCGAACTTGAGGGGCAGCGCCGTTTCCAGCACCACCACGCGCTCGCCGGGCTGGCGCAGCTCACGCGCCACCTTCACGCCGTCGGCGGTGTGGGTATCGATCATCACGCCGTGCTGCTCGAAGGTGGCCTTGATGGTGGCGAGGCGGTGGGCGTGCGTGCTCTTGCCGCTGGCAAAGCCGTAACGGCTGGCGGCCAGCGCGAACAGGGGATCGGCGCCCAGGTCGAAGCGACCGTGCAGGCGCAGTTCGTCGTCGAAGAGCTTCTTGGTGCGTGCGGCGTCGCGGCCCAGCAGGTCGAACACGAAACGCTCGAAATTGCTCGCCTTGGAAATGTCCATCGACGGGCTGGAGGTCTCGTAGGTGTCGGCGCTGCCGCGCACGCGGTAGGTGCCGGAGCGGAAGAACTCGTCGAGCACGTCGTTCTCGTTGGTCGCCACGATCAGGCGGCCGATGGGCAGCCCCATCTGGCGCGCCACATGGCCGGCGCAGACGTTGCCGAAGTTGCCCGAAGGCACGGCAAAGCTCACCTTTTCGTCGTTGGACTTCGTGGCGTAGAAGTAGCCCGCAAAGTAGTAGACCACCTGGGCCAGCAGCCGCGCCCAGTTGATCGAATTGACGGTACCGATCTTGTACTTGCGCTTGAAATCCAGGTCGTTGGACACGGCCTTGACGATGTCCTGGCAGTCGTCGAACACGCCCTCGATGGCGATGTTGTGGATGTTCGGGTCCATCAGGCTGAACATCTGGGCCTGCTGGAAGGCGCTCATGCGGCCGTGCGGGCTGAGCATGAACACGCGCACGCCCTGCTTGCCCCGCATCGCGTATTCGGCAGCGCTGCCGGTGTCGCCGCTGGTGGCGCCCAGGATGTTGAGCTGCTCGCCGCGGCGCTTGAGCTCGTACTCGAACAGGTTGCCCAGCAGCTGCATGGCCATGTCCTTGAAGGCCAGCGTGGGCCGTTGGACAGGGCTTCGAGCTGCAGACCGTCTTCGAGGGAGGTCAGCGGCACGATCGCCTGCGTGCCGAACACCTCGGCCGTGTAAGTCTTCGCGCACAACGCCTTCAGGTCGGCGGCCGGGATGTCGTCGATGTAGAG